>ENA-OPXB01001307-OPXB01001307.1-human-gut-metagenome-genome-assembly--contig:-NODE-1307-length-13488-cov-2.073848_pt1 | contig 13488 bp, 10 predicted proteins | sample MGYA00241516_ERZ502024 | MGnify/ENA primary metagenome ERZ502024 (study PRJEB25962, sample SAMEA2041926) | human gut metagenome | biome: human gut; feature: human-associated habitat; material: faeces...
GGGGCAGTGGACGTTGATCCCGCGTTTTTCCGAGAAAACGGCATTGCTTCGGTGCCGGTCTTTGTCCTTGAAGACGGCGCCGGGGTTTTGGCGCGTGTGCAAGGAGCTGTGACGACAAACTATGCCTTGGAGACGCTTTACAGGGAATTCGATGATCCGTCGTCTGCGATTTCTAAGGCGGCGGGCAAGGTGCGCGCCTCGGAAGCGCAAAAGGCGATTCACGCGATGGGGTGCGCCCTGCAGCGTGATGCCTGGTCTGAACCCTCGTTTATGGGGAAGGCCTGTGATTAAGGGGGCGTTCGTTTTGGCAAGCCTGTGCGCGGGTGTCGTTTATGCCGCAGGGACCGTGCCGCCCGCGGTGGAAGATGCCGTCAACGCCGGCAAGACAATGCCGATTCCGGACTTTGACGTCATCACCAAGGGTGAAGACGTGACGGTTTTTGTCAAAAACAACACGGGCAACACGGAAGAGCTCGAAGCGCTGCGCCAAAACGGTCAGGGCGTGCTCTACGACCCCGGCCGCGCAGAGGCCGATGCATGTTGGAGCCGCAACGACCCCAAGTGTCTGGCCGTGCAGATGGTTGACAAGGGCTCGACCAATCGCCCCAAGCTCGATCCCGACGAGGCCGACAAGATTCTGGGCGAGCGTGACGACGTAATCGACAACGCCGACGATTGGGTGGATTTGGGCGGCAACGGCAGCTCCGCGGGCAACTGTGAGGATCACATCACGGTGATCCCCAAGCCCGAAGAGACATTGACCTGCGAAGTGCGCACCAACAGAGAACCGGGCAGCAGCGTGGAGGAAACGTGCGAAAAGCGCTTTGATGAGATTCTCTCGGAGGCGTCCGTCTGGGCTTGCGAAACGACGCTTAAGGAAACAAAGGAGGCGACGTGTTCGGTTCCCGTGGTGGTGCGCCAGCAGACCACGACCACCTTGGCTTGCTTTGAAGGCAAAAAGGATGCAACGAGCCAAACGTGCCCGGTGATTGTGACGCCCGGACAAAAGGAAAAGCATTACGCGGCCTGCTTCAAGCCCGTCTATAAGGCGGTCACCAAAACCTGCACGCGCAGGCTTGTGGTGACGACGGACTCTTCGTGCAAGGTGGGAAGCACGCAAAGCGCGTCCAACAGTGACCTCGGGGGACTGGGCGAAGACGCCGTGCCAGGAGCCGATACGCTCACAGTCACAAGCGTGTGCCGGGTCGACGGGATTGAACTTGCGCTTACCGTCAACAGCAAACCGGCCGTTACCGTGAAGACAACGACCGATGTGTTTGAAACGGTCGAACCGATCACGGGCGGCTTGGCGCGCTTTGCGGGCAAGGTCACTTGCAACAAAGCCGACTGCATTGCCGACATCAAACTTACCGTTTACAAGAGCGCGGGGACGAACCACGTCTATCAGGGCGACGTCTCGCTTCGCTTTCCCTTCACGCGCTTTGTGAAAAACGCCGAAACAGACCACTGGAGCGAAACATGCACGGGATTGTGACGGGCTGGCGCTTGCGGGCGGCGTTTTGTTGCGCCGCTGGCTTGTTTGCGTTGACCGGTTCCTTGTGGGCCGCCGACGCCGGCAAAGAAAATTGTGTCGTTACGGGGCGCGTATGCGTCGAAGCGGGCGGTACACGGCTCGTCGAGGGCGTGCCGGTGACGCGCGACTGCTGGAGCTATCGCGACACCTATGCGTGCCTGGTGCCCGATACGGAATCCGTAAACGGTTGCTCCACCTTGCAGGACGATGCCGACGACCAGGGGCCGGGCAAGTGCGTGATGAAAGACAGAACGTGCTCGGATGAAATCAAGGACGCCGAAGGGCAGTTCGTGTGCCTCTCGTACAAAGAAACCTGGGTGTGCGACAAGAAAATCAAATTGCCGCCCGTGAATGCCGAATGGACAAGGTCAACCGTGGAGACCGAAGACGAGGTCGACGAATCGGCTTGCGGTGAATTGCTCGGTCGTCAAGATTGCACCAAAGGCGAAGTGAAATGTACGGAGTCGGGCTGCGAGCGCGTCTTTTACTGCAATGCAAAAACGGCCACGGGCTGTTCGGACTTGGCCGCAGGCGGCTGTACGATCACCAAGGACCCGACGTGTGATACGGATGTCGATCCCGCGTGCCTCATCAAGGTGGGGGAAGCCGTTTGCAAAGGCAAACTTCCTGAAGGCGTCGTGGAAGATGGCAACGCGTCGATTGAAGACGAAGAGACGGTCAACGTCGGGCAGCCCACGCAGGACGTCGAGTCGTGTACGCAGATGGCAGACGACCTGGAAAACAGCGGCATGCACTGCACGCAGATTTCTCAAGTGTGCGTTGACAAGGATCCGCCCGTGCGCGTCATCAACGGTATTCCGTATCGCGCCTCGTGCTGGGGCTATGAGCGAGTCTATCGCTGTGAGCGAACCGAACCCGCGTCCACCTGCAAGGGGTTGGAGGCTAGCGAGGGCTGTACCGAAGTCGAGCGCACGTGCGTCAAAAACGGACCCGACGGGTGCGAAGCCGAGCGTGTCGTCTACAACTGCGGCAAGGTCGAATCGGTCGATCCGGGCGACGCCGAACTCATTGAGTCAAGCGATGAGATCTCGGGGATAGTCGAGGTCGATACGTGTTCGGCATTGGAAACCAATGACATCTGTCGCAAGACCGCAGAAGTGTGCACGGAACCGGGCGGCACGAAGATTGTCAACGGCGTGCCTGTCACAAAAGACTGCTGGACAACGGAGATCACCTACACCTGCGGCTCGGGCGCGGGTGATCCGGTGACCGACGACGGCTGCGAATCCTTGGAAAAGCGCAAAGACTGCAAACTGACCGAATCCAAGTGTTTGGGCAGGGACGAGGACGGCAACTGCACGATGCTCACGAAGACGTTCGTGTGCGGTGGCGGAACCGAAGAAATCGTCACGGGCAAGGACTGCGACGGAGAGCTTTGCATCGCGGGCATCTGCGAGCCCACAAAACCCGAGACAAGCGACGATTTTCTCGAGGGTGTTGCCATCTGGGAAATTTTGAGACAGGCGGGCATCTACGGCGAAGTCGAAGGCGACATGCTCTTTAAGGGCACTGCCTCGGGCTGCAGCGTCAAGATGATGGGCTTTTCGTGTTGCCGTAATGACGTTGAGGGCACGGCGGGCACGATGAGCAATTCGGCGCTCTCGATCGGGCTCACGATCGGGGTGGACGCCGGTACGGAATTCATCAAGTGGCTCGGCAGTCCTTACGTTTACGACATCCTCAATTCCTTTGAGTCCACGCAGGGCGTTTTGCAGGCCCTTTACGGAAGCGCCGGCAGTGGCGTGTATTCGCCGTCGCTTTCTTACTACGGCGTGTCGGTGGGCATTTCTTCGACGGGAAGCCTCACGCTTGAGTTTTCGCCTGCGTCCTTTTTGGCGTCGATCGCGTTGGAAATGGCCGCCGAATATTTTCCCTGCACCAACGAAGACCGTATGCATGCGTTGAGAAAGTCCCGCGGGCTTTGCCACTACGTGGGCAGTTTCTGCGACAAGAAGTCGGGAGCGGGGTGCTTGGAGAAGAAAGAAACCTGGGTGTGCTTTAACTCGAAACTGGCCCGCACCGTGCAGGAAGAAGGCCGCAAGCAATTGGGCATCAGCTGGGGCACGCCCGAGAGGCCCGTGACGCGCGGCTTTACCTTGGAGGAATTTCAGCGGCTCGATTTCACCAAGATGGATTTGACGCCTGTTGTGGCGGAAATCGCTGAAAAAGCGGCCAAGGACGGGACGCTAGCCGGCAAAAAGGTGCGTACGCAAGCCGTTACCGAACGCGCGAGGGTGCGCGTGAAAGAAGCCGCCGAGTCGTCGGATCACTACACCGAAGTAAAGACCGTCACGGGCAAGTGCTTCATGGGCGAAACCGATGCTGGCGTTGACTGTACGGCGGTCTATTCGCTTCTGGCCGGTTACGAGGCTCCTGCAAGGGAAAAGACACGGAGTTTGAGGACGAATCGCGCCACGCTCTTGTTGCCGCCGGGCGTGCATTGAGATAACCACCGTCCAAAGAACAATCACGACAAAGGAGATCAAATGAACACAACCAAACGGGTGCTGTTGCGCACCTCCATCGTGCTGGCGCTTTCGGCCCTCGTGAGCCTTTGGGCGATGCCCGAGACCGATTTGCTGGCGGCCGACGTCACGAAGCCGGCGCAGGCAAATGTGCACGTGCCCTCAGGGGAGGCACCGTGATCGGAAAACAAAGACAAAAGTGGCAAGCGCTTGTCTGTGTCGGCGCAGTTCTTACAGCGAGTTTGATGCCGGGAGTTTGGGCGGGAGAAAACGAATCGAAGGATCCGGTTGACGGCATGAATAGGGAGAACGGCTTTTGGGCTCAGGACGTGTGGGCGGATCCGGCCAGGCCCTTTTTGTTCTACGGCAAAGATAGACCGCAGGACGAGAGAGTCATTGAGGCAAAGAAAGAGGAGAAGCAGGCAAAGAAGCGGACAGAAGAAGTCGATTCCGACGAGGCGTTGGCGATCTTTCCTGTTGATGGACTCGATCGAGCAGCCGAAGGGGAGATTTTGTCGCGCGAAATGGAGAGTAAGGGGCTTGCGACCTTAAATAGCCTCAAGACCGTCAAAGAACTGCGCGAAGAAGTCAATCGCAGATTGGATACGGCGGTGATGCAGCCCACGCCTGCGGCCATCGGTTTGTATCTGCAGGCCAACGCCTTTTTGATGCAAAAGGCGGGTGTGTTTGCCGAGAGCTGGCGCCGTGCTTTGGTCGACAACCCGCAGTTTGACTGGACGGCGGTACGGCCCGCGGTGAACGTCGTTTCCGCCGGCATGAACCGAGAGAGGGAGGGGCGTCTTTTGCGCGAAGTGCGGGTACTCGCCAAAGACCATGGCTTCATTTTCTTTGGGGATGAGTCGTTGAAGACCCGGCACATGCTCGAGCAGGTGCGAGCTTTCAAAGACGAATATGGCTTTGACGCGGCCTTTGTGTCGGTGACAGGTGCCGATAACCCGCTTATGCCCGAAGCACGCGAAGACAAGGGGTTGAGTGCGTTTGTGGCGCAGGGCATCCGACAGTTTCCTGCGTTGGTGCTCGTAAGCCGCCATCAGAAGGATTTGACGAAGGCCAAGCTTGTGGCCACCGGTGCGGCCGATGCGATGACGTTGGTGCGCAACACCCATGCGGCGGCTCTGGAAATGGCAGGCGACAGAGCGTCGGCGGCAGTCGCCGGTCGTGTGCAGGAAGTGCCGTAAGGCTTGCTCACAAGGATAAGGACAGACAAGTGAAATCAAGTTTTGAGGTTAGAAAAGCACTGCTGCGTTTGGCGGTGGCGTTGGCAATCGCAAGCACGGGGCAAGTGCAGGCCGGGTTTGTGGATGACTTTTTGGACGAAGCGCAGGCCAATGTCAATGTGACGCAGTCGGGCATCCTGCAGGCCGGTGGCATGAATGTGGTTACAGGCGGCGGCTTTGTCTTTAAGGCGCCGCGAAAGGAGTTTTCTCCCTTTGCGATCACGCCGCCATCCTTACGGGCCAATTGCGGCGGCATCGACATCTTTTTGGGCGCGTTTTCGATCCCGAGCCGAGAAGAGTTTGTGAGCTTCTTAAAGAGCGTGGGCACGTCTTTGCCGGGCGTGGCGTTTCAGATGGCCCTGCAGTACATGGCGCCGGACTTAAACGAAATCGTGGGGCGCTATTCGGATTTGATCCGCGGCTACACCAATCGCTATACGGATGCGTGTACCGCAGCGCAGTCCATCTTGGAAGACACGGGCGCCAAACAAGCGCTTCAAAAGGCCGTGCACGGCGCCAAAAACGCATTGCGTGCCAGCGGCAGCGCGTCGGATCAGTCCGAAGCCGATCGTCAGGTGCGTGACAACGGTGAAAAGGCGATTGCCAAGGCTCCGGTACAAAAGGACGCTTCGGGTAACGTCGTTTCCGCTCCTGAAATCAATCTCACCTGGGCGCTCATCAACAGCGGCAACTTCACCAAGCACAACAGCCAGGAATTAAAGGAAGTGATGATGACGCTTGTGGGTACCACGATTATCCGCAAGTCGGGTTCCGGCCAGGACGCGGTGTTGACGAGTACGCACTATTCGGGCGTTGATTTGCTGCCGATTCTCTTTGGCGAAGTGCGCGGCAACGTGAAGATTGAGCGTCTGAAGTGCGACGAGCCCAAGCGGTGCCTGAAAGTGACATCCACAGCCACGAGCGACGGCAGTCTTGTCGATCAACTGCAGGCGGCCGCGGCCAATTACCGCAAGGCGGTCGAACAGCGCAATGCTTCTCTGGTAAGCGACCGGGAACTGATGCTCTTGGGCGGTACCACGGGCGTTCCGTTGCTGCGGGTGTTGAATCTTGCGGCCACATCGCGCTATCGGGGCATTGCCGACGACTTGGTGCGCATCTACGTGGATGCGGCCGCTTACGAATTGCTTGCTGCCGCCGTGAATGCGTTGGCCGGTGACATCAAGGCCGCTCTCTCAGGGTCAAGCGCCAAAGACCATTCCTCGCAGCACGTCGAACACGTGCGTCTTCTTGAAGAACGCATCGAAGCCGTGCAGCAGGGCGTCTACCAACGTCAGGACAAGCTGCTTCAGGGGATGGCCAGAGCTTCGAACCTCATCCTGCAGCTTGAACACATCGAAAAGAGTCTGGCTGTCAATCAGGTGGCGCCGACCATTGAGGCGTGGCCCGACAGCACCAAGGAGTTCAAGTGATGGACGACGCGTTTGTCTTTTACGCCTATTGGAACGGCAATCAGATTCGGGATCTGTTCGAAGGTTTGGTGTCGGTCACCGCCGGGTCGGGCTTTGTGCAGTTGGCGGCCTTTTTGGTGGTGACGGGGCTTGTGGCGGCGCTGCTGATCGGCGCCGTCAAGGGCGAGGGAAAGCATGTCATTTCCTACTTTGCCTGCGCGGTGCTCTTTTGGTTTGTGGCCATTGTCCCCAAGGCGTCGGTGGTGATCGAAGACGTGCGTAGTCACACCGTTTACAACGTCGACAACGTTCCCTTGTCGATGGCCTTTTTTGCATCCGTCTCAAGCCGCATCGGGCATTGGCTTACGCAAGCCTATGAAACTGCGTTTATTCCGGCCGATGTCGCGAAGTATTCGAGTTTTGGCGCGGTCTATCCGCAGCGCGTGATGGAGGTGCTGCAGCGCACGGGTCCGGTGACGGTGCAGGGGCGGGAGACCTTGCAGTCGGTATTGAAAAATTGCGTCTTGCCGGAAGTTGTGTTGGATAGCCGCAAGGCCGATCAGGCGATGGCTTCAAGCGATCTGTGGACCATGATCAAAAGTGACGGCTGGGTCAATCCCGCACGTTTGGCCGTGATGCCCGACGGGTCGGTCGCGAAGTGCCCGCAGGCCGTGGCTGAATTGGAGCAGGTGCTAACGACGGTTGAACTGCCAGCTTTAAAGCGCTGGGTGGGCGTCAAGCTCGATCCGGAAGCAACAAATCCCACAACGTCCATTGCCGCGAGCATCACACAGACGGAAAGTTTGCTTTTGGGCGTATCTCGGTCGGCAGAAAGTTCTTTGAAGCACTCTTTGATGCTTACCGCTCTTCCGAAGGTGATGTCGGGGCATGCCGTGACTGTTGCCGGTCCCGCGGCGATGGCGTCTACGCTGGCGCGCGCTCAGGGCAATCTGGCCGGTGAAATCAACTACCGCACGATGGCAAAGATGGCCGAGGATGCTTTGCCGAAAATTCGAAACGCATTGGAATTCGTGGTGATTGCGATGTTTCCGGTGGTGGCGTTGATTGCACTTGTTTCGGGCACCGGCATGGCCAATGTGGTGAGAAGCTACATCACGTTGCTTTTGACCGTGCAGCTGTGGCCGGCTTTGTCATCCGTCGTGAATTACCTCGTCATTGCGCATGACCTGCATCCGTTTACGCTGTTGGCACAGAACTTCGGGGGCTCAAGCCTTCAGGCCGCGACGATGATTCGGGAGACGGGAGCGAGCTCTCAGGCGATTGCCGGCGCTTTGCTGTGTGCCGTGCCGGTGATTTCTTATGCCCTGGTGCGAGCCGGAGACATGGCTGTGGGGCAGCTGGTGGGCGGTTTGATGCAGCCCGCGCAGAGTGCTGCGACTTCTCAGGGCGCATCCATTGCGGCGGGCAATATCTCGCAGGGAAATGTGAGCGTTTCGAACGTTTCCGCCAACAATGTGTCGTCAAACAAGTCGGATGCTTCGGTTCGAAGCACGGATCCCGGCATGGTGGTGACGCAGTCCGGTTACGGGACGGTGACGCGTGCTGCTGCTGGTGAAGTGACGGGCCTGCAACGCACTGCTGTCAATTTCGGTGTGGGCTCGCAGATGCAGCAGAGCTACGTGCGCGGTCATTTTGCCTCCAACGTCGGACAGACCTCGACTGTCACTACCGATGCGGCGCGCTTTAGTTTTTCTCAGTCGGCTTCGAGCAGTGATACGACGCAGCAGAACTTTGCGCATGCATTGAAGGATGCGCTAAGTGAACAGAGAGCGCTCACGACGAATTATTCGGATTCGAGCGGATGGGGGAATAGCGTGGCGCTCACGAGGGCGACGGAGATGGATCGGACGAGTTTGGTGAGTGAGGGGGCGGATTATTCGAGTAAAGCCAGTTTCAGTTTGACGAATGATGTTGTAACTGAAACTCCTTTGAGTCGAAATGCCAGTTTTGTTAGAAATCCTGGTAATTCAATGCTTTTGTCTTCTGGAAAAAGTAATGAGACAACAGAAAGTTTAGTGCTGCCTCAGCAGTCACCTTTTTCTGGTTTGAATTTAATTAATCGCAATAATCAAGGAGCTTTGGGAGGCAGGCTCGAGGGTGATTTTTCGTTCAATGATGCTCAAAGTCTGGTGGATAAGGCTGTTGGGAAGACAGGAACACAAGCAGGCGAAAGTACCAATACCGAATATCAGATGGTTAAAGCTGCAGCTGAGAGCGTAGCCAATAGCCATGCAGATGAACGTGTTCGTAGTTACGCCAGAGGGTTTGTTCAGTCGCTGGATTCAAATCATTCGGCAGGTCGGGATCGAACTCAGTCTTATTCGGAATCAGTGTCGGCAACTTCGACGTTAAACGAATCCGACACAGGTTCGGTGACGACTTCGGCGGATACGTCGGTGCCGTTGATGAACTATGCCGTTGAAAGATATGGAAGCGGTGAGGCTGCCTTGCGAGCCATGTATCAGCCAGGAGAGCTCGCGAGCTTTGCCGGAGAACAGCATGCGCGAGTTGGAGGAAATATTTCGCCCGCGGATCGATTCGGACCGGGAACGGTTGTTTCAGCCGTGGAGAGAAATGCCGATGTATTTGAGGCGGCGCCTGCAAATGTGGAGCGTGCTGCAGAAAACAATGTCGCCAGAATCGAAGAAATCTCCGGGAGAACACTCAATGATTCAACCGTTGGGGACGTCATGAGCTCTGCGTCGTCTGAGAGCGTGCAACAGTTTGATGCGCAACATGGGCAATTTGTTGCTCAACATCAAAACAGCACACAAGCTCGGATCAGTCGGATGAATTTTGATCGGGGTGTGGTGTTAGTTGCTCGGGAAGCCTACAACAAGGAAAACCAAAACAAGAACTTTGCCTTGCGCAACGCATTCTTGGCAGGTTGGGGTTATCGCAACGGCGACGAAATTCAAGAAGATCTGAGGGCTTGGGCGGCAAGTAGCTCGGCCTTACAGGACAGACTGGAGAAGATCGGAGCAAATGACCGAGATTATGTGTCACAGGACGACTGGAAGAGTCTGGTGGAGATTGCTCGCCAGCCGAAGGGCATTCGATTGCCTTAAGTGTTTCAGTAGGAATCGAACGGATCCGGACCGTGATGATTATCCGGTCCGGTGAAGGTGTTGTCCCAAGCGTCGGAATCGTGAAAGTGGTCGTAGAACGGACTGCGCGGATCGTATTGGTCGAAGTAGTAGTCTGGAGTATTGGGCCTCATGGGCTCTTCTGAGTCTGAGGACGAAGACCGTAGGGAGTATTCGAAGCATTGTTCGTCGTGCGGACATCGAAAATCCGGCGGATAAAGGTGATGTGGTTGATCTGACGAAGGTTGTTGAAGGGAGAAAAGTGGATCAAGCTTTTCTCCCACTACGATCAGGATGAGACTGACGAACTCCAGGAGTTTCAAGTAAACAGCAGTGATCGGATTGAGTTGGGACATTTGTGTTCAACTCAGTAACGACGGCGTTGTCTTCTGCAAAAAGAACGATATCGACTTAGCGATTTATGTGCTCGCTCATAGTCTTCACGAGTTGCATCTTTAGGGAATAGATAATCATCAATACGTCCGCCAACTACAATCAGAAGAAAACTGATGAACTCAAGAATCTTTAAATACAACGCCGTAATTGGATTTAATTTGCGCATGATGACACCTCTGAACGGAAATCAAAGAAATATACGAATGCAGGGAGGATTTGGCGGAAAGGTGCCACAAGAGGAAAAGGACGGTACTTCATAGGTAAATGACTCGGATGAAAAGGCAGCGGATGTTTGTCAACCTAAAAATGATCTCTCGAAAGCTGCTTTTTGATAAAGAATTTTTAAAGCAATTCGATTCTAACACGCACATTTAAAAAATGGAAGAGACTTCTAAAGGAAAGGTGACTGAAAATAAAATGGTTGTATTTCGTGAGTTTGCTCATGAAGTAGGGTGCAGCCTAATTATCCAGGACAATTTGCCGAACTGTCTCGACATCAAATTGAGAAAGAATATGTCGGGCGTCTATATTCAATTGCGAAAGCGCGGTGAAATTTATATCGGCGAGGCAGTTGATATTTTGGATCGCCAAAAAGAGCATTTGAAAAAGGGCGTCAAACTTGCGGCACTTGCTGTTTTGTTCGTGGACATGATCGACACGCAGGGACGTAAAAATCTGGAAACGACAGTGATCGCGGCAGCTCAACGCAAAGGACTGTGGCTGGCCAACATCTCCAAGACGAAACTTGCTGAAGAACTCAATCGACGAGCCGAACAACTTTCGGTTCAGGCGGCCGTTCAAAAGCTCGATCGCATGGACGAAAAAGTTGTCTTTCAGTTCGGTCTCGGAGGGTGGCTTGAGACGCTCGAAGAGGCCAAGGGCAAAGCTCGGTCAAGCGACTGGGAGCGCTATATGAATTTTCGGGAATCTTCTTTTTCCTATGCGGCGCTTTTGCTGATCACGACTTATGTTCGCCGCATGATCCCGAACCCGGAAATGACTTACGGCAAGACCTGGTGCATCTGCTTAAACGAAACCGGGTGCCCCGACTTGAACTGGATTTCGGTTAAAACACAGGCGGGCTCTGTTTTTTGCGTCGACGTGTGTCATACGCCGTTAGGTTCTGACGTCAAAGCGGTATTTTGGGTGGAACGGCGGCGACTTGATCTTCTTCTTGAGCGTGCCGAAGGCAAGGACGAAGAGATGCAAATCATGCTCGGCATCACTCATGGGACCTTCGACTTGAAGCGCAACTATCATGATTTGAGCAACGACACGTCCATGCAAACATGCATCGATTCGCGTCGGAGAATGGTCGGTTGGCAGATGGATTTGGATCAGGCGCTTGATTTTTTCCAGTCACCGCTGGCGGTGGCCCTTCTTGCCGGTTGCGCCGAGACGATTTCAGCCAAAGAGACGGGAGAAGGTTTTCGATTGGGTCGTCTGTTCTTCTGACTGCGGTGACGGACTCAAATTTTCTTTTGGAATCCGTACGGATTGACGTGTGTTCGGAATGACAAACTACTGGGATGTATACTGCGGGTTTCCATTGATATCTCAAATGAGAATTTTGTAGCATGACAAATAAGCGTACTCTGACGGATTGGATTGTGGCGACGCGTCCTTGGTCGTATCCGGCTTCGTCAATGCCGGTGGCTTTGGTGCTGGCTTACTACTTTGCAAACGGCGTTGCGATAGATCCGGTCAATGCTGTCTGGGCACTCGTAAACATCGTCATCTTTCACGCCGCGGGCAACGTCTGGAGCGACTATTTCGACTTTCGATACGGCGTCGATAACCAGAATACATTGGGCGTTCGACAGCTTGTCGACGGTAAGTTCACGGGCCGCGAATTCATTTGGTTTGCGATCTTCCTTTTTGTTGTCGGAACGCTTTGTGCGCTCTTTCTCGTCTGGAGAACGGGGATGCCGTTCCTGGCCGTGACTTTTGCCGGCATTGTGGCGGCGTTGGTCTATCCGCCTTTGAAGTACCGGGTCGGAGGTGACGTCGTGATTTTTATCGCTTATACGCTTACGCCGCTTTTTGCGACGGCCTGGATCGTGACGGGGACGTGGTCGCTTGATGCCATCTGGGCGGTGTTACCCACGGGCATTCTGACGGTCGGCATTTTGCACGCCAATAACCTGCGCGACGCTCAGACGGATACTCAGGCCGGCATTCGTACGCTGGCTTCTGTCTTGGGAAAGAAGTGGTCGGTGTGGCTCTATCACTTTGAGATGCTTGCACCGTTTGCGATTCTTTTGGCAACAGTCTGGCTTGGGATTTTGCCCATGACGGTACTGCTTACGCTGCCGATTGCAGTGGCTGTGATGACTTTGTGCAAACAAGCCTTGCGTTTTGACGGTGTGAATACGGCAAGCATTGCCACGCTGGACGCTTCGACAGCCAAGACGCAGCTGATGTTCTCACTGTTGATGGTGTTGGGGCTGGTAGCCGGACATTGGCTGGCCTGACAAAAGCTTTCATGCGACAGAACGCTCGATTCATCGGAAGATAATCGTGTTGAGCATGGGGTACCGAACCAGGACATTTGGACTAAGAAGGCTCTTCATTTCGCCGGTTCTTTGCCCAAGCAAGACCGTCAACAATGATTTTGTCCAGATCTTTTTGAGAAAGGCTTGAATTTTTAACTTTGTTTTTGGCTTCTCCCGAGAGAGAAGCCAAAATATAACGAGATACGGCTTTTTTAACCAGCGCAGACAGATCTTCCTTTATCCCTCCTTGAGAAGCTAAAAAGAATCGAATTTCTTCATCGAATTTCGAGGGTACCGAAATATTCCATTTCACGTTTCCTTTACAAACTGCGGATTGGGTCATTACATTCTCCGGTCAAAGAAGAATATGCGTGGCTATATACCTGACATCTTATTCGTCAGGTTATGGGTTTGGTAACGGTTTATAGCACTGATATAACCGTATCGGGTGTTGGCGAGATGTCTTTATCTTCTTATTGTGCACACCTCATTGCGATGAGATTCGCGTGACAATGGCAGACGGGGGAAGAGCAAAAAAGGGTGTTGGTTCATTTTGGGGGTACTTTAAGAGTTCGCCCAACATCCAAACAAAGGTTTTTAATTTTTGGACGATGCGATATGAAGGCGAAATCGATGGAACCGCCATATTTTCTTACCTTCTTAACCCATCCCTTGAAAGTGTTGTAGGACAGGTTGTGTCGGGCTGCGTAGGCTTTGATTCCGTACTTCTGTTGACTAAAAAAATCGACCAAAATTACTTTGCGCTCTTGAATTGAAAATTTTTGATGATCGCTAAAAACCCAATCTTCATGTCCATGCTTGT
>ENA-OPXB01001337-OPXB01001337.1-human-gut-metagenome-genome-assembly--contig:-NODE-1337-length-13172-cov-5.151788_pt1 | contig 13172 bp, 8 predicted proteins | sample MGYA00241516_ERZ502024 | MGnify/ENA primary metagenome ERZ502024 (study PRJEB25962, sample SAMEA2041926) | human gut metagenome | biome: human gut; feature: human-associated habitat; material: faeces...
ACCCTATATAAAATCCACTATTTATCTGTGTTTTTTAGTTAATGAGCAGGCGCTATTTACTACAATTACTTTATTTGCTTCTAAATTGGTTGTCAAAAGAAAACGTACCTCGTCCCGATATTCCGGTTTTGCAAAATAATATGCATAGGTATCAATTAACAGGAAAATATTTGCTGTTCTTCCTTCCAATTTAAAATTCGAAAAGCCCATCGGAACATACACATCCCAGATTGCCTCCGGAGAAATATGGGTTCTATAATTTTTCAGGGTATACAGGGATGTCTTTTCTCCATATTCACAATACCATCTCGGAATCGGTATCTGTTTATCCAATGGCATTTTTCTGTTTTTTAATGCAATCTGCTCCTGTTTTGCCATAAAACGATAATGTTCACCTCTACGTGGGCACTCCGGTCTACAGCAACAATTTACCAGCAGCTCACAGCGATCCTTATCCTTAATCTGTTCCAGTTTTTCAAATTGATTATTAAGATTGTAATCCAGAACTACCAGTTTATAATCCTTTGCAAGCTCTGCATTTAAAACATTCATATTCTTAATTTCTTTACACGTAGAACTGATAATTTTAAAACCCGGATATGTTTTTCTGATATATTCTTCCAAAATATCAGAAACTACAATCACCTCATTCATGCCATTATCTGCTGCCTGCATACAGAAATTGCAGTATTCATCTGACAGATCTGCCTCTGTCAAAAGGGGATTCGTATATGTATAGCGAATTGGAATTCCCTTGCCATTAATTGCAGCAATTACGCCACGAATATATTTTGCATTACATTGATCTCCCTGATTAAATCTTCCTCCATTCCATCTGGAGGTTGGAAATTCTCCAAACATAGATGCAATTTTTATTCCCTCCCGGAACATTTCCGGAGATTTTTCCATCAGATCAACAAGTAGCATATTTAGCGGAAAATTATTTCGTAATCCCGGCAAATGAAATTTTACACTCATCCTTCTTCTCCTTCTTTCTTTAAAAATTGAAATGAATAAAAATCAAACTGACTTCCCGGCATAAAAATAAAAGACACCTGTTGCAGGCCAAATACCGATTCTATTTTAAATTCCTGCATAGTAAATTCATCTTCCTGTGGGAACTCAATGATCTGACGATTTTCTTTTTCTCCATCAAAGAAACGTATATGAATTGTATTTTTCTCGTTTTGAGTTCTTCCACAAATACATATTTTATCTGTTCCGTCACTTCCAAAATCCATATCTGAAAACTCCAGTGTTACGTTGTTTCCTATATCCATAACACCTTTCTCTGTTACTCTCATCTGATCTCCATAAATTGCTTCGCTCTCATTTGCATATAGGCATTCAAATGCTTTTGGATATTTTCGAAATACGAATCCCTTCAAATGTATTTTCTGATGCAGTTCAAAATACAGATCATGAATTCCTTTTAATCTCTCCGGCAAAAGATATGTTTCCTCCTGATAAGTATTCCAGATAGAAGCCTTTTGATAAACAGCTGTGATCAAAAGCCTGCTTTCCTTTTCTCCGGGTTTTCCGTCCCAGATCCCAATAGGAGTTTCTACGCCGCCTAATTCAAAAATCGGAAGTGTGATAGAATCTGAACCAATTTTTCCAAAATCTATTCCCCGAAATCCCACAATTGTTTTTCCGTCCCTTGCAGTTGAGACCCCATGTTCATTCCCATTTCCAACATCTCCAACCGAATCATTATACAGTCCTCCAGCCACCAGTTTATATGGATCAAAGTACATTTTTCCAAGACCTTCTGCCACAAAATCATAAGATGAAATAACCTTTACCTGTTGCTGTCCATTTGAGGCACAGGCCCGGAGTCTGAATTCTCCATCTCCTCTGGCACGAATACAGATTTTCTTTACAATTCCATCATTTCTTTCGTTTTCTGATAGTTCGTTTGACGGAATTTCGGTCATTTCTGCCAAGTCTGACGGAATTCCTGCATTGGTTGTAATTTCGCACATAATTTTACGGTTTGCAGCTTCTTTTGGTAAAACTTTTACCCCGACTATTGCCTGCCTGTGTTCTTCTGAGAAATTCTTTTCTTCCTCGCAGATCAACTCAATCTTTCGAACCCAGGGACTATTCTCTTCCCTACTCATTCTTTCTTCTTCAACTGAAACAGCATTATTTTCTTTCTGTAACACTCCTTCGCTCTGACTGATTTCTGACAATTCTATCTGTACAATGCCTTCTCTCCCCGAAGTCTCAATCATTGCCAGAAGCTTCCCACTGAATAATTTCCGGCTGCTTCCCTTATAAGAATCATAATCTGTACTGTCTCCATTATCCAGACCAATCAATCTGCCTTCCCCTGTCACCTTTACTTTAATACGATTATTTGCATTTTCTACCGGATTTCCTTCCTGATCTGTCATACCGATTTCCAAAAAAAGCAATTCTTTCCTATTTGTCCATATTTCCATATATTTAGCTGTTGCAAAATATAAGCTTTTGTTTCTTCTATTTTCTTCTACAACAGGTTTCACTTTATAATACTGATACTCTGTCCCATCTGCTTTTACACATCTGACTATAATTTCAGCTGAATCTCCAAAAGAATGTCTGCATTCACGCAATACTTCTTTTCCTGTCTCATCGTAAGCCACTGCAGCAATTTCTCCTTCTTCATAAGGAACCTGATAATCTGCCGTAAGCTTTCTTCCCTGTAAATGATCGATTTGTTTTCGTCCTTTTGAAACGCCATTGACAAACAATTCCACATCAGACGCATTAGAGCAGATGCGTACATCAATTGTCTGGTCCTTATTAAAATCCCAATACGGGAATAGATGAAGTACTGGTTTCCTTTGAAAACTTACCCATTCTGCCTGATAAATATAATAAGAATCTTTTGGAAAACCTGCTGTATCTACCTGACCCAGATAAGAATTTTTTGTATGATACGGTGTCGGCTCTCCGATATAATCTATCCCACTCCACAAAAATTGTCCCATAGAATATGGATGCTCCCGCTCTGCAATGATACAAGCCTCCGCACTTTTTGCCCCCCAGCTGGTCGTACTGTTTCCAAGTGCCGAACATTGTTCATCCACATCCGCAAGAACAGACTGCTTTAATGGAAAATGATATACACCTCTGCTCTGCACGGTCGAAGCTGTCTCACTACCATATATAACCCAGTCCGGATGCTCTCTGTGATGTTCTTCATAATATTTTTCAGAATAATTATAGCCTGCAATTTTAACAATATCGGCACATTTCTGTGCCTTCTCCCATGGCATAAAATTGGAACCAAAGGTAACCCTTCCATTTCTTTTAAAATCATGACGATATACCTCTTCCATCAAAAGTCTGGTAAATGTTTGTCCACGCTCATCCGCATGCATATCGTATATTTCATTTCCAATACTCCAGAAAATAAGTGATGGATGATTTCTGTCCCTTCTTACCCAGCTTGCAATATCTCTTTTCCACCAATCTGTAAAAAATCTTGCATAATCATATGGATTTTTAGGTCTTTCCCAACAATCGAATGCCTCGGAAACGATTAAAAAGCCCATTTCATCTGCCAGTTCCATCAATTCCACCGCCGGCATATTATGTGCGGTACGGATTGCATCCGCCCCCATTTCCTTCATTAACGTAAGCTGACGCTTTATTGCATCTTTTTTTACTGCTGAGCCAAGCGCACCGAGATTATGGTGAAGACAGACTCCCTTTAACTTTCTTTTCTTGTGATTTAAAAGAAATCCCTGTTGTGGATCCGTTTCAATTGTTCTGCATCCAAAATTTACATGCTCCTCTTCTAACAGCTTCCCTTTTTTATATAGCCGAACTGTTATCATATAGAGATTTGGCGTTTCCGGTTCCCATAGTTTAGGATTTTTAAGAAAAAAAGAAAATTCTGCTCTATCTCCATCTCTTCTAATCGGCAGTTTTTTTTCTATTCCTTCCAAATTACATTGCACCTCTGTCCCTGCTGCCTGGGATGTCTCTACATAAACTAATACCTGATAACCATCCTTTTGTTCTTCCGTACTAACATATATTCCATCAGAAACCAAATGTTCCGTATGAACCGTCTTAAGCCATACATTTCGATAAATGCCTGCACCTGCATACCATCTGCTGTTTGGATGCTTCACATGCACTCCAACCATGATCTCATTATTACCATTTTCCAAAAAATCTGTTATATCTGCTTCAAAAGTAGAATATCCATACTTCCATTCCAACACCTTTCGGCTATTCACATAAAGCTCAGAATCCATATAAATTCCCTCAAATCGCAGCAGATACCGAAGATTCTTCTCTTTTTTACAGATTACTTTTTTTCGATACCATCCGGAACAATCTTCATAAAAAAAAGATGCGTCATAAATCTGCCAGTCATGTGGTATTTCAACCGGAAGAAAACCTCTTTCTTTTTTTACAGCCTCTTTCTTATTATTTTTCCATATTCGCAAACTTCGTGTACTGCGGCAGCCATACCAGGTTGACGGTACCGATCGGACCATTTCTCTGTTTGGCAATGATGATCTCCGAGATTCCTTTCATCTCGGAATCATGATTATAATAATCATCACGATAGATAAACATAACAACGTCGGCATCCTGCTCAATCGCACCGGACTCACGCAGGTCAGAAAGCATCGGACGGTGATCCGGACGCTGCTCTACGGCTCGTGACAGCTGGGACAATGCGATCACCGGCACGGAAAGCTCTCTCGCAAGTGCCTTTAGGGAACGGGAGATATCTGAGATCTCCTGCTGACGGGAATCAGATCCCCTGCCGGAACCGGACATCAACTGTAAGTAGTCAATGATGATCAGCTTCAGATCATGCTCCAACTTATATTTACGGCATTTGCTCCGCATCTCCGCGATGGAAATACCAGGCGTATCATCGATGATAAGCTCCGAATTACCAATCGTTCCGGCACCTTCGATCAGCTTCTCCCAGTCAGAATCTGAGAGGTTACCGGTTCGGAGTGCCTGTGCATCCACCCTTGACTCTAAGGAAAACAGACGGTTTACAAGCTGCTCCTTTGACATCTCGAGTGAAAAGATCGCCGTGCACATATGCTCATGAAATGCCACATACTGCGCAATGTTAAGAACAAACGCCGTTTTACCCATAGAAGGACGCGCCGCGATCAGAATCAGATCGGACGGCTGTAAGCCTGCTGTGCGGTAATCAAGATCAATGAAGCCGGTCGGGATTCCCGTAACAGTGCCGGATGTCTTGGCCGCATTCTCGATCTTTTCGAGCGCATTCATAACGACCTGGCGGATCGGCACGTAATCACGGCCTCCGCCGCGTGTGGAAAGCAGATCAAACACCTTTTTTTCGGTGATATCCATGACTGTTTCAACACTCTCTTTTCCCATGTAGCACTCGTTTTCGATCTCTTCATTTAATTTGATGAGTTTACGCCGCATGGAGTTATCTTTTACGATCTGGGCATAATATTTTACATTTGCCGATGTTGGAACTGCATTTAAAAGATCCCTCACAAACTCTAAACTTGCAATCTCTGCAGGCACATCTTTTTCTTTTAATTTATTCTGCAAAGTGACCAGATCGACCGGAAGTCCTTTGCTGTATAATTCGACCATGGTATCAAACAGGATCCCGTACTGCTTGTAATAAAAATCCTCACTGATGAGCATTTCCATTGCAGTGAGGATCGCATCTTTGTCCATGATCATAGAGCCAATGACCGACTGTTCTGCCTCGCGGCTGTTCGGCATCGTGCGGTTGATCAGTGTTTCTTCCATTCTTATTCCTCTACTACATGTACGTTAAATTTACCTACTACCTTCGGGTGAAGCTTGATTGCAACTTCTGTCACACCAAAGGTACGGATCGGCTCCGGTAACTGCATTTTCTTTTTGTCAAGTTCCATGCCAAGCTGTGCTTTGGCTGCAACAGCGATCTCTTTGGTGGAAACGGAACCGAATGTACGTCTGCCCTCACCGGCCTTCATTTTTACGGTAACTTTTTTATCTTTTAACTCTTCCGCAAGCGCCAGTGCAGCTTCATACTGCTCCTGTGCCACTTTGTCTGCGTGCTGGTTCTGCAGTTTTAAATCATTGAGGTTTTTTGGTGTTGCCTCCACACCTAATTTTTTCGGGAAAATCGCATTGCGCGCATAGCCGTCGCTGACATTCACGATCTCTCCTTTTTTCCCTAATGCTTTTACATCTTCTAATAAAATAACTTTCATATATAAAACCTTCTTTCCTGATTATTCTGATATATCGCCCTCTTTTAACATCTCATCAATCGTATCCTGAATGATATGTTTTGCCTGCTGCAGTGAGCAGTTGGTAAGCTGGGCTCCGGCAACGTTTAAGTGTCCGCCGCCGCCAAGCCGCTCCATAATAAGCTGTACATTGATCTCATCAATGGAACGGGAACTTACATAAATTTTTCCCTGATATTCCGTGAGAACAAAGGATGCCTTGATCCCCACAATATTTAAAAGCTCATTTGCTGCCTGTGCACAGACGATGGTCGGGCTCTCCACCTCATCTGCCGGACAGATGGAAATTGCAAATGCTCCCCGGTAAACTTCTGCATGACGCACTGCTTCCGCGCGCGCTTTGTAAGCTGCCATATCGTTGCGGAGCATCTTGCGCACTCTCGTCACCTCCGCACCCGCACGTCTTAAATAGGCTGCCGCCTCAAAGGTTCGTACACCGGTTTTTGTCATAAAGTTGTTGGTATCGATCAGGATACCCGCATAAATACAGTCTGCCTCACACGGAGCGAGACGGATATTTTCGGAAAAATACTGCAGCACCTCGGCAATCATCTCACATGCACTTGAAGCATACGGCTCCACATAAGAAAGAACCGGATTCTCGATCACCTCATTTGTCTGTCTGTGATGATCGAATACACAGACGGTCTGCGTGCACTTTAACAGTTCCGGACATTCGGTGTAGCTCGGACGGTTTACATCCACAACGACCACCAGTGTATTTTCATTGGTAAGCATAAGTGCCTCTTCATTTTTGATAAAAAGGTCTGCCGGATATCCCTTTTCCTCGGTAAAACACTCTACCAACGGGCGCAGGGACGAAGTGATCTCATTTAACACGATCTGTGCCTTTTTGCCAAGTACCTTTGCCGCACAGTAAATACCGATCGCTGCGCCGAGGGAATCCACATCGCTGATGCTGTGTCCCATAATGATCACATGCTCCCTGCTCTCGATGATCTCACGGAGCGCATGTGCTTTTACCCTCGCCTTAACTCTGGTGTTGCGCTCTACCTGCTGCGTCTTTCCACCATAATAAGTAATATCCTCGCCATCACGCACAACGACCTGGTCACCGCCACGTCCTAATGCAAGGTCAATGGACATACGCGCATACTCATAATTCTGTGTATAACTTTCGCCATTTGCACCGATACCAATACTGAGTGTCACCGCCATCTCATTGCCGACCTTAACTGTTTTTACATCCTCGATCAGGCTGAAGCGGTCTTCGCGGAGTTTTGCAAGATACTGATATTTCAATACAACAAAATACTTATCTTTTTCAATCTTGCGGACTAACGCATCCAGTTCCGTAAAATATTTATTGACTTTCCGGTCGATCAGCGCCACCAGAAGCGATCTCTTTACATCTTCAATGCTGTCAAGCGCCTCATCATAGTTGTCGATATACACAAGCCCCGCAACCATTTTCTGTTCCTGGTTTTCCCGCATGTAACGGTTCTTTTCCGTCTCATCGAAAAGATACACCGCTGTCAGATATTCGTTGCTTTCATCGAGCGTAACAAGACTGTCCACACTGTTTAACTCTTCAAAGTAGATTCTTTTTAAAGAAACACGGAAATCCTGATCTTTCAATTTCAGGCTCACTGATTCTGACCCTTCATTTTTCTGTAGAAATTCCTTTGTCAATGAAGGAAAAATCGTCGTGATCGACTTGTGATATTTTTTATCTTTCCCGGTCAGTTCTGTAAACTGTTCATTCACCCACAAAATCTTCGCATTGTAGTCTAACAGCGCATATGGTATCTCAAATTCGTTTAAAAGCTGCCTCTGTACCGTTCCGTACTGCGTTGCAAAATTGATCAGCTCATTGACTAAAACCGGCTTATTTCTCACATACACGATCAGGGACACCACAAAATAAATTGCGGTAAATATTGAAAACATCACACCTGAAAGTATGTCATCCATATAGATCACGACATTCATACATATCAGAAGAATCGTCATGAACATGGGCCAGTAAAGAGATTTTCGAAGTCTGCCTCTGAGCTTTACTTTATTACTTTTCATAATACTAATCTCCTAAATAAAAAGAAACCCGTGACCAAAAACGCATATGTCACCGCTTATTCTTCCACTCGTCCTAGAATAGTCTTTGCTAACAATTATAGCATTTTGCCCTCTTAAGATAAAGTATTTTTTAAAAAAGGAACCGTTGCAGTCATTCTGCCCGATTCCTTTTTCCTGTCTGTGACCTGATCCGGTCGTATTTAGTTCTGGCTCTCCGTATCCCGCGGAGCAATCGTGAGGTAATTATCGGTATCCATATCATTGATCAGATTATCCGATAAAATCCTGTCACCGGAAACTTTCGGTTCTTCCCGCACGAAACTCTCCTCATCGAGTTCATACCCCGTTTCTTCCCTGTAAACAGCGCTGATAAATCCGGATTCCTGTCCACCGCCATAAATTGGAAAAATGATCGTATGCCAGTCATTTTCCATATCTTCACTGATCATTACCGGAGTATGGATCTGCGAAAATGCTCCAAGCACCTCGAACTGACCATTTTCTCCCGGTCTTAAAATAAGTGCCGCATCCCCGCGATTATCAGATGTTGTATCTCCGATCGTGACCGCTACGATCTCATCCGTTCCGTCCTCGTTAAGATCCGTGTAATTATAGTAATACCGTGTCTCTTTGCATTCTTCTTCCGGAATCTGATAATACTCCGTCAGAAATGCTGCAAGCTCCGGATATTCCTCATCCTCAGAATATTCTTCCATCACATTGTAGTTTTGTTCGTCCTGCTCTGCCGAAAAGAAATGTTCTTCTAATGTTTTCTCCGTCTGGGTATCTGTCTGTTCTGTTGTATTTGCAGTATTTTTTTGTCCGCAGCCTGCCATACCTGCCAGCACTGTCAGGAAAAATACCATACCTAATGTCTTTTTCATGTGTCCTCCACCTGTCCGTACTGCTTACCGTTTTGGTTTATCATATATATTATATGATTCCATGCACAATTCCAAGACATTCTTGCGAAGTTTAAGAAATCCTTTAGACATTTTACTCTTACATCCAAACCCTACAACAATCTCTGAATCTCCTCCAGCGACGGCATGACACGCAGGGCACCTTTTCTTGTTGTGATGATGGATGCTGCTGCATTGGCAAATGTGAGCATTTCTTTTAACTGCTGTTTTGTAAGGTTATCTAAGCCATACTTTAATATATGGTGCAGGCAGCATGCGCCAAAGGTGTCTCCGGCACCGGTGGTTTCGATCGTGTTTTTCTGTAAAAATGCAGGAACTTCAACCAGCATATCCTTATAATAGGCTCTGCTTCCGTCCTTTCCCATGGATAAAAGGATGAGCGGGATCTGATAGGTCTGCTGCAGCATGTGAATCCCTTCGGTATAGTCTTCTTTCGCGGAAAACCACTGGATCTCATTGTCCGAAATTTTTAAGATATCGCAGACGGATAAGCCGTATGCCATCTGCGTTCTTGCATCTTCCATGTCTTTCCAGAGCGGCTCCCTGATATTCGGATCAAAGGAAAGAATCGCGCCGTTTTCTTTTGCGACTTTAATTGCATGTCTTGTCGCACTTCTGACCGGTTCATTGGTCATGGATAGTGTGCCAAAATGAAAGATTTTTGCATCTGCAATAATGTCATCCCTGACCTCATCCTCCCGGAGCATCATATCTGCACCCGGATTCCGGTAAAAGGAAAAATCGCGGTCGCCGTCCGGCTTTGTCTCAACAAACGCAAGCGTGGTGCGCACATCCTCATCTGTCAGAAGTCCGCTCACATCAATTCCGGCTGATTCCACGGCAGCACGAAGCTGTCTGCCAAAAATATCATTTCCGACTTTTCCTAAAAATGCGGTGCGATGACCTAACTTATTTAACATTGAAAGTACATTACACGGTGCCCCTCCCGGATTTGCCTCATAGACCGGGTTGCCCTGACCACTGGTGCCGTTTTCTGTAAAATCGATTAATAGCTCGCCGAGAGCGGCTACATCATATTGTTTGTTCATTTATGTGCTCCTTTCTGCTATGTTAAGCTAATGCAAAGTTCTGGTTTGGTTTGTTGGAACGTTGAGAGAACGGCACAGATTTAACGAAGGCACGCTCTCGCTGCCTGTCGCTCGCAGCGGATACTAAGTGAGCAAAATACGCTCACTAAGTACCGGCGGCTCCCCAGCACCTTCTTATAAATCCGTGCCGTTCTCTCAACTGCCTGCAGTCTGTGGCAGATTTCGCCCTGGCTTCTCGGTAGTGACTGACGAATATCTCCGCAAAAGGCGTGCCGCAAGGTAATGGCTGGCAAATTGAGCGAAGCCGGGGCTGCTTTTGTGACTTTGGTAGAAAATTAGAAAAACTTAGTATGCCTGTTCTAAGCTCAGTGTTTTGCTGCCACGGATGGCAGCAAAAGTCTTAACGCGCCACGGATGGTGCGTTTAAGACGTACACGTCACTCTGTGAACACACCTCGCAGGCATACTTAGCTTTTCTTATTTTCGGACATCGGAACAAAACACGCCCCGGCTTCGCTCAATTTGCCTTCACAGCACCTCCGGCATCCACCTTTCCATATATTTTCCTTACACTTCCTTAACGTACACCTGCCACGACTTATACTCATTCCCAAGCCGCGGAACCGGCAGCCCCGCATGCACAAGCTGTGCCCCTGTATAGTACTCCGGCTCAACAGAGTTCGGTGTCCCATTGATCCGCTGCCCATTTTCGCCACCGGTCTGCATTCCGACAACTTCCACCCGGTACTTTTTATCTTCGCCAAGTCCCCGCAACTTCACATACTCCGTCGCCGGATTACACTGCGTATCCAGCGTTACCACAGTAACCAGCGCCTCGCTTCCATCCGGCCTGCAATACTCCCACGCAGCATATTCTTTTTTCTGCCAGACATCTGTCAGCCTGTAATACCTGCCCTGCCGGATCAGCATCTCAAAACGGTGATAGTTTTTGATCTGCTCTCTGACCTGTTCCTTTTCTTCTTCCGTCAGCAGATTTAAGTCCAGTTCATAACCAAAACTGCCCGCCATGGCAACTGCTGCCCGTGTCGCAAGTTCTGTCATTCTTCCGGTCTGATGGTTCGGAACTGCCGACACATGGGAACCGACCGTGCAGGACGGATAGGCAAAGGATGTTCCATACTGTATTTTAATACGCTCAACCGCATCCGTATTGTCACTGCACCAGATCTGTGGTGTATAATACAACATTCCCGCATCAAACCTGCCGCCGCCACCGCTGCATCCCTCAATCAGAAGATCCGGGTAACGTTCATGCAGCCGTTCCAAAAAATCATAAACACCGAGCACATAGCGGTGCAGGATCGCACCCTGATTCTGCTCTGCCGCCGTTTTCGACCAGATATCCGTGAGATGACGGTTCATATCCATCTTGACATAATCAGCCTTCGTGTCATCGAGCACTTTCGCAATCTGTGCAAAAATACCGTCCACCACTTCTTTTCTGGAATAGTCGAGCACAAGCTGATAGCGTGCACGCACCGGTTTTCGTCCAGGAATGGTAAATGCCCAGTCCGGGTGTTCCCGATAGAGGTCACTGTCCTCACAGACCATTTCCGGCTCGATCCAGATCCCAAATTTCATGCCAAGCCCACGAATTTTTTCTGCAACTTTCCCAAGCGGCATCCCAAGTTTTTTCTCATTGACCGTCCAGTCGCCCAGTCCTGCCAGATCATCATCACGTTTTCCAAACCACCCATCATCGAGCACCAGCATCTCCACGCCAAGCTCCGCCGCCTGTTTTGCGATCTCTATGATTTTTTCTCCGGTAAAATCAAAATAAGTTGCCTCCCAGTTATTGATCAGAACCGGTCTTTTGGTATCGCGGTATGCACTGCGGCAGATGTGGCTGCGGATCAGACGATGCAGATTCCACGAAAGTGTTGAAAAACCATTTGCCGAATAACTAAATGCCGTCTCCGGTGTATCAAACGTCTCTCCCGGCTCTAATTTCCAGGAGAACATTTCGTCGGACAAGCCCATAACAAGCCTCGTCTGCTCATACTGGTCTTTTTCTGCCTCCGCCTTAAAATTGCCGCTGTACAAAAGCATACAGCCGTAACATTCACCGGCATCTTCCCCGGTCTGTTTTCCCGCCAGCATCACAAACGGATTCTGCTGATGGCTGGATGACCCGCGCCTGCTTCCAAATACCTGATTGCCATGCTCCACCGGCGTACGCTCTAAGATCCGCTCCATCCCGTGTCTGCCGTGGAAATGGATCACATCAAACTCTCCGGTCATAAAATCGAGTGCAGCACTTGCCGCCTTTTCTACATGAACCGCCTCTGTGCCACAGTTTGTAATCTGTACAGCCCTTGTGATGATATCAAGCTCTGCAAATACACCGTAGAGCAGTGTCACACGCACACCACCCGGCGCATCCTCCAGATATACTTTTAACGTCTCACTCTCTGCGCCCGTTTCGTCATAAGCAGCCGAAAGTCCCGGAATCTGATATTTTCCTTTACATACTTCACAGGAAACATACCGCAGATCCGCACAGTAACTCCCATCCGCATTTTTTTGCACAAACGCCGGACTGCGGAAATCCCCGTTTCCAAAACACGGATACTCCTGTGGCAGTGCATCCATGGAATATGTCTTGTCGCACTCCGCCTCATACGGATTGCCGGAAAATCCCCTGTCATAATAGGTCAGAAGATACCGCATATCGCCTGTTAAACGTTTTCCATAATAAAGATGGAGCAGCTGCCCGTAATTGCCGACTCCCATCTGGTAAGTCGTATTTTTTGTATGCAGTGTGATCAGTTTCTGCTCCTGCTCTATGATGATTGCCATAGTTTTTCCCCTTCCACTCCAAACTTATTTCCGGTAAAATACCTTTGCCTCGTAAGGTCTTAAATAGATGCCATTTTCTGTTTTTACCA
>ENA-OPXB01001346-OPXB01001346.1-human-gut-metagenome-genome-assembly--contig:-NODE-1346-length-13094-cov-2.647442_pt1 | contig 13094 bp, 11 predicted proteins | sample MGYA00241516_ERZ502024 | MGnify/ENA primary metagenome ERZ502024 (study PRJEB25962, sample SAMEA2041926) | human gut metagenome | biome: human gut; feature: human-associated habitat; material: faeces...
TTATTTTTTACCAAAAACACAAACTATTTTACACTACCGAAAGGATGCTGTTTTTTAGCCTCCTATAGATTTTAAAGATTTTCCGTTATATACGCAAGTTGTTTCCTTTCCGGGAATGATAGTTACCATATAACCATCCTTGCCAAAGTTGATTGCAATAACTTTTCCATCTGTCGTATGAAAAATTTGAAGTAATACAGCATTAGAACTCGGATTTCGACCAAAATAATCGCAAAATGTTGTATTCCATGTACTTTTGCCGGAAGGTACAGTGAAAAGGTAACGGGCATTAGACTTATCAGCACTATCCAGATATGATAATACTTGTCGGGTGATTCGTCTGCTCGATGTATTAACTTCTGTCTGATCATTGGGATTGATTTGTACTGCGTTCAAAGCAGCATTCGTTATTCTGCCCAGATTACTTATCCTTTTGCCGTCTATATCCGTTGCAAAGCGACATGGAGGTTTGATCGGATCGGGATTTGTGAAACTTTCAGGATATACAGCATAGCATTCTGATAAAGCTGCCTGAGAAGCTTTCCAGACATCTGTGGCCTCAGTTATAATTGCTTTTTCTTTCGCTTTTCGTATGTATCCGGTTAAAGATGGAATCAGTAGCGAGGCAAGAATGACAAGAATTGTCAGAACAACAATAAGCTCTACTAATGTGAATCCGTGTTTTTGGTTTTTAATTTTCATCGTCTTCTTTCTATAATAATTCAAGTCGAACGCACGTGAGACTTGGTGCGTGATTCTGGTCAGCGAAAGCTGACATATTCTTCTCAGAATCACTGCACATCCTCGCGGAGCGTTTATCTCAGTCGGAGATTGTACTCCCACTGAGAAAGACTTGTTATTACTCACCACTTGCAGAAGTGGGAGTCTTCTCGACTGAGATAAAAAACTTTTGACTTCAATGGATGCCTGCGAATTGCTCCATTACAAAGTAACTCTCACAATCCTGTAAATTTTTCCTGTTTTTCAGAAAAAAACTAGCCGTTTGGATAGTGTACAAAACACGGAAAAATTGCTATACTTTTTCTTGGGAAGAGGAACTTATAAACATAAAACGTAGTAAAACAACAGAGAAAGCGGGGTGTTGCATTGGCAGAAAACAGCATGTGGGAAGAGATGATGCAAGGGGAGAAAATCTGCTATGTAAAACCCCGCCGTGCAATCAGGCGGCTGAAAGCGGCAGATGAAGAGAATATAACAGCGTATATTTATGGGGTCAGCGGTTGCGGCAAAACGGAACTGGTCATGCGATATCTGAAGAACCGGAAATATACGCTGTTTAACGCTGGTTTGGTAACAGTGGAGGAACTGCGTGAGATCAAGGTTTCCAAGCAGCGGAAAACCGTGGTGATCAACAGTCTGCACGATATGGCGATGCAGAATGATACTGAGGAGATCCGGGAAGTGATCATCGAACTTGTGGAGCGTGAGGATGTGTGGCTGATTTTGAGCGGACGCTGTGCGGTACCGCCGTGGCTGACTGCTGTGCGGTATCGTGAAGTCTTCTATGTGATCGGTGAGCAGGAGCTGCTGTTTGATGAAGATCAGGCAGATCAGTATATTGCCATGACCGGGATGATCTTCAGTGAAGAACAGCGGGCAAAAGAAAAAGCATACTGCGTTGGTATGCCGATCGGCTGGAGCATCACAAATAGTGTCTATTGGCAGATGCGTATGGGGCAGGATGAAAAGGATGTCACGAAACCGTTTTCAGATGAAGAATACCGGACGATGGTGGGAGAGGCACTGAGCCAGATGTGGGATTATCTGGAATATCATGTCTATGACCGCTGGGAAATATCAATACAGGAATTTCTGATGGAAGTTGCAATTGTGGAAGATTTTACCGTATATATGGCGGAGATGATCACCGGACGCAATGATGTAGAATCGCTTCTTGAAAGGATTCAGTGGATCGGTAATTTCATGGATATTGTCCGAAACGGAAGTGAAACGGTCTACAAACTCAGAAATCAAATGCGGATCAGCATGATCCGGAGGCTGAGGCGAAAATACACAAAAGAGCAGATCCGTAAGCTTTACGAAAATGCAGGACTTTATTACCAGATCAGTAAGCAGCCGTTAAAGGCTCTTTCCATGTATCAACAGGTGAATGACACGGAAAGAATCGCCTCGGTGCTGATCGATAATGTTCGGATAGCACCAAACAATGCTTATTATTATGAACTGAAACAGTATTATCTTAAACTGCCGGAAGAAAAAATATGCAAAAGCCCGGAACTGATGTGTGGCATGAGTATGCTGCAGTCGTTGCTTTTAAATACCGAAGAGAGCGAACGCTGGTACCGGGAGCTTCAAAAATATGCAAAAGAACATACCGGAAGTGAACGGCGTTCAGCGAAAGGAAAGATCCTGTATCTGGATATCGGACTTCCGCACCGTGGCAGTGACCATATGGTAGAAATCCTGAAAAATGCATATTTGCTTCTTTTGGATAAAGAAGTAAAAATACAGGAGTTTTCCGTTACCAGCAACCAGGCATCTCAGATGAACGGCGGCAAGGATTTCTGTGAGTGGAGCAAGCGTGACCGCGAGCTTGCAGGAAGCATTGGCAAGATTGTGGAATTTGTACTTGGAAAATATGGTAAGGGGCTTGTAAATCTGGCACTTGCAGAAAGCTTTTTTGAAAAGGGCGGAGATAATTATGAAGTTGCGATGCTTGCAAATAAGGGAAGAATGCAGGCGGAGGCAGGAGGCAAGATCGAGCAGTGTTTTGTCGGAGACGGCATGCTTGCCTGGCTTCATATTATTACCGGAAAAGTAAAAGAAGCGGAGGAGCTTCTGACCAGATTCAAGGGTAAAGCACAGCAGGAAAATGCAGAAAGAATTCTGCCGAATATCGATACCTTTCTCGTTCGCTGTGCATTATATGATGCGGACAAAGCAGCGATTGCAAAATGGCTTGCCCAGGCACCGGATGAAGAACTGATATTCTCTATTTATGATCGTTTTCATTATATTACGAAAGTGCGTGTGTATCTGCAGAATGGCAGAAACGAGCAGGCTTATCATCTGCTTTTGAAATGTGCCTATTATGCAAAAGTGATGCAGCGTACCTACATTGATATAGAAGTGAAACTGCTTCTTGCGATCACGCAGTACCGCATGGGTGAGAAAAAATGGGATGAAACACTTGGCGAGGCACTGACAAAAGCAGAAGAATATCATTTTGTACGGATCATCACAAGAGAAGGTGCGGCTATCCGGCCTCTGCTTCAGGCAACATCCTGGAAGCCGTCGGAAGTAGAAAAAGATCTGGCACAGACCAGAAAGAACAAACAGTTCTGGGCAAAGGTTCAGGACGAGACAGAAAAAATGGCACGATTCTATCCGGCGTATTTAAAAGTGGGTGTGGAAGAAGTCACATTGAGTGATACAATGCTTCGAATCCTGAAACTGCAGGCAGATGGAATGTCAAAAGAAAAAATTGCGGCAGAGCTGAATATGACAACCGCTAATGTAAAATATCATACACAGCAGATCTACAAAAGACTCGGTGTTTCCAATAAGGCAGGAGCCGTGATGGAAGCGGGCAAACGAGGACTGATCTGAAAATGCAAAGAAAAGAAACCACAGCACTTGCTGACTGAATCGGTCGGTGGTGCGTGGTTTTTTTTATCTCAGTCGGAGAAGACTCCCACTTCTATAAATGGCGAGCAACAAATTTGACCCTGACATCATGGCAAATTTTGAATGAAAATTGAACGAATATGAATGAAAATGAACGTTTGTGAAAACTATACAAAAACAGAAAGGAAAATTTGTGAATTAGTATGATTGAAATTGAACGAATATGATTGTATAATACAATCATGAAACAGAGAGGCACACCAAAGTGCAAAAGAAAGAGGTAAGGCATATGATTTATACGGTAACATTTAATCCTTGTCTGGATTATATCGTAGGTGTGGAAGATTTTCAACTGGGAATGACAAACCGCACCTGTTCAGAGCAGATGTTTGCCGGTGGAAAGGGGATCAACGTCTCTATCGTTCTGAAAAATCTCGGCATTGAGAGTACGGCACTTGGATTTATCGCCGGTTTCACCGGAGAGGAGATCCGCAGAAAAGTCGAGAAGATGGGCATTACATCCGAATTTATCCAGCTTGAGAATGGATTTTCCCGGATCAACATCAAACTCAAATCCATCGATGGAACGGAGATCAACGGCACAGGACCTTCGATCGGAAGTGAAGAACTTGAAAGATTGCTTAAGAAACTGGATACACTGAAAAAGGGAGATGTGCTGATCCTTGCAGGCAGCATCCCGGCAAGTCTTCCGGATTCTATTTACAGTGACATTATGGAACGTCTGGAAGAAAAAGAGGTCATGATCGTGGTGGATGCGACAAAAGACCTTCTGGTCAATGTACTGAAATACCATCCGTTCCTCATCAAACCAAACAATCATGAACTGGGCGATATCTTTGGAGTGGAGATCAGAGAGCGTGACCAGGTAGCACCATATGCGAAGAAGTTACAGGAGATGGGAGCAAGAAATGTTCTGGTTTCCATGGCAGGCAAAGGTGCAGTGCTTCTTGCTGAGGATGGCAGCGTATATGAAAGCCCGGCACCGAAAGGTAAACTGATCAATGCGGTTGGAGCCGGAGATTCCATGGTGGCTGGTTTTACTGCAGGTTATATGCAGAAAGGCAGCTATGAACATGCATTCAAAATGGGCGTTTCCACCGGAAGTGCCAGTGCATTTTCTGAGAATTTTGCCACAAAAGAAGAAGTAGAAGCGATTTATAAAACATTGTAAAGATGCCAGGGTCAAAATCCTGAAACTATGATGTCGAAGTGAGGAACAATTCGTATGGCATTTTTGAATTAGCTTCTTGTAGAAAATCTATCACAAAAAAGAAATGTAAGAAAGGAGAACTTATGAGGATCACAGAACTGCTGGATAAGCGAAGCATCAGGATCGACGGTGCTCCAAAATCCAAGAACGAAGCTCTCGACCAGATGGTCGAACTGATGGCAAAGAGTGGAAAAATCAATGACCTGGAAGCTTATCGCCAGGAAGTATACCGCCGTGAAGAGGAAGGAACGACAGGTGTCGGAGAGGGGATTGCGATCCCTCACGGAAAAGGTGCATTTGTAGATAAGCCGGGACTGGCAGCGATGGTTGTAAAGGACGGTGTAGATTACGATTCTCTTGATGGAGAGCCGGTACATCTGATCTTTCTGATTGCAGCACCGAATACCAAAGACAACGTACATCTGGACGTACTGAGCAAACTTTCCGTACTTCTGATGGATGAGGATTTTTCCAGAGCACTGCAGAATGCAAAAAGCCCGGAAGAATTTATGAAGATCGTCGATGAAGCAGATCAGGAAGCACCGGATCTGGATGAAAAACTGAAAGCAGACGAAGCGACCTCGGAAGATCAGTTCCGTATTCTGGCTGTCACAGCATGCCCGACCGGTATCGCACATACTTACATGGCAGCGGAAGGTCTGGAAAAGGCTGCAAAAGCGAAAGGATGTTTCATTAAAGTAGAGACAAGAGGTTCTGGCGGAGCGAAAAACGTGCTGACTGCGGAAGAGATCAAAAATGCAGACTGCATCATCGTGGCAGCAGACACAAAAGTTCCGATGGATCGATTCAATGGTAAAAAGCTGATCGAAGTTCAGGTTTCTGACGGTATCAGCAAAGCGGATAAACTGATAGAGCAGGCAATGTCCGGAAATGTACCGGTTTATACTGCATCGGAAAATGCAGAAGTTTCCGAGAAAAAAGCAGGAGGCTCCAAAGGCCATCAGATTTATATGCAGTTGATGAATGGTGTTTCACACATGCTGCCATTCGTCGTAGGCGGCGGTATTTTGATCGCTCTTGCATTCCTGATCGATGGACTTTGTGTAGATATGACATCATTGACAGCAGAAGCACGACAGAGTTTCGGTTCGATCACACCGGTGGCGGCAACACTGAAATCCATAGGAAATCTTGCATTTGGATTTATGCTTCCGGTTCTGGCAGGATTTATTGCTATGAGCATTGCAGACAGACCTGGTCTGGCAGTCGGATTTGTGGGTGGTGCAATTGCAGCAAACGGCAAGTCTGGTTTCCTCGGTGCATTAGTAGCAGGTTTTCTGGCAGGCTATCTTATCCTTCTCTTAAAAAAATTGTTCGGAAAACTTCCGGAAGCACTGGAAAAAATTGCTCCAGTCCTTCTCTATCCGGTATTCGGCATTCTGATCGTGGGACTTGTTATGACGTTTGTCGTAGAGCCTCCAATCGGAGCATTGAACACGGCACTGAACACAGCTCTTACAAACATGAGTGGTTCCAGTAAGGTTCTTCTTGGCATCATCGTAGCAGGTATGATGGCAGTTGACATGGGTGGCCCGTTCAACAAAGCGGCCTATGTATTTGGAACGGCGTCCATCGCAGCAGGAAATTACGGAATCATGGCAGCAGTTATGATCGGCGGTATGGTTCCTCCGTGTGCGATCGCTCTGGCATCTCTTCTGTTTAAAGATAAATTTACAAAAACAGAAAGAGAATCCGCTCCGACAAACTTTATCATGGGACTTGCATTTATCACAGAAGGTGCGATTCCGTTTGCAGCATCCGATCCGCTGCATGTCATCCCAGCATGCGTGATAGGTTCCGGACTTGCAGGAGCACTTTCCATGGCATTCAACTGTACGCTGATGGCACCGCACGGCGGAATCTTCGTGTTCCCTGTAGTCGGCAATCCGCTGATGTACCTGGTTGCACTGGCAGTAGGAACCGTAGTCGGAGCACTGATGCTCGGTGTGCTTAAGAAAAAAATAGCCGAGTAAACCAAAACTTCATCATAAAACTTTTCCTCAGAAAAACCGCAGTGACTTTAAAGTTGTAAAGCACTGCGGTTTTGCTTTACTTTCTTATCTGCTATGAGCTATAATAAAAGGCGTCAAGGGATGTAACTATATGATTTTTTTGCAGCATGAAAAGGGGTGGGATAATATGCTTACTAAAACACGACAGAAAGAGATCTTGAAACTTCTGGAAAACAGAGGCAGCGTGACACTTCAGGAGTTAAAAGATCATTTAAATACTTCAGAATCTACGATCCGTCGAGATCTGAATACGTTGGATGCACAGGGGAAGCTGGTCAAGGTTTTCGGTGGGGCAGTTGCGGCTGACAACATGAGCATACGCGATGAGCAGGTGTCACGAAGAGAAGAAAAGAATTTAGAAGAAAAAAGACTGATTGCACGTTATGCGGCATCGCTGATACAGGATGATGATTTTGTGTATCTCGATGCCGGAACGACAACCGGATGTATGCTCGATTATATTTCCGATGCGACAACGGCCGTTTTTGTGACGAATGCACCATCGCATGCACAGAAACTGGCACGCAAAGGCATGGAAGTCATTCTGATCGGCGGCAGACTCAAACAGTCCACGGAAGCAGTGGTTGGAGAAGAGGCATGCAGACAGATCGAGAAATTTAATTTCAGTCTTGGTTTCCTGGGCAGCAACGGCGTTTCCGAACGCTCCGGATTTTCGACACCGGATCAGGACGAAGCGATGGTCAAAAAAAGAGCAATCGAACGCATCCACCGGTGCTTTGTTCTCTGTGATCACACGAAATTTTACAAAGTCAGCCCGATCAGCTTTGCAAAATTAGAAGATGCCGTCGTACTGACAGATTCTGCACCGCAGGGCAATTTTCAGGAGATGCCGAACATCGTGGAAATTTCCGAAGATGAATAGATAGAAATACCAAAAACGGCAAAACTGTAAAAAGTGAAAAGGATGCCGGGAGTGCCTTGAAACAGAGCAATCAGCAGGCATCAAATAAAAAATGGAAAATAAAGGAGGAAGAAAACATGGGATGGTTGATATTGATCGTACTTCTTTTGATTGTGCTGATACTTTTGCTTTCCTGCGTGAAGATTGTGCCTCAGGCAACCGCAATGGTTGTGGAACGTCTTGGCGGATATCGTGCGACCTGGTCGGTCGGACTTCATGTGAAAGCACCGTTTATTGACCGTGTCGCAAAGAAAGTCATTTTAAAAGAGCAGGTGGTAGATTTTGCACCGCAGCCGGTTATCACAAAGGATAACGTAACAATGCGGATCGATACGGTTGTATTTTTCCAGATCACAGATCCGAAGCTGTTTGCATACGGCGTGGAGAATCCGATCATGGCAATCGAAAATCTGACTGCAACGACACTGCGAAATATCATCGGTGATCTGGAGCTGGATCAGACCCTGACATCCAGAGAGACAATCAACACGAAAATGCGTGCGTCGCTTGATATTGCCACGGATCCATGGGGCATTAAAGTCAACCGTGTGGAGCTGAAAAACATCATTCCGCCGGCTGCAATCCAGGATGCGATGGAGAAGCAGATGAAAGCAGAGCGTGAGCGAAGAGAAGCGATCCTGCGTGCAGAAGGTGAGAAAAAATCTACCGTGCTTGTGGCAGAAGGCAAAAAGGAATCTGCAATCCTGGATGCAGAGGCAGAAAAAACCGCAGCAATCCTGCGAGCAGAAGCACAGAAGGAAAAGATGATCCGCGAAGCCGAAGGTCAGGCAGAAGCGATCCTGAAGGTTCAGAAAGCAAATGCGGACGGTCTTCGTTTCTTAAAAGATGCAGGAGCAGATGAAACCGTTCTGGCACTGAAGAGCTTTGAAGCACTGACAAAAGTGGCAGACGGCAAAGCAACCAAGATCATCATACCATCGGAACTGCAGAATGTTGCCGGCACATTGACAGCACTTGCAGAGACTGTAAAAACCGAGAAAAAAGAAACAGCAGATCCGGTTTAAAAGAAAGTATAGGCCATTTTTGAATTTATGAAAAATGAAATGGTTTGAAAACGAATATGGAGGATAAAAAAATGGATTTAAAAGGACGCAATTTTCTGACTTTAAAAGATTTCACGGCAGAGGAAATCATTTATCTGGTCGATCTGGCAGCAGAACTGAAAGAAAAAAAGAAAAAAGGAATCCCGGTTGACACCTTAAGAGGAAAAAATGTGGCTCTGATCTTCGAAAAGACCAGCACGAGAACACGCTGTGCATTTGAAGTGGCAGCACATGACCTTGGCATGGGAACGACTTATCTGGATCCTTCAGGTTCTCAGATCGGCAAAAAAGAGAGCATCCGCGACACCGCACGCGTACTGGGCAGAATGTTTGAAGGTATCGAGTATCGTGGATTTGGACAGGAAATTGTGGAAGAACTGGCAAGATATGCAGGGGTTCCGGTATGGAACGGCCTGACGAACGAATACCACCCGACACAGATGCTTGCTGATATGCTGACGATCCGTGAACACCTCGGACATCTGAAAGGTGTGAAACTGGTATACATGGGCGATGCACGTTACAACATGGGTAATTCTCTGATGATCGCATGTGCAAAACTCGGTATGCATTTCGTAGCATGTGCACCGGAAAAATATTTTCCGAACGCAGCACTGGTTGAGGAATGCCAGGACTATGCAAAAGAGAGCGGCGGAAGCATCACGCTGACCGAAGATGTCAAGGCCGGAACCAAAGATGCAGACGTTATCTACACCGATGTATGGGTTTCCATGGGTGAGCCGGATGAAGTCTGGGAAGAGCGTATCCGCGAATTAACTCCATATAAAGTAACAAAAGAAGTGATGGAAAACGCAGGAGAGAAAGCTATTTTCCTGCATTGCCTGCCGGCATTTCATGACTGGGAGACAAAGATCGGAAAAGAAATGGGCGAACGTTTCAACCTCAAAGAAATGGAAGTTACCGATGAAGTATTTGAGTCTGAACAGTCCGTTGTATTTGACGAGGCGGAAAACAGAATGCACACCATAAAAGCAGTTATGGCGGCAACACTTGGAGCATAAAATTTTATGTCAAGAAAAGAAGAAAAATGGATCAAACGGCTGGAGATCTTAGGAGCCTCCGCCGCTGTGATCGTGATCGTATCCGCAGTCGGGACCTTTTTGCTGGATAGTATTGCCATGCAGCTGATGGCACTGGCTGTCGGATGCGGAAGCATAGTCAATGTGGTACTTATGGTGCTTTGTTATTATAAAAAGAAGACCATACCGAGCATTATTTTTATGATTTTTGCACTGCTTCTCATAGCAACTTTTATTATGCAGATCATGGCTATGTAAAAATGCCAGGGTAGATATAAAAGTGGAGCGTAAGCTTCACGATATGCGAATAGTGGAGTGTTATGTGCCAGTGGCACATGTTTAACACTGACCGAAGCGGATCGTAGAAAGAATTGTGAGAGTACGAAGTACGGAACAATTCGTATGGCATTTCAGTGTAACTGTGGAAATACAAAGCAGTTTTAAACAGAGGTAAAAGAACATGAAAAGTAAAATACTGAATCGTCTGCGTGGTGCAGAAGAATTTGTTTCCGGACAGCAGCTCTGTGAAGAGTTCGGCGTATCCAGAACGGCAGTATGGAAAGCAATCAATCAGCTTAAAGAAGAAGGCTATGAGATCGAGGCGGTACACAATAAGGGGTATCGCCTTTTAGGATGTCCGGATATTATTTCTGCGGAAGAAGTAAAAAGCAGACTTCACACGGACTGTGAAGTGAGATATTTTGATACACTTGATTCGACCAATATCTGTGCCAAAAGAATGGCAGAAGAAGGAGCACCGAACGGAACGCTGGTGATCGCGGATAAACAGACCGCCGGACGCGGAAGATGCGGAAGAGCCTGGGAGACGCCGAAAGGCACAGCAATCGCCATGACACTTCTGATGCGTCCGAATCTCCGACCGGAAAAAGCAAGTATGCTGACTCTGGTGATGGGTATGGCAGTAACAAGGGCAGTCAACGAACTTTACAGTCTGAACTGCCAGATCAAGTGGCCAAATGATGTGGTCTGGGAAGGAAAAAAAATCTGCGGTATTCTGGTAGAAATGAGTGCTGAAATGAATGCAATCCATTATCTGGTTATCGGATGCGGTATCAACGCAAATATGACAGAGTTCCCGGAAGAACTGAAAGAAAAGGCCATTTCCCTGCGAATGATCACCGGGGCTGAAGTGGATCGTGCACAGATCATACAGCGGTCTCTGGAATGGCTGGAAAAATATTATCAAAAATTTGAAGAGACGAGCGATATGTCCGGACTGATGGAAGAATACAATCAGATGCTGGTGAACAGAGGAAGTGAAGTCTGCGTGCTTGACCCGTGCGGCGAATACCGCGGAAAAGCACTTGGCATCAACGATGCCGGAGAACTGTTGGTGGAAAAAGAAGATGGAACGACAGAAAATGTCTACGCCGGAGAAGTGTCCGTACGTGGTGTGTATGGATACGTGTGAATTACTTTGCAGCGGGCAATTTGTTGGTATCAACAGTAAGAATGCCAGAGGCATTCTTGAAGATCGCATGAAACAGAAAGAAGAAAGGAACAACGTCATGAAAAAAGCAAACGAGACAGTCGTTCTGTGCGGAGCGAGTGCCTACGAAGAAAAATATTATCTGAATCCGCAGTTCTCCAAACTGCCGGAGCACATCCGTCAGGAACTGCAGATCATGTGTGTACTGTATACACAGAAAGTAGGCGGAATCCTGATGCTGGAATTTACGCCGGAAGGTCATCTGGAATTTAAGACCGAAGCGAAAGAAAACGACTTCTTCTATGACGAGATCGGAAGCGTACTGGAGATCAAAAAACTTCAGAATGAGAAACGAGAACTGATGGAAGCATTGGAAATGTTTTATCGCGTAGTATTTTTGGGTGAGGAATTCGATTACGATGAAGCTTAAGATAGGAAATGTGGAGATTGCAAATCCGTGTGTGCTGGCACCGATGGCGGGCGTTACGGACCTGCCGTTCCGACTGCTGTGCAAAGAACAGGGAGTCGGGCTTCTGAGTATGGAAATGGTCAGTGCGAAAGCGATTTCCTTTCATAATAAAAATACGCTGGATTTGATGCAGATCGCAGAGGGAGAAAATCCGATCGCTCTGCAGATCTTCGGTTCCGATCCGGAGATCATGGCACAGTCCGCCGCCGAGATTGAAGAGCGGCCGTTTGATATTCTCGATATCAATATGGGCTGTCCGGTTCCAAAGGTCGTGCGCAATGGAGAAGGTTCGGCGTTGATGAAGGATCCGAAGCGAATCTATGATATTGTATATAAGACAGCGAGAGCGATCAAGAAACCGGTGACGATAAAGATCCGCAAAGGATTTGACGATACCTGTATCAATGCACCGGAGATTGCGAAGGTTGCAGAAGAAGCAGGTGCAGCGGCAATCGCAGTACATGGAAGGACCAGAGAACAGTATTACTCCGGAAATGCAGACTGGGAGATTATCCGTAAGGTGAAAGAAGCAGTGAAGATTCCTGTAATCGGAAATGGGGATGTGACAAGCGGACAGAAGGCACTGGATATGTTTGAGCAGACCGGCTGTGATGGTGTGATGATCGGAAGAGGCTGCCAGGGAAATCCATGGATCTTCAGGGAATTACTGGCATATGAAGAGACCGGATCCATTCCGGAAAGGTCGGGCACAGACCAGATCCGGGAAACAATGCTGCGTCATGCAAGACTGCAGATCGAGTTCAAGGGAGATTATATCGGAATCCGTGAAATGCGCAAGCATGTGGCATGGTATACCAAGGGAATGCAGGGTTCTGCGAAGCTCAGAGATGAGATCAATCAGGTGGAAAGTTATGAAGAACTGGAGAACCTTTTAATGGAAAAAATCGGATAGACATAAAACGTGTTCTTTCGCATGAGAGAATGCGTTTTTGCATATATTAAACCAGCAAAGAATTGTTGACACAGCCGCTGGAAATATGTATAATAATGAAATTGTGAAAGTAGCTTTAAATGCGGATAAAATCAGTATCTGCGGCTTGAATAGAAAATGATTTGTCGGTAAGTAAGGAGAATTATAATGGAAGCAAAGAAAACATTACTCACCTATACAGGACTTAAGAAACTGGAAGATGAGCTTGAAAATTTAAAAGTTGTGAAAAGAAAAGAAGTAGCAGGAAAGATCAAAGAAGCCAGAGAACAGGGAGACTTATCAGAGAACGCTGAGTACGATGCAGCAAAAGATGAGCAGCGTGAT
>ENA-OPXB01001350-OPXB01001350.1-human-gut-metagenome-genome-assembly--contig:-NODE-1350-length-13061-cov-2.428802_pt1 | contig 13061 bp, 9 predicted proteins | sample MGYA00241516_ERZ502024 | MGnify/ENA primary metagenome ERZ502024 (study PRJEB25962, sample SAMEA2041926) | human gut metagenome | biome: human gut; feature: human-associated habitat; material: faeces...
GCCATTGGCTGCAGGAATCACACCTTCATTGATACCTAGGAAAAATAAGATTTTTACTTCTTCGGTTCTCGTTCGTTTCATATCACCGATCATGACCTGATCAAGACTTGGCGGGATCACACCAATCTGCATCTCTTCCAGTCCACTTTCCAAAACACTTAAAAAGTCATCATAAGAAAGCTTTTCTTCTCCCAAAATCTCTGCCATCTGTTCTAACAGGTCAATGACCTGTTCATAAACCTTTGCATAGGTTGCTGCCGCAATGAGATCTCCTGACGCCTCAAACATCTCCTGTTTCTTTACCATCTTTCCTTCAACATCCAATGTTTCCAGAAATTCATATAGATAGATAAGCTTTCTCTTAACCGTACTGCCTCTTCGCTTTAATCCAGTTTTTAATGTTCCAACTTCCTCAATAAAACGAATCCTTAAGGCTTCCGCTCTTCCAACATCTTCATCAGAAAATAACTTCGATGCAAATGGGCGGTTCCATCTGGCAAATCCACGAATTCCACAAGCCAGCACATAATTTTCCAGAAAATCTGCTTCTTCCATTGTAAAATTCGAGAAACCTGATTTTAAATAACGAAATACCATATCATATGAAAAATCTTTCTGGATCATCTTCAGAACAGAAAGGAGTGTTTCTATACATGGATTATTTAACAGTTTTCGATTCACATCTACGAAATATGGAATATGCAGATCATCAAAACTTTTTTCCAATTCATTTTGATAGCTGTCAAGATCCGCTGTTAATACAACAATATCTTTATATCGATATCCTTCTTCCCTCACAAATCGTTCAATCTCATTTGCCACTGTTCTACTTTCCTGCCTTGGATTCATAAAACAACGGATTTTAATATCTTCTGGTTCATCCTTGTATATCTCATATGGATAACGCTCGATATTCTGCTCCAGATGGCGTAATTCCTTAGAATCTCTCTCATCCGGCCAACAGATGATATCTGGCATCACCGGGGTTCCTGCATCCTGCGCAAGTTTGATCAGTTCATATTTTTCTTTCTTTGACATGGCAAATAATTCATATTCACGGTACTGACTTCTCACGTAACGCCCATCTAAAGTCAGTCCAACATATACATTTTTCCCAATCTTTAATAGCTTTTCCAGTACTTTTCTCTGGATCGGCGTAAATCCTGTAAATCCATCCAGATAGAATGTTGCATTCTTTAATTTCTCTGATTGTTCCACTTTCTGTGCCAGAACATCTAACAATTGTTCAGAGATCAAGTACCGTTCCTTGATATAATCTTCAAAATTCTCCATCACAAGAAGAATATCTTCCATCTTTGAGCGTAATCCTTCTTCTTTCATCCCATCTGTAATCTTCTTTAAATCTTCCATGGACACGTCATACTGATAGACCTCTGCAAAAAAAGATTTTAATTCATCAATAAATCCCTGTTTTTTCATGCTGGACGCAAATACTTTTAATTCTTCTTTATGCTGCTCCATAATCTTTCGGATCACCATAGATTTTCCTTCATCTTCCAAAAGGTCTTTCGGAATATATGATAATTCTTCGAATACACGATAAGTTAATCTGAAAAATCCCACCACATCAATGTTAAACGTTCCATGACGTGGATGTCTTGTGACCAGTTGTTTTTGTGCATTTAGCGTTGACTGGTCCGGCACAATAAAAAAGAACTCCTCATCTTCGTGTTCCATGGAGTCTTTGATCATCTGATCATAAATAAAATCTGTTTTTCCAGATCTCGCAGAACCTAGTATAAACTGTAATGCCATATCATTTCCTCCATTTTCTATCATTATATCTTATCCTTTATTTTCCGTAAAGATGTTCTAAATATCTCATTCCATTCATAAACTATAGATAGAATCTTTTAGGAGGATAACTATGTCATCAAAAACGAAAATTGTCGTATTGAAAGCACGGGAACTTATTTACACCGGAATCTTTATCTTACTTGGAATACTTTTGATCTTACTTTTGATCTTTATGTTTGTTCCTTCCCATAAATCAAAGAAAACAAAAGAAACTTCCGGTTACACACAAGGTGTCTATTCTTCTCCATTAAAACTTGGAGAAAACGAATTAGAACTTTCGGTCACGGTAAAGGACGGCAAAGCAAGATCGATTTCTTTAAAACATTTAAATAAATCGATCAAAACAATGTATCCTCTGATCGAACCTTCTCTAAATGAGATCAATAAACAACTTCCCAAAGTTCAAAATATTGATGATATCAAATTTGACGGGCAAAGCCAGTATACGTATACATTATTAAAACAAGCGATCAAAAATGCATTAAAGAAGGCACAGGATTAACACCCCTGTGCCTTCTTTTTATTTCTTATATTCTTCTAATTTCTCTGTTTTTGTATTTCGTTTGTAGATCTTTCCATTGTCTTTATCTACATAAAAATCTCCGTATTTCTTCCCAGAATCATCATTTGCATCATAAATCTCAAAATGATATCCACTGGCTCCATCCCTGTATTCCTGTTCGTCTTTTGTCTCATTTCGAACTTCATACTTACCATCTTTATCGTCATTTTGCAGACGGTTTAATAAATAATCATGTGCATCGTCATAGTTATCAAAACCATTTGCGATATCATCTACCGCATCTCCAACTCCATCTGCCACATCATCAACGGCATCCTCAGCATCGTCTACCAGATTATCTTCCGTTGTAGCTGATGCATTATTATTTTCTGTTGTTCCTTTTGTCGTAGAATCCTTTCTGCCGTTGCCACATCCAGTAAATACAACGGATACTGCAAGGATCAGTGTAAACAAAAGACTCGTAAGTTTTAACGTCTTTTTCATCTTGTATCTCCTTTTCTCTTTAACATCTTGATACTTATATTCTGTCCAGAAGAAAAGAAAATATTTATTTTGATATGAAAAATTCTTATTTTTGTTTTATATTTTGGCTGATCTTATTTTCTTGTAAGCTTCAGTGCGATCTTATCTCCGATCCATTGTCCAACCTGAACGATGATGACAAGTGCAACAACTGTTACTAATAGCACTCCTGTCTGATAGCGGTTATATCCATACATGATCGCAAGATTACCAATTCCACCGCCTCCAACAGCTCCAGCCATTGCTGAATATCCAATCACACTAACAAAAGTTACAGTTAAAGCACGAACCAGTGCTGGTGTTGCTTCTACAAATAAAACCTTACGAATAATAAGAGGCATACTTGCTCCTGTTGCAACCGCTGCTTCAATCACACCCTTATCAACCTCACTAAATGCACCTTCCACAAGTCTTGCATAGAATGCGATTGCTGCGATTGCCAAAGATACAGATGCTGCGATTGGTCCGATCATTGTTCCTACAACCAGTCTTGCCAACGGCTGTAATACAATGATCAAAATGATAAATGGCAAAGACCTGATCACATTGATGATCGTTCCTGTAATGCCATTAACTACCCTGTTTTTATAAAAAATCGGATTCGATGCCAGATGTAATACTAGTCCTAAGATCGTTCCAAGGATTGCTGCTGCGATCATGGAGATCAATACCATCTCAAAGGTCTCAAAAGATGCCTGGGCAAATTCTGACTGGATGATCTCTAATGTTTCATTCATATTATCTTCCTCCTAACCTCTCTAATTTATATACATTCTTACTAATGTATTCTAATGCTTTCTTACGTTCTGCATCTTCTCCTCTAAGGATCACGATCAACATACCAAATGGTTTATTCCTGATGTAATCGACTTTCCCATTGATGATATCCATTGTAATATCATAGTTCTTAGAAGCAACACTGATCACAGGATCATAAGAATCATCTCCTGTATAACTTAAACGAAGGATCTCTTCATTTGTTTTTGCTTTTAATCCCTCTGGAACCTCTACATTTAATACGCGTTGTACCAGACTCTTTGCAATATCTGACTTAGGATTTGCAAAGGCAGAATAGATATCTGTAACTTCTTTCAGCTTTCCATCTTCCATAAATGCAATACGATCAAATAATTTCTTTGCTACATCCATCTCATGTGTGATAAATACGATCGTGATATGTGTTTTTTCATTGATCTCTCGTAATAATTCCACGATTTCTTCTGTATTCTCAATATCCAATGCGGAGGTTGCTTCATCGCATAACAAGATATCTGGATTGTTCGCCAATGCTCTTGCAATCGCAACTCTTTGTTTCTGTCCTCCACTTAAGTTTGCTGGATATGCATCTGCTTTTTCTGGAAGATGTACGATCTCTAAGAGTTCTTTCACTCTGTCTTTGATCTTATCCTTTGGATAGTTATTGGCATACAATGAAAATGCAACATTTTCAGCGATCGTTGATCCACTGATCAGATTAAAATGCTGGAAGATCATTCCAATATTCAATCTTGTTTTTCTTAATTGCTTTCGGTTAAACTTCGTAATATCTGATCCTTCAATGATCACTTCTCCATTCGTTGGTCTCTGTAACAAATTGATCACACGTACCAGAGTACTCTTTCCAGCACCACTTGGTCCTACGATTCCAAAAATCTCTCCTTTGTTGATCTTTAAGCTTACATTATCAACTGCTTTGAATTCATGACTGCCATTTTGGAAGGTAACATCTATATTTTTTAATTCAATCATGACTTTATCCTTTCTTATTTTTCATTGTCCTTTGATCACTTCATCGGACTTTCTTCTTATCCTGTAAAATCAGATAAGCTATCGCCTATCAGTTTTCCTGACAGACAATAGCTTAATCATAACAATGTCAGTTGATTTTTTCAATAATTTCTTGTTACTTCCATAAATTATTTATGGTTTATAGCAATCTTCTGCTCTTAGAACAGAGGTACAACAGCTCCATCATATTTGTCATTGATATATTTTTTCACTGTATCACTCTTTAGAGCTTTGATCAGTGCTTTTGTTGCATCTGTTTTTTCATTTCCCTTTTTCACTGCTACAACATTTCCATATGTTTTAGCTCCGATAGAATCAGCATCTTCTGTTGCTAATGCATCTTTGTTGACTTTTAATCCTGCTTCTAAAGCATAGTTTCCATTCACAACTGCGATATCAACATCTTTTAATGATCTTGGAATCTGAGCCGCTTCGATTTCTTTGATTGCTAAATCTTTTTTGTTCTCTACGATATCTTTCTTTGTTGCTGTTAATCCTGCTCCGTCTTTTAATTTGATAAGTCCCTGATCCTGTAACAATAATAACGCTCTTGCTTCATTTGTTGTATCGTTAGGAACTGCAACTGTTGCACCGTTCTTTAATGCTTTTAATGTCTTTGTCTTTCCTGGGAAAATTCCAAATGGTTCATAATGGATTGTTCCAGCGGATACTAAATGTGTCTTCTTTTGTTTGTTGAAGTCATCTAAATATGGTTTGTGCTGGAAATAGTTTGCATCTAAATCTCCAGATTCGAGTGCTGTATTTGGCTGTACGTAATCAGAGTATTCTTTAATTTCTAATTCGTATCCTTCTTTCTTTAATTCTTTCTTCGCTACTTTTAAGATATCAGCATGTGGAGATGGACTTGCTCCAATAACGATCTTCTTTGTTTCTTTTTTATTACCGCTATCTTTCTTTGCTCCGCATCCTGCGAATGCTCCGACTAAAACTGCTCCTGTCAGTGCTAATGCTAATGCTTTTTTCAATGTTCCTTTTCTCATACTTTTCACCTCGTACTCTTTCTATTATTTTGTTATTTATATTGTATTGTTTCAACTGATTGAGTCTAGTATAACAGTGTATTAGGATTTTGTAAAATATGTATTTCTTTTAGTTTGATATAGTTTTTGGCTATAGCAGATTGTTTGTATATGAATGATGCAGCTTTCTTTTAAAACTGATATCTCACCCAATATGGTGTAAGTTTTCTTGTATATAGCTGGTTACTAAATGAGGTCATTTCATCTGGAACCCAGAGAGCTTCGTACATTTTACTGCTTGCTCCTGTATATAAGTTCAGATTTGTTGGTATCATTGCTTCATAACCTTCTGATAAATAGAAACTTTCTATATTCTTTATATTTTTCGAGCATGTTCCATCATATAGTGTATAAGAATTGATGATATCCAGACCATTTAATGGATAAGCTGCAAACCCATTCACGGCCTGCACATCATAGACAAACAGTACTAAGGTTGTTCCTGTATGTTCATATTCTCCTTGTTTGATTTCTTCTAATGATTGATTCATCTGTAATAATCGGTTTTCTGCTTCTTGTCCCTTTAAAGTTTCTGTCAGTTTGAAGTAAACGGTTCCTCCTGTTGTATCTAATGTGATTCCTGTTCTTGGATCAGCCGGATTGACTCTTGTCCCTATCGGATTCGGCTCTGTATTAGTCTTTGTCGGTTTCTTTGTTGTTTTCTTCCATACTTTTACTTTACATTTGTATTTCTTCTTTCCGATCTTGGCTGTGATCACTGCTGTTCCTGGCTTTTGGGCTGTAACTTTTCCTTTTCTTGTTACAGTTGCGATCGTTTTCTTGTTGCTTGACCACTTTACTTTTTTCTTTGTTCCTTTTACTTTCAAGGTGTAAGTTTTCCCTCTTTGTAAAGAAATCTTTGTTTTGTTCAATTTGATCTTTGCCTTTGCCTGAGTGTTCATTGTTGGAGTAAATGTCAATATCAGCATTGCAATGAACAGCCTTGTGAGTAATTTTTTCATACGTATTTCCTCCCTTCAATTGATCATATGTATATGTTTAGTATATTCGTTTCTTTTTGTATATTCAATATGTTTTTTACTTTTTTGGTAAATTTTGTTTTTATTTCCATTGATGTCTTTTTATATCATAGGGGATTTCATCGAAATTTCCTATGAAATAAAAAAGGCCCATCGTTCCTATTGCTAGGGACGATAGACCGTGGTGCCACCCATATTCAAGAAATATCTTCTCTTCTTGTTAAAATATCTTAGAAAATATCTCTCCTCACTTAAGATACTCCGCTTTGTTCGATAATAAAAAGCTTTTATATCTCGTTCCCGTAACGTGGGATAACGGCGACAGTTACTAAGTTTCATAAACAGTTCTCTGTGCTCCTCACAAATCCATTCGCTTATCACATATCTATGACCTTCCAGCAACCGGTCACTCTCTGTAAGACTGTTTGATGAGCTACTTACTTTTGTTCATCGGATTTATCACTTTAACTTGCTAAATATTTGTTTATATTATATGAGTCGATTTTTTATTTGTCAAGAATTTTCTGATTATAATTTTTGATTTGTTGAAAATTCGCATATTTTATTTTTCTATTTTAACATTTTATAAATCTCTTCTTTATCAGCTTCTGGATGCTCTTTGATTACTTCGTAAATTGGTTGAATTTTGATCACTTCTTCCTCTACTTCATCTGCAATCTGATGTAACTCTTTATTTTTTTGAATTTTCTTTTGTATTTGTAATATTAACTTTAATAATTCCCCTTCTCGTCTTCCACGATTCTCTGCACTTCGCAACTGGCTTTCCTTATCCCTGATTGCCATTTGTTCTCTCAGATATAAATATCTTTCACTCTCATCTCGACTCATCTTAATCATTTCATCCCTCACCTTTTCCATGTAATGATTTCCTTCAGATTCTTCTCTGACTTCTTCCCAAGTACTGGCTGAAATTAATTTTGCCCATCGATATAATTCTTGCTTCCTTGCCTTTCCTTTTGTACTTTTTAATTTACTTAATTCTATCACATGGAATTGAAATTTACTACTATACAATTTACAATTACTTTTTTGTAGAAAATTGTAATATCAAACTAAAAAAGACAGGAGCCTAAACTCCTGTCCTAAACCACATATCATTATAACAAATAATCTTTATTTCTCAAGTTCTTCCGTCTCAATAATAAACTTCACACTACCCTTCGTTCCACTAGCCTTCTTCGTAAATGTCTGATAGTTTTCTCCTTCATCCATCACTGCATCAGCTCTGTCTAAGATTTCTTTTGCATCATCATTGATCGTATTGACAAGTTTCTCAATACCGTCTTTTCTAAAGGTTAACATTCCTTTGTTCAAGGTAACAGCTCCATTTTTCAGAGTTGCGATTCCTGTTGTCATCTGTCCCATTCCATTATCCAGTGTTTTTGCACCTTTACTTAATTTCTTCGCTCCACTTGCTGCTGTTTTTGTTCCACTGTTTAACGTCTTGGCTCCTTCATCTAATTTCTTGATGGAAGATGCCAGTGTCTTAGATGATGTCTTTAACTGTCCGGTTCCTGCCGCGATCTGTTTTAATGCAGATTCTAACTGTGCTGTGGATGTCTTTGTCTTTGTTAGCAGATTTTGAATCTGGGTTAAGCATCCTGATACGATCTGAAGGTCTGTCTGTGTTTCTTGCAAGCTTGTTCCGATAGATCCTGCGTAGGTTCCTAAATTCTTTGCCTGACCTCCTACGGATTGTGCATAACCGCCTAAGTTTTCTGCATCTGTCTTTAAAGAACCTGCAATCGTTGTAAGCTGTGCTTTCTGCTCATCTGTAAGAGAAATATAATTATTCTTGATAAATTCTCCAATTGCTCCTGCCTGATTTCCAACATCTGCTGCTGATACTCCAATTGACTCTGCTAATGCACCTAACGTCTTCGCTGACACACCAACACTTTCTGTCTGTGTCTTAATATTCATTAATTCTTTTGTGATTCCTGTCTGTGCACTCTGTAAGTTAGACTGTAATTTTGCCTGATCACTTTCGCTTGGTGTACTATTCTGCAGTTCCTTGAGAATCTGTCTCACTCCATTATCTAACTTCTCTGTAGATGATGGTAAAGCACTTGTTCCTTTCGCTAACTGACTGGTTCCATTCTTTAATGTTGTAGATCCATTGACCAGTTTGTCAAGTCCTGTTGCTAACTGTTTGGAACTGACTGCAATCTGTTTTGTTCCTGATTTTAATTTTCCAGAGGCTGTGACTAATTTTTCAATTCCCTTTACTAAATCTCCAGAACCATCGCATAACTTATCTGTCGCATTTTCAAGGTCCTTTAAGGAATCTGTTAATTCACTTAAATCTCCTGCATCATCTAAACCAAACTCTGATAATGTATCGGAATTCGCAACTGTCGCTGTGACTGTCATCTGGAAGTCTTCTACATCAGCTGTGATCTCGAAATCTTCTGGAATATCGAAGTTTGACCCAATACTTGTATTCTTAAGGTTTAAGCTGTCTGCTAATCCTGGCATTGCAACTCCGATAACGATATGTTTGTTACCATCGGAGATAACTTTTCCGTTTGTTGCTTTGACATTAGAGAAGTTATCTGTATTTAAGATTGCTGCTGTGATCATTGTAAATGGTGTATAGACTGTTGTCTGTTTTCCATTGATCGTTTTAGTTACGGCGGAATGATTTTCATATTCATAACGAATCTTTACTTTTCCTGATTTACCAACCAGTTTCTTTGGTGAAATTTCTTTTCCATCCAGATAGTATGTGACTTTCATGGATACTGGCAGATTTTTGTCACTTGTTCCCTGATAGTAAATATCTTTTCCATTGGCATTCCATGTAATACTGTCCTTTTTGCCTCGTTTGTATGTCTCATTTCCCTTAACGTTTTCAACGTCTGTCAGGTCCGTAGCATCTTTGATCTTTGCTTCACCTGAGAAATTCTTTAACCAGTCACTGACAATAACTGTTTTCTCTTCTCCATTCGCATCCGTTTTTACGTATACGGTTTCTTCTTTATCTGCAGTGGACTCGCTGGCTGCTACCGGTACTGCTGCCGGAATTGTAAGAGCTGCAGCGAGAAACATTGCTAATGCTTTCGATAATCTTCTTTTTCTCATAACAATCGCTCTCCTATTCTAAATGACCCATCTTGAGGGTTGTTTTACAGATCAATTTATCAAATATCATAAACATTGCCGGCAGAATAAAGATTACGGCAACGGTACTGATCACAGCTCCTCGTGCAAGTAAAGTACAGATCGCACTGATCATATCAATATTTGAGTAAATCGCAATACCGATCGTTGCTGCGAAGAAACTTAATCCACTTGTAATGATAGACTGCATGGATGTTTCATGTGCAATACGGATCGCTTCCATTTTCTTCTTGCCATTTATACGCTCTTTCTGATAACGGCTTGTCATCAGGATCGCGTAGTCAACGGTTGCACCTAACTGAATCGTTCCGATAACGATACTTGCAACAAACGGCAGTGATAATCCCGTGTAATATGGAACTGCCATATTGACACAGATTGCAAATTCGATTACGGCTACTAGGATCACCGGTAAGGAAATGGATTTAAATACAATTAAAATGATCACAAAGATTGCCGCGATTGACGCGATATTTACATTTCTAAGGTCAACATTGGTTACTGTCTCCAAGTCATTCATCAATGGTGCTTCTCCAATGACCATAGAACCTGGACTGTATTTCTTCACAATGTTGTTGATCTCGTTGATCTGTTTATTTACTTTCTCGGTTGCTGATTTGTAATTTGAACAGATAAACTGCATCTCATACTCATCACTTTGCAACATTTCTTTCATGGAAGAAGGAATCATATCAGATGGAATACTAGAACCGATCACGGAGTTCATTCCGAGACACCATTCAACTCCGTCGACTTTATCGATTTCTTTCTGCATATTGCTTAATTCCTTCTGACTCATGCCGTTCTTGATCATGACCATATGGATGTTACTCATTCCGAATTCTTCACTTAACTTCTTATTCGCCACATTACTTGGTAAGCTTTGTGGAAGTGATTTGTCAATATTATAGTAAATCTCTGTATGATTATTTCCATAAATTGCTGGGAACAGCAAAATTAAAAATACTACAATCGTTGTTTTATAATGTTTTGTGATAAAGTGTGATGCATTCGTAAGATCTGGCATCAGTGAACGATGGTGTGTCTTCTCAATTAATTTATCACAGATCAGGATCAATGATGGCAAAACTGTTACACAACAGATAACCCCGATAATAACACCTTTCGCCATAACGATACCTAAGTTAGCTCCTAATGCAAATGTCATAAAGCACAGTGCTGCGAATCCAGCGACCGTTGTAACGGAACTTCCTGTAATGGACTTAAATGTATTCGAAATCGCATGTGCCATCGCACGTTCTTTGTCACCTTCAAATCTGATCTTATTACTCTCATAACTGTGCAGAAGGAAGATCGAATAATCCATCGTAACTCCTAACTGCAAGATCGCAGTCAATGCCATTGTAAGATAGGACACATCGCTTAGGAAAATATTCGTTCCCAGGTTATAAAGAATTGCCATTCCGATACTTAACAGGAATAAAAAAGCAACTGCAAAGGATTCCATTGTGACAAATAATACGATCAGAGAAAGTACTGCTGCGATCGTTACGTAGATTGGAATCTCCTGCATAACCAGGTTCTTAATATCGGTAACTACCCCTGACATGCCACTGATAAAGCACTGTTTTCCAACAATCTTACGCATCTGTGTGACTGCTTCCATCGTGTTATCAGATGATGTTGTTTCTTTAAACATTGCGATCATCATTGTTGCGTTCTTATTAAAGAAAACTTTCCTTACTTTCTCAGGAAGCATCTCTTTGGGAACGCTTAGATCAGCGATGTCATCATACCAGATGATCTTATCAACGTGATTGACTTTCTCTAGTTTCTGTTTTAATTTCTGTACGTCATGAAGATTCATATCTTCGACAATGATCATCGAATAGGCTCCGGCTCCAAACTGATCTACCATGATATCCTGCCCCTTCACCGTCTCCAAAGAGTCTGGAAGGTAACTTAAGATGTCATAATTGATCCTTGTCTTCACGATTCCAATGGTTGATGGAATCAATAAAATGAAAGCCAGGAAGACGATGAATTTTCGATGATGTACTAATTTCTTTGCAAATTGTATCATAGCATCCTCCCATCTACATTTATGACGAATAGTCATTTTTAATCTATATAATGGTATACACCAAAAATGACCAAAAGTCAATAAACTTCTTGAAAGTTTTTGACTTTTGGTCATTTTTTCGTTATACTAAAGAAGATGAAAGGAGAAATTACTATGAAAAAGGTCGAATTAAATAAGAAAAAGAAACAAGATGCCCTTTTGAATACGGCATACCAACTGTTTACAGAAAAGGGATTCCAGAAGACCTCCATCTCCGATATCGTAAATGAAGCTGGCGTTGCTAAGGGTACTTTTTATTTGTATTTTAAAGATAAATTAGACATCCGATATAAATTGATCGCCAAAAAATCTGCAGAAGTATTTAAACACGCCTATCAGGAACTTCAAAAACAATCCATTGATCATTTTGAAGACCAACTGATCTTTATCGTTGACCAGGTCATCGGAGCATTAAATGCTAATCCGACTCTGTTAAAACTGATCTCAAAGCATCTAAGCTGGGGAATGTTTAAGAATTCCTTGGTAGAACCGATCGATGATGCCCAGAGAAATATTTATGATATCTATATGGATCTCTTGAAGAATTCTGGTCATGAATTTGATCATCCGGAAGTTATGATCTATATGATCATCGAGATGGTCGCAGGGTCTTGCTATAATGTTATTTTGACTGGGGAGCCTGTTTCAGTTGATGAATTGAAGCCTTATTTGTATCAGTCAATTCGGTTGATCATACAGAATCATATATTGTGATTTGTAGTTTGATGACGGAAATTATTGGTGGAATATTATAAAAAGAAATCATGTGTCAGCAACCCACTCGCTAAGTGCAGACGTGTCCGTACGGTTGCCAACACATGATTTCTTTTTATAATATTCAAATAATTTACGTTATTCAAACCACTACACTGTGTGTATATTTAACGGTATTGGCTAATCATTTTTGTATTCGCTAACAGAAGATTATCTTTCACTTTCATCCCTGCTCATCTTAATCATCTCATCCCTCGCCTTTTCCATGTAATGATTTCCTTTTGTTGTTTCTATTTTACTTAATTCTATCACATGGAATTGAAATTTACTACTATAGGATTGTCCTGTTTTTAATCCTTCTGTAAACATCCGACAATTGTAAAACAAACTTCGTTCCGCCCAGTCCTCTTGATATGTATTTTGCATTTCAATATTAATCTTCTTGCCAC
>ENA-OPXB01001366-OPXB01001366.1-human-gut-metagenome-genome-assembly--contig:-NODE-1366-length-12966-cov-2.703276_pt1 | contig 12966 bp, 8 predicted proteins | sample MGYA00241516_ERZ502024 | MGnify/ENA primary metagenome ERZ502024 (study PRJEB25962, sample SAMEA2041926) | human gut metagenome | biome: human gut; feature: human-associated habitat; material: faeces...
GCGCACAGACAGCTTTAGCGGCAGCCGGTATTAAGCTTTTCGGAGGAGTTTCCGGAGATGCAGATGAAGCGGTAGAAGCCTTTATCAATGAAACACTTGCGTATAATCCAAATGTGAAGTGTTCTCATCACGAGCACAACCACGGGGAAGGACATACATGTGGCGAGCATGGATGCGTAAGCCATAGCTGTCATTAAGAAGAATGGTTCGCCTAAGAGCGGCTACTGGGAGATTGTAGATAAATATCTATACTTTATAGGGCCGTACTTCATAGGGTCGAACCATGACATTCTTTACTAACAGTAAAAAATATGCCAAAAAGATTAAGAAGGCAGAGAAATGTGTGGTATATGAAAATACAGTCAGAGAACTGTTTAGCTGTGAGCAGTTCAAAAAAGGTGCAGAAGCAAAAGGACATCAGGTGAACATGGTACAGAGCCTGCGACGGCTGTATGAGAAATGGCGGTACCTGTGTATTAAAAGATGACATGGCTGAAATACTCGGAATGTTTCGGAAAGCAGATGTACTTGTACTGGCTACTCCGGTTTATTTTTATGGAATCAGTGCCCAGATGAAGACCTTTATTGACCGCACTTATCCTATCTGGCAGCATCTTGGTAAAAAAGAAGTTTACTATATTATATCGGCTGGTCTGGGCGAGGACATCATTGAAAGACCGCTTGGTGATCTGGATGGTTTTGTAGAACATCTGGAAGAATACAAGATTGCAGGAAAGATATATGCAGCAAACGTGATGGATGCCGGATTAGTCAGAAATCAAAGTGTTTTCAAAAAAGCCTATGATATGGGATATTCCGTTCAAAATGCTGAGAAATTGAGAGTTGGCGAATAAAGCTTATAAAAAACAAAGGGATAATTATAGATGTCATAAAAGCAAAAAAATTCAAGTAGTTATTTTTGCCCCGGAATCCGTTAGCTGGCAGTAGATAAGCAAATTAGTTTCTTATCACTGTTAAGCCAAGGATTCCGGGGATTTTTTGTTTTCTACGTTCCCTTGTTATTTATGCTGCTGACACACCATTTTCACCTGTGCGTGTCCTGTTTTCTACGCCGGAACGGCGGATTCCTGCAAAGATGGAGCCTGCAATATTATGCCATACACTGAAAATAGCACCTGGAAGAGTTGCCAGTGGATTGGCTACAAAGTTAGCTGCTGCCAGAGAAACTGCCAGTCCGCTGTTTTGCATGCCCACTTCAATAGCTATAGCTGTTGCCCGTGTATATTCTACATGGAAAATTTTTGCTGCAAGGAGCCCAAGCATCATACCACAGAAATTGTGGATCGCAACAACGCCAAGGACCAGAACTCCGCAGCTTAAGATTTTCTCTGCATTAATTGCCACGATTCCGCCAATGATCATAACAATGGCTACAACAGAGATCAATGGCATAACATCTGAAACTTTATCTACATGATCTCCTGCAAGTGTACGGAGAAGGATTCCAAGAAGTACAGGAACCAGAATTACTTTTACAACAGAAAGTACCATTGCCCAGAAGGATACTTCCACCCAGGCACCTGCCAGAATGTACACAAGAAATGGAGTCATAACAGGAGCAGCCAGAGTGGAAACGATGGTCATTCCTACTGAAAGTGCAACATCACCGCCTGCAATATAGGTGATCACATTGCTGGCTGTTCCACCAGGACAGCATCCCACAAGAATCACACCCAGAGCCAGATCTGCGGGAAGATTCATAACTTTACACAATACCCAGGCTACGACTGGCATGATCGTATACTGTGCAACTGCGCCAATGATCACTTCCTTTGGTCTGGAAAAAATTGCCCGGAAGTCTTCCAGACGTATGGTCAGTCCCATACCAAACATGATCACGCCCAGAAAAACAGATGTATAATTTGTCATCCATGCAAATCCATCCCTCCAGAAAAAGGCAAGGCATGAAAAGGCAATGATGATGATTCCAATATATCTGGATGCAAAACTGCTGATTTTTCCTATTTTCTTTAAAATATTTTCCATATATTATACCTCGTAGCTGAAGTTATCGATCAGTCTTGTTTTGCCAATATAGACAGCCATTGCTACGAGAACATTATGATCAGCTTTTTCCACAGGCTGCATGGTAAGTGCATCTACCATGGAAACGTAATCGATTTTTGCCAGAGGCTCTGCCTCGATCACTGCACGCATTTTGCCGAGAAGTTCTTCTGCGGAAATGCCTGCGTGAATGATTTCCTGTCCGAGTTTTACGGATCTGGACAGACAGAGAGCAGCCTTTCTCTCTTCATCGCTTAAATATGTATTTCTGGAGGATTTTGCCAGTCCGTCCTCTTCACGGACAATCGGGCAGCCTACGATTTCTATATCAAAATTCAGATCCTGGACCATTTTGCGGATGATGGCCAGCTGCTGAGCATCCTTCTGTCCGAAATATGCTCTGTCCGGGGCTACAATATGGAACAGCTTGGTTACAACTGTGCACACACCTTTGAAATGGATAGGACGTGTTTTTCCACAAAGTGTCTCAGATAATGTATCGATACTTACAAATGCATGGGGATCATGATACATTTCAGAAGGTTCAGGGCAGAAGATCAGGTCTGTGCCAAGACTTTCACAGAGTTTGCTGTCGCGTTCGAAATCTCTTGGATATGCCTCAAGATCCTCTGTCGGACCAAACTGTGTTGGATTGACAAAGTCAGACACAACTACAATGTCGTTCTGTTCTCTGCATTTTTTGATCAGACTTGCATGTCCCTCATGAAGAAATCCCATTGTTGGAACAAGACCTATAGTTTTACCTTCTTTTTTCCATGCTTTGATCTGTTTTCTTGTTTCTTCTACTGTTTTTGTTACCTGCATTGTTATCTCCTCTTTCTCGGTCAATGGACCGGTATCATAGATTTTGAGATAGCCTCTTTTCTGAATTCACTTTCATCTTATGATAGCCTCTAATCTGATATCAACGTTTTCAGGCCATGTCTTTCAGCAGACCATGTTTCTCATAATTGGTCACTCTGCTGATCTTATTCTCTTCATCTACAAATACAACTGCAGGCTTATGAGTGCGTGCCTCTTCAGGCTCATATCCTGCGTAAGCCATGATGATAATCTTGTCACCTGTGCTTACACATCTTGCTGCTGCTCCGTTCAGACAGATCATACCGCTTCCGCGTTTTCCGCAGATTGTGTATGTCTCGAATCGACTGCCATTGTTCACATCTACAATCTGAACTTTCTCATATTCCAGTATTCCGGCAGCTTCCAGCAGTTCTTCATCCACAGTAATGCTTCCCACATAATCCAGTTCAGCCTGGATAACAGTTGCTCTGTGGATTTTTCCTTTTAACATTTCTATTGTCATCTTATATAGTCCTTTCCTGCGGGAAAAATCAGAGTCAAGCAGCACCATAAAAAGGAAATATACCTTTATGATCTGCAAAAAAAGCGCATCAGGATACACTTTGACCCTGAAACGCTTCTGATTGATTCCCTGTATATTGAGTCCTGTTTCTGATACATAAAATATGTTTTACTATTCCATAGATTATTGGAAATCTGATTTTTTGTATCATAAATACCGGCTCGTATCTTTTAAAATTACATACATCCCTCCGTTCCCGTTTCCGGATTCCGGCTGGCTGCTTTTATATAAGATTCCAGTGATTTCAGCCAGAGTATAGTTTTGAGTCCAAATACTATCTCTGTGGGGTATTATTGCACCCCGACACTGGTTTGTCAATAATTTTCATATTCTCTATTATCGTGAATGGCAGTAATAATCTCAAAACCAGTTACTTTCACCAAAAAACCCTCCCACACAGCAATTTCTCTGCCATGTGAAAGGGCTTTAGCTTTCTTCCTTTATGCACATTATTTATGGATATGCACATCCAGCTGATTATAAGGAATCTCAATTCCATAATAATCAAAATCTTCCTTGATCCTCTGGTTCAATCTCCATCTGGCTGCCCAGTAGCGGTCGGTATCTACCCAGACACGAAAGCCCATGATCACAGAGCTTTCTGCCAGCTCGTCTACGAATACCACCATCTCTTCGTCTTCTCTTGTATCCGGATCCTCGGTGAGGATATCTTCCAGGATATCCTTGGCCTTCTGGATATCTGCATTGTAAGAGATCCCCACTTTGATCTCCAGCCTTCGCTGATCCCTTGCTGTTACGTTGGTGATGGTCACATTGGAAAGAGTACCGTTCGGGATCACGATGTGCTTGTTATCAATGGATAACAGCGTTGTATAACAGATCTCGACCTTGGCTACCGTTCCCTCGCTTCCGTCCTGTCCGTTAACGATGATGTAATCCCCTACCTGGAAAGGCTTGAACAGAAGAAGCATCATACCTCCTGCCAGGTTGGCAAGTCCGCCCTGGAGGGCAAGACCCATAGTAACACCTGCAGTTCCGAGAAGTGCTGCCAGAGATGATTCCTTTACTCCAAAGCTTATGGATATGTTAAAGATCAGGAGTATGTAAAGTACGATCTTGACCAGTGAGGACATAAACTGTGCCACTCCTGTATCCAGCCTGGATTTTGTCAGTGATTTCCTCACAAACTTTACGATCCATTTAATTACCGTGCTTCCTACCCAGAAAGCAACAATAGCCAGAACAACCTTGATTCCGAATTTCGTGATGTCCGGCAGATAATTTTCAAACATCTGCCTGTACTGGCTTACCTGATTTCCGACCTCCTGCACGGTCTGTACAGTACTATCCAAATATAATCCCTCCTGTCTGATCGATTATTCGATATACATATGCGGATCGATCTATGAGCTTCAAAGCTTATTTCTGATATAAGCATTTCCTATAATCCGCATCTGATAATATAATAATATAGCAGTGGTTTTTCCCTGTAAACCTGATTTCTCCGGTTCTATAAAGTATAGGGTATAAACCACTGCTGTATTTCTGTTATAGCTTTATTGTATATCGGTCCGGTAATCCGCCGCAGAATGCTGCAGAATATACTTGCCTGCTTCTCTTTACTCAGTTTTTCTCTTTATTTACTGATTCCCTTCATGGAAAGGCTGATCCGTTTTTTCTTCATATCAACACCAAGAACACGGACATCCACGATATCTCCCACACTGACTGCTTCCAGCGGATGTTTGATGAATTTCTCGCTCATCTCGGAAATATGGACCAGGCCATCCTGATGCACACCGATATCCACAAAAGCACCGAAGTCAATGACATTGCGGACAGTTCCCTTAAGAACCATGCCCTCTTTCAGATCCTTCATATCCAGGACATCGGTACGGAGGATCGGTTTCGGCATCTCGTCACGTGGATCTCTGGCAGGTTTTTCCAGTTCCTTTACGATATCACGTAAGGTTGGCTCTCCGATCTCCAGCTCCTTTGCCAGTTTTCCGTAATCGCGGATCTTCCCGGAAATACCGGTAAGCTTACGCTCTGCCACATCTTCCGGTGTGTAGCCCAGCTTTTCCAGGAGTTTTTTTGCTGCGTCATAGCTTTCCGGATGGACACTGGTTGCGTCCAGAGGATTTTTGCCTCCTGTGATCCGTGTGAAACCTGCACACTGCTCAAAGGCTTTCGGACCAAGCTTGGCAACCTTAAGAAGCTCTCTTCTTGTCTGGAAACGGCCGTTTTCCTCACGGTAGGCTACAATATTCTTTGCGATGGCCTTGCTGATTCCGGAAATATACTCCAGAAGGGATGCAGACGCAGTATTCAGATCCACTCCGACCTTGTTTACACAATCTTCCACAACGCCGTTAAGGGCTTCTCCCAGCTTTTTCTGGTTCATATCATGCTGATACTGACCGACACCGATGGATTTCGGATCAATCTTTACAAGCTCTGCAAGCGGATCCTGTACACGTCTTGCGATGGATGCGGCGCTTCTCTGTCCAACATCGAAATTCGGGAATTCTTCCGTAGCAAGCTTGCTTGCGGAATATACAGAAGCACCTGCCTCGTTGGTGATAACATACTGGACCTTTTCAGGGATTTCCTTAAGAAGCTCCACGATGATCTGCTCGGATTCTCTGGATGCCGTTCCGTTTCCTACAGAGATCAGTGTCACATGATATTTGCTGATAAGCTTTTTCAGGGTTTCCTTTGCGGCACGGATCTTGGTCTCATTGGTTGGTGCTGTGGGATAAATAACTGTGGTATCCAGAACCTTTCCGGTAGGATCTACCACTGCCAGCTTGGTACGGAAGGCAGGGTCCCAGCCAAGAACTACCTGTCCTGCAATTGGAGGCTGCATGAGAAGCTGCTCCAGATTTTTGCCAAAGACATGGATGGCACCGTCCTCTGCTGCCTCTGTAAGGGCGCTTCGGATCTCACGCTCAATAGCCGGTCCGATGAGACGTTTATAGCTGTCCTCAATGGCTTCTTTCAGAACAGGTGTAGTGTATGGATTATCGCGGACGATCACCTGTTTTTCAAGATAACGGATGATCTCTTCCTCAGGTGCAAGGATCTTCACAGTAAGGAATTTCTCTTTCTCACCACGGTTCAGAGCAAGGACACGATGACCTGCAAGCTTTTTCACCGGCTCCTCAAAGTCATAATACATCTCGTATACAGACTGCTCCTTCTCATCTCTTGCGGTGGAACATATAGTTCCCTTATCCATTGTTCTCTTACGGATACTGATACGATAATCTGCTTCATCAGAAATGTGTTCTGCAATGATATCTCTGGCACCGCTGATGGCCTCTTCCACAGTTTTGACTTCTTTTTCCTCAGAAAGAAATGCTTTTGCCTCTTCTTCAAGAGGTTTCTTCGTCATCTGGAGAAGGATGATGTCGGCCAGAGGTCCCAGACCTTTTTCCCTGGCGATGATGGCACGTGTACGGCGCTTCGGGCGGTACGGACGGTAAAGATCCTCTACCACAACGAGTGTCTGCGCTGCCTCGATCTGTTTCTTCAGCTCCGGAGTCAGCTTGCCCTGCTCCTCGATGCTGCCCAGAACCTGAGCCTTTTTATCCTCAAGATTTCTTAAATAAGTAAGTCTCTCATTAAGATTACGAAGCTGTTCATCGTTCAGTGTACCGGTTGCTTCCTTACGGTATCTGGAAATAAAAGGAATGGTGCAGCCTTCATCGATCAGCTTAACCGCTGCCTCGACCTGCCATTTCTCAACGTTCAATTCTCTGGTAATTACCTGAATAATATCCATTTTTATCTTTCTCCCGTTGTTTCAAATTTGCCTGAGGCTGCTTTTTCCTCTTTACACAGCTTCTGACATTTATCAAAGATCAATCTGTGCGATCACGTCCTTCAGAGCATTGGCGCTCGCATGAAGCTTCTCTGTCTCCTCCTCGGTCAGCGGAACACGAACGATACGTTTTACACCTTCCGGTCCGATAGAAGCCATGGTACTAAGACATACGTCTTCAACACCGTACTCTCCGTGAAGCATGGTTGATACACTGACTATTGTATCAGATGCTGCAAGAAGAAGCGAGCAAAGTCTGCAAACAGATACGGCTACCGCATAAAATGTAGCACCCTTCTTGGCGATCACAGTTGATCCTGAAGTATGAACATACTCCAGAACCTCTTCTCTGTCAAGTGGCTGCAGATCTTTCTGATCCTCATGAACGATCTTGTCAAACTCATCAAGGGTCGCACCTGCAACAAAGGCTCTGGACCACGGTACAAAGGAAGTATCTCCATGCTCTCCGAATACATAGGCGTGGATGTTTTTCTCAGATACACCGTAGTGCTGAGAAAGTCTGCAGCGGAGACGGGCCGTATCCAGGGCGGTTCCGGAACCAAGGATCTGATTTTCCGGCAGTCCGGAAAGCTTTGCAAATGCATAAGTCATAATATCACATGGATTACTTACGATAATATAAAGCGCTTTGGGAGCCACCTTTACGATCTCCGGAGTAATACTCTTCATAATGTTGACGTTGGTCTGTGTCAGCTCGATGCGAGTCTGTCCCGGTTTTCTGGCAATACCGGAAGTGATGATCACAATGTCAGAATCTACAGCATCCGGGTAATCTCCTGCCACGATGGAGATCGGCTCACGGAAACTGGTTCCCTGCTCAATATCCATAACCTCACCTTCAGCCTTATCTTTGTTAATATCGATCAGAACAATCTCTGATGCAATACTCCTCTGTGATAAGGTATAAGCGATAGTTGCTCCTACACTTCCTGCTCCGATGATCGTAATTTTACTGCTCATATTTGTTCTCCTTTCAGCGTTGTTTGTCATTTTAATAACAACTTTAATTACACACATTCAAACATAACATAAAACATTGCCCTGTGCAATAAAAATTTTATTGTATTTCTCAGGTTAATTCCCGCTAATTTGCATTTCAAATTATTTAAACCGCTTATATTTTCTGATATTTTTCCTATTATTCTGTATACATTCCTGTTATTTTTTTATCGATTTATAGAAGCAATTTCAGAAACCTAGCAAAAAACCTCTGAACTTCAAAAAAATCAAGAAGTCCAGAGGTTTCTTTCACCTCTTATTATTGGCTTAGATTCAGATGTTTATAGCTGCTCCAACGTTCACCCGGTTAATTCTTTGCCTGGGCAAGGGCCTTTTGTGCAGCGTCCAGGATCCCTTCGGAGGAATATGTGGCTCCGCTGACAGTATCGATCCCATCCGCCGACTGGTTTGCCATGATCTGAGAATAGATCGTGCTCCATGCAGGATCAAAAAATTCCGGTGTATCCTGATTTGTCTGCTCAATGGATGCGATCTGGCCTCCTGAGATCGTAATTGTCAGATATGTTTTTCCTCCATATCCAAAAGCCGAGCCTGTATACGTTCCATCTCTGTACCTTCCCACCGGTTCCGGTGCTTCCGTTGGCTCCGGTGTTGCATCCGGCTCATCTGTCCCTGGTGTTGGAGTTACATTGGGTTTTTCAGGAACCGGCGTCACATCCGGGTCGTCCGGCTCCGGCGTCGGGGTTGCTGCCGGCGTCTCTGTTGGTTTCGGCGTTGCCGTAGGTTTCGGTGTGGCTGTTGGCTTTGGTATCGGTTTCTTTGTAGGAGTTGGTGTGGGTTTCTTTCCATACTCCGGATTAACCGCTTCTTTGAGGGCTTTTTTTACAGCATCCAGAATCCCGTTGGAGGAATAGGTTGCTCCGCTGACTGCATCAATATCATCCACAGAATCTGTACCGATGATCTGTTCTTCCAGCACGCTCCATGCTTTTTCAAAAAACTGCTTTGTGTCCGTATTTTCCTGTTTCAGAGCTTTGATCACTCCATCCTTGATGGTCACAATTACTTTCACGTCTCCATTGAAGCCCTTTGCCGAAGCTGTATATTTACCATCCAGATATTTTTTGGGACTGTCCGGATCTTCCGGTTTCTTTGTAGGAGATGGTTTTTTTGTAGGTGACGGAGCTGATGTCGGAGTTGGTAAAGCAGTTGCTGCAGGTGTAGGGGTGACCTGCTGGCTGTTTCCATCTGCCGCTGCCTGGGAGAGGGCATTCTGAACTGCCTGGATGATTCCGTTGGAGGAATAGGTTGCTCCACTTACTGCATCTACATTCGGTGTATTTCCGGCGATCATCCTGCTGATCACACCCTGAGCTGATGCAAAATACGACGCGGTTTCTCCAGATGCCTCCAGAATATCTATAGCTGCAATCTTTCCACCGCTGATTGTTACTCTCACGCGGATCGTCCCGCCAAATCCGGTTCCGCTTCCTTCATACGTACCGTCCTTATATCCATCTGCCGGAACGCTTGCTACCGGTGTCTGCGTGGTTCCCTGTCCTGCGGCGCCGGCATTGCTTTTTGCAGATTCGGAAACCGTTCTTGTACCTGAGCTTTTTTTCGCTGCTGTTTTTTTTGAACTTTTTTTCGATGAGCTTTTCTCTTTTGTTGTACTGTTTTTCTCAGCTGTGCTGTCAGAAACAGTATTTTCTTTTTCATACCCGAAATATTTTTCCAGCTCTGAAGCGGACATTACGGTCGTCTCTGCCTGCCCGACTGCTTCTGTCTCTCCATCAGAGCCCTTCGCCTTTATGCCTGAAAACACAAGCGCCGCAATCACAGCAGCTGCAGGGACCAGCTTGGTCCAGGGTATCTTCGGAGTATTTTTTTCCTCCTGCTTTTTATCTTTCAGATCTTTTTCCATGCTTCCTTACTCTCTCCTCTTTTCTTGCGGCCTCTGTCAGACATTGCTCTTCAGAAATCAGCAGACCTCTGCCGCAGACATTGCTCTATGTCTGCGGCAGAGGCTCCCGGATATCTGTGCTCGCATTCGGTTCAACAGTGAAATTATTTAACTGTTACCACAAATTTCTTTGTAATTCCGTTGCATTTCACTGTGATCGTTGCTTTACCTTTTTTGATTCCCTTTACAACACCCTTGCTGTTTACAGCTGCAACTTTTTTATTGCTGCTTGTATATGTAACCTTGCCTGCAGGTGCTGCTTTGGATCTGATGGTTGTTGTTTTACCTTTTTTGATCGTTGCAGAAGATTTTACAAGACTGAATGCAGGATTCTTGACAACTACTTTGCAGGTTATCTTCAGGGCTCCTGCCTTTGCTGTAATCGTAACGGTTCCTGCTTTGATTCCTTTTACAACACCTGTTTTACTGTTTACGGTTGCAACCTTTGTGTTGCTGCTTGTGTATTTTACAGTTGCAGATGGTGTTGCAGTTGCTTTTACAGTTGCTGTTTTTCCTTTGTAGATCGTTACGGAAGCCTTTGCGAATTTAATTGTAGAAGCTTTTACTGTTACCTTGCAGGTTGCTGTGGCATTTCCGACCTTTGCTGTGATAACTGCTGTTCCGGCTTTTACGCCTTTAACAACACCCTTGCTGCTTACCGTTGCAACCTTTGTGTTGCCGGACTTAAATGTTACTGCTGCATCGCTGTCATTTGTTGTTGCCTTAAGAGTCGTTGTTTTTCCTGTATATACAGCTGCTGCTGTCTTATCAAGTGTAACTGTTACCTTCTGAAGCTCTTTCTCTGCTCCCTGAAGATGTTCAAGTGCTTCATTTACCTCAGCCTGACTTGCATCTGTTTTTGCAAGAATGTCTTCTGCTTCCTGAAGCTCACCGGCAAAGGACTTCCAGGTTGCAATTGTGTAATCTGCCTCTGCCAGAGCCTTTGCAGCTTCCACTTCTGTTTTAAGACTTGTAAAATCAGTTGGCTCCATTGTAGGATTTACGATATTCTCTGCAGTTGCCTGGAAGCTGTAGGTATAGTCATTATATCCAAGAGCATACACTGTCAGTTTCCAGTATCCTGTTCCGTCTGTTCCTCCCGGAAGCTTGCAGCGTGCAGATTTTGTAAGTCCAAGCTGGATTCCCATTGCTTTATGCATCCAGTTATCTGCGGCAAACTTGGTTCCATAAGAAGCGAGGCATTTTGTATATGTGGAATCATCTCCATAATAATCCCAGCGTACAGCCTGCATATTTGCACCAAGATCACCATAATTTCCATTGAGATCCACACGGAGGAATTCGCCGTAGCTTCCGCTTGATGCTTTTACACTCGGCTTGATCTCTGTTGCTGTTTTTAACGCCTGATCCTTGATACCGGAAGCTGTTCCGTCTGATTTTCTTGCTGTAAATGTAAAGCCGTCACCATTTTTCTCCACATATTTCAGACCATTTGTCTGTGCATTTACGTCTGCCACAAGGCCTTTGTAATACTGGAGATTGTTTTCACTGTATCCTCCGGAGAGCACAGCTCCATCCTGTACAACATTATACTTTTTGCAGAAATCTGCAAAATCTGCGGTCTTAACTGCTACCGGAACATATTTCAGACCATATATCTCATAATGATCCATCGTATAGGTTTTTCCATCTTCTGTTGTTATACTGCCTCTGTTCCATTTTACCTTGGAACCGTCTGTAAGATAAAGTGTGCTTCCTTTATCCTCCCAGTAGGATACGTCGAATCTGGTTCCGTCTTCAGCAATGATCGTAGCTTCTGTCTGATAGCTTCCTCTGTGGAGTCCATGATTTGCAGTCGCTCTTGTTACTGTATCAAAAGCTCCTGTATCAAACTCACTATGTGAATCCTTCTCTTCTGAAGAGCTTGTATCTCCAGCTGCATATACGCCTTCTGCTGCCCAGTACTCACCCCAGGTAAGTCCTGCATATACGTACTGATACTCGCCTGTCAGCTGGTCAGAATCGGAAAATGCTTCCGCCACTTCATCGCCTTCTGTGAAATCCTCTTCCCCTGTAGAGAACGGGTCTGCTTCCTCTGCTGTATCTTCCTGCTGGATATCCTCTGTCTCGTCTGCAGCAGCTTCTGGCACTGCTGCATCCTCTGCTGCTTCTTCTGTTATGTCTGCAGCATCCTCTATAGCTTCTTCTGCTACAGCTTCAGTATCCTCTGCCGTTTCCTCTGTGCTAAAATCCTCCGTATCTCCTGCCTCTGCCTCGGAAACCACGGCTGCATCAAGATCAGATGCCATTACAGCTGTAGGAAAACTTGTTGCTGCCACTGCAAGACTTAAAATGCATGGAGCTGTTTTTTTCAATAGATTCCACTTCTGCATTGCTTATTCCTCCTAAAAATATGATATATTTATAGAACCCTTTCCAGGTTTACTATCGCAAGTACTGCGAATATGAGCATTCCCCTCTGCCAAACAGTCATAAACCGGATCGCCGGGAGATCAGCCTCACTCTGCAATATCCTCCACACTATAGGAATCCGCAAGCAGGCTGAACCGCTCCTTCATCCCCTCAGTGAGATACACATGATGGTCTTCATCCACAAAAAGTCCGTCTGCACCGTAAGCTTTCAACAGCTGTGTCCCTTTTTCCACCCCCAGCACAAAACATGCTGTGGAAAGCGCATCTGCCTCCAGACCTGAGTCACAGACTACCGTTACCCCGGTCACTCCGCTTTCTGCCGGATAGCCGGTAGACGGGTCCATAATGTGGTGATACCTTACACCATTTTCGATAAAATATTTCTCATAATCTCCGGATGTGGAAAGAAATTCTGTGCCATTTAAGGCA
>ENA-OPXB01001367-OPXB01001367.1-human-gut-metagenome-genome-assembly--contig:-NODE-1367-length-12956-cov-3.907759_pt1 | contig 12956 bp, 10 predicted proteins | sample MGYA00241516_ERZ502024 | MGnify/ENA primary metagenome ERZ502024 (study PRJEB25962, sample SAMEA2041926) | human gut metagenome | biome: human gut; feature: human-associated habitat; material: faeces...
GGCCCAGGCCCGAGGGCAAGCGCGGCAGGCCTGCCAAAGGCGAGCTGCCGCCCGAGGAGGTCAGGGCGCTCGAGGAGGAGGCGGCCTCCATCAAGGGCAGCCGCTACGCGCTCGTGAAGAACCCCGAGGACCTCACCGACGGCCAGAGGGCGAGGCTCGAGGCGCTCAAGAAGAGGGCCGGCTCGCGGCTGGTCAGGGCCTGGGAGCTCAAGGAGGACCTGCGGGCCGTCTTCCGGGCAGCCGACGGCTCCGAGGCCGCCGAGCTGCTCGACGACTGGATGCACAGGGCCGCCTACTGCAAGATCGCCAAGGTCGTCGCCGTGGAGAAGAAGGTGCGCCGCCGGCGCGACGACATCATCGCCGCAGTCGAGCTCGGCATCAGCAACGGGCGCGTAGAGGCCATCAACAACAAGATCAAGGTGACGGTGAGGATGGGCTACGGCTTCCGCAACACCGACAACCTCGTGGCCCTGCTCATGCTCAGGTGCGGCGACTGCCAGCCCCAGCTCCCGGGTCGCCCGGTGAAGGCGAGGAAGAAGGGCGTGAAGGGAGCGAAGAGCGTTGCTGCCTAGGCTAGCCCCTTGTCACACAAACTACCGAAGCCTCAAAAAAAGCGGCCGGCATCCGCCAGTCGCTTTTCCATTCTATGGTGGGCCGTCAGGGGTTCGAACCCTGGACCTTGGGATTAAAAGTCCCCTGCTCTGCCAGCTGAGCTAACGGCCCGCGGGTGGCATTGTACCACGGTCTGGGACTATTCCCAACTCCATTGGCCGTTCTGGAAAATCACAACTTCACGTCCATCAGGCGTAATGCCCGTAATATCGATGTCGTCCGTGCCAATCATAAAATCGACGTGCGTGCTCGAGACGTTAACGCCATGCTCCAGGAGCTCTTCCTTGGACATGTCATACCCACCCTCGATGCATTCGGGGAAACCGACACCTAGCGCGAGATGGCAGCTAGCGTTCTCGTCATAGAGCGTATCGTAGAACAGTACGCCACTTTCGCGGATCGGCGTGTTCTTGGAGATGAGCGCGACCTCTCCCAGGTGAGCAGCGCCCTCGTCAGTATCGATGATGCTTGCGAGCGTTGCCTTGCCCACACGGGCATCGTAGTCCACTACGCGGCCGCCCTCGAACTTAATCCAAAAATCGTCGACCTTATTGCCATGGTGGATGAGCGGCATGGCCGAGTACACGATACCGTCGGCGCGCATGCGATCGGGCGAAGTGAAGACTTCCTCGGTGGGAATGTTGGGGAAGAAGGGGTGCCCTTCGGGCGTCTTGCCCTTGCCGCCGGCCCACTCGTGACCTTTCGTCATGCCAATCGTCAGATCGGTTCCATTTGCCGAGGTGTAATGCAGGTAGTCGAAACGGTTGTCGTTCAGGAAACGCAGGTTCTTTTCGAATGCGGCGTCATGGAGTTCCCAGTCGCTCTCTGGGTCCTGGCCATCGGCGCGAGCGGTGTGCAGAATCGCATTCCACAGCTTATAGATTGCAACCTCATCGGCGTCTCCCGGGAACACCTCGCGCGCCCAGGCAACGACCGGCGCGCCGGCGATGCACCACGGGTTGATGTTGTAGTCCAGTCCGCGGCGGAAGACCTTGCACTGCGTGTTCCTTGCCTTAGAAGCTGCAGCAGGCTTAGCGGGATCGATGCCCTTAAGAGCGGCAGGGTCCGCACCCTCGATAAAGATAAAGCAGGCACCATCCTGGGCCAGTGAATCAAGCTGCAGGCGCTTCCACTCGGACATCTGCTCAAAATAGCTTTTCTCGACATGCTCGTACGTGAGCCTCGTCACGGCGTCATCGGCCCAAATAACCGTCACGTGACCGGCACCGGAGGCATAGGCCTCCGCGACCACCACGCGCGCAAACGGCGCGCACTCGACCGGAGACTGAACGACAACCTCCTGGCCGGGCTTGACGTTTACGCCCTTGCGGACAACCAAGCGCGCATAGTTTTTAATCTTGGGCTCCAGGGCCTTCATGCCCTCCAGAGCCTCTTCGACCGTCAGGGCAGCTCGAATCATGTGCCACTCCATCTATCTATAGAACAGTAAAAAGGCGCGCCGCAAAAACGACGCGCCTTATATCTTAGCGATAAGTATGCATGCAAACGCTACTTCTTCTTGGAGTCCTTCTTGTCCTCCTCGGCAGCCGAGCGCTCGATAAGGGCGTTGAGCTTGTTCTCGGACATGCCCTCGGCCTGCGTGCGGTACATGTTGCGCAGGGGACGAATACGAACGAAGTCGTAAATAAAGTCACCCAAAATGACGACGTAGGACAAAACGATGCCGACCATCTGGACAGGGCTGGACACCATGCCAGCGGGAGCGAAGTAGAGCGAAGCCCAAATTGCCACGACGAGTACCATGCCGATAGTAAGCACGGCCCACCAGATACGACGGCGCTTGGTGTAGTCCTCATCCTGCTTGAGAAGGATATTCGACACCGTGTAGATGCGGTCCTCCTTGGCGCGCTGCTTAGCCTTGCGGGCGCGCTTCTCCTCTTTAGAGAGGCCCTCGAGGTTCTCGCCCTTCTCGAGCTCTTTGCGGCGTGCCTTAGACGAAGCCGGCACGACGCGGACAGAGCTCGCTGCCTGACGGGCAGGCTTAGCAGATGCGGCGGACTTGCGCGCAACCCCGGTAACCTCGTGGGATTGCGTGCGCTTGTTCGTGGCGCTACGGGTACTCACTTATGCGTTCTCCTTCATGCTTGTGAACTGGGAGCCCGTGATGATCTGGAAGGCCTCGCGATAGCGCTCGGACGTGCCATCGATGACCTCGGCGGGCAGGTGCGGGGTCTCCCCCGTCATATCCCAGTTGGCCTTGAGCCAATTGCGGACGAATTGTTTGTCGTAGCTGGGCTGGATCTTGCCCTCCTCGTAGCTGGCAGCAGGCCAGAAACGGCTGGAATCGGGCGTGAGGCACTCGTCGATCAGCGTGACCTTGCCATCGATGACACCAAACTCGAACTTGGTGTCGGCAATGATGATGCCACGGGTCGCGGCGTACTCGGCAGCGGCCTTGTAGATCTTGAGGGAAAGGTCACGAATCTGCGTGGCGATATCCTCGCCCACGATCTCGCAGCAACGCTCGAACGAGATGTTCTCGTCGTGGTCACCAATCTCGGCCTTCGTGGACGGCGTGAACAGCGGCTCGGGAAGCTTGGAAGCCTCGGTCAGGCCCTCAGGCAGCTGGATGCCGCAGACGGTGCCGTTCTCGTCGTAGGTCTTCTTGCCCGAACCGGTCAGATAGCCGCGGACGATGCACTCGATAGGAATCGTTTGGGCCTTTTTAACCAGCATGGCGCGGCCAGCGAGGTAGTCACGATACTCAGCAAACTCCTCGGGGAAATCCGCCGGGTCGATGGAAACGAGATGGTTGGGGACGATGTCGGCAAACTTATCAAACCAGAATGCCGAGATGCGGTTGAGCACCTCTGCCTTAAACGGAATCTCGTCGGGAAGAATGAAGTCGAACGCAGAAATGCGGTCGGTGGCGACCATCAGCAGGTTTTCACCGGCATCGTAGATATCACGAACCTTGCCACGGGAATCCGGACGACGCTCCATCGTTGTCACGTGAGTCACTCCTTACCAAAATACGACAGTAATGCGGGTTCTTTCCCGCACGTTTTCGCAAACTCGGAGCGGCAGGGATGAAACCCCTCCTTCACCGAATAGCGAAAAGCTAGTGCTCCATTGTAGTAGATGCCGCGTCCGCCGTGTGCTCGCGAGGCAGATGAATCGTAAAAGTCGTACCCTTTCCAAGCTCCGACTCCACGGAAATGTAGCCATGATGTCGCTCGACGATCTGTTTAGTCACGGCGAGGCCCACGCCCAGACCGCCCGCCTCACGGGCACGGCTGGCATCGGCGCGCCAAAAACGGCCGAAGATGCGCGACAAGTCATCCTTGGCAATACCGATGCCGGTATCAGAAACGGCGACGCTGACGTGTTTGCGGTCACTGAGCACCGACACCACGACCCAACCGCCCTCGGGGGTGTAGCGCATGGCGTTGCTCATGAGATTGATGACGCATTGTGTGATCATGTCGGGATCGGCTTCGACGACATCGTCGTGACCTTGGGTCTCGTCAGCAAAGCGCAAGCGCAGATCGCGGTCGACAAACAGGCGCTCCTGGGCATTGACGATGGAACGCACGAAAGGAACCATGTCCACCGGCTCAAGGTTGAGCGGAGCCGTGCTGTTTTCCATGCGCGACAGGTCGAGCATCTGCTGCACCAGACGAGCCAGACGACGCGTCTCGGAAGCAACAGTCTCCAAGTGCTCATCGTCGGTAGGATATACGCCATCCTGCATGGCCTCGACCGTTGCGAGCATGGCCATAAGCGGAGTACGAAGTTCGTGAGCCACGTCCGAGGTCAAACGTTTCTCGTGTTTCATATCCTTCTCGAGCGAAGTGGCCATCTCATCGAAGGTCTCACCCAGCTGATCAATCTCGTCATCGCCGCGCAAGCCCGTACGAGCAGACAGATCGCCATCGCGAATTTGCTTGGCCGTGCTGGTAATACGGTGAATCGGCTTGGTGAGCATGCGCGACACGAGTGATCCGATAACGACCGAAATGCAAACTGCAACAACCGCAGCAAGGGCCATGGCGTTAAAGGTCTTCTCCCTAAACGCAGAATCTGCCTTGGTGAGCAAGGCATCGGAGCCGATGGCCCACAGCTTTACTTGTCCGACATGCTCGCCGGAAGACGTTATGATTTCGACGTTTGCAACGCTATCGGAGCCGGTGGGAGCCGACGAGACCGGACTATGCGATGCTTTTTTCCCGCTCGAGCTGCTCGACGGCGATTCGTTCTCGCGCACATCGGCGGTCGCGCTTGCCGAAGGCCATGAGTCGTCGTAAACGACAACGCCTTTCTTGTTGACGACCTGCATACCCAAATCGTCGGACACCAAACTCGATGTCGCGACCGTACGTAGCTCGCCCGCAGTCCAATTGCCGTTTTCCTCATACGACGTCGCAAGCTTTTCGGCAGCGGAATTTGCGATTTCGACGATATTGGAGCGCGTGTAATCCGAAAAGACCGTGCCCCACACAACAGAGACCACGCCCACCAGCACCAATACCGTCATGAGCGATGTCAGAGCAAAAGCAAGTGCCATGCGCGAGGGATAGCTCATCGTTGGCCGTGAATCGGAACGAGGCGTGTTCCAACTAGCCTTGGAACCCGCCTCGCTCTCCTGCTTGTGCTTTTGTCCGATTTCAAAGCGCGCAGGTGTCATATGTGATTTCCCTATTTCTCGTCCGACTTATCGGTCTTGGCCGGAGCCTCGAAGCGATAGCCGACACCGTGGACGGTGTAGAGCCACTTGGGCTTCTTGGGATCATCGCCCAGCTTGGCGCGAAGGTTCTTCACGTGGCTATCGATGGTGCGCTCATAGCCCTCAAAATCGTAGCCGAGCACCTTCTCGACCAGCTCCATGCGGTTGTAGACGCGACCGGGGTGACGGGCAAGCGTGGTGAGCAGCTTAAACTCGGAAGCCGTCAGGTCGACTTCCTTGCCCTCGACCAAAATCTTGTGGCCCGAGATATCGATGACCAGATCGCCGAAGTCGAGTACCTCGACGGCTGGCTCGTCGGCCTGATGGGCACGGCGGAACAAGGCGCGTACGCGCGCGACAAGCTCGCGCGGCGAGAACGGCTTAATCAGATAGTCGTCGGCGCCGAGCTCAAGACCGATAATACGGTCCTCGATCTCGCCCTTAGCCGTCAGCATGATGATGGGGACATCCGAGGTATCGCGAATGGTGCGGCAAACGCGCTCGCCGGGGATCTTGGGGAGCATAAGGTCGAGCACGACCAGGTCAAACTGATGCTTCTCGAACTCCTCGATCGCGGACTGGCCGTCGCCGACACCCACAACCCAGTAGCCTTCGCGCTCGAGATAGGCAGCGACGGCGTCACGGATTGCCTTCTCATCCTCGACCAGCAGAATCTTTTTTGCATCTGAAGCCATAACACGGCCCCCCTGTCTCAATCAGCTAAGAACAAGCCCATTTTAACGCACCTGAGCCCGCCGGATGCCACTATGACGCGGCAGCTCGGCGGGCGGTACTCACAATTACAACGCGTTTATTCCCCTGTTGGCGCCTTTTTAACCCCTCTAAGCTTAAAGAGAGAATAGGCGTGCGGTGACCGTCTCGGGTATACCCTGGCTGTTGCGCACCGTGGCGTACGTAAGGAATGAGTCCGATTTTCCCGCCGTAGCTGGATAATCGCCATATTCCAAAGCGCGGTCGGGCGACAACAGCGAGCCATAGGTCTTGGCAGAGGTGTCGATGAGAAAATGCGATGCCTGTACCTTAACGAGATATTTATTCTTCTTGCCGGCAGCACAGGCGAGCGGCTCGCGGGACAGAAAGAGGTATGGCCCTCCCTCATTACCGATATACGTGCCCATGTTGCCCAGGCTGCCCACGCCACTATAGGTCGCCTCGATAGAAAACACGAAGGTATCGCCCATATATACGGCCTCGAAAGGCGAGACTGACGAGGGAAGGACTAGCTGGGCACGTTTGGTGTTGTTGCCATCGGTCAGATCGATTGCCGTTATGCCGTAGTAGACGCCTTCGTCGTTGCGGACACGCGGCGAGATGGTCAAAATGCCGTCGCTCGCGCGCGGGGCCGATGCAAAGCGGCCCATCGATTTCCAAACTACCTCGGCCTTGGATTCATCAAGCGAGCGACGATAGCAAAACGAATCACTACTCGTTTTATTGCCGCCTGCCGAAGGCATTTTATACCAGATGACCGATGACCCGAACGCCGTAAACAGGGGCGGATCATAGTCCTTGCCACCTCGATCGAGCTCAGCCACGTCGCCAGAGAGCGAAGCGCCCGACAGATTTTGAGCGTAGAGCTTCCACGATGAGTTGGCAAAGTTCATCTCAACCCACGCAAACACGCCATCGCCGGCACGGACATCGTAAAAAGCATATCCCGTGCCCTCGATAGGATCCTCGATTAATGTGGTAAGCGAGCCATCGCCCAGGTTGAGCACACCAAGCGTATTGGCATGCAGGGCAGAAGCAGGCGCCATCATCGCGGCGGCGTAGTCGCCATCGCAGTAGTACAGCAGCGTGCCCAGCGGCAGCGTCCACGACGCCGCCGGCTCAAGATCGATATCAACAGCTTCGTACTCATCAGTGATCGAGACAATCTTCGAATCGTCCTTGATAACCTGCGGCTCGCCGGCGGCATCGTCGCTGGTGCCCGTTTTTTTCGAGCAACCGGCAAGCACCGTGGCAGCGCCCGCGGCAGCACCGCCGAGCACAAAGCCACGGCGCGATATTCCATTCTTGATGTGGTCGGCGATACCCATTAGGCGATCTCGGCGCGAGCGGCCTCGATAGCGCGCGTAAGCTGATCGGCGCAAGAGGTCTTTTTCATACCGCAGGTATTACCGGCGAGAACCTCGATTACGCGATCGGCAGGAGCACCCTCGACTAACTTGGAAATTGCCTTGAGATTGCCGTCACAGCCGCCGGTAAACTCAACGCCCAGCACCTTGCTGCCATCGTCAGAGAGATTGAGGTGAATATTGCGAGAGCATACACCCTGCGGCTTGTAGTCAAAACTAATCATTGAGATCCCCTCTCAGAAAGAAATTTCAGACGTCTATTATCCCCGCCTGGGCCGACTTATTATCGCAAGCACCGATTCAACATCCTACGATGCATGGACTCGCGGGGGCAAGATTAGCAGTCCGCACCCTGTGCGTGGACCGTGCGCTTCTCCCGATACATATTGTGGTCGGCGACACGATATACATCGGCCAGCGTATTTCCAGCCGTCTCGACGGTCGCCACGCCAATCGATGCGCTGACCGTCAGGGCCTCATCGCTTACCGCGGCAAGACCGAGACGAAGATCCTGTTCCAGCCCGAGCGCAGACTCGTTGTCAGTATGGGGGCAAACCAGCAAAAACTCGTCGCCGCCAAGGCGCATCGGCAGATAATCCGCACCAGCCACCCGCCGCAGCACGGACGCCGTCCGTCGCAGCAGTTCATCCCCCATCTCGTGACCATAGATGTCGTTGGTCCGCTTGAGATAATTGCAGTCCAACATAATCACGCTCACGGGCAAGTCCTCGTTTACCAGGCTATCTCCGCGCGATTCAAGATAGTTGCGGTTGCGAAGCCCCGTCAGTTTGTCTTGATATGACAGCTCCTCGGCATGCTTGACCATCGATATGTTGTGCGTCGCCACGACGACCGACTCCAGCCGGCCTTGCTCATCGCGATGCTGGGGGACAACCTGTAGCGAGTACCAAGCGCCTCGACAATCTCGCACCTCGGCAGCCAAGTACGGTACGCCCTCCATACGTTCACGAAGCGAACTTATATCTACGAGTCCCACAACCGCTTCGCGGCTTTCGGGGCTCACGATATCCCGGCAGACCGTGTCCATAAAGTCATATGCCTCGCTGTGCTCGGCAAATATCTTCGCTATCGCCGGCGACATATTGATCCCCTCGATCTCGAGGGTGTCGAGATGCAAAAGGAAGGTCGAATCGTAGATGGCGCTTATGGCATTGATAATGCCGAGCTGTTTATCCTTTTCGACCAAATTGCGGTGGTCAACGATATTTCGAGCCAACAGCACCACGACCCAAAACGCAAGACACACCAAGACGCCGACGGCGACAAATGAAATCCTGTCAGACATGACCTCAGATTTGGGATATAGCGCAAACAGGCGGTAGTCCTTATATGCCGCACGCACGGCATACCATTCGTCTCCTCGATATTCGATGCGCGTCAGGCCGTCGTCTTTCCACTCAACTCCTACGCTGGTGAGGAGTCGGGCGAGCGACACGTCAGCATCGGCACTGTTGGATGAGACAATCTCCGCATCCTCCATAACAAGCACCGTGGGACCCTGGTGGAAGGTACTGTTCGAAAGCACGTCGGCTATGGCATATGAATAGTCGTCCGCCGTATCGGAAACAAGTGAGCGGTATGCCAGGGCAACGCCGTCGCCATACGGAACAGCACAGACGGCAAAAACGACACCACGGCGCTCATCGACAGTTGAGTAGGTCACTTTGGAACCTTGATACATCGATGCGACCGGCGAACAGGCCAACTCATCTCGCCACAACATGAGCGGATCGCGACCATCGATGTCGTAGTGGGCAGCCATATGGCCATCGGAGTCCATGACCATCAGCCCCGAAAGGTTCTCGGCATGGACAAATTGCTCGATAAGATCGTCGTTAACCTCAACGCGATCAGAGGACAGGAACGTCACAAACGATTCGACCGCGACGAGCAAATCGTGCGTCGCCTCGGTTTTTCTCCCCTGTTCGTAGCGGTCATATTTTTCGCAAGCGTTCTCCAAAAACACCATGGTTTCTTGGCCAAACCCAAGCGTTTTTTCGAGGCAGCGATGGGTTCCAACCGTATACAACAGGCCTAACAAGACGGCGCTGACAATAACGCTGGCAGCTATGACGTTCAGAGTCTTTCGACTCAAGCGGTGCTCATCAGTTGTCATGAATTTCCTCCTTGCCCGCCCGTCGTCGCTCCTGTCTTGTAATTGCCCACAATACGGTCAATCGTGCCATCTCGATCCATGTCGAACAGCGCGGTATTGAGATCCTTTACGACCGATCCTTCATAGCTGTCATCAAACGCGACGCCCAGGTCAACCGTCATAACATTGTCGGCAAACACACGGTAAACGCCGGGATACTGAGCAACGAGTCGGTCAAGCGACTGGACATCCGCCATCCAGCAGTCAACGTACCCTTTGACTAGAGCAGCTTTGCAGAGTTCGGCAGAGCCATATGATTTGATTTGAACGTCCGACGAGACCCCCAGATCCCCCGCAAGCAATCGGCGTTCACTCACCGAACCCGCAATCACCGCAATGGTCTTACTTCCATCGAGATGTGCCAAGGACTTGATGCCACTCGTTTTCTTGGCGGCAACCGAGACCGTCACGGTTAGATACGGCTCGGTCCAGTAATACTTATCCTCGCGATAACAGGGAGAATAGTCACACCACAGGCAATCGATATCACCGTTTTTGAGCAGCCGGTCGCGATCGTTCCAGTCAATATCGACAAACTGCGGCTTGAGCCCCGCACGCTTGCAGGCCTCGCGGGCGATGTCGATATCGATACCGGCGTAATCGCCCGTGGTATCGACATACACATAGGGGTCGTTATCCGTAACGCCGATTTTGAGCACCGGGAGATCTCTATCGGCTTCATTCGAGGAGGAAGAACTGCTTCGAACGGTATACGTCAGGGCGCCCGCACAGACGGCAACAAGGAGTATGAGCGTAAACGAGACGATGGTGGCCCGCTTGATGCGTCTGGGCACGTGCCCCCTTTCATCGAAACAGCAGTCGGAGTTCATTTTATTACCCGGGCGCATATGCGACAGTAAAAAAAGCGCCTCGCCCAAGACGGGCAAGGCGCCAAAGGTTGAAATGCATCCGCAAGCGGTCGAATTAGGTTAACCCTACTCGAAGCTCAGCTGCTCCAGGCGATCGAAGACCGTATCGATGCGGGTGAGGAAGTCCCACGGATCAAAAATCTCGTCGAGCTTCTCCTGGCTGACGGTGCAGCGCGGATCGGCCTCGAGACGCTCCTTAAAGGTGGGGCCAGAGACACAATCCTGCACCTCGTGCCAGGTGGCCATGGCGTTCTCCTGCACAATGGCGTACGCATCCTCGCGGGTGATACCCGTATCGACGAGGGCAAGCAGGACCTTGGAGGAGAAGATGAGGCCGCGGGTCTTGTTGAGATTGGCCATCATGCGGGCCGGATACAGCTGCAGGCCGTCGATAACGCGAATGAGGCACTGGAACATATGGTCAAGCGCGATAAAGCTATCGGCCTGGGCGACACGCTCGGCGGAAGAGTGCGAAATGTCGCGCTCGTGCCACAGGGCGACGTTGTCGAAGGCGACCTGGGCGTTGGACTTCACGACGCGCGACAGACCGCAGACCTTCTCCATGGTGATGGGGTTACGCTTGTGCGGCATGGCGGAGCTGCCCTTTTGGCCCTTGCGGAAGGGCTCCTCGGCCTCGAGTGTATCGGTCTTCTGCAGGTTGCGGACCTCGGTCGCGATGCGCTCGCAGGTAGCCGCTGTAGTGGCAAGCACGCCGGCAAGATAGGCGTGGTGATCGCGGCTGATGACCTGCGTGGACAGCGGGTCGTGAACCAGACCCAGGTGCTCACAGACGTACTCCTCGACGAACGGCTCGATGGAGCTGTAGGTGCCGACGGCACCGGAGATGGCACCGAAGGCAACGTTCTTGCGAGCATCCTCAAGACGATCAAGGTCGCGCTTGAGTTCCCATGCCCAAGAGCCAAACTTCATGCCGAAGGTCATCGGCTCAGCATGGATGCCATGGGTGCGTCCGGCGCAGAGCGTATTGCGCTCCTCGAAGGCGCGGCGCTTGCAGATCACGCCGAGCTTCTTGACGTCCTCGATAATCAGGTCACACGCCTGAGTAAGCTGATAGCACAGAGCAGTATCACCCAGGTCGGAGCTGGTCATACCGTAGTGAACCCAGCGACTAGGCTTGGGCTCGCCCTCGGGAACATCGGCGTCGATATATTCCTTCATGTTGGTCAGGAAGGCGATGACATCGTGGCGCGTGACCTCCTCGATCTCATCGACCTTCGCCTTCTCAAAGTTGGCATGGTCGCGGATCCACTGGGCTTCGTCTTTAGAAATGCCGATCTTGCCGAGCTCCGCCTGGGCCTCGCAGGCCAGAACCTCGATCTCCTGCCAAATGGCATACTTGTTCTCGAGGGAGAAGATATGTCCCATCTCCGGGCGGGTATAGCGATCGATCATAGCGGCTCCTTTTTGGTTATTGGCACGTTGGTCGTAACTCAACCATTGTACCGTGCGCGGGTGCGAGTATGGGCAGCAGGCATTAACCTAACATTTTGGAATTGGAGCGGGCATGGGGACATCCGCGTATTTGCTTCGCAAATCCGCACCGGCTGCGGTCGCCTATCGGCGACCTTGCCTGCTCGCTATAAACGCTTCGCGTTTATTTAACGCTCGCACCCTGTCGGGTTCGAGTCCCGGCACTTTATTGAAAAAGGCACAGTAACGAAACGTTACCGTGCCTGAAATTCGAATGGAGCGGGCAACGGGACTCGAACCCGCGAGTGTCAGCTTGGGAAGCTGATGCCTTACCACTTGGCGATGCCCGCTTGTGTGTTGGCTAGTATAACGCGGTTGTCTTGTTCGATACAAGGGTGGCGATGCTTGTTTTAGCCGTGGAGATTCGTTTGAAAATCGCATCAATTGTGGAGATGAGGACCTTTGGCCTCCTGTTCTCCTTATCTTCTACCTGCGCTTTTGCCTGATTGTTGTATTTGAGCTCAATTTGTCAGGAATTGGGCAAGCTTTTGGTCAGGCTCCGGTACTTACCCGCATGAACCTCGGGGGTAGCCTCATCCTACGCGTCGCAACCTCCCCATGCGGCGCACGAGGGATAAGGAGCAGCCATGTCCAACGCACCCACGCACTCTGTCCACAGCGCAATCGCAACAGGTCCGCTGCTCCTGCTCCTCTTCCTGCTGTTCGGCTGCCTGGCACCGGGAGCCGCATTTGCCGTCGATGGCTACGACCAGCTCGGCTTCCGTACTATTAGCGATGATTGTGGGCCCTTCTTCATCGGCAAGTATGAAGCTCAAGACGCCTCGATTGCCTACTGCATGAACCAGGAACGCCCCGGGCCCACCAAGCCGGGCGGTCCATGGCTCAACTTTGATCAAGGCTGGGTGTGGCTCGACGACGAGTTCGCGGCAATCGTTTGTCACGGATATCCTACCGCCACGTCGTTTGGCGGTTACCATCTTTCACCCGATCGCGCCCGCGCCGCCACCCAGCTTGCCGTATGGATGCTCAACGGCACTACCCATGTCGACGGCACCTACTCC
>ENA-OPXB01001377-OPXB01001377.1-human-gut-metagenome-genome-assembly--contig:-NODE-1377-length-12862-cov-2.413602_pt1 | contig 12862 bp, 11 predicted proteins | sample MGYA00241516_ERZ502024 | MGnify/ENA primary metagenome ERZ502024 (study PRJEB25962, sample SAMEA2041926) | human gut metagenome | biome: human gut; feature: human-associated habitat; material: faeces...
TCATGTATTTTGTAGATTATATGCATGAAAAAGGTATTCATGTAATTCTTGACTGGGTTCCTGCACATTTTCCAAAGGACGAGCATGGTCTGGGAAGATTTGATGGACAGCCGCTTTATGAGCATCCTGATCCGAGGAGAGGAGAGCATCCGCACTGGGGAACTTATATCTTCAATTATGGCAAGAGGGAAGTCGAAAACTTCCTTATCGCAAACGGACTTTTCTGGCTCAAGGAGTTCCATGTAGACGGTCTTAGAGTTGATGCGGTTGCATCAATGCTTTATCTTGATTATGGAAAGGATGACGGCGAGTGGCTTCCAAATGAAAAGGGTGGCAATGAAAATTATGATGCCATAAATCTTTTCAGACATATGAACGAGCAGTTTGAAAAACAGTGTCCGGGAACAGAGATAATAGCCGAAGAGTCAACGGCATGGGCGGGTGTTACATCACCTGTTTCAATGAATGGACTTGGATTTCTGTTCAAGTGGAATATGGGATGGATGAACGACTTCCTTGAATATATGAAGCTTGATCCTTATTTCAGGGCAAACAATCATGGAAAACTTACATTTAGTATGCAGTACGCATACAGTGAAAACTTTATTCAGGTTCTCTCTCATGATGAAGTTGTTCACGGAAAAGGTTCAATGATAGAAAAGATGCCGGGTGAGTACGAGGACAAATTTGCAAATCTCCGCACGGCATATGGATTTATGTATGGTCATCCGGGAAAGAAACTTCTTTTTATGGGACAGGAATTTGCACAGTTCAGGGAGTGGAGCGAGAAGCGAAGTCTTGACTGGGAACTTCTTGACTACGATATGCACCAGAAGATGCAGGCATATGTAAGAGAGCTTAACAAACTTTATGAAAAATATGATGCCATGTATGTAAATGACTGTGAGCCTATCGGATTTGAGTGGATGAGTTGTGATAATGCTAATATGAGCACTGTAAGTTTTGTGCGTCGTGGAAGTTCTGCGAAAGAGCAGCTTTTGTTTATTTGCAACTTTACACCGGTGCAGTATGAGGAATATCGTACAGGAGTGCCTTGTGCAGGTGAATATACAAAGATACTTTCATCAGATGATGAGAAGTTTGGCGGAACAGGCGTGAATGTTAAAAAGGTAGTAAAAGCAGAAAAGATTGAGTGTGAGAAAAAAGAATACTCAATAGAGTTAAATCTTCCGCCTATGTCAGTTACGGTATTTAAGTTTGATTATAAATAAACTGATATGTAATTTATAAAAAACATTAATATTAAAAAATATAAAAGAGAGTGCAACAATTTTTAGTATTGCACTCTCTTATTTTTAATGCATAGGAAAATGCTTGTAACGCAATGCGGTGCCAACAAAAATTGCGAAGCAATTCTTGCAGGAGCAAAACGCTGGTTTTGCTCTTTTTTATAATAAAATTTTTTATTCTTTAGAATATTTTCAGATAATCTTATCTTCAATTTTACTTCACATACTTTGCATTAACATATCCCACATAAGATTTCTTTGTGTCAGAATATCTTACTTTATAAAACTTGACTTTACCCGCCTTTTGAGTTTTGAGCACAGCCAGATACGAACCTTTAGGTATTTTTACTTTTGGCTTTGTCAGTGAACTTAAATTATTGTAAAGTTTAGCTGCCTGTTTAGCGGTGCCGCCCTTATAATATTTAAGTTTTGCATCGGCGGGAAGATAAACACTGTTTTTTTTGCCTTTAATATAATAATTTACATGGATAAATGTTGTATTGTTTTTGTAAACCGTTTTACCGAGATATTCAACTATTGAATTTTTAGGTAGCGTTCTAAAGGCATCTGACTGTGCCGAAGGTTTTTTCAATAGTTTGTGTTTTGCTTGCGTTATGCCTGCACGACTCTTTGAAGCGGAAGCCGTGAGTGAAGCATAATTGCTGTATGTAGTATCAGAAGCGGTTTTGTTTATGCTTCTTATTTTATAATAATATTCATGCCCGTTTGTTACTTTTGTGTCTTTATAAGTTGTCGTATTTACATTTGATATTATTTTAACATTTTTGTAGCTGCCATCGTAAAAGTTTTTTCTAAATATCTGGTATCCGGCAGCATTACTGCTTTTTGTCCATTTTAAAGTGATTGCTTTTGTGCCGGAAACAGCTCTGAAATTCTTTGGTGCTGTCATTTTGGTGCCGGCAGGTTTAGCAGTCGGCTTTGCCGTTGCTTTAGCAGTAGGTTTTGCGGTAGGCTTAGCAGTCGGTTTGACCGTTGGAGAAGCAGTTGGCTTTGGTGTGTTTGTTGCTGCCGGAGCGGGTGTTGAGCTTGTGTCATCAAGTTTACTCTTTGTGTACCAGAAGTTACAGTCAACTTTTCCTGTTATACCATTGACTTTTCCTGAGCTTGTGTACTGCCAGTATTCATATTTGTTTGCATAAGTTGTTTTTGTAGTGTAATTTGCAAGCCATACTTTATATGATTTGCCTATTGAAGCACCGTCAATAAGGCTTGAAAAGTCGCTCTTGTTTGCGTAGACAAGAGGTGTATATCCGGCATCCTTAACGGCGGCACAAAATGCTTTTACATTAGCTGTTGCAGCGGATTTGCTTAACTTGGCATCATACATTCTGCCGACCGGTTTGGAGCCGTCGGTCGGATATTCATAGTCGATGGCAACCGGCAGTGTAATATCGTAATCTTTAATCTTATCTATACAGAATTTGGCCTCTTCCTTAGCTTCGGCTGTCGTGAGTGCTTCGGTAAAATAGTAAACACCGACCTTTATGCCGGCGGCAAGAGCACCTTCTATATTTGTTTTATAGAAAGGATCAGTACAGAGAGTGCCTGATTTTCCGTAACCTCTGTAGCCTACTCTTACAATTACGAAGTCAACTCCGGCTTTTTTGACTTTGTTCCAATCAATAGTGCCGTTGTTATTGTTGTATTTAGAAACATCAATTCCGTGATATATATTATATCCGCTAAAATTATCATTATGTGTATAAGTGGAGCTTGTGAACGGACTTTTTCCGGTCAGTGCGGCAGATGCCTTTTTGGTGTTTGCAGGCATAGATACAGTCGATGCAAATGCACTTTGTAAGGCAAGTGTGCAGACGAGCAGTTTTGACAATAGTTTCTTTTTCATGATGTCCCCCCTAAAGTTTGTTGTGCTTACAAAATCAGTTGAAAGTTGTGCTGATTGTAATGATATAACAATAATAACGCAGGCACGCTCTCGCTATGCCGTCGTTCGCAGCAGTACATAGGTCAATAAAAAACATTGCCCAAGTGCTGGCGACGACGGAATGTCTGCTTATATTATTTGCTATATCATTACAATCTTGTAAATCTGTCAAGATTTTGCAAGTGTTATGTTTATTAGAACTGTTACTTACTTTTCTATGGTATTCTACAGTATATATGTGTGATATGTCAAAAAAAAGTTGTAACAGTTCAGCCATAAAAAGATAATTGGCAATACAATGAGCTTGTTCATTGTATTGTTAAGTACCTTTTTATGGTAGAATAGCCTTTCATTTCTGAAATGAAATAAACATAAGCTGCATAGCAGCGACTGACAGCTTGCTGGCAGGTTTATGAATGTAAGAAATGCAAGGCTGAACTGTTACAAAATGTTTGACACTATTAATAAAGTCCCTAACATTTATTGCATAGAGAAGTAAGTGGTGGGGATACTTTTTGATATCAGGAGAGGCAAAAGTACATTTTGATATGTTGTGATAGTGTTGTAAGCAGGCAGCACAGCGGATTGTGAATATCCGCTTGAAATATAGATATAGACATAATGGTAATAAATGGTGATTGACAGTTAAGCTATGTGATGATAAAATATAAACAAATGTTCGGGAACTAAAGTTCGAGAAAGGCGGTCGGTTACATGGTTTTTGAGAGTGATACAAATCTTATGAAGAAATTACAGATATTATCAGATGCGGCAAAGTATGATGTTGCCTGTACTTCGAGCGGAGTGCAGCGTGACGGCATCAAGGGTGAGATAGGAAATGCAATGTCGTGTGGTATCTGCCACAGCTTTGCGGCAGATGGAAGATGCGTGTCGTTGCTTAAGATATTGTTTACAAATGAGTGCATTTATAATTGCAGATATTGTATAAATCGTGTATCAAATGATGTTCCGAGGACTTCTTTTACACCTGAGGAGGTGTGCAGGCTTACAATGGAGTTTTACAGGAGAAATTATATAGAGGGATTGTTTTTGAGTTCGGGTATCTTATATTCTCCTGATTATACGATGGAGCTTATCTGTAAAACGCTTCATGAGCTTAGGATAGTACACCATTTTAATGGCTATATACATTGCAAGGCTATTCCGGGAGCTTCACAGGAGCTTGTTGAACTTGCTGGTATGCAGACAGGATGAGTGTCAATCTTGAACTTCCGACAGAGGCAGGTCTTAAAGAACTTGCTCCGAACAAGAGCAGAAAAAACATACTTACACCGATGCGTCAGATACAGTCGGGTATGGCACAGAGCAGGGAAATGTTAGGGATGAAAGGCGGCAATAGGAGTGCGTACTGGTACACATCAAAGCGTTTGGGACGGAGTATGGAGATTGAGGAACATAAGATTACACCTGATAGCAGTTTAATAGGTGGGAGAAATGATAGATTTGAAGAACAGAAAAACATTCATAAAAGCAGTAATGACAAAACAGATAACTTATCGATGGACACAGGAAAAAATGCAATATTAAATGCAGATTTTAAAGGCAGAAAGTCGGAAAAGCAGATTGAAAAAACGGATATTTTGTCTATGCAGGAACATAAGACCGGCTCAAATGCACTTACCATGTGGAACAAGACTGATATAAGCAGAGGGTTTGTTCCGGCAGGACAGAGCACACAGATGATAATTGGAGCGACAGGTGAGAGTGATTACGAGATAATGTCTGTATCTGAAGCACTTTATAAAAGGTTTGATTTAAAGAGGGTATTCTACTCTGCATTTATCAATGTAAATAATGACAGTACACTTCCGGCACAGGTAGGAGGACCGCCGCTTCGCAGGGAACACAGACTTTATCAGGCAGACTGGCTCCTGAGATATTATGGCTTTGAGGCAAATGAACTTTTATCTGAAAAAAGGCCGTTTTTCAATACATTCTTAGACCCTAAGTGTGACTGGGCATTAGGACATCTGGAGGATTTTCCGGTAGAGATAAATAAAGCAGATTACAACACTCTTCTCAGAGTACCGGGGATAGGAGTCAAGTCGGCAGGGCGCATAGTCCGTGCGAGAAAGTCGGGAAGTCTTGACTTTAATTCGTTAAAGACAATAGGTGTTGTTTTAAAGCGTGCCGTATTTTTTATAACCTGCAACGGAAAGATGATGTATGATTTTCTTAAAGTGGATGAAGATTATATTACGAGGAGTCTTGTTACTAATGAGGGCGATGTGATGAGAGGTTTTGGGGCGGATATTACTTATAAGCAGCTTACACTGTTTGATGATTTCCAACTTAGGTAGAAAGGAGAGCCGTAATCATTATGGGAGATAAGAGGGTACGCATATACAGGTGTGCGGATGATGAAGTGGGCATTTTTAGTGCCATATATGAAGCAGGTATATCAGGGTATGGTCATAAGTATATTAAAATTCAGCCGCAGTCTGCTGATTATATGTATAGCATGGAGCTGTTTGCGGATTATATAGATGTGGAGAGTTCCATAAAGAAGATGAATTCTGTTCTTGATGCGATTAAGGAAAAGATTTCGCATGAAGCATATGAGTATGTTATGAAAGCAATAGTGAGCGGAGATGCCGGCAGGGGAGATGTGATATATCAGTTTATCACATATGGATTTACTCTTGGGGCAAAGGTTGTCATGGCGGTTCAGTTTCAGGAGGTTGCGGATATGTTTACGCTTGTACGCAGTGTCCAAAATGAAGCGTATCGGTATATTGAGGTGCTGAGATTTAAGGAAGTTATACACAAACCACCGCTTCTTTTAAGTGTGATAGAGCCAAAACACGATATTGTGGCACATTTAGCAAATCATTTTGCGGACAGGTTTAACAGTGAGTGGTTTATTATATATGATGCAAGGCATCACAAGGCAGTTTTCCATGAAGCAGGAGGAAAGTGGGAAGTAAGACTATTAAGTGAGAATGAGGAACAACGGCTTAAAGAACTGAATGAGACGGAAGAGGAATACTCAGACTTATGGAAAGTATTTTTTGAAAATATAGCTGTCAAGGAGAGAGAAAATAAAAAATTGCAAACGGGAAATCTTCCGTTGAGATTCAGGGAGCATATGACGGAGTTCGAGAAGTAAAAGGTAATCCGAGCAAGGTCATAGGGGTGTCGGCTTGATTTCAGAGATGAATTCTCTTTTCAGGGCTGAACTGTTACGATTAAGTGATAAAATTTACCTTGTGGGTGGACTTTTGTCTAATGATAACTTATAATAAAACATATGTAGAAATAATATAAGAGATATATAGATATATTATGATGTTGGGGTCAAAATGTATTTTGACCCAACTAATGCCAAGGCTTGATATGTAGATTATGGAGGAAGATTTTGAAAGAAGATAGTCGAAAAGTTTTAAAAAGCATGATGATGGTTACGCAGTTAGGAATAGTTATGATGGTTCCGATTTTCTTGTGCGGAGCTTTAGGTGTGTGGTTGAACAGGCTGACGGGTATAGATATTATATTCCCTATTTTGCTTGTGCTTGGCATAGGCTCAGGATTTAGAAGTGTATATATGGTTACAAAATCATTTTATGCATCAGATAAAAAGAAAGAAAATGAAAAGCTTCAATATATGGAAGATTTGAAAAATTATAGAAATACACATCCAGACGAGGATTTTTCAGATGTTATGGAGGGCAAGAAAAAGAGGTATCCGGAACATAAGACACGACAGAATTTTTGAGCTAAATATAAATATGTGAAACAAAAGTTTTGCAATACAGAGTGTTAATGAATGTAATGATAAATATAGATGAAGGCTGGAATAGAGATAGGAAAAGGTAGAAAAATAAAAATATGCGAGAAGCGAAAAAGATTTTAAAAGAAATGATTATAGGAGTGTTTATATGGTCGCTGCCGGTTTTGGTTATGCTTGCTTTTATAGCAGAAAACAAACCAGCGGCTGTTTGTGGTGTTCTGGCTGGGGCATTTACGGCAGCAGGGATAATATACCATATGTATAAACATCTTGACATAGCACTTGACATGGACCCGGAAAATGCAAGAAAACATACATTAAAATCTGCATTTCAGAGAACATTTATAATGGTGGCAGTTCTTATGGTGTCGATGATATGGTACAGTTATGTGCATCCTATAGGTGTTGTATTAGGGCTTATGGGTGTGAAGATGACTGCTTATATGCAGCCGTATGTGCACCGTTTTATTGCCGGTGTCAAAAGAGTGGGATGAGAACTGACATATAAGAAACTATGGTGATGAGAGTATATTTGTTATTTTTGTTCATTTGCCTGCGTGATATAAAATGCATAGGTATTCAGCATTATATGCAAAAAAATTGCGTGAATTTATGATAAAAGGTGTTGAGTTGTGCATTGAACATAAAAATATATTTTCATGACTATAGTTGTAATGACTAAGATAGTCATAAAAAATAAAGAAGGAGGATGAGAATGTGGGAAGTGACATCTTAAATATGTCATGGGTAAACAGTAAGGCACTGCTGGCAGGCGGTGAAGTAGACTTCTTTATCAGAGGATATACTGACAAGAAATTTATGTTTCTCGGACACGAAGTCTATCTTACGACGACGCATATATCAATGATAATCGTCATGGCATTTCTGCTTGTTTTTGCCTTGTTTGCAAACCATGCGATTAAGAAAGCAGATCCCAAAGAAGCACCCGGTCCGTTTTTAAATGTGGTCGAACTGATAGTTGAAAAACTTGATGGAATGGTTGCAAGTTCAATGGGCGCTAGAAATGCCGTGAAGTTTAGAAATTATGTAAGTGCCTTGTTTTTGTTTATACTTACATGCAACTTATCAGGATTGTTAGGCTTAAGACCGCCGACAGCGGATTTTGGTGTGACATTTCCGCTCGCCGTTATTACATGGGTGATGATTCAGTACAATGGATTTAAGTACCAGAAGATGGGCAAGATAAAAGGTTTGTTTGAACCGATTTTCTTATTTTTCCCAATGAATCTTATCAGTGAATTTTCAACGCCTGTATCGATGTCTCTCCGACTTTTCGGAAACATCCTGTCAGGTACCGTAATGATGGGACTTATCTATGGTTTGTTGCCAAAAGTGCTTACTTTGGTATGGCCGGCAGCATTGCATGTATATCTTGATGTATTCTCAGGATGCATTCAGACATATGTATTCTGTATGCTGACTATGTGCTTTGTCGCAGATGCGATAGGAGAAGACGCATAACAATTATTATATTTATTTTGAGGAGGAAGAACAATGAATATTACAAACGAAGGTTTAGTTTTAATGGGCTCTGCAATCGGTGCAGGTCTTGCAGTTATCGCAGGTATCGGACCTGGTGTAGGTCAGGGTATCGCAGCAGGTTATGGTGCATCAGCAGTAGGACGCAATCCGGGAGCAAAAGGTGACATCATGTCAACAATGCTTTTAGGACAGGCGGTAGCAGAGACAACAGGTCTTTACGGACTCGTAGTTGCCCTTATTCTCTTATTTGCTAACCCTCTTTATGGCAAACTTAAATAGACTGAGCTGAAAGCGAAGGATACTTCTTGAACGATAGTTCAAGAAGGGAGTTTTTTCGGGAAAGCGAAGGAACTGGAAAGAGTTAAAATAGAAAGGAGGCTGTAAAGTGAATGGTTTGGTAAAGGTTGCTTTAGCAGGTGACGGACTTGGAGATTATATATTTGGTCTTGACCCACAGCTTCTTGTGGATTCGGCTATCACAATACTTGCAATGTTCGCAATGTTTCTTCTTTTGTCACATCTTCTTTTCAATCCTGCAAGGGATCTTCTTGAAAAGAGACAGGCATATATAAAAGAACAGCTTGAAAAAGCAGCAAAAGAAAAACAGGATGCCATTGAATTTAAGGCAGAATATGATGAAAAACTTAAGGCTGTTGATAAAGAAGCAGAACAGATTTTGAGCCAGACGAGAAAGAACGCTGTCAAGAGAGAAAACGAGATAGTGGACGAGGCTAAGGCAGAAGCTGCAAGGATTGTTGACAGGGCAAATCATGACATAGAACTTGAAAAGTCTAAGGTTAAGGATGATGTTAAGAAAGAAATGGTATCTGTTGCAACAGTTATGGCTGAAAAGATAGTGGCATCTTCTCTTGATGAAGAAAAACAGTCACAGCTTATCGCAGATACATTGGAAGAGATGGGTGAAGAGACATGGCTAAGCTAATATCCAAAACTTACGGTGACGCACTTTTTGAGGTGGCGGCTGAGGAAGATAAGCTTGAAAGCCATCTCGAGGAAGTGGAAGCTGTACTTGATGTGCTGAAAGAAAACGAAGAGTATATAAAGATAATAGGCTATCCTAGAATTCCCGTTGAAGAAAAGAAAGCCATGATAGAAAGTGCTTTCAAAGACAAAGTGTCTGATGATATGGTCGGTTTCCTTACGGTCATCGTGGAAAAGGGAAGATTTTCAAAGATAGAAGAAATCTTGAACTATTTTGTTGAGAGAGTACATGAAGCAGAAAAAATAGGAACTGCTGAGATTAAATCCGCCGTAGAGCTTAGTGAAGCACAGAAAAAGGCGGTTGAAGACAAGCTGCTTACAACTACACAGTACAAAAAGATAATCGCAAAGTACAGTGTGGATGAGTCACTTATAGGCGGTATGGTTATACGCATCGGTGACAGGATCGTGGACAGCAGCGTAAAGACAAAACTTGAGACTATGGCAAGAGAATTGTCAAAAGTCCGTTTGTCAAACTAAATTAAATTGAAAGAAGGTGCGAGAGTATCATGAATTTGAAACCTGAAGAAATCAGTTCGGTTATCAAAGAACAGATTAAACAGTACAGTACCAAATTTGAAGTCGCAGATACGGGTACTGTTATACAGGTTGCCGATGGTATTACGCGTATTCATGGTCTTGCAAAGGCTATGGAGGGCGAGTTGCTGGAATTTCCAAATGAAATTTACGGCATGGTTTTAAACCTTGAGGAAGACAATGTCGGAGCCGTACTCTTAGGTGACCATAAAAATATCAACGAGGGCGATATAGTAAAGACTACAGGACGAGTTGTTGAGGTGCCGGTTGGTGATGAAATGCTCGGACGAGTAGTAAATTCTCTCGGACAGCCTATAGATGGCAAAGGTCCGATAAAGACAACAAAAACAAGACCGATTGAGAGAGTTGCATCAGGTGTTATCTCAAGAAAATCGGTAGATACACCGCTTCAGACAGGTATCAAGGCGATTGACTCGATGGTTCCTATCGGAAGAGGACAGCGTGAGCTTATCATAGGCGACCGCCAGACAGGTAAGACGGCGATAGCCATTGATACCATCATCAATCAGAAAGGTCAGGGTGTTAAGTGTATTTATGTTGCCATAGGTCAGAAAGCATCAACAGTTGCGGCACTTGTAAATAAACTTGAAGAGTTCGGTGCGATGGACTATACGACAGTAGTTGCATCAACAGCCAGCGAACTTGCACCATTACAGTATATTGCACCATATTCAGGATGTGCCATCGGTGAAGAATGGATGGAAAATGGCGAGGATGTACTTGTAATCTATGATGACCTTACAAAGCACGCAGCAGCATACCGTACACTTGCATTGCTCTTAAAGCGTCCACCTGGACGAGAGGCATATCCGGGCGATGTATTCTATCTTCACTCAAGACTTCTTGAGAGAGCAGCACGCCTTTCAGACAAGCTTGGAGGAGGTTCACTTACAGCACTTCCTATCATTGAGACACAGGCAGGTGATGTATCAGCATACATTCCTACAAATGTTATCTCAATAACAGACGGACAGATATATCTTGAGACAGAGATGTTCAACTCAGGTTTCCGTCCTGCCGTAAATGCCGGTCTTTCAGTTTCACGAGTAGGTGGAGCTGCACAGATAAAAGCCATGAAGAAGATTTCAGGTTCTATCCGTATCGAGCTTGCTCAGTACAGAGAACTTGCGGCATTCTCGCAGTTTAGTTCAGACCTTGACCCTGAGACAAAAGCACAGCTTGCACAGGGAGAGAGAATCCGTGAGGTATTAAAACAGGACAACTACAATCCTATGTCTGTTGAGCATGAATTTATAAGTATTTATGCTGCAACACATAAATATCTCATAGATATTGAACTTGAAGATATTGCCGACTTTGAAAAAGGTCTTTTACAGTTCATCGATGAGAAGTATCCTGAAGTTCCGGGTACGATAAAAGAGACTGGTGAACTGTCAAAAGATATGGAAGAAAGATTTGTTCAGGCAATCGAAAAATTCAAGGCAGAGTTCGTTAAGAACAGATAGAGAGGTGTAATGATATGGCCTCAATGAGAGATATAAAAAGGCGTAAGGAAAGTGTCCAGAGTACAGGGCAGATTACAAAGGCTATGAAGCTTGTATCATCTGTAAAACTGCAAAAGGCGAAAGTCGGAGCAGAGTTGTCAAAGCCGTATTTTGATACGATGTATGAGACTGTTGCCGATATGATAGCAAGATCAGGTCAGTTGTCACATCCGTTTTTAAAGAAAAGTGAGTCAGATAAAAAGGCTGTTATTGTTATCACATCAAACAGGGGACTTGCAGGCGGTTACAATTCAAATATAGTAAAACTTGTGACACATGATGAACGCTTTAAAAAAGAAGATACACTTATATATGCTGTTGGAACAAAGGGCAGAGATACCCTTATGCGTCAGGGCTACGAGATAGCAGGCGATTATTCGGAGGCTATGAACGAGCCACTTTACAGTGATGCGACAGGCATTGGAAAAGATGTACTTGGCAAGTTTGTCAAGGGTGAGATAGGTGAGATTTATATTGCCTACACTATCTTTAAAAATACTGTTGTTCAGATTCCAACACTTATGAAACTTCTTCCTATTGATGCAGAGGATATAGTATCTGAGCAGGAAGAAGACCAGAGTCCGTTAGACAAGCTTACGCTTATGAATTATGAGCCGGAACCTGAGGAGGCACTCGATGCCATAATTCCAAAATATATAAACAGTCTTATATATGGAGGACTTGTGGAGGCACACGCCAGCGAAAACGGTGCCCGTATGCAGGCGATGGATTCAGCGACAAGTAATGCGGAGGACATGATAAGTGACCTGTCACTTAAATATAACAGAGCAAGACAGGCATCTATCACTCAGGAGCTTACGGAGATTATTGCAGGTGCATCGGCTATTTCTTAAATTATGTCAAGTTGATTGATTATGGCTGTTGATTATTTGTAAATTTGACTTTAGCGTTCAAACTTATCTGTCAAATTATGTATAAATAACTGATTTAAAAAATATTGCTGAAAAAACTGCAAAACTTTTCGGTCAAAATCTAAATAAATATTGGATATTGTCCGAAAGATAATAAATTTTAAGAAGGGAAAAAGAGATGGCAGAATTAAATACAGGTAAACTTACACAGATCATCGGTGCCGTTCTCGATGTCAGATTTTCAGAAGGAAAACTTCCTGAAATCAATGACGCTATCAAAGTTCCTCTCAAAGATGGTGAAGAACTTGTAGTAGAAGTAGCACAGCATCTTGGTGATGATACTGTCCGCTGTATTGCCATGGGTCCGACAGACGGACTGGTAAGAGGAATGGAAGCTGTTGCTACCGGTGGTCCTATATCAGTTCCGGTCGGTGAAAAGACACTTGGACGAATGTTCAATGTACTTGGCAATCCTATAGATGAAAAACCAGCACCGGAAGGTGTTGAATATGACC
>ENA-OPXB01001390-OPXB01001390.1-human-gut-metagenome-genome-assembly--contig:-NODE-1390-length-12759-cov-2.226149_pt1 | contig 12759 bp, 9 predicted proteins | sample MGYA00241516_ERZ502024 | MGnify/ENA primary metagenome ERZ502024 (study PRJEB25962, sample SAMEA2041926) | human gut metagenome | biome: human gut; feature: human-associated habitat; material: faeces...
TCACGAGTAGCGATAGTCTTAATACGTTCCATAATAGAAAACCTCTCTAACTCTCAAAATTTCATCGCGCCGGACAAAGCCCGGTACACATTTATCTTTGCTTATGATAACACGCAAGGGGCTTTCTGTCAAGATTTTTATGCTGCCAACCTGTCAAACCTGTCCAGCAGGCTGATACTTCGTCAGGACGGTGTGCAGCCCCAGCTCCCGCGCCCTGGCCAGTAAGTACCGGTAGCGGCACAAAAGCGCCTGCCGCTCGTAAATGCGCTGCTCGATCAGGTCGGTGTCCACCTCCAGATCAAACATCATTTCGTTGCGCTTGAGGCAGAACAGGCATTCCTTCAGCTCCTCTTCCAGCTCCGGGTGGTAGCGCTCGTGTTCCGTATCCCGCGGGATGCGCGGCGACAGCAGGGTGTGGTCGTTTTGCATCGGTCGAAGTTGTTCCAGCATAGGCAGCATCCTCCTCTTTGTGCGTCTTTGCATTGTTCTGATTTCCAGTATATGCAAAGACCACGCAAAGGATGCCGGTTTGTGGGGTCAGACAGGCAGCTGTTTTATGAATCGTTACAGTACCGCCACACACAGAAGCCGATCGCCCTGCTGTGCGATTCCAAACGAGATCAAGTCTCCCCGATGAACACCAAAATCAGAATCCGGTTCATTCAAGAGCGTGCCTGCCATCATCCCATCTGCGATTTTTTCGCAGCGGACCCAACAACCTTCCGGCGCATTATTCCCGTGGATCAAAATTACAAGGACATCATATAGTTCTTGCCCGCTTTAACAAAGCAGACCCGGTGATAAACATCTCTGAAACTTATTTCAGCTGCTTTCATGTTATAGTTTTCTTCCTTCGTGGATAAGCCCCCACACCGAATTTTACCATTCCGTGCCAAAAAGAATGTCAAAATCCCAGGAAAGCTACGTTTTTTCGTTTCTTTCCTGGGATTCTTAACAATTTTTCAATTACTCGAGCTCGGTAGGTTTATTCCTTTACTAAACAAATTTGTTTAGTAAAGTTGTTCTTGGATGTTCACTTTTCCATGAGATTGCTGTGCTAGATGTGCCTTGATGATTTTTTAGTATCAGGATAGTATCACACAACCAGCGGAATCTCTATGAGTATTATAGCCGATGATTCATTCAAAATCAAGGATGATTCCATCATTCATCCTGAAGGCTTAAAATGTCTCCCAAGCAAATATAGGTTTGGATAATGCACCGGGTCGCATCTTGTCTTGTCACCTCATGATGAACACCCTTGCATTGCAAATCCGTCAGATTATCCATCCAATCCAGTAGATAAATCACATTGCTTCCAACCATACTTTTAGAGGGGCTCTTATCTTCCAGCTTTTCAATCACCGCTGAAAGTTTGTTTTTATAGTGCTCTCCACTAACATCAATTTCCCTTCCAGACTTTGTTGTATATTTTTTATCCTTATAGTCTGGGAAGTATTTGTCAAAAAGTTCTTTTGCCGTGCCTTCAAAGAGTCTCCGACATGTTGTTAACGCCTGCGAATACAACTCTGGATTATCCGAATTAATTTTATCCTCTATAGCTTGAAGCTTCAGAAGATTCTCCTTTGAAGTTTTTGAGAATTCATTTTCTACTCTTGCACGGTACTCAGAGAAAACTGTTGTCGCCACATTTCCAAAGGAAATCTCAATCTGTTTTTCGAGTGCATAGTCATAGTACTTTGACTTTAAAATAGATAGCCGCTTTTCTGATCGTGTAATTTGTTTAATTAGCGTTCCTGTCGAATTCGATACCGATGTAGTCAAATTACTCATTGCTACCGCAGCCCATTCTCCCGAAACAGATGCTCCATGAGTTGTAAAATTATTTACCGCGCTACGCTGTGCCACAATCTTCTCTTCAAGCTCTGAGGCTATCTCTGAAAACACAATCTCTTTTCCGTCCTCAACGTATCCCCTTCCTTTTTTCCACGCTATCCGCCATGCATCTTGCTGAATATGGCCATCTTGATTTCTAGGGTACCCACCATATTCATATTGAAGCCAGATTATCGCATCTGTATCATTCAACAATCTCGCAATTTTCAAACATAGCAACAGTGCTGATGTTACCGTTATGGCATTATCCTCTATACCATTCAAGACTTTCTCACATGCTTCTAATGCCTTTTCTGTTTTAGTCACGGTTTTTCCTCCTCAAATGAACTTCCACCAATCCCAAAGAACTTATCAAAGAAGCTCTTCAGCTTATCGATTACACCCTGCTTCTTCTGCGCACGGCCACCGCCGCCAAAGCGGGAAACAGGAGGCATCAGTTTGTCAATATCAGTGCCCACGGTCTTGATCTCACCGTCACGGAACGCATTGGCCAGATATTTGCGTGTCTCCGGCTCTTTTAGCTTTTCCTCTTGAATGATCTTTGTAAGCTCTTTCTCTCGCTGTTCGGACACAAAGGTATTCCACTCTGCCATCACGTCATCCACATCGTTGACCCCTGCAATAAAGGTTTCAATCAGCTGCTTTTTGCTGCGCAGTTCCGGGCTGGCATCAATCGCCTTGCGAATCGTGATGAGCACCTCTTTGTCATCGCAATGGGTGTCATGGTACTTTTTGACCAGCATCAGAATGTAGTCAATGTTGATCTCGACCTGCCGAATCAGTTCCACCTCGAACACCACATCATCCGTGATATCCTCTTTGGTTTCATCGTGCTTCTTGTTACGCCATTCATCCCGCAAATCCTGATAGCGGCCCAAATAGTCCTGTAAATCCCGTTCAGAGATCATCTCGTTGCCTTTGAAATCATCAAAGGAGGACAGCAGGTTCCGCATCCGCAGCAGTGCACCAAACAGCACGATAAAGTCCTTCTGGTTCTGCTCTCCGACGATCTGCGGCTCTGTCAGCGGGAACTTCTGTGTCAGGTCATCGATCATATCCGTATAGCCCTGATGGTATTTTCCCTGCTCGTCCGTATAACCGTGGTAGTAGTCCGCATATTTGCGCAACAGAACGATGCCACCCGCATTTTTATCTCCAAACAGCGAAATTGCCGCATCCACCCGCTTTTGCAGATTGCGGAAGCAGACGATATTGCCAAAGGTCTTGATGCTGTTCAAGATACGGTTCGTCCGGCTGAACGCCTGAATCAGACCGTGCATCTTCAGGTTTTTGTCCACCCAAAGAGTATTCAGGGTCGTGGCATCGAAGCCCGTCAGGAACATATTGACCACGATCAGCAGGTCAAGTTCCTTGTTCTTCATGCGGAGCGATACATCTTTATAGTAATTCTGGAACCGTTCGCCATCGGTCGAGTAGTTCGTGTGGAACATCTCGTTGTAGTCCTGAATGGCTGCGTCCAGAAAATCCCGGCTGCTCTGGTCGAGGTTGGAGGTATCTTCCGGGTTTTCCTCGTCCAGAATGCCATCCGTTTTCGCTTCATTGGCTCCATAGCTGTAAATGGTAGCAATGCGCAGCCGCTTGGTTGGGTCTGCCGCCATCTGTTTTTTGAACTCCTGATAATACAGCTTTGCCATCGGCACAGATGCCACGCAGAAAATCGAATTAAAACCGCTGACGCGCTGTTTTTGCTTGATTTCCTCCACCGCACCACGCTGGGCAGAGGCCACCTCTGCCACATTCGTCAGCAGATTAAACTCATACGATTTGTCTCCCCGATAGGTTTTCTGGTCGAAGTGGTCGAGGATGTACTTTGTCACCAGAGAAATACGCTTGGGTGCCATGAACGCCTTTTCCCGGTCAATGTCCCAAACCTGCTTGTCGTCCATGTCCGGCTCTGCGTCCATCGTTTTGATGTAATCCACACGGAACGGCAGCACATTCTTGTCGTTGATGGCATCCACGATGGTGTAGGTGTGCAGTTGGTCGCCGAACGTCTGCGCCGTGGTGAAATAGCGTGGATCAGTGGAACTTCCTGCGTTGACTGCAAAAATCGGCGTTCCTGTAAAGCCGAACAGGTGGTACTTTTTGAAATTGTGGACAATGGCCTTGTGCATATCACCGAACTGGCTGCGGTGGCACTCGTCAAAGATGATCACAACATGCTTCTGGTAGACCTCATGCCCCGGATTCTTCTTGATGAAGGTCGCCAGCTTCTGGATGGTGGTAATGATGATATGTGCTTCCGGGTTTTCCAACTGGCGTTTCAGAATCGTGGTGCTGGTGTTGGAGTTTGCTGCGCCCTTCTCGAAGCGGTCATACTCTTTCATAGTTTGGTAGTCCAAGTCCTTGCGGTCTACCACAAACAGCACCTTGTCGATGTAGGGCAGCTGCGATGCCAGCCGTGCTGTCTTGAAGGAGGTCAGCGTCTTGCCGGAGCCAGTGGTGTGCCAGATGTAGCCGCCGCCCTCGATGGTGCCATACTTTTTGTAGTTGTTGGCGATCTCGATGCGGTTCAATATCCTCTCGGTTGCCGTGATCTGATATGGGCGCATCACCATCAGCATCTTTTCTGAGGTAAAGATGCAGTATCGGGTTAGCACGCTCAGAATCGTGTGCTTTGCAAAGAATGTCCGGGTAAAGTCGATCAGATCCGTCAGCACACGGTTGTTCGCATCGGCCCAGTAGGAGGTAAATTCAAAGCTGTTGCTGGTCTTTTCCTTTTTCGTCTTGCAGTGTTTGGCGTCCTTGATGGCATTGTAGCGGGTGCTGTTGGAGTAGTACTTGGTATTTGTGCCGTTGGAGATCACAAAAATCTGCGTATACTCGTACAAACCGCAGCCCGCCCAGAACGAATCCCGCTGGTAGCGGTTGATTTGGTTAAATGCCTCCCGGATGGCCACCCCGCGCCGCTTTAGCTCCACATGAACCAGCGGAAAGCCGTTGACCAAAATCGTCACATCGTAGCGATTATCATGCCGCGCGCCGTCTGCTTGTTTTACCTCATACTGGTTGATGACCTGCAGGCGGTTGTTATGGATGCTCTTCTTGTCGATCAGCGTGATATTTTTGGAACTGCCATCATCCCGATGCAATACCTGCACATTATCTTCCTGAATCTTCCGTGTTTTTTCGGGAATATGCTCGTTGGGGTTGGCAATTACATCACTGAAAAACTGCCGCCACTCCGTATCGGAAAACTGGTAGTGGTTCAGCTCTTCCAGTTGGCTGCGGAGGTTAGCAATCAGTTCATCCTCGGTATGCAGCGGCAGATAGGTATAGCCCTGCTCACACAGCAGCCGGATGAACTCTTTTTCCAGTTCTGCCTCACTCTGGTAGCTGTCAGAGCGCACCTTGGAGGGTTCATAGGTGGCAACAACAGTATCTTCGTTGGTAGCCGCAACGATATTGAAAAAGGACATTTCAAATTCCTCCTGCAATAATATCTATTTTTTGTTCTGCGCTTCTTGTTCACACGCTATACGAACTAAAAGTTTTATTTCCTCATTCCCCATCTGTGACACATCTATTTTCACCCACTTATAACCACAACTCTTATAAAAAGCATCTGCTTGTTTCAAGCCCCACTTTTGTTCACGTTCATCCGCATGCTGATTTAAACCAGAAAAAATCTTTTGTATCTGATAGTCAGCACCACTGTACTTTGGCTTAGTGACCTGCAATATCTGTTCCAGATAATTATTTAGACCATCAGTGTCCAACGATTCAACAAACGTAACAATTTGGGAAATTGCGGATTCTATTTTTGATTGGTACGCACGAATCTGCAATCTATTTTCTTCAAAAGTGCTTTGCACTTCTAACAAGGGAATCAACTCGCAAAGTCTCGTATCTTCGTGCCTGCTTTTCATAATAGCATCTGCCGATTTTAACGTATCTATCGGAGTTGCACTGATTTGAATTTTTTGTTTCTTCCACTCTTGCTTTTTCTTTTCAATAATTTGTTTAAGTTTCTCTGTTCCAAGTGATAAAAGCTGATATCTTGAGCTTATATATCCGATGATTCTGGCATAAGGAATATTCAAATGCTTTATATCGGGAAATGCGGTTGAATATATCATTATATCAACTGTTGATTCTGCATTTAATGGCAAAAAAATGGGGTTCACATTTGGAGTAACTGTTGGCGAATACTGTATCTCATCTTTTTCAAGAAACTTTGGGCGGCTTGTCTTAAATGGGTGTGCAAAGGACAGCGAGCGAAGATATTCCCATACTTTATCATCAGTTGGTATTTTTCCATCCGAAAGTATTAAACTGTTTTCTTCGCAAATATCTGCAAAGTAACTATATGTAATCTGGGCATCTTGTGTATATGGATTTTCTACTTTTAACAGCTGAAGCACCAATTTAGTCGCATCTACCACCATAGAACCATAAACCATTAAAAGAATAAACTCTTCCTCCGATTTTGGCGGCATCGTATGTGCATTAACGTATCCTGCACATTTCTCCATTCTGTCCAAAAGTGCGTATCCAAGATTATACAACTCCACATACTCTCTTTCACACTCAAACACATTCGTTGCATTGAAGTTTTTCCTGAACTCTTGATAAATTTTTTCATCAATTGGATAGTCCATCTTCGTGTTCCTTAAAGCTCAATAGCTTATCTCGGTAATACTCGTACTGCTTCTGCCGGGCTTCGATTTCAGCAGGTAAGCCAATATTGAGGTCAGAACAGATTTTCTCAAAGTTGTCCAGCACTTCGACTAACCGTTGCTGTACTTCTAATGTTGGAATAGGAATTTTAATTGCTTTTAATTCTTCAACCGAAGGAACATTCTTTATTGCACCGCCTCTTGCCACACCATTCAATATTTTTGATATTGTGTTATCAAAAAAGTATTGCAAGTAAAAAACATTGATTCTACTTGTAGGGGTTAATTTTAATAACGCTTGATTTATCACGCCTTCCGGCGCATTTTCAGGAATCACAAATGTTTTCCCAATCGTTCCAGAACAGCTAACAATCATTTCCCCCGGATGAACTGCAAATCTCTTTAATTCCTCGTATTTTTTCTTATCAATATAATACCTAAACTCCAGCTTGCGATATATAGCATGTTGCTGTTCATAAACCGCATAACCTGTTGGTTTAAATATTTCCTTTTTCAATGCTCCGCCAAAGGGGCCTCGCACAAATCTGCAAATATTGCCAAGTGTTTCCACAACCACATCATCCTTAGGAGTCAACAATTTATCCCTATAATAGCCATATTGTGTCTTTCTAGCTGTAAGCTCCGCTGTAAGCTCCGCTGTAAGATTTGTGAAATTGTCTAGGATGCGGACAATTTCACGCTGAACATCGAGAGGAGGAATTGGAAGATCAAGAGCTTTTACAATATCTGCATTTAGATTTTGGACGGCACCTCCAAATGATGCCCGTTTTTTCATTTCCTGCTGTACCGCAGTTGAACTCAAAAGATAATATAAATAATCCGAAATGAAAACATCCTCAAAATTCGCTATTGAAAGCCAGCCATCATGTATGCAGCCGTCAATTGCCAAAATATAAGGTCTGCCAAAACTCATAGAATTGGATAATATAAAGTCCCCTCTCCGAACATATCTTGATTTTTCTGCACCTTCCTTTGTGATTTTTTCCTCAGACTTTGTTATGTACTTACTCCCGGCAGGAACATCACCTATTTTTATCCAATTCACACCATCAGGGTCATCTGTAATATATTTCTTTATAGGACGCGGTGATGCACCTCTCAAAACTGTTGCAATTTCACCCAGTTTCTTGTATTCCACACCATTCGGGCAAAGCTCCCAAATCAGCTCATCCAGCTTACTCATCTGCGTCCTCTACTTTCTTTACAATATATGTATTATACAACACCATCACTGCATAATAGTACATATCTTCCTGTGTTTCGATCAAATCTTCATCGAAAATAAAATCTTCTTTCGATTCAGCAAATACCCTGCAACAGTCAATAACGATTCGCATCGTCCAGAATGTCATTATTTCTTCCGGGCATTCGCCCAAGTTACACTGCTCCCAAACCATGTCCATTGGTTTCTGTATAAGCCAATTTGTTCTTCCCGAATGCCGATAGTCGTACATATAGTCATACAGGGTTCGGTTAAATTGCGTATTCTTCAGCAATCTATGTGCATCATCTTCATAGAGTCGAGTGTTTACAAAATCCTCAAATCTATATGGATTTACGGTTTCAATTTTTTCACCCGAATAACGTTCCATAGCCCGATGAAAGTATTTAGCCTCATCATATAAAGTATCTTGTCCAAAACCGCACGCCTTAATATCATCTTTTAGTCGTTTTAATGCAGCACTCACCTGTTCTTTAGAAACCTCTATTAGCTGAAAATTGGCTTGCTTCAGAATTTCCTTTTGGACTTCCTCACTACATCTTAAAAACTTAGTCGTTATCGCTCTATGATGCTTTCTTTTGAGATTCAGGCTTTTTGCAATCGCTGACAACGGCAAGTATTCTATTTCATCTTCATTATCAATCAGAAAAACTCTTGCCGCTTCAGCAACAGCTTTTTTCTGCGCCTCCACTTCCATTTGCTCACGTTCTTTTTCATGTGAGCGCTGTAGCCAATAGATTGCAACTGTCAATACAACTGTTGCAATCAATGAGAGCACATCCACTATGAAACTCCAAATCTCAAGGCTCATCTTACTCTAGGTTTTCCTCCAAATACCTGTCAAAATCGCTCTGGTAGAGCCGATCCTGCACCACACGGTACTTTTCAAACTCCGTTTCGGCGTGCATCTTTGCAAGCTGCGCCGAGATTTTGCCTGCATCCTTCAGCACTTCCAGATCATCTGCCTGCAAATAGATGTCCAGCCGCTTGGCCCAGTCCTCCATGGTCATGGGGATATGACGGCGGGCACGGTTCTCGGCAAGGTCAAGGTATGCCGAAACGATCAGCTCCATGGACTTCATTTCATCTTCGGTCAGGTAGTTTTTCGCCACCGAAACATCGCTCTTTTTGATTTTGCCGTTGGGAGCGTCCTTCCATGTGTGGAGCCCCATGTGCGGCTTTTCAGCATCGGCACGCTCATAGATCAGTTCTGCCGCCGTATGGCGATGCACGGCATAGTGCATCTTATTCTGCACCTTTGCAAAGAATTCTTTTGTGGTCAGCGCATTGCGATCATAATCCAGCGAAGTAGCGTAAATGTCAGTGAGTTTCTGGTAGAAGTTGCGCTCTGAAATGCGAATCTCCCGGATACGCTCCAACTGCTCTTCAAAATATTTCTTGGTCAGGACTGTGCCGCCGTTTTTCAGGCGCTCTTCGTCCATTGCCCATCCCTTGATGGTGTACTGCTCCACGATCTGGTTCGCCCAAACACGGAACCGCACCGCCCGCTGGTTGTTCACCTTGAAGCCGACCGCAATAATTGCCTGTAAGTTATAGTGGTTCGTGTTGTACTTTTTTCCGTCCGTGGCAGTTATTAAGTATTTCTTAATAACTGCTTCTTCCTGCAATTCCCCATCCTCAAAAATCTTTTTCAGGTGCTGGTTTATCGCTGCGACAGACACATCGTAAAGGGTCGCCATCATCTTTTGCGTCAGCCAGATGTTTTCATCCTCGTAGCGCATCTCAATGCTGTCCTTGTCCTCGCCCGTAGAGGCAACAAAGGTCAAATATTCCGCCGCAGAAGAACGTACCAACGCAGAATCCTTCTTTTTGTTTTCCATCTCAGCCCTCGATTTCTGCCACGATCTGGTCAATGGCGGCCCGCAGTTCGTTTTCTCGTGCTACAATTTGTGCAATTTCAGCGTTCAGCTTCACAATGTCGATCTTCTCGCGGGTATCCTTGGCCTCCACATAAGTAGAAACCGACAGGTTATAGTCATTTTCCTGCACCTCGGAATACTCCGCCAGATGGGAGAAGTGTGCTTCTTCTGCCCGCTGTGCAAAGGTGTCCACGATCTTATTGATGTTTTCCGGCGTGAGCTTGTTGTTGTTCGTCACCTTGACACACTCGGAAGAAGCATCAATGAACAGCACCTTATTGTCCGTTTTACCCTTTTTCAGCACCATGATGCAGGTGGCAATACTAGTACCAAAGAACAGGTTGCTCGGCAGCTGAATGATGCAGTCAATGAAGTTATTGTCCACCAGATACTTGCGAATTTTCTGTTCTGCACCGCCACGGTACATGATGCCGGGAAAACAGACGATTGCCGCCGTACCGTTGGAAGCCAGCCATGCCAGCGAGTGCATAATAAAGGCCAAGTCTGCCTTGCTCTTCGGAGCCAGCACACCAGCTGGAGCAAAACGCGGGTCATTGATGAGCAGCGGATTCTCGTCACCGGCCCACTTGATGGAGTACGGCGGATTCGATACGATCAGCTCAAAAGGTTCATCATCCCAGTGCTGCGGATTGGTCAGCGTATCCTCACAGGCAATGTCGAATTTGTCAAACTCGATGTCGTGCAGAAACATATTGATGCGGCACAGGTTGTACGTTGTGATGTTGATTTCCTGCCCAAAGAAGCCGTTGCGCACGGCATCCCGTCCCAGCACCTTTTCTGCCTTCAGCAGCAGCGAACCAGAGCCGCAGGCCGGATCATAGACCTTGTTGATTTCCTTTTTGCCTACGGTACCCAGCCGGGTCAGCAGTTCCGACACATCAGCAGGCGTAAAGAACTCACCGCCGGACTTGCCCGCATTGCTGGCGTACATGGTCATCAGGTATTCGTAGGCATCGCCAAAGGCATCAATGTCATGCTCTTTCACATCGCCAAGGTTCATATCTGCCACGCCGTTCAGAAGTTTCACGAGCTTCTCATTGCGCTTGGCAACAGTCGCACCCAACTTGTTGCTGTTGACATCGTAATCATCGAACAACCCTGCAAACTGCCCCTCGGAGGAGCTGCCCTTTGCGGATTCTTCAATATGTCGGAACACTGTTTCCAGCGTTTCATTGAGGTTTTCATCGCTGGCCGCTTTTGCCCGTACATTGCAGAACAACTCACTGGGCAGGATGAAGAACCCTTTTTCCTGTACCAGCCCTTCCCGTGCCTGCTCTGCCTCTGCATCAAACATATCTTCATAGCGGAAGTCCGGGTTACCTGCATCAATTTCGCCCTGATTGATATAACTGGCAATGTTCTCCGAAATATAACGGTAGAACATCGTACCGAGAACGTAGCTCTTGAAATCCCATCCGTCCACTGCGCCGCGCAGATCATCCGCAATCGCCCAGATTGCACGGTGCAGTTCTTCGCGTTCCTGCTCTTTTTTGGTGTCTACCATTTTTATTTCCTCCATCAAATACGGATTCCCGCATTGTTTTCTTTCATTTTAACATAGCAAATGTACCACTATTGGTACATCATGGTGTTTTTTCTAAAAAGGATATATTTTCCCTTTATACTATCCTAGTAAAGCGTACCACAGCTTTTCCGTGATTGCAAGCCGATAAATATTGCTATTGCTTTTTTCAGAGTCGAATTATCACTTATATGTACAGACCCCCGCCAACATCCGCTGGCGGGGGTCTGCTATGCTATCCTATCTTACAGTTCTACGCTGTTCTGCCTGTTCTTCTTCTGGCTCTTATCTGCGGTCTGCTCCTGCTCCCTCATAAGCCCAATGACCTGCTGCATCTTTTCGGCACCGAAATAGTTCCACACTCGCCTGAAATCGCGTTTCATCGCATAGAGCTGAGAGTTTTCAGCCTCCACCTCTTTCAGCCGCTGGCTTAAATGATGGGTAGCTTTCTTCTCGTCCTGATAGAAATACTGGTACTTATCCCTCTCGTTCTTAACCTCCCAGTACTTCCGATGGAGGGCAAAGAGTACCTTCACCAACTTCTGGATCAGCGGCATGGCCTTCTTCTCCCGATAGCTCTTGGCGGTCTCAAATGTGGCTGCTTCTGGCACCCATTCTTCTGGCCGCTGGGAGTATTGCGCTGACAGGTTTTCCAAACCTTCCATAATGGGAGCCAGCTTGTTCAGCTTCTGGCTCTGCTTCTGGTAGGTCAGCTCTGCTTTCTGTACCCGCTGTTCAGCGGCTTCTACGGCTGTCTGCGCTGTTTCCAGCTGTTCCTGCATCTCGGTCAGGTCGGTCTGGCACTCCTGCTTGGCAGCTTCCAGAGCCGCTACCTCTTTACTACGCTCCTGCTTTTTGAAGTCCAGCACAGACAGGTGCTCTTCGTGGGTGCCTTTCTGTTCCCACTCGATGCCGTGCCGCTCCATCACGGCGGCAAGCTGCTCTTTCTCGGCGTTGATCCACTGGTTCAGCTCGGATTCTCGCTTGGAGCCGCCTGCAAAGCCCAAGGCCTTCAGAGCCTGCTTCAGGGAGACCTTGGTGTCCAGTCCTTTGCCCTTCCAGCCGGACACATACGGCACGAAGTCGATGTGCAGATGGGGCGTAGCTTCATCCATGTGGAGGAATGCTCCGAACACCCGCAGTGTCGGGTTACGTTCTTGGAAGCCCTGCATATACTCGTCCAGCAGTTCCTTTGCCAGTGCGCCGTTCTCGGTCAAGACACCCATATCATCTTTGTTGCCGATCTGGACGATCAACTCATGGAAGAGCTTTTCCTGCTTGCCTGTCCGCAGGTGCTCATAGTAGTCGTTGATACAGCGGTCCTTGCGCTTCTGCTTGGCATTGTAACGGTCCACCGCCTTGTCAAACAGTTCGTGGTACACTTTCTGAATCGGTTCATCCCGGTATATGACATTCAGGCTGCTGCGCTCCGGGTCTACGTTTTCAGCGGTGAAACTTCTCCGGTTATGGTTGAGGGAGCCGGGACCCCGCATTGCGGAAATAGTTCTTTTCAATCGCACGTCCTTTCTCTGTGGAAGTAACTGGTGCCGGACACGGCATAGGCTTTGTTACTTTCGTCGAAAGTAACGCAAAAGC
>ENA-OPXB01001393-OPXB01001393.1-human-gut-metagenome-genome-assembly--contig:-NODE-1393-length-12752-cov-1.545798_pt1 | contig 12752 bp, 9 predicted proteins | sample MGYA00241516_ERZ502024 | MGnify/ENA primary metagenome ERZ502024 (study PRJEB25962, sample SAMEA2041926) | human gut metagenome | biome: human gut; feature: human-associated habitat; material: faeces...
TGTACAGACCACGTTGAAAATTGAGGAATAGATGCTGATGTAATTCTCTTTATATATAAGAGAACGGATGTTTATTTCTTGTTCCGTACAAGATTTTATGCATGTGTGTGCCTTAAAAGCCTTAAATAAAAGGATCGTACTTGTATTTTACGATTTCCTTTTTATTTAAAGAAGCTTGTACGTCAATTAACCGTTGGTTGCTGCTTCCCCGGAATAAAAGGCTCTCATCCCGAAGGGTTTGTTTGTAGCGGCCATCTACCAATACGTCGATATAGGATAATAGGGCGGCTTGTGCCGGGTTCTTTATCAGGTCCTCGAATTTATATCCCGTGTAGCACCAGATCGTCTTTTGGCTTTTTTCCTTGATCGCCTTGGCTACCTCGGTGAAGCCTTCCGGCTGGAACATGGGATCTCCACCACTGAAGGTGACGTTGGCGAACTCGTCAGCCAGCACTTTCTCCACGATCTCTTCCGTTCTTACTTTCTTCCCTTTATGGATATCCCATGATTCGGGGTTGTGGCAACCCGGGCATTTGTTCGGGCAACCCGCCGCATAGATGGCGGTCCGGAATCCCGGACCGTCTACGGTGGTATCTTCGATGATATCTATGATAGACAACATGGTAATTGAAAATTGAAAATTGACAATTGAAAATTAGTTGTGGGTGACACGGTCGTTCAACTCGGATAGCTTGGCGTTGTTCCAACGGTCGGTGGTTCCTACCAAGTAACCGGTGATGCGTTGAAGTTTGTCCAAGTGTTTGCTGCCGCATTTCGGGCAGGCTTCCAGATTCGGGGTGGAGTTCTCGTAGCCACAATCCAGACAACGGTTACGATTATGGTTTACGGAACCGTATCCGATATTGTATTTATCCATCATATCCACGACACGCATGATCGCTTCGGGGTTATGGGTAGCGTCGCCATCCATCTCTACGTAAAAGATATGGCCGCCACGAGTCAAATCATGATAAGGAGCTTCCACTTCGGCTTTATGACGGGCACTGCACTTATAATATACCGGGACGTGATTAGAGTTCGTATAATAATCCCGATCCGTGATACCGGGGAGCGATCCGAACTTCTTACGATCTTTTCCCGTGAACTTGCCGGACAAACCTTCTGCCGGAGTTGCCAGTACGCTATAATTGTGTTGGTATTGCTCCGAGAATTGGTTGGCACGATCCCGGATATACGTAACGATCCTTATACCTAAGGCTTGCGAATCCTCATCTTCGCCATGATGCTTCCCGGTAAGGGCTACCAAGCATTCGGCCAGTCCGATAAAGCCGATACCCAAGGTGCCTTGGTTGATAACGGAGGCAATCGAATCGTTAGGCTTCAATTTTTCCGAGCCTAACCACAAGGAAGACATCAACAACGGGAATTGCTTCGCGTAAGCGGTTTTCTGGAACTCCATACGCTCATGCAACTGACGAGCCGTAAGTTCCAGCATATGATCCAGTTTCGCGAAAAACAGGGCGATACGCTCTTCCTTGTTCTCCACTTGCATGCACTCGATAGCCAATCGTACGATATTGATCGTCGAGAAAGAGAGATTACCTCGTCCGATAGAAGTCTTCGGTCCGAAACGATTCTCGAACACACGGGTACGGCATCCCATGGTCGCTACCTCGTGGATATAGCGCTGAGGATCGTCCGCTTTCCAATCCTCGCTTTGGTTGAAGGTCGCGTCGAGATTCAAGAAGTTCGGGAAGAAACGACGGGCGGTGACCTTGCAGGCCAATTGGTAAAGATCGTAGTTGCGGTCTTCCGGCAGATAACTTACGCCTCGTTTCTTTTTCCATATCTGGATCGGGAAGATAGCGGTTTCGCCGTTACCTACGCCTCTGTAAGTACTTTTTAATAACTCCCGGATGATGCAACGACCTTCCGCCGAGGTGTCGGTTCCATAATTGATGGAGCTGAATACCACTTGGTTGCCTCCACGGGAATGGATTGTGTTCATATTATGGATAAAAGCCTCCATCGATTGGTGTACACGGCTTACCGTGCGGTTGATAACATGTTGTATAACCCGTCTATCACCGCTTAATCCATCCAAGGTCTGTGTCAGGTAATCGTCGATAGGCTTATTATATAAGTGGGAGAAATCCTGTCCGTATAAATCCTCTAAGGTCTTTACTTCCTCGATAAAGCTATTACGTACGTAAGGAGCTAGGTAGAAGTCGAACGCCGGTATCGCCTGTCCGCCATGCATCTCGTTTTGGGCGGTCTCTAGAGAGATACAGCCAAGGATGCTTGCGGTTTCGATTCGTTTAGCCGGACGTGATTCGCCATGACCGGCGGAGAACCCGTATTTCAAGATGCGATCCAACGGGTGTTGTACGCAGGTCAAGCTTTTAGTCGGATAATAATCTTTATCATGAATATGGAGATAGTTGTTTGATACGGCTTCCTTGACCTCTTCGCTCAATAAATAGTCATCTACAAACGGCTTGGTGGTCTCGCTGGAGAATTTCATCATCATGCCGGCGGGTGTATCGGCGTTCATATTCGCGTTCTCACGGGTGATGTCGTTGGATTTGATATTGATAATCTCCAAGAACATATCCCGTGTTTTCGCCTTGCGGGCTACGCTTCGCTGATTTCGGTAAGCGATATATTTCTGCGCTACGTCCTTCCGGCTACTGGCCATCAATTCCAGTTCCACGGCATCTTGAATCGCCTCTACGGTCATTTGAGGTTCTCCCTTGAATGAGATATGATCTGTGATCTGGCGAATCAGTTGCATATCTTCTCCCTTGTCTGTATGCAACATGGCTTTACGGATAGCGGTTACTATCTTCTCCTCGTTGAAGCCAACGATACGCCCGTCCCGTTTAACAACTGTCTGTATCATGATGTCGATTAATTTGTGATTGATTATGCGTGCAAAGGTATCTTATTACTCCATATGATTTTCTTTTTGGAAAACTTTTTGCTGATTAAATTATGTTAAGGTATTAATTTGTAGTGTGTTGTAAAAAGTTTTGGAAAACTTTGTGTCTTGTATGATTGCTTTTGTTTTCCTTTTTGGCGATGTAGTGTGTTATAAGCTTCTCTTTGTAAAGCTTTTAAAGAACATAAGCCGGGATATATTTTTGTTTATATAAAATAATTCATACTTTTGCCCCCGTTTTGGTGATGACGTAAAAACCATCCGGTTTCGTCATAAAGAGGGAATCCGGTGTGAATCCGGAGCAGTGCCCGCTACTGTAAGCTTTTGTAAAGTAGAAAACATTTCTCATACCACTGTCTGTAAAAGACGGGAAGGTCGTTTTCTACGAGGTAAGTCAGGAAACCTGCCAAGCGTTTTTATTGCTGTTTTTCTCGGGGTCAGGAAAGCGGAAATATACATAATAACAAATCGTTTATGAGAAGAAAGTGTTTGTGCGCGGCTTTAGCTGTAAGTTGTGCGATAAACGTATCATTTGCGCAGGTACGTTTACAGGGTAAGGTCGTGGATGAAAGTAATGAACCGATCCCGGGCGCAAATATCCGCGTGTCGGAATCCTTGAATGGTACAACCACGGATGCCAGCGGAAAATTTGAGCTTTATTCCCTTGCTATTGAAAAACACCCTGGCTTCGTATTCGTGTGACTTACCTTGGCTATGAGCAAGGCGTGTATCAAACGGATCACTCGGAAAAAGATGTCGTTATTAAGCTGAAAGAAAAGTATGTGAATATCGATCAAGTGGTGGTAACCGGTACCGGTTCGCATCGCCGCATGAGTAATTCCCCTATTCCCGTGAAAGTGCTTACGGGAAAAGACTTGAAAGAGGCGAGCGTAACCAATTTCCAAGATGCGATGACCAAGCTGAATCCGAGTATCGTATTTATGGAAAACGGACAGGGGGCTACGATGAATATGAACGGATTGACAGAGAAATACGTGGTTATCTTGGAAAACGGTAAGCGTTTGGCCGGCGATGATACCTATTCCCGTATCGATATGTCTAACGTAAAGCGGGTAGAGATCTTGAACGGGGCCGCTTCCGCTTTGTATGGTAGCGACGCGATCGCCGGCGTTATCAATATCATCACGGATGATTCCCGCAATAAGGTGAACGTGACGAGCAATAGCCGTTATGGTAGCAAGAACCAATTCTTGCAGTCGGTCAACGCGGACGTGAATGTAGGGAAGTTCGGTTCATATACTTCTTATCAATATCAACGGGCCGATGGTTGGCAATTAAATCCCTATACGGAGAGTAAAGGCGAGTTGGTTCCTACCAATAAGCAAGCTTCCGAGGGATTTCACCGGAACGTGATCAACCAACGTTTCACGTACGACGCTACGGATCGTTTGTCTTTTTATGTGCGTGGTACTTTCTTCGGACGTTCCAGCGATCGTCCGATGCCAATGGATAAAGTGAATACGACCAACTATGATATGAGAAAAGAGACGTTCACTTATGGGGCGGGCGCTCAATACATGATTAATAAGAACTCTTATTTGAACGCTGATTATCTGTCGGACAATCATAGTACGTATAAGGATTTCTTTGATGGAAAGAAAAGCGGAGAGAGTGATATGACGAAACGGATTCATTACCATAACTTGAATGTCAAGGGAATCTTTCGTTTGGGCAAATATAATAAGCTTTCGGCTGGTGCGGAGTTCATTAAAGAGTTACTGAGTAGCGAGACGGATAACATAGCGGGTAAAAGTATGTACACGACCGCGCTTTATGCTCAAGACGAGATCAATATCAATGAGCATTTCCAAGCGTACGCGGGTTTGCGCTATATTTACCATGAGAATTTTAAGAGTTATGCGACTCCTAACGTGGCTTTGCTGTATAAGGTAGGCGGTTTTAATTTCCGCGGATCGTATGCGGCTGGTTTCCGTACACCTGAATTGAAAGAGTTGTATACGGAATCGGAGAAGAAAGCGTCCGGAGCGACTCGCCTTACGATCGGTAATCCGGATCTGGACCCGGAGAAGAGCGACAATTTTACGTTGAGCGCAGAATATACGATGCGGTATTTCTCTTTGTCCGTGTCCGCTTTTATGAATAACGTACGTAGCATGATTAACTATAAGATGTTGGATACGGCGGAACGGGATGCTTATAACACCGCCCATGGTACGGACTATGATGAGATACAGATGCGTGCGAATATCGATAAAGCGAAGATCAAAGGTATTAACGTGGCCTTCAATAGTTATCTGGGAGCGGGCTTTACCTTGAATGGTGGCTATAGTTTCATGGATGGAAAAAACGTATATGAGGATGAGCCTTTGGATAAGACCGTTAAGCATAGTGGTACGGTAGCGGCTATGTGGTCTCATACTTGGAATAAGTATAAGCTGAACGTGAATTTTAACGGACGTATCCAAGGGGAACGTTATTCTACTTCTTATGGATACGCACCGAAATATTCCTTGTGGAATCTCAATACGAGCCATACGTTTAGAGCCGGCGATTTCTTGTTGGAACCGGGAGTAGGTATCGAGAATCTTTTTGATTATGTAGACGATCGCCCTTTTAATTACAATTACGCTACATTGACCCCGGGCCGTACCTATTACGTCAGCCTTCTGGTCCGTTTCAAGCAGTAAACTGTCACATGTCAACTATCAACTAATATAATAATGTATAGGGGATTTTTACGATCCATGTTTGTTTGTTCACTCCTGCTTGGGCTCGCCTGTTCATTATGGGCGAAACCCGGGCGGGAGTTTTACGCTTCCGATATCCGGGAGAGCATGGAAAAGGGAGATAAGTTAGCGATCTTGATGGTACATTTCGGGAGTGCTTACCCGGAAGCTCGTACCCAAGTACTCGATGTGATGAACAAGCGTGTCAAGGAGGCTTTCCCAGACGTGGAAGTCCGGCAGGCTTATAGCGCCCGTAGCGGAGTGAGTCGGTTGAGGGCGCAAGGTGTTTGGGTTCAGTTGCCGGCGGACGCCTTGGTAGAGTTGCGTGATCAAGGGTTTACCCATGTGATAATCCAACCGACTATCATTATAGAGGGTGTGGAGATGGAAGCGATCCGCAAAGAGGCGGAACAGCGAAAAGGTTTGTTTAAGGATTTGCGTGTAGGTAATCCCTTGTTATATGATGATACCGATTATGAGGCGGTGATGAAAGCGGTTTCCTCACCTTCTGGAGTGACTAAAAATGGGGCTAAGTTATTGGTGGCGCACGGAACTTATCATGCCAGTAACTCGGCTTACGCGAAATTGGGGTATATGTTCCAGACCAAAGGAATGAAAGATTATTATACCGGAACCCGTGAGGGTTTCCCTACGATCGAGGATGTAGGTGAGCAAATGCGCCAAGCCGGTCATAAGCGTGTGGAGTTGATTCCTTTTATGTTCGTACTGATTCGAGGTACGGAAAATACGGTTACGGATTTCTGGCAGAAAGGGCTACGTCAACAGGGTTTCGATGTGGATATTTATTTAAAGCCTCTAGGTGAGAATCCGGCGATCCGGTCTTTATTTATCGATCACATCCGTTTCGCCATGAAATATAAACGGGCGACGATTTTTGATCGAAAGAAATTATATACACACTGAACAATTGAAAATTGAGAATTGAAAATTGGTTCAGTAAGTACTCCCTAATTTTCAATTCTCAATTCTCAATTATTTACTGGTAGTCTTCTCCGGTTTCCCAAGCCTCCGCATCATTATATAATGCTTTTAGATGGTTCACCCAGATCTGACGAACAGCGTCGTAATCGCCTAAGCCTATGATCTTACAGTTCTCTAAACTTCCGTTATGGCTTTCTTCCGTGTCGATCTTGAAGCCCATCTTCAAAAGTTTTAGTCTCCAGCAAGCGTCGGCGTTAGGAGCGGCAGCGCTGAAATCATCACCCTCCTCAATACCCCAAAGGTCATTATGCGCATGGTCTCCGGCGATAGACATGAACGGAGCTAAGGAGATCGTGATCTCTTCCGGTTTTAAGTTATGATCCTCGCGGTATTTGGTAAGTTTGGAATAGACACATTCCTCATTTGGTTCGCCTTCTTCCGGCCAGAACAACATATCTCCGTAATCAACGGTACCTACGAATACATTCTTGTTAGCGGCCAAGGCTTGCATAGCCTCTTCTGTTTCCGTGTATTTCGTATTTGCGTTATAGTTTTTATCCGGGTTACCATGTCCCATTAATAAAAGGACGTTCTTGTTATCAGCCAATTTATCACTGTAGTGGCTGTATAGGACTTTTGCTACGGCTTCCACATCCTCTTCGTTGTACACCAAACAAGGGCTTTTTACGACTTGAACACTCGGGAAAGACTCGATCATGAATTTCTTCTTCACGTCCGTATTCATCAAGCTTAGGTATTCCTCACCCGGGATGATGTGTAAGGACTGTACCGCAACCTTCTTGTAACCGGCATTTCCTAGGGCTTGTAACCAAAGGTCCGGTTGGTAACGTGCGATACCTGTCTCTGCTTCTACACGATTCACACAAGTACGGGAGGTAAATGACAAATAGATGTCCGCATCGGGAAATGCGTTTTGGAAATCGGCTAGTGTAGCGTCGTATGTCTTGATAGACTCCTTGAATGTGCTACCGAATGTACACAACAAGATCGCCGTGTCATGTTTCTTACTTGCCTTTACGACTTCTTCCGCCGGGTTTGCGGTATTGTCGTCGTCTCCATCATCACAGGAGGTAAAAACTGCGCTTGAGGCAAATAGACTCGCCGCAAGCAAAAGGTACTTAAATTTGTTCATCGCATTTAACTTTTAAGATTGTTTATAGTTTATGTTTATTCTGAAATTTCACGATAAAGGAGGCGTACCAAGTCCGTCCGGGAGATGTAGTTCCACGATGGCGTCCGAACGGGGTACGATCCACATAATCGAAGATATTATCGATACCGACATTGATATCTAGGTTCCATTTTTTCTTTTTCAATACGTTATGACGGGTATTCAATCGCCATAGCTGATAACTTTTTCCATCACCGTCTGTGATATAAAAGCGGGTGGATTGGTATCGGCCGAACAAGGTGACATCCAATTTATACTTTTTCCACGCATGGTTCCATGCTAGTTTCCAATTGGCATTATGGAATGAGGTTCCGTTGATCGGGGTGTAGAGCATATAATTCGGGTCGGCTGGATCATCCGTATATTGCGCTTTGGCATCCGTATAGCTATAGCCTCCACCAATAGCCAAGGAAGATAGGATTTGATAGGTGAGCGATATATCTCCCCCGAAAGAGCGGGCTTTGGATAAGTTCTTGTGTTGCATGCTGGCCTCGATCTCATCCAATCGGTCTTCGGCGCTTGTCGGGATCTCGGTCAGGGCGATCATGTTCTTGATACGGTTGTAGAATCCTGTTACCGTGATCTGCAGGTTCGACGCATGATATTCTACGCTCGCCGAATAATAATTGGACTTTTGCGGTTTTAAATCCTTATTACCATAATAATGTTTCCACGGGCCGCCGCCGATCTGCGTGATATAATCATCGTGCAACTCCTTTAAGGTAGGAGCCTTAAATCCATTTGAGTATGTGGCTCGGATATTGAAGTCGCCTAGTTTGTACATGGCGGAGACTTTAGGGGTAAACGTAGCCCCGAACTCTTGGTGCACGACGAAGCGCCCACCTACCGTCACATTCAACCGATCCGTCGGGTTCCATTCGTCTTGTACATAAGCGGAAGCCGTAAATACGGAGGCTTTCCCGTTCTCGATACGCCGGGGAGATTTCAAATGATCGTATTGATATTCGAGTCCGGCGCTTAGGATATTGTTTTCCCCGAGATGGAATACGCTTTTGGCTTGTCCTAGGAAACGTTGTTGAGAGGTTTCCAGAATATGTTCCCCCGGATAACGGGTAATACGTAAACCCGTCTCCGGATCGAAGAAGTTCGTGACATCTTTATGATGGTAATTATAGAAATAGCTATAGTTACCATACGTTAGATCTACCGAAAGGAAGTTCTGCCCTCCCAATGCGTATTTAGCTCCTCCGGCTACATCGAAGTTCCGGTAGAATTGATCATAGGTATAATACTTGAATGCGCCGTGCGGACGATAATTCCATTTCTGGTAAAAAGAGCCATCGGCCGAGAGGCTCAGCCGGTCGTTCACTTTGTAGGTTAAGTTCTCCCTTAGCGTAAAGTTCGTGGATCGGTTTACGGTTCGTGTCACGGTTCCATCCATTACCTCGTGATGGTCCCATTCTTGGGTCGTATTTCGCCAGCCGTCCGTATGGGTCGTACTAAGTGAGGTGTTGGAATTCACTCTCTTATGCCCAAAGCCGATTTGTACGCTTTCCAATATATCTCCATATGATCCGACACGAGTCGTATTCGATAGGCTCACTTTATCCCGGTTCTTTTTCGTGATAATATTGATGACACCGGCGATAGCGTCCGAGCCATACAGGGAAGAGGCGGCACCTTTTACGATCTCGATACGTTCGATATTGGCGGGGTTGATAATACTCAAGTCGTTTTGTCCGCCGGTATCTCCGTTGATCCGTTTGCCATTGATAAGGATCAAGATGTAATCGTTGCCTAATCCGTTCATCTGGATGCCACTACCCATGTCGCTCGGATTGAAGGTGATGGAAGCGTTCAGCCCTTCCAGAATATCTTGCATACTACGTCCTTGGTAACTGTCAAGGGCTTTGCCGGTGATTACCTCTGTTTGCACAGGGGCGTCTTTCAGATAGTGTTCGGTACCCGTACCGGTGACCACGACCTCGTTCAATAGCACGGAAAGTTCCTTCGGATCTTTCAATATGCTTTGGGCGCATACGGATTGTACGCATGCCACCAGAATAGCGAATGCTAAAAGCCTCATATAGTGTTTTATTTATACACGAAATAAAACAACAAGCCTCTATCTGGTTATGTCTCAAAAAATAAATTGAATCGTTTTTTGTATGACACATACTTCTATCCTGGAAGCTTGATGTTATTGTAAGACTTTAGCAGGTATTCTGGCTCTCCTCTGGTTAGAAACCTTCCCATTCCAATTCAAGAACAGTGGCTTTTGAACTTCTAACCAACTTAATGAGGATTACAGCTGCAGGAACAGCTCCGGATTCACACCGGATTCCCTCTCACCAAACTATGTGATAGCTTGGTTACTAAAATCGTGGGCAAAGGTAGGTCTTTTTAATTAAATAATACAGACATTGAGAAAATATTTCCATTTTCTTATTTACTTCATGCCTCTCGCTTTATAGATACGCTCCTTAGCCTCATTGATCTTTTGGAGTTTCTCATTGGCGGCCTTGCGGATATCTTCACCAAGGTTGGCTACTTTGTCCGGATGATGTTTGATAGCCATGCGGCGGTAAGCGGCACGCACCTCATCGTCCGTAGCCGTGGGTTCTATCTCTAATACTTTATAGGCGTTATCTAGGGAGTTTTCCTGAAGATTTAACATGGATTCAACTTCCTTTTCAGACATTCCCATCGCTATGGCTACCTCTTTTAAAGCGTTGATCTCGGTGGCGCAAACATTACCGTCGCTCTTAGCGATCTCGGCGAGGAACGCCAGCAGTTGCAGCCGCTCCTCATAACTTAGGTTGTATGCGATCTGGGTTCCGCATTCCCGGATGGTATTCTTGAATCCTATGCTATTCTCTTGCTCCATGCGTTTGGCTTGGTCGAAAAGCTTTAGCAATATCTCTTCACCTTGGCCTACGGCGATCTCGCCGAAGTTCCTTCGGAGGAATTGACGGACATATTCCATCTCGCTGTGCATGATTTTCCCATCGGCACGGATGATATAGGAGGCCATTACCAACATGGAGAAAAGGAAACTGTTACGCTCCCCGGCGTATGGGTCTCTTCGTGTATATTGATCATCGTAATTGGTTCTGCCACCGAAGGGCTGTCCCGTCATGTTTGCCTCTTCCTCAAAGAAAGAGCCTAATATAATACCGGCTAAAGCGCCCAGTGGTCCGAATGCCATAAACCCCAAGACACCGCCTATCCATTTTCCGATACCCATATTCTTCTTTGTTTTATTTGTCGTTAATCAATGGTGCGATATTCGCTATTCTCTAAACGCATCTCCGGCTGTTGCAATTTCTGGTATTCATCATTGTTCAATTTTGATACCGCAAATTCGCTCTATTTCAAAAATATATTCTTTGGGTGTTGTGAACAATACAGCTTCCATTCCAATCGCCTTTGCACCCAACACATTCACCATTCTGTCATCCGTAAACAAACATTCCGACGGTTTAAGGCCATATTTGTCACGAAGGCGAAGATAAATTTCCTTTTCTGGCTTGATGAAGTGTTCCTCACATGATATTACCATACCGTCAAGTAACCGGAATATGTCGAATTTCTCCATGACCCGGTAGATTGTGTCGCTCCAGTTCGTCAACCCATATAGTTTGAATCCAGATTGCTTTAACTTTTTTAGAAGTACACGCATACCTTCAATCTCTCCTGTTATCTCTTCTAGATAATTATCTTTGAAAAACGTGAAGGCATCACTATATTCAGGATACCTTTTTATCGCTCCGTCAATCATTTTATCAAACGGGATTATTCCACGGTCGCACATGTTTATAAATTTCGGATCTGATAGAATTTTGTGAAAACCGATTAGTGACACTTCATCATCCCCGAAATGTCGTTCAAGCAAGGGTTGCAAATCGTGATTTACGAGGACCTTGCCAAAATCAAAAATGAGGTTTTTAATCATTATCTTCGATATTTTTAATTACACGGCAAGGATTGCCGACAGCTATGGAATTGGCAGGAATATCTTTCACGACAACACTGCCTGCTCCGATGACAGAGTTTTTACCGATGGTCACACCCGGAAGGATTGTAGAGCCGCCTCCTATCCATACACCATTTTCTATAAGGACAGGTCGGGCAATTGTGTCGCAGATGGACGCTCCGGGATGTGTCCTTTCCGGCATCCTTTCCGCAAGGTGAACGGAATGAGTTGCGGTATATATTTTCACATCGGGGGCTATCATCACGTTGTTACCGATAATGATATTGTTATTATCGAGGAACGTACAGTTCATGTTCACGATCACCTTGTTCCCGAAATAGATGTTTTTCCCATACTCGCATCGGAAGTCTATGTCGATGTAAACATCCTTGCCGATACTTCCGAACATCTGCCGATAGATGCGCTGCTTTGCCTCATTGTCGGCATAATCCGTTTCTCTGAGTTGGTGTAGTAGCCTTTTGTTACGGACAGTCATTTCCGTTATTTCGGGCGATGTGCCGTCGAAAGGCTCCTCATCCATACATTTTTGATATTCAGTTTTCATGTGTTCAATTCATCTCATTGTAGAGTCTTATTCTTTATTTGAGCCAATTATTACGACAAGGTAACGCAAGCAAGAATAGGCAGCTTCAAATTGATATGCCTTCAAGCATACGCAAAGTTACACAAAATAGCTGAGAACACGAACAAACGAAATGTATAAAAACTGTACTTGCCTGTTGACTCTACAAAAAGTAAGGCTTTTTCATTTAACATCTCATTTAAGTGGAGCTTCTTGTAAATTTTAGCATGCGCTATTGTTTTCGGTGGAAGGATTCAGGAAAACACGTACGACCTTTCCAGAAAACACGTACGACTTTTTTCAAAAACATGTATGTGTTTTCGCAGAAAGATTATCCTGTTTTTTTAATGTTGATTTTTAATGCTTTATGCATAAGCTTCTCTTGTGAGCTTATTGTACGGAATTTTACTTGGGATCCGTGTATTCCGTATATTCCGGCCTGGCTGAAGTGGATAGTTAAATAAAAAATACCATCTTTGCCCCCGAAT
>ENA-OPXB01001423-OPXB01001423.1-human-gut-metagenome-genome-assembly--contig:-NODE-1423-length-12469-cov-1.934912_pt1 | contig 12469 bp, 11 predicted proteins | sample MGYA00241516_ERZ502024 | MGnify/ENA primary metagenome ERZ502024 (study PRJEB25962, sample SAMEA2041926) | human gut metagenome | biome: human gut; feature: human-associated habitat; material: faeces...
TGCACGACATCGGCAAGCCGCTGACGAAGGCTTACGATCCTCAGGTGGGTTGGACGTTCCATTCGCACGAAGTGGTCGGTTCGAAGATGGTGCCTGCCATTTTCCGAGCGTTGAAGCTGCCCATGAACGAGCATATGAAGTTCGTGCGGAAGATGGTTTTTCTGCATCTGCGTCCCATTATCCTTTCGGAAGATATGGTGACCGATTCTGCGGTGCGGCGGCTGTTGTTCGAGGCCGGGGACGATGTGGAGAAGCTGATGACCCTCTGCGAGGCGGATATTACATCCGGCATCGACGCCAAAGTGAAACGCTACCTGCAGAATTTCGAGTTGGTGCGCCGTAAGATGAAGGACCTGGAGGAGCGGGACCGTATCCGCAATTTCCAGCCTCCGATCACGGGCGAGATCATCATGGAAACCTACGGAGTTCCGCCCTCCCGCGTGATCGGCGAGATCAAGGAGATCATCAAGGAGGCCATTCTGGAGGGGGAGATTCCCAACGATTATGAGGCGGCGTACGCCTTGATGGAACGGCTGGCGGAAGAACGGGGACTTCGGAAAAAACAGTGAGTGACCCTTCCCTTCCTCGTGCGGTTCGTTTTCCGGAGCTTGTTTCCTTTTGATTTTTATCGTAAGGCGGGTGATCCCGATCCCGTATGCCGTCGTGCGGGTGCGGAGAGGCGGGATGACCGTATATGAAATGCAGCGCAGGGATTCGCCTTGCGCTGCATGTTTTTCGGAACGACCGGTCGCCTGGGGCGGTCGGCCGATTTATTTCTTATCCGTCATTTTGGCGGCTTTTTCCGCTTCGAGGTCTTTTCGTGATTTGGACATCGTTACCAGCCATACGCCCAGGAAGATGCAGCCCGCTGCGGCGGCTTTCGTGAATCCGAAAACGTCGAGCCCGAGCACGACCGTGAAAAGCACCGAGGCGACGGGTTGCACGTAATTGTACATGCTGATAACCGTCGGACGCAGGTAGTGCTGGGCGATCGGCACCATCAGATAGGCCAGGAACGTCGAGAGTACGATGGCGAAGGCGGCTCCGCCCCAGACCCGTGCGGGAACGGCCGGGAAGTCCACTTCGAGGGCGGGCCGGTGGTAAAGTACGACCACTACGATCGCTGCGAAGAAGAACATCCACTTCATCGTGGTCACAGGCGAGTATTTGAGGATCACCTTGCGGCAGGCCGTCAGGTAGATGGCGTAGCAGACCGAACTGACGAGGGTGATGATGTCGCCCGCGATCGATCCGCCGCCGCTTTCGCCGCGGCTGCTGATGAGGATCACGGCTCCCGCCGCGCCGAGTAGCACGCCGCCCGTCTTGAGCGGGGTGATCGGTTCGCGCAGAAAGAACATCGCCAGGATCATCGTGAGGATGGGTACCGTGGTGGCGATGATCGAAACATTGATCGGCGAGGTGAGGGAGAGTCCCCAGAGGAAAAGAATCTGGTCGAGCTGGATGCCGAAGAGCGAGGCGACGAACAGTCCGCCCAGGTCGCGCCAGGCGACCCGTTCGCGCGGCAGGAAGGCGGATGCCAGCCAGAAGAGCAGAAAAGCCCCGACCAGACGATAGACCGTCAGGGCGAAATGGTTAAGCCCCTCCGGGTTCTCGGGCGAGAGAAGGACGGTCTTGCAGATCGGGGAGTTCAGTCCCCAGATGACATTGGCCAGCAGCAGGGCTCCGTGCCCTTTGAGAGCTCCGCGCTCCATTCGATTGATTCCTTTTTTGGTGACAGGGACAAAGATACGCAGAAAACCGGAACTTGGTGCGAAAATTGTCCTATGCTTTCCGTCTATGGGAGCGTTGCGTTATAATTTCGATCTGATTTTCGCCAATCTGTTGTTCGGCGCCAATTTTTCATTTTATGTCTCTTTGACGCGCAACTACCTCGATTTCCAGCAGATTTTTATGCTTCAGGTACTTGCGGCGTCGATTTTTTTCATTCCTTTCGCCCTTTTCTCGAAACAGTCCTACCGCATTCCGCTGCGCGATTTCGGCAATATCTTGATCGTGACCGTGCTGATCGTCTATGGCTGGATGTTCATGCTGTTGTGGGGAGCTTCCTATACCTCGCCGATCGACGCTTCGACGATCTCGACCCTCGGTCCGGTGTTCACCATCCTGACGGGACATTTCCTGCTGCGGGAAAAGAACATTACGTGGGCACGCCGTATCGGTGTGGTGCTGGGTTTCGCAGGTGCGGCTTTCCTCCTGTTCGACAAGGGGTTTCGGCTGGCACCCGGCAGCAGCGGCCTGGGCAACGCCCTGGTGCTCGTCGCCGTGGTGGCGATTGCGGTCAATACGGTCATCATCAAGCCGCAGTTGCAGCGGTACGGGACGTTGGTGGTGATGGGATGGTACTATATCATCGGGTTGCTTATTACCGCCCCCTTCTTCTGGAAATACATTGCCGATACGGATTTTCTGCGCCTGCCGCTGAGCGGTCAGGCGGAGCTGGCTTATGTGCTGGTTCTGGGTACGGTGCTGCCGATGTACCTGCTTTACCGGGGCACGGAGAAGCTCACTTTCATCCACACGGCCCTTTACCGCTATATCCAGCCCGTAGTCGCTACGGTTCTCGCGCTCGTGCGGCACCAGGAACAAATCGACCGCACCAACATCATCGCCGGGGTGTTGATTTTCGCCAGTATTATCCTGGTGATCCGCGAAGCTAATCTGCGAGGTTTCTTCTCCAGCGTTCAGGCACCGTCACCGACTCCTGACGGTCGAAGTCGAAAGCGACCATGACCGAGGTGCTTTCGGTCTTTACCGTTTCCCTCCCGGCGGCATTGCGCCCGATGATCTGCTGGAAGAGGGTGATGCTCTTGTTACCTACTTTGGCGACCGTAGTCGTGACGTAGATGTCGTCCTCCATCCGGATCTGCTCTTTGAAGGAGTTCGCGGTCGCGGCCGTGATGATGCGGCTCGTTCCGGAGAGTACGTCGTCCTGCAGGACCTGCCGGTAGAAATCCGCTTTGCCCAGGTCGAAATACATCTGCTGCGATACATTGTTCACGTGCTGGAACATGTCGATATCCGAAACACGCTTTTGAATAAGAGTTTTGATGATTCGTGCCATAAGGTGTACCTTTTAGGGCAAGAACCTGTCGCTGCCTTTGGCGGGGGATCCGGACAGGCTCTCTGCCTGGTAGATGGTAAAAAGAGGCCGGAGTTCTGTCGGTGCTTTATTCGCGGATGATCCTGAACTCTCCGGCTTCGTTGAAAAGGAGGATCGACGAGGCCTTGCCCGTCGGTTTGCCTTCGAATTTTGGATTGACCACATAATCCACCCCGTCGATGATCTCGCGGGAGATTTCGGCCAGGTTGCGGGGCGTATCTTCGCCCGAGATGTTCGCCGAAGTCGAAACGATCGGGCGCCCCAGCTTGCGCAGCATCGCCTGGCAGAAGGCATGGTCGGGAATCCGTACGCCCAGCGTCCCCTCTTCGGGGATGAGGTTCGCGGCGACGCCCGAAGCTCCGGGCAGGATCAGCGTGAGCGGCTTGGTGGCCAGCTCCTGCACTTCGAAGGCGATGCCGGGGGCCTTGTGAACGTACCGCACGACCATATCGGGCGTGGCGCAGAGCACCAGCATCGATTTCTTGTTTTCGCTGCGCTTGAGGCGGGAGATCCGCTCGACCGCTTCGGCGTTGGTGGCGTCGCAGCCGATGCCCCAGACCGTGTCGGTCGGGTAGAGGATCACTCCTCCTTCACGAAGGATCCGGACGGCCTCCGTCACGGCCTGTTCCATGGTTTCCGTTGCCATAATGTTTTTCGAATTTGCGGATACTCCCGGAGCGGAGCGATTCCCGGGAGCCGTCTTGTGTTAATGGTTCAGGGGCAGCACTTCGATCCAGTAGTCGTCCGGATCGTTGATGAAGTAGAGTCCCATTTCGTGGTTTTCGAAGCAGACGCATCCCAGCTCCTTGTGGTAGGCGCGTACGGCTTCGTAGTCGCCCGCGACGCGGACGCAGAGGTGGCTTTCGTTCTCGCCCAATTCGTAGGGCGTCGCGGCGTGATCCCGCAGCCAGGTCAGCTCCAGGCGGAACCCGGTTTCTCCGTCGCCCAGGTAGGCGAGGATGAAGCTGCCGTCGTCGGCCTGCTTGCGTGAAATCTCTTTCAGACCGAGGGCCCGGTCGTAGAACGCGAGGCTGCGTTCCAGGTCGGTGACGTTGATGTTGAAATGGTCGAAGCGGGCTTTGATTTCCATAGAAAAAATTGTCGTGTTTTCGTTGAATATCCTGTTTCGTTTTCGCCGTTGGGCGCGTCCGGATTCCGTCTGCCCTTGCAGCGCGGAAATGGAAAGAGGCTTTCGTCGTTTCCTGTTCGGGGGGCCGGAAGCGGCTGTCGTCCCGATACTGCGATCGCCCGGTTTCCGGGATGGCTCACGGCTCCGGGTCGTGGTCGTAAGGCCGGTTTGCATCTTCCGTTTGCGGCGACGCGGGCGGGAAATCGGTTTCGCTTCGTTCCCGGAGGCGGCGACGCGATCCGCTTTTCCGGTCGCGGAACCGGACGTTCAGGCACGCGGTCGCATCCGGAGAGCCGGCCGGTCCTCGCGCGGCGAAAACCTTTGGCAAAGTTAGACATTTTTGGATATTCCTTGTAAAATATGAATTGTTTTTCTTAATTTTGCGCCGCGCTCCGGTCCCCGAAGACGTTTCGGGTGTGGGAGTTAGAGTCGTTGAATAATTGAAAAAATATAGAAAACTATGGGAAGAGCGTTTGAATATCGCAAGGCGCGCAAGTTGAAGCGTTGGGGGCACATGGCCCGGGTGTTTACCAAGATCGGCAAGGAGATCGAAATAGCCGTCAAGTCGGCGGGTCCCGATCCTTCCGCCAACACCCGCCTGCGCATCCTGATTCAGAACGCCAAAGCGGAGAACATGCCCAAGGAGAATATCGAACGTGCGATCAAGCGTGCCACGGAGAAGGATTCGGCCGACTACAAGGAGGTGATCTACGAAGGATACGGCCCGCACGGCATTGCGGTCATGGTGGAAACGGCGACGGACAACACCAACCGCACGGTGGCCAATGTCCGCATGCACTTCAGTCGTTGCGGCGGTACGCTGGGTAACAGCGGCAGCGTGGCTTTCCTGTTCGAGCACAAGTGCGTGTTCAAGTTCCACGTGCCGGCAGGTACGGATTTCGAAGAGCTGGAGCTTTCGATGATCGACCTGGGCGTGGACGAGTTCGCACCCGAAGACGAAACGACCGTTACGGTCGAGGCGCCCTATGAGTCGTTCGGTGCGATCCAGAAATGGCTCGACGACCAGAACTACGAGATCGTGTCGGGCGAGTCGATCCGCATCGCTACGGATACCAAGGAGCTTCACGGCGAGGAGCGTGAGGCGGTCGAGAAGCTGATCGAGCGTCTGGAGGAGGACGACGACGTGGTGAACGTCTATACCGCCATGAAGGACGAGGCGGAAGAGGAGTAGTTTTTCGTTTCGCACATAAAGACGATCCCGGCATTTCACGATGCCGGGATTTTTTGTTTGGCGGAGGGGGCGGGGGACTTCGCCCGACTGTCGTGTCGGCCGGAGCCTCGGCGGTTGCGTCCCGGCGTTTCGTTACATCCCTTTCCGGGCGATCGCCCAGGCCAGGCGGTTGTAGGCCGCGAGCAGCGGACCGCGCCAGCGGACGGGCAGTGCGTTGAGGATGCGCAGTTTGCGCAGCGTACGTCGGTCGTGCCGGGTGTAGGCGAAGAATTTCGCTGCCCGGGCGGCTTCCGCCGTGCCGCCTTTGGCGCTGATGACGAGGGCCTTGCCCAGTGCCGCGCGGGCGACGTATTCGTTGCTCGAATCGCGGGCGGCGGGTTCGTATAGGTCTTCGAAGGAAAATCGCGTCTGTTCCGGGCGGTAGATGGCTGCCGAACGGTTGGAAGCAGCTTTCGAGTAACGCACGAGCCGGGCCGGGGAGAAGCAGACCGGGCTGGTGCGGGCGAGTTTCGTCCAAAGGTATTGATCTTCGCCCAGGCGCATCCCTTCGGGAAATCCGCCCAGCGAGAGAGCCGGTTTCCGCCGGAGCGTAGTCGAGGAGGGGATCAGCACGTAATGGGAGAGCGCTTCGGTGAAGAAATCCACGACACCCTCCGTTTGCGGAGTGTCGCCCGGTGTCAGGTGATGTCCGTCATCCACGTTGAAAGAGGTTGCGTAGGCTCCGCAGCCCGGGTAGGCAGCGATCAGACGTTCGATTTCTGCCAGATAGCCCGGTTCCCACGTATCGTCCCCGTCCAGCAGGGCGGCGTACTCTCCGCAGGCTTCCTGCATGGCCCGGTTGCGGGCGGCGCTTACGCCCCGGTTCTCCTGCTGGATCAGCCGGATGAGGGGCGAGCCGATCTCCTCGACCCGGGCGGCGCTTCCGTCGGTCGAACCGTCGTCCACGACGATGATTTCAAGAGGCTGCGAGGTTTGTGCCAGCACCGAACGGAGGGTGCAGGCGATCTCTTTCTCTTTGTTATAGAGGGGAATGACGACCGAAATATCAGATTTCATAGCTCGATTTTTCCGGGAGTATCCGCTCGAAAGCCTTGCACAGACGCTGGCATTGGCGGTCGAAGTCGGAGATGTGCTCGCTGTCGTTCAGGCAGATCATCCGCCAGCGCTGCTGTTCGATGTCGCGGCAGATGCTTTCGAGCGAGTCGTCCGTGAGGGTCATCAACCGGCAGTCGGCCATCGAGCGGGGCGCGAAAGCTCCCGAGGCCAGCATGTCGTAACGGACGAGCCAGTGCGAGAGATCGCTCAAGGAGCGGATTCGGTGACGGCAGGAGGCGTCCAGCTCCTGGGGCCAGCGTTCCCAGGCTTGCCGAAAGCGCTCCGTGAGGTAGGGCTGGGGCATGTGGGAGTCGTTGAAACCCGGGAAGAAGCCCCAGGGTAACAGCGTGAGGGTTTTCAGCAGGCTGACGATACCGTAGCGTGGCGAGAACCACCGGGCGATGTGGTTGCGGATAGCCGTGCGTTTATCGTGCAGGCGGTTGATCAGCTCCAGGTCGTTGTAGATGATATGCCCGACCGACGAAGGTTGTACGACGCTCAGGCGTGCCATGTCGCAGGGCACACCCCGGCGAAAAAAATCCTCCGGCCGGCAGCCGCGCGTAAGAAACGTGTCGTCGTTGAAGAGTACGAACCGGTCGGCCAACCCTTCGATGCGGTGGATATTCAGTTCGATGGTGTTCGAATTGAATGTGGGGAGGTACTCCGCCGGGATGAAATCCCGGTGATTCACGATGTGCAGCTTGGGGTGGTCGCGCCGTAACCACGCAGGCAGGTGTCCCCAGGTAATGAAATGCACCTTCCGCACCCAGGGAGCGAAACGTTCCGCACTCCGGAACCAGTAGTGCAGATTGCGCCAGTCGCGGTAACGGATCTCCGAGGCATCGTCGTTCTCCGCCTGTCGTGTGCGGACGAACTCTTCGCGCCAGGCGGGATCGTTGCCGTCTACCCACAGGATTACGAAATCTATCTCGTTCATTTTTGCTGTTTGGCAATTAAATTTTATTCGGGTTCTTGTCTGTTTCCGTTTTTTTTCGATCTTCGGGTGACTGCGGGATTTTCAGGCCGCCCTCTTCGGGGTGTTTTTGCGAGGAGTCCCTTTTTGCGTAGATACCGAAGCCCCGGTGTTTACTGTACCAGCAGGTTGCAGCCGCGTATGTCGCTGCGGTCGATACGTCCTTCGATTTCGAAACTGCCGTCGTCGAAGACGCGGCCGATGTCCTGTGTTTGGATGAAGGCGCAGGAGTAGCGGTTGGCCAGGTCGATGATGTCGATCCCGCCCCGCACACCTGCCGGGCGGATGTCGAAGGGATCGTTCACGTCGCGTACCAGCACCCGCATCCAGCCCGGTGTGCGGAAGATGCCGCTGCCCGAAGAGTAGGCTTGCGAGGTCAGTTCGGCCATGCCGTATTCCGAGTGGATGCTTTCTACGCCGAACGCTTCGCAGAGGATGCGGTGGAATCGGGCCTTCGGAAGCTCCTCCCGGTGCCCTTTCATACCGCCGGTCTCCATCACGACCGTATTTTCGAATTTCGGGGCGTATCGCTCCGCGAGGTCCCAGAGTGCGTAGCTGACGCCCAGCAGGATTTTGGGCTTCGGATCGCGGGCCATGTCCGCGAGCAGTTTTTCGTAGTCGTCGAGGTAAAAGCCGCCTGAGCCGCAGGCTGCGATCAGTCGGTCGGCCATATAGACCAGCGACGAACCTTCGCGCTGGAGATAGTTGGGCAGCAATCCGTAGAGGCTCCATCCGGCCGGATCGCCGTAAAACGTCCGGAAGGCCGTGAGAAACGCCTTTTCATAGTGGGCCAGCGATTGCATGAAGTGCCGCGAGGGAGTCGTGCCGCCCGTGTTGCTCGACGTGAAGACGATTTCGGGGGGCCGGTCGCCGGCATAAACTTCGCGTCGCTTGAACAGCTCGATCGGCAGGAACGGAATCTGTTCGATCCGCGTTACTTCTGCGGGTACGACTCCGATGCGGTCGAGGTATTCGCGGTACACGGCGCACCGGTCGGCCTGAAACCGGAAAGTTTCGAGCGCGGTCCGTTCGAAAGCGGATGTATTTCTCGGTTCGAGGGCGAAGATATTGTCGGTTGTCGTCATCGTGCAGGTGAAAGATTAAAAACGCAGTCAAAGATAGTGAAAGGTGAGAGCAATCGTGCGGGCTTGCACGCAGAGATCGTCAAATCGCATCCTATCTTCTACAAAGATAGTGAAAGCCGAAAAGAAAACGGGAGCTTGCTCCCAGTTTTCAGAGGCGTATCCTATCTTCTACAAAGATAGTGAAAGCCGAAAAGAAAACGGGAGCTTGCTCACAGTTTTCAGAGGCGTATCCTATCTTCTACAAAGATAGTGAAAGGTGAGCGACAAGTCAAACTTAACTTTCTGTTTTCCTCCTTCTCTTCCTCCTTGCATGGCAGAGTTTGCAAATGTCTTCTGTGTATGTTTCGGGCGTCGGTCGTTTGAACTTGTCCGAACCGTATTTTATCTTCGAGGGATGAGCGCAATCGTGCGAACAGGCCCGCGAAGATCGTCGAATCGCCCTCGATCTTCTGCAAAGATACGATTAAGCCGAGTGCAAAAGCAAATTTATTTGCATTTTGCCGAGGCGGAGTATCTAAGACGCAGTCAAAGATTGTGATTAAGCCGAGGGCAAAAGCAAATTTATTTGCATTTTGCCGGGGCGGAGTATTTAAGGTGCAGCCAAATATACGAATAGGTCCCGGTGCAAGGGCGAATTTAGCCGAAGTGTGGGCGATTGGCGATAACGCTCTTTATCGAATGGATAATCGCCTGCCCACCCCCTGCCTCCTTCTCTGCCCGGTTGTCGGCTCTGCCTGCTACGAATCGTGCGAAACGGAATTCCCCGGCTTGTGCTCCGGGTGCCCAATTCCAATTCCGGTTCGGTCGGGAAATATCCGGTGTCGTAAATTCAAATAACACCCCAAGGAAAAATGTGATTTCTCCCTCGGGGTGTGTCGTATTTATGGCCTGCGCCCGTGTTGTCCTCGGCCTGTCGTTACTTTTTCGACTTCGGCGCGAGGATCATGTTCATCTTTTTGCCGTCCAATTTGGGCATCGACTCGACTTTGGCGAGCTCTTCCAGATCGGTGGCGAAACGTAGCAGCAGGATTTCTCCCTGCTCCTTGAACACGATCGAACGACCGCGGAAAAAGACGTAGGCTTTGACCTTGGAACCCTCCTTGAGGAAGTTCTCGGCGTGCTTCAACTTGAAGTTGTAGTCGTGGTCGTCGGTCTGCGGTCCGAAGCGAATCTCCTTGATCGTGACCTTCGCTTGGTTGGCCTTCAGCTCCTTTGCCTTTTTCTTTTGTTGGTAGAGGAACTTCTGGTAATCGGCGATGCGGCACACGGGGGGATCGGCTTTGGGCGAAATCTCGATCAGGTCGAGCTCCATCTCGTCCGCGAGCTTGAGTGCGTCGCGGATCGGGAGTACGACGGGCTGTTCGACGTTGTCGCCGACCACGCGCACCTGGGGTGCCGTGATCTCGTCGTTGATACGGTGCGGATTATCCGCTTTTTTCGGTTGAAAACCGGGTCTTGGAAGCCTCGGTTTCTGTGAATTGTTATTCCCGGGAGTCGATGGTCGCGGCGGGAATGGACGAGGTGGTGTTGCTATAGCTTTGTCCTCCTGAAATATTTAGTTAATACTTAGTTCTTTTGCTCCATTTTGTTGGCGTCGATCTCGTGGCTGACCAGATCGGTCATATAGTCGCGGAACGCTTCGAGGGTCATCTGTCCCTTGTCGCCTTCGCCCTGCGCACGAACCGATACCAGTCCTTCGGCTTCCTCCTTTTCGCCGACGATCAGCAGGTAGGGGATACGCTTGAGCTCGTTGTCGCGGATCTTGCGGCCGATCTTCTCGTTGCGGTCGTCTACCTGCGAGCGGATGTCGTACTTGTTCAGGTAGGCGCTGACCTTCTCGGCGTAGTCGTTGAACTTCTCCGAAATCGGCAGCACGACCACCTGGTCGGGCGAGAGCCACAGCGGGAATTTGCCGCCCGTGTGCTCCAGCAGCACGGCTACGAAACGCTCCATCGAGCCGAACGGCGCCCGGTGGATCATGATCGGGCGGTGCATCTTGTCGTCGGCGCCCTTGTATGTCAGATCGAAACGCTCCGGCAGGTTGTAATCTACCTGGATCGTACCCAACTGCCACTTGCGGCCGATGGCATCGCGGACCATGAAATCCAGCTTGGGACCGTAAAAGGCGGCTTCGCCGTATTCGATGACCGTGTTGAGCCCCTTCTCCTTGGCGGCCTGGATGATGGCGCTTTCGGCCTTCTCCCAGTTTTCGTCCGATCCGATGTATTTCTCCTTGTTGTTGGGATCACGCAGCGAAATCTGTGCCGTATAGTTGTCGAACTTGATCGTTTTGAAAATATAGAGCACGATGTCGATCACTTTTTCGAACTCTTCGAGCAGTTGGTCGGGGCGTACGAACATGTGGGCGTCGTCCTGCGTGAAGCCGCGCACACGGGTCAAGCCGTGCAGCTCGCCCGACTGCTCGTAGCGATACACCGTGCCGAACTCCGCCAGGCGCACCGGCAGCTCCTTGTAGGAGCGGGGCTTCGAGCGGTAGATTTCGCAGTGATGGGGGCAGTTCATCGGCTTGAGCAGATACTCTTCGCCCTCGATCGGGGTGTGGATCGGCTGGAACGAGTCCTTGCCGTATTTGGCGTAGTGGCCGGAGGTCACGTACAGTTCCTTATTGCCGATGTGGGGCGTGATGACCTGCTGGTAGCCGTACTCCTTCTGTACGCCGCGCAGGAACTGTTCCAGGCGGTCGCGCAGGGCAGCGCCTTTGGGAAGCCACAGGGGTAGCCCCTGGCCTACGCGTTGCGAGAAGCAGAAAAGCTCCAGCTCCTTGCCCAGCTTGCGGTGGTCGCGTTTCTTGGCCTCCTCCATCATCGCCAGATACTCGTCGAGCATCGACTTCTTGGGGAAGGAGATGCCGTAAATGCGGGTGAGCATCTTGTTCTTCTCGTTGCCGCGCCAGTAGGCTCCGGCGACCGAGGTGAGCTTGATGGCCTTGATCAACCCCGTGTTGGGCAGGTGCGGTCCCCGGCAGAGGTCGGTGAATGCGCCGTTGGTGTAGAACGAGATCGTGCCGTCTTCCAGGTCGCGGATCAGCTCCACTTTGTAAGGATCGCCCTTTTCGGTGAAATTCTTCAGCGCGTCGGCTTTCGATACTTCCGTGCGGATGAGTTGCTCCTTGTTGCGCGAAAGTTCGATCATCTTCTTCTCGATGGTTTCCAGATCGGCTTCGGTGATGGGCACGGGTGAGTCCACGTCGTAGTAGAATCCGTTCTCGATCGCCGGGCCGATGCCGAACTTGATGCCCGGATAGAGGGCTTCGAGCGCCTCGGCCAGCAGGTGCGACGAGGTGTGCCAGAAAGCGTGCTTGCCTTCGGGGTCGTCCCACTTGTAGAATTTGATCGAAGCGTCCTCTTCGATGGCGCGGTTGAGATCGACGGTCGCGCCGTTTACCGATGCGGCCAGGGAGTCGGCAGCTAAACGAGGGCTGATACTCTCGGCGATCTGATAAGCCGTAGTCCCTTTGGCGAACTCTTTGACGTTGCCGTCCGGAAAGGTGATTTTAATCATTTGTAAATTATTGTTTTGGGGCCTTCGGCGCTTCCACAATTACGAGACGGAATACACCTCCGGTTCGCCCGGTTTTACTGTTTTGCCTGCGGCTTTCCGGCGGGCTTGTCCGCGCAGGCGGATAGGGCCGGATTGTCGCTTATGCTTGTGACAAGGAACGTGCCGGGAAGCGGTTTCTTGTCCGGATCGGCTCCGTTGCCGTATGACACTATGCCTTGAATCGGCCGGGACCGTCGGGAGAGTGCGTGCCGTCCGATTTACGGGGCCGACTATCCGTTCGGTTTTCGGAGCCGCGTTCAGCCGGTTTAACTCTCTTTCTCCGTATCGGGCAGGTCCTTCACGGACAAGTCCC
>ENA-OPXB01001437-OPXB01001437.1-human-gut-metagenome-genome-assembly--contig:-NODE-1437-length-12385-cov-1.933090_pt1 | contig 12385 bp, 8 predicted proteins | sample MGYA00241516_ERZ502024 | MGnify/ENA primary metagenome ERZ502024 (study PRJEB25962, sample SAMEA2041926) | human gut metagenome | biome: human gut; feature: human-associated habitat; material: faeces...
ACTCCAAAGGAAATGTAAAAGGTTATGTTGGAAATCCAAATGTTATTTTACATGCTAATGACAAGGGAAAATTAGATGTTGCCGGTGCGGTTGGCGTGGGATTTATGAACGTTATCAAAGATATGGGGATGAAAGAGCCTTATGTGGGACAGACTGTTTTACAGACCAGTGAGATTGCAGAAGATTTGACTTATTATTTTGCAACAAGTGAGCAGGTTCCGTCCTCTGTAGGTCTTGGAGTGCTGATGGAAAAAGATAATACCGTAAAACAGGCAGGAGGATTTATCATTCAGTTAATGCCATTTACAGATGACGAAGTGATTAACAAATTGGAAGAAAACTTAAAGAAAGTAACTTCTGTTACCAGTCTGTTAGAGGAAGGACATACACCGGAAAGTTTATTAAAATTGATTTTAGATGGATTCGATGTGGAAATCATGGAGACAGTGCCGACACAGTTCCATTGCAATTGTAGTAAAGAACGTGTGGAAAAAGCGTTAATCAGTGTTGGTAAAAAAGAAATCAAAGAAATGATTGATGATGGAAAAGAAATTGAGTTAAATTGTCATTTCTGTAATAAAAATTATATCTTTACAGTAGACGAACTGAAAAGTATTTTAAAACGCTGTACAAGAGCATAAGGAAAGGTCGGGTACGAGATGAGAGACGGTTTTGTAAAAGTGGGAGCTGCAACGCCGGATATTTTAGTGGCAGATTGCGTGCACAATCGGGAAGAGATTGTAAAAAAAGTAAAAGAAATGGCAGAAGCAGGAACAAAGGTGATGGCATTTCCGGAGCTTTGTATTACGGGATATACCTGTTCAGACTTGTTCTGGCAGGAGTTGCTTCTTGTGCGTGCAAAGGAAGAACTTCATAGACTTGAAGAAGAGTTAGAAGAGGTGGAAGGCTTGATTATTGTGGGGCTTCCGCTGGAATTTAACCAGAAGCTGTATAATACAGCAGCTGTAATTTCGGGTGGAAAAGTTTTAGGATTTGTGCCAAAACACCATTTGCCGAATTATGCAGAGTTTTATGAGGCACGTCATTTTACAGCAGGTTGTGCATTTGAGGGAATGGTAAACTGGTACGGAAGAGAAGTACCTTTTGGACAAAATCTCTTATTTGCCTGTGAAGAACTGCCACAGCTTGTAACAGCAGTAGAAATCTGTGAAGATTTGTGGGCACCGAATCCGCCAAGTATTTCTCATGCCCTTTCTGGTGCTACTTTGATTATCAATCCGTCTGCGAGTGATGAGGCGACCGGAAAAGATGAGTACAGAAGAAATCTGGTTTCCGGTCAGTCTGCAAGACTGCTTTGTGGTTATATTTATGCCTCCGCAGGAAATGGAGAATCCACGCAGGATGTAGTATTCAGCGGACATAATATAATTGCAGAAAATGGTACGATTTTAAAAGAAGCAAAACGCTTCGCAAATGAAACGATTTACAGTGTGTTAGATATGAGTCGTTTAGTCGGAGAGCGCAGAAAAAATACAACCTGGCAGTCAGAGGAAAAAGAAAATTATCAGGTGATTCCATTTCATTTAAATGTAACCGAGACAAAACTGGAACGTTTTATCGATGCAAATCCATTTGTGCCGGATGCAAAAGGGAAAAGAGACAGAAGATGTGATGAAATTCTGACAATTCAGGCAATGGGACTCAAAAAACGTCTGGAACACACAAAGAGTCAGTGCGCCGTGCTTGGAATTTCCGGTGGACTTGATTCTACACTTGCACTTTTGGTTACGGCAAGAGCCTTTGATTTATGCGGACTTGACAGAAAACAGATTTTGGCAGTCACTATGCCATGTTTTGGAACAACGGACCGTACTTACACAAATGCCTGTGAGTTGACAAAACGTCTTGGGGCAACCTTAAAAGAAGTAGATATTAAAAAAGCAGTGACTCAGCATTTTGAAGATATTGGACATGACCCGTCTGACCACAGTGTTACTTACGAAAACGGACAGGCAAGAGAGCGTACTCAGGTGATCATGGACATTGCTAATAAATTTGGCGGAATGGTAATCGGTACCGGTGATTTGTCCGAACTTGCGCTTGGCTGGGCAACTTATAATGGAGACCATATGTCCATGTATGGCGTCAATGCTTCTGTGCCGAAAACACTGGTGCGCCATCTTGTAAGATATTATGCAGACACCTGCGACGAAGAAGCACTTTCTGATATTTTGCTGGATATTTTAGATACTCCGGTCAGCCCGGAACTTCTTCCTCCAAAAGATGGTGTGATTTCCCAGAAAACAGAAGATTTGGTAGGACCTTATGAACTGCATGATTTCTTCTTGTATCATTTACTTCGTTTCCAGTGCAGTCCGAAAAAAATTTACCGAATTGCAAAAAAAGCCTTTGAAGGAAAATACGAAGAAGAAGTGATTTTAAAATGGCTGAAAAAATTTTATTGGAGATTTTTCTCTCAGCAGTTTAAACGTTCCTGTCTGCCGGATGGACCGAAGGTCGGAAGTGTGGCAGTTTCTCCGAGAGGAGATTTAAGAATGCCAAGTGATGCCTGTGTTCGAATCTGGATTGAAGAGTTGGAAACATTATAGAAAATAAAAATCAAAAAAACTGTCGGACAACACCGGCAGTTTTTTGGCATATTTGACTGAAATTGCGGAAAATAAACTGAAAAACTGCCGAAATACTGGAAAAATTATTGTATCACATGTGGATTATGCGCAAAAGGGATTGATAGAAATAAAATGCCATGCTATGATACAAAAAATGGAACTGAAAATGGGCTAATATGTGTAAAGGCAGAAAGAGTCCGAGAGTACATAAAAAATAAAGGAGGAAGTTAAGACATGATAACAAAATACACTTATGGAAATCCATTTCAGACCGATGCAGTGGTACAAAAATTAGAGGTACAGAACGGGGATGTTCCGTATTTTACAGTGGTAAAAACGGAGGAACAGCTTCAGTTCGAGTATACACTGGAAAACGAAGAAAAGGTGTATGGTCTGGGTGAAAATGTACGTGGAATTAACAAGAGAGGCTGGATTTATAAGAGCTGCTGCGCAGATGAACCGAACCATGTAGAGGATCGCACCTCTTTATATGCGTCTCATAACTTTTTAGTTTTAGATGGAGGAAAAGAGCAATTTGGTGTGTTTTTTGATTATCCGGGAATCATTACCTTTGATGTGGGATATACGCATTTAAATGAATTAAAAATTACATTAAGTGAACCGGATGCAGATGTTTATGTAATGACAGGAGAAAGCATTTTAGACATTGTAAAACAGTTTCGTCAGCTGATTGGAAGAAGCTATATTCCTCCAAAGTGGGCATTTGGCTATCAGCAGAGTCGCTGGGGTTATATGAATGAAGCTGATATCCGTGAAGTGGTAAAAGGACACAGAGAAAAGAAAATTCCGCTTGAAAGTATTTACATGGATATTGATTACATGGAGCGGTTTAAAGACTTTACGGTAAATCAGGAACGTTTTCCGGATTTTCCTGAGTTTGTAAAAGAGATGAAAGCACAGCACATTCATTTAGTGCCGATTATTGATGCAGGTGTAAAAGTTGAAGAAGGCTATGACGTATATGAAGAAGGCATTGAAAAAGGCTATTTCTGTAAGAAAGAAAATGGAGAATACTTTGTAGCCGGAGTATGGCCTGGAAAAGTGCATTTCCCGGATGTATTAAACAAAGAGGCGAGAGAGTGGTTTGGAAATAAATATCAGGTGCTGTTAGACCAGGGAATTGAAGGATTCTGGAATGATATGAATGAGCCGTCTATTTTCTTTGCACAGGATAGAATGGATGAAACCTTTGATAAGATTGCAGAATTGAAAGATAAAAACCTTGATCTGGATACATTCCAGCAGTTTACCGGTCTGGTTGGAAGTCTGGCAAACAATACAGATGACTTTAAGAAGTTCTATCATAATGTAGATGGAAAAATGATGCGCCACGATAAAGTACATAATCTGTTTGGGTATAATATGACCCGTGCAGCAGGAGAGGCATTTGAACGCCTGAGCCCGGAAAAACGAATTTTAATGTTCTCTCGTTCTTCTTATATTGGCATGCATCGTTATGGTGGAATCTGGACTGGAGATAATAAATCCTGGTGGTCACATATCCTTCTTAACCTGAAGATGCTGCCGTCTCTGAACATGTGTGGTTTCCTGTATACAGGTGCTGACCTTGGAGGTTTTGGTGCTGATACAACAAGAGAATTGCTGCTACGTTTTCTCGCACTTGGTGTATTTACACCACTGATGCGTAATCATTCGGCGACGGGAACAAGAGAGCAGGAGTGTTATCAATTTGAAAATATCGAGGATTTCCGTGCTGTCATTAACACCAGATATCGTCTTGTGCCGTATCTGTACAGCGAGTACATGAAAGCTGCGCTGAGTGATGACATGTATTTTAAGCCGTTAGGGTTTGTTTATCCAGATGACAAGAGAGCAATCCGAGTAGAGGATCAGCTGATGCTCGGAAACGAGATTATGATCTCTCCGGTTTACGAGCAGAACGCAAGAGGCCGTTATGTTTATCTGCCGGAGGAAATGAAATTTGTCAAGTTCCTGCCGGATGGAAGCATTTCGGAAGAGATTCTCGCGAAAGGTATCCATTATGTAGATGTGGCATCAAATGAAGTACCGCTCTTCATTCGAAATGGTAAATGTATCCCGGTTGCAGAAGCGGCAGAGTGTGTGAAGGATATTGATACCGAACATCTGCAGCTTATCGGATACGAAAACAGCAGTTATACCATGTATGAGGATGATGGAATCCGCAAAGATTACGATAAGAAAGAAAATTACCGAGTATTTACAAATTAACGTTTAAAAGTAAAAAAATACTGCTTAGATATCAGAAAATGATATTCAAGCAGTATTTTTTGTCATATAGCGGAAAAATTTCGCTCGTATAAATTAGTCAATCGCTTCCCCTTTTTTATATTTCTCAACTACATGCTGGATACGTTCGCTTGGATCAAGGATGCTGCTGATAGAAGCATCATGGTTCAGTGTATCGATCACCAGTGCGATGTACTTGCTCATGTCGCAGTTGATGTAGTAAGGACGGCTGAGCAGTTCCGGTGTCTGATAGATCAGGTTTGTTGTGAGGATTCCGCTGATCAGTCCTTCTTCGTAAGCCTGGTCGAATTTTTCCATACCGTTTGTGAAAAGTCCGAAGGTTGCAGCAGCGTAGATACGTTTTGCTTTACGCATCTTGAGCTGGCGTGCTACATCGAGGATACTGTCACCTGAAGAAATCATATCATCAAGGATGATCACATCTTTGCCTTCTACAGAAGAACCAAGGAATTCGTGTGCTACGATCGGGTTACGTCCGTCTACGATGGTTGTGTAGTCACGGCGTTTGTAGAACATACCCATGTCGAGTCCGAGTACGTTGGCAAAGTAGATTGCACGTCCGGTTGCACCTTCATCCGGGCTGATCGCCATCATATGGTCAGCATCGATCTGAAGATCCGGTACATGCTTTAAAAGTCCTTTTACGAACTGGTAAGTCGGACGGATCGTCTCAAATCCGTTCAGCGGGATCGCATTCTGGACACGTGGGTCGTGTGCATCGAAAGTGATGATATTGTCAACACCCATGCGGACAAGCTCCTGCAGACCAAGTGCACAGTCCAGTGATTCACGGCCGCTTCTCTTGTGCTGGCGGCTTTCATACAGGAAAGGCATAATGACGTTCAGACGACGTGCTTTTCCTCCTACAGCGGCGATGACACGCTTCAGGTTCTGGAAATGGTCGTCCGGTGACATATGGTTGGTATTGCCGCTGAGCGAATAAGTCAGGCTGTAGTTGCAGACATCGACCATCAGATAAAGGTCTTTTCCACGTACAGACTCATTGATAATACCTTTGGCTTCACCAGATCCAAAACGCGGTACCTTTGCGTTGATCAGATAGTTCGGCTTTTCGTAGCCGTTGAAAACAAGATTGTCTTTCTGGAAACGAGTCTCTTCCTTTCTCCATTTTACGAGATAGTCATTGACTTTATTTCCCATCTCTTCACAGCCGTCTACAGCAATAATGCCGAGAGAGCCAACTGGAATATTATCCAGAATTCGTTCACTTCGATGTAACATCAGTGTTCCTCCCTGTACATAAGTTTCTTTTGAATGCGGATATCATCACCGGCAAGGCGAAGTATCTTATAATGGTTGCTTATCCGGGAAAATGTACGTTCTGTATAGTTCGTCTTGATTTCCTCCAGAGTAAGATTAGTAGAAATGATCGTGGATTTCCTGTTCAGGATCCGATCATTTAAACACACAAAAAGCTGAGAAACGACAAAGTCTGTATTTCGTTCGGTTCCCAGGTCATCAATGATCAGCAGATCACACTGGTGGATCTGCTCATATAAAAGACAGCTCTCATCATTCCGGGTCAGTGCTTTTTCAAGGAGCGCATCGAAAAATTCAGAGGCAGTCAGGTAAAGAACGGAATGCAGAGAATCCATTACTTCTTTTGCAATGCAGTGACTGAGAAATGTCTTCCCAATACCAGTATTCCCAAAAAGGAGCAGATTACCATGTTCGGTATCAAAATTGTGGATGAAATTCATACATTCCTGATAAGCCCGCGTTGCAAGCTCGCGGGAATTCTGACCGGAAAGCCGGTCTCTATAATTGGATGAATAATAATCAAAATTAAAATGTTCAAAATTTTCCTGTTCGAGAAGCCCTTTTAAGTTGGACTGGGTGTAGAACAGATCAATAATTGCTTTTAAAAAGCAATGGCACTTTTTCGTGCCGACATAGCCGGTATCCTGACAGTCCGGACATTCAAAATGCTGTTCCAGATAGTCTTCCGGGAATCCGGCGTCGGAAAGGAGTCGGCGGCGTCTGTCAGAAAGAGACCGGATATCTTCCTTCAAAGAAGTGAGGGCAGTGTCATCGCCTGCGAGCAGCTTTTTCGCCTGATCAAGACTGGCAGAAGAAATAGAGGCATCAATCGATGCAAGCTCCGGAACCTTCTGGCAGGCACGCTCGTAGTGAAGATTCGCGAGGTCGCGGCTCTTCGCTCTTTTTTCTTCATATACGCGCATCAGCGCATTGTATTGTGAATTAGTTAACGGCACAGTGTTCCCCTTTCTTAGTTACTGCGTAATAATTTTTTGGTAAGCTCGTCCATATTGTAAGAACGTTCTTCAAAATTACGGAATTTGGAAGGCTGCTGGGCAGAAGGTGTACGGTTTTGCCCCGAAGGAGTTTTCCTCCGGTCTTTTTCCTGCTCAAAGGCAGAATCAAGACGCTCAACATCTGCCAGTGTACGAACGTTGCTCGTCTTCCAGTTTTCGAGAATCTTGTCAGTATATTCAAAACTTGGCTGGTGGATCGCACTGATGGTGCGGTTGCATGCTTCCAGAATGAGATCCAGTTCGAAATTCCCATCCTCCAGCCATTTGCGGATATAATCCAGTTCGGCAGATGCAGGTCCCCGCCCTTTGATGCCAAATGCATTCAGGATAGAATAGCAGGTTTTGTTGTAAAATGCAGAGGAATTACGTGCCTGATCGACGGTTGTAATATGTTCATCTGCCCATGAAAGTGCTACTTTCTGAATGTAATGCATGCTCTTATGTCCGTTCTCCACACAGTATTCGATCAGATACTCGATCAGGTCTGCGGAAAAACCAAGGGAATCATAAAAGTAGGTAATCGCATCAACATCGGTACGGGATAAGGTTTTGCCAAGATATTGTTCAGCAATAAAAAGAATCTGCTTTAATTCTCTTCTTGCAGCAAGGGAACGTCTTGATGCAGGAAGATTCTGACCGGCAGCTTTGTCTGAAACAGTGGTATTTCCATCAGACTGCGTGACCGGAGATTTTTCATGAACGGAAGCAGACTGTGCAGAAGGTGTATGGAAAGCTGCTTTGACAGGTGTCTGATGAGTTGGTGCTTTTCCGATACAGATTCCGGCGAGTTCATTTGTTTCGTCATATTCGAGAGAAAGAATTCCTTCTTTTTCCCAGTATTTGAGTGCGCGCAGGATATCGCCTTCGGTATTCTCCAGAAGGTCTGCCATCTGCGGGATATCCGGAAGCTGCTCCGGGATATTCTGATAACGGAGAAGAAGAAGATAGACTTTTACATATTCTCCGTTCGCAGATACCATATAATGATCGATAAAGTCATTCTCCACGATCGTTATGTTATTGTGGGAATGATTGCGCAAAATAAGTGCACTCATAATTTCCGCTTCCTTTCTTTTCTGACTTTGTTCATTATAACATCATCCCAGATTGTAAAAAAGAATTTTCTGACGGAAATTTTTGTTATTACAAATAAAATTTCGCAAATATTGGAGAAAATCAGGCTTTTAACAGGTCTTCCCCAATGGTTACAACATCTCCGGCACCCATTGTGATCAGAAGATCGCCAGGCTGGCAATGGGTGGTGACGAACTCTTCGATGGCTGCAAAGCTTGGCAGATAAGTTGCGTCACATCCATGTTCTTTGACTGCATCTGCAAGCTGTGCGGAAGAGATGCCTAAAGTATCTGTCTCACGCGCTGCATAGATGTCAGCAAGGATTACATGGTCTGCATGTGCGAGTGCTTCAGCAAATTCTGAGAATAATGCTTTTGTACGTGTATAAGTATGTGGCTGGAAAATACACCACAGCTTTTTATGTGGATAATGTGCAGCACTTTTCAGTGTTGCAGCAATCTCTGTCGGATGGTGTGCGTAATCATCAATGATGGTCACTCCACCGACTTCACCTTTGTATTCAAAACGGCGGTCTGTTCCGTGGAAGGAAGCAAGACCTGTCTGGATCGTCTCCGCAGGAACACCAAGAATATCGGCAACTGCGATTGCCGCAAGTGCGTTATATACGTTGTGCTCACCGCCGACTGCAAGAGCGAGATGTGCAACATTCTGTCCGTCTTTTACGACATCGAAAGAGGCATTGCCCTGTTCGTTATAAGTAATATTGGCTGCACTGTAATCCAGGGAAGCTTCTTTGCCAAAAGTGATAACACGACAGGAAAGATCGGAGGTGATCTCTTCAATTTTATCAATATCTCCGTTGATGACGAGAGTTCCGTTTTCTGGAAGAAGCTTAGCAAAAAGGTGGAAAGAATTACGGATATCGTCCAGGTCTTTAAAAAAGTCCAGGTGATCCGCATCCACATTCAGAATAATACCGATTTTCGGGAAAAAGTGCAGGAAACTGTTGGTATATTCGCATGCTTCCGTAATAAAAAGGTCAGGTCCGCCGACACGGATATTGCCTTCGATCGCTTTCAGGATACCGCCGACAGAGATTGTCGGATCCAGGTCTGCTGCAAGAGCGATATGAGAAAGCATAGAGGTTGTGGTTGTCTTACCGTGTGTACCGGATATAGCAACCGGTATCTTATAGTTAGTCATAAGCTGACCGAGTAATTCTGCTCTGGATAACATCGGAAGATTCTGACGCTTTGCTTCTGCAAATTCTTCGTTGTCTTCGTGGATCGCTGCGGTATAAACTACAAGGTCGATACCGTCTATAATATTGGAAGCTTTCTGACCGTAAAATACGGTTGCACCATTCTGAGACAGATGATCCGTAAGTGCCGATTCTTTGTTATCGGATCCGGATACTGTGAAGCCTTCTTCAAGAAGGATCTCAGCGAGTCCACTCATACTGATGCCGCCAATTCCGATGAAGTGGATATGGCAAGGCTGATTAAAATCAATTTTATACATAATGACACTTCCTGTTCTGTGAATTTGTTTCATAGTATTTGACTTACGTGCATAATTATAACATAGATAGGTCAAAAACCAAACCTTTTCTTTTTGTGATATTTCTATAAAAAAGATAGGTAAACAGAAATATTTTTGTAAAATATGTTCACTATATGTATGTAATATGTTATAATGAAAAAACCAGAATTACTGAGAAGGGGTGAAGACATGATAAAAAAGGAAATGATAGCAATGCTATTGGCAGGAGGACAGGGCAGCAGACTTGGCGTCCTGACTGCAAAAGTTGCTAAACCGGCTGTTGCATTTGGCGGCAAATACAGGATCATTGATTTTCCGCTGAGTAACTGTATCAACTCAGGAATCGATACAGTCGGTGTCCTGACCCAGTATCAACCACTCAGGCTTAATACACATATTGGAATTGGTATTCCGTGGGATCTGGACCGGAATATCGGAGGGGTGTCAATTCTTCCGCCGTATGAGAAGAGTACAAGCAGCGAATGGTATACAGGAACGGCGAATGCAATTTATCAGAATCTGGAGTATATGGAGACATTTAATCCGGATTATGTACTGATCTTATCAGGAGATCATATTTACAAGATGGATTACGAGGTCATGTTGGATTTTCACAAGGAGAATCATGCAGATGTGACGATCGCGGCAATGCCGGTTCCGATCGAAGAAGCAAGTCGTTTCGGAATCGTAATTACCGACGAAGACAAGAGAATCACCGAGTTTGAGGAGAAGCCGGCGAATCCGCGGAGCAATCTTGCGTCCATGGGAATTTATATTTTCAGCTGGCCGGTGCTCAAAGAGGCACTGATCAAGATGAAAGATCAGCCGGGATGTGATTTCGGAAAGCATATCATTCCGTACTGTCATGAAAAGAAGCAGAGACTGTTTGCATATGAATATAATGGTTACTGGAAGGATGTTGGTACATTGAGTTCTTACTGGGAAGCTAATATGGAACTGATCGACATTATTCCTGAATTTAATCTTTATGAGGAATTCTGGAAAATTTATACGAATAATTCAATTATACCGCCACAGTATATCTCAAAAGAAGCTGTGATCGACAGAAGCATCATTGGCGACGGAGCTGAGATATACGGCGAGATACATAACTGTGTGATCGGCGCAGGTGTTGTTGTTGGACAAGGCTGCGTGATCCGGGATTCGATCATCATGCAGGATGTTGCGATAGGAAATGACTGTGTGATCGACAAAGCGATCATTGCGGAGAATGTTAAGGTTGGAGATAATGTAACCCTTGGAATCGGCAATGAAGCACCGAACAAGCTCAGGTCTGATATCTACAATTCCGGACTGGTTACGATCGGTGAGAATTCTGTGATTCCGGCAGGAGTACAGATTGGAAAGAATACTGCGATCAGCGGTATTACCGTGAAGGAGGATTATGTACAGGGTGCTCTTGAAAGCGGCGGAGTATTGATAAAGGCGGGTGACAGATCATGAGAGCAGTTGGAATCATTTTAGCAGGCGGTAACAACAACAAGATGCGGGAGCTTACACAGAGGCGTGCAGTGGCAGCGATGCCGATCGCAGGAAGCTACCGGGCAATTGATTTTGCACTCAGCAATATGTCCAATTCGCACATCCAGAAGGTAGCAGTACTTACTCAGTATAATGCACGTTCACTGAATGAACATTTGAATTCTTCCAAGTGGTGGGATTTCGGACGTAAGCAGGGCGGCATGTATGTATTCACACCGACGATCACGGCAGAGAGCAGCGACTGGTACCGCGGTACCGCAGATGCGCTGTATCAGAACCTCGATTTCTTAAAGAAAAGTCATGAGCCGTATGTGGTCATTGCAGGCGGCGACTGTGTCTATAAATTGGATTACGGCAAGGTACTGGAGTATCATATTGAAAAGAAAGCGGATATTACCGTAGTATGCAAGGAGATGCCTCCGGAGGAGGACGTTACCCGCTTCGGTCTGGTGAAGTTAAACGATGACGGACGTATCACAGATTTTGAGGAAAAACCGATGTTGGCGACCTCCAGCATGATCTCCTGCGGTATCTATGTAATCCGCCGCCGTCAGCTCATCGAACTTATCGAGCGCTGCGCGAACGAGGACAGATATGACTTCGTACAGGACATTCTGGTGCGCTACAAAGGTCTCAAGCGGGTCTATGCGTACAAGTTAAATACATACTGGAGCAATATCGCATCCGTCGATGCTTACTACCAGACAAATATGGACTTCTTAAAACCGGAAGTCCGCAATTACTTCTTCAAAGAGTATCCGGATATCTACTCCAAGGTGGATGATCTTCCGCCGGCAAAATACAATCCGGGCGCAGTTGTGAAGAACAGCCTGGTATCCAGCGGCTGTATCTTAAACGGAACGGTAGAGAATTCAGTTCTGTTTAAGAAGGTCTATATCGGAAACAACTGTATCATCAAGAATTCGATCATCTTAAATGACGTGTATATTGGGGATAATACCGTTATCGAGAACTGCATCGTTGAGAGCCGTGATACGATCCGCGCGAATACGACGTATATCGGAAAGCCGGACGATGTGAAGATCGTGATCGAGAAGAACGAGAGATATACCCTGTAAAAAGGGTGCCGCAGTTCGGAGACGGGATATTCCGGACGGTGCGGCAAAGGCTGAAAGACAGGCATTC
>ENA-OPXB01001448-OPXB01001448.1-human-gut-metagenome-genome-assembly--contig:-NODE-1448-length-12272-cov-2.887124_pt1 | contig 12272 bp, 9 predicted proteins | sample MGYA00241516_ERZ502024 | MGnify/ENA primary metagenome ERZ502024 (study PRJEB25962, sample SAMEA2041926) | human gut metagenome | biome: human gut; feature: human-associated habitat; material: faeces...
AACGGAACAAATCTACCGTGTTCTGCCATAACTTGTCGAACCACATCTTGGATTCTTCCGGCTTGCAGACAACGATCATCTCCTGCTTCTCAAACTGGTGGATACGGTATACACCGCGCTCCTCGATGCCGTGCGCACCGTAAGCTCCGAGCTGGGCGTGTCCCACCTATCGGTATCGGCCGTGACCAAGCGAGCCGGCTGCACGCGTTCATTGTTCTACCACTACTTCGCCGACATGGACGCCGCCGTCACCGCTGTTATGGACGAGGCGATCGACGGCTTTATCTCCGAACTCGAGCGGTGGAACGCCGACCGCACCGTCGGTGATATCGAGGGCGCGCTCGACACCGTCGCCCCGCTCTTTAAGCGCCTGGTCGCCAGCGGCCACGAGCTGCCGAGCACGCTTACCTCGAGCAGCGGCGCGCTCTACGGCGGCTTTTTGCACAACGTGGTCCAGCGCGTGGCGCAGTATATCTGCGACACCACCGTAGTGGATTTTGTCGCCCATCATGAGCTACGCATCGACCATGTCTACGAGACGTTCTACACCCTCATCATGGGCCTTTTGATGTATATCCGCACGCACCCCGATGTGCCCGACGAAACGGTCAAGGAAATCATCGCCTCGACACTCCACATCGAGGGCTATACCGCCAAGTATCCGGAGCGCAAGCCCCAGAACTGACGACATTTGGCCAAACTGCCCGCGATCAGAAGAGGGGCCGCGGGCGTGTGAAAGGAGAGCAGCATGCTGTTCGATGTTTGGGGTAGCGACACCCTTATCCACTGGGCCGGCTGGGCCATGGTCTTTATCGGCCTGATCGTGCTCAACGAGGTCGGCCGCCGCACCAAGCTCGGCGCGGCCATCATCTTTGGCGTGGCTCCGCTGGCCATGACCATCTACTGCGTCGCCATCGCCGTGGGCGTTTCGCAGGGTGCCGAGTGGGCGCTCACCAACCCCACCCATGTGTACCAGAACAGCTGGTTCCACTACGCCAAGGTATACGCGGCGCTCGCCGGCTGCTGGGGCTTCATTGCCATTAAGTACCAGTGGGGCAAGATCGGCAAGGCGCATTGGTTCCGCGCGTGGCCGTTTGTGATCGTCGCCATCAACATCATGATCGCCGTCGTGTCCGACTTCGAGAGCGCCTATCACTTCTTTGTCCTGGGCGAGTCCACCTGGGTCACCTCCGAGGGCGCCACGCAGCTGGCCGGCTGGAACAACGTGTTCAACGGCATCGCGGGCATCATCAACATCTTCTGCATGACCGGTTGGTGGAGCGTCTACGCCTCCGAGGATCAGACCGACATGCTGTGGCCCGATATGACCTGGGTCTACATTATCGCCTACGATATCTGGAACTTCTGCTACACCTACAACTGCCTGCCCACCCACTCCTGGTTCTGCGGCTTTGCGCTGCTGCTGGCGCCCACCGTCGCCGCCTTTATCTGGAACAAGGGCGGCTGGATCCAGAACCGCGCCTTTACGCTGGCCATTTGGTGCATGTTTGCCCAGGTGTTCCCGTACTTCCAGGAGGAGTCCATCTTTGTGACCCACTCCACACTCGACCCCGGCGCCGCTACCGCGGTCTCGATCGCCGCACTGGTCGCCAACGTCGCCGCGATCATCTACATCGCCTACCGTGCCAAGAAGCTCGGCCGCAATCCCTACAAGCAGGATGTCTTTGAGGGCACCAGCGATTGGGAGAAGGCTACCGCCCGCCGCGCCAAGGTTGATTACGCTCACGCCGAGTAACGCGCCTGACGCAGACATCGCTTGGGCGCGAAGCAGCATAGCCGGCTCCGCGCAACTCAACGCATTGCAGAGCCCCCGGAATGTGATTCGTTCGCGTTCCGGGGGCCTTTTGCTGCCGCGAGGATGCGGCCGAACGATGCGCTCGAGTTAAATCGGATCTTATATTTCGCACGCGCTTTATATGGCTCCATTTTTGGGTACAGTGTTGTCCCGATATTGAGCTTGGGGGATATATGAAAGATGAGACGATGGGCCAAGAGGATGCGGCCCAAGATGCAGAAGCTTGCGCTGAGGCCTTGGAGAGCTTAGACCGGATTTCACTTGATGAGATTGCGTTTGACGATTCGGGCGTTGATGTGCAGGATGAGTCGGAAGCCGAGGCGCAGTCCGATGATCAGGATGCAGACGACGTTGAGCCTGCCGAAGATGAGGCAGATCACGAAGACACCGAATGCGAGGCCGATGACCAGCCCGAATCCGACACGAGCGAGGAAACCATCTTGCTCGACAGCTTGCCGGCCGAAGATTCGCTGACCCGCGAGCTTCCCGGCCTGGGCTCCGCTCCTGCCGTGGACGAGACCATCGCCATGGGCGATATTCCCCTGCCGTCCGTTCCCTCGGCACGCGAGGCCGAGGTCCGCCATCGCAAGATGTCGCCCAAGCGCCGCAATCTGATGGTCGCCGGTGTCGTGGCCGTCGCGCTCGTCGCCGGCGGTGCAGGCTATGCTGCCTGGAACGGATATCAGCAAGAGCAGGCTGCCGTGCTTGCCGCAAACGCCCATACCATGATGTCGGTGCAGATTGGCGTGCATGCCGCGGGCCTCGACTGCTCAACTGGCTCCAAGATTCCCGTGCAGGTGAGCGGACAAGATTCCGACGGTTCTTCCGTGAGCGAAACGCTCTACGTTGACGAGCACGGCCGCGGCATCAAACTGCTGCCCGGCGATTACACGCTCTCCATCGCTGCCTCCCCCATCGCGGCCGACGGCACCATCTATACCGTCCCGACCACCAAGACGCAGGTCACCGTTAAGAGCGATGGACAGGATTTAAGTGCCCAGGCCACCTTTAAGCTCAAGGTGCCTTCGGCCGACACGGTGACTGACGACCAGATCGATGCCGCCGCCAAGTATGCCGAGGAGGGCGGTGCGAGCTCCGCCGCGGCTGCCAAAGTGCTCCAGCAGGCAGCAACCGCGCGGCGCGACGCCGCCGTCAATGCCGTGAGCGCGCAAAAGGCACAGGCGTCCCGTGATGCTGACGCTCGCCACAAGGCAACCGACCTCTACCAGCTCGATATTCCCGTCGAGTGGTACGGCAAGGTCGCAACTTGGCAAAACGGAAGCACGCTATGCATCTATCTGGGCGACGACGCCAATACGCCGCTCGTGACGCTCGTCGCCGTGCGCGATGGCGAGACCTTTACGCCCGATGACGGCGATACGGTTTTGGGCACGGTCAGCCTGGGCAACGGTTATACCGTCTATGCCAGCGGCCCCGTCTATCCGTACGTGGTGCCCCAGACTATCAACGGGCGCACCCAGAATCCCGTGTCGACCTACCCCATGGACACGGCCATTGAGCTTGTCGAGCTGACGACCGGCAACCGCTACACCTATAGTCAGATCAAGAACGACCTGGTTGGCAAAGACGGCAACGCAGACGCCGCGACCAAACTCGAGACCGACTACCTCGCGCAGATCCTGCTGCCGAGTATCAAAGCCCAGGACTAGCCTGGCGCAGCAAGGTGCTCCCCAACCGTGATGAAGGAGCCAGGAAGTCCTGACCCCACAGGTCCATAGATGATTAGGCAAGGAGCCACTTCCATGCGGGAACAACGTGTACCACACCGTGCTCGCATGGAATATCGGCCTGCTCATCCATGGTAACGATTGCCGACTCGCCAAGATCGAACTGGGCCATCGAGGCATCAAGCGCGGCAATTTCGCGCTCGCGCGTTTTCTCACTTGCCATATCCACACTCACCTGAATCAGGCCATAAGCCCGCATGAGAAGTGCGTCCCCAGCCACAAAGTCCACCTCATGGTTTTTGCTCTTCTCTTTGATCAGCAAGCGGCAGACCGATCCGACCCTCACCGCGGGAGTCCTTCTTCTTAGCGCGTTGAACACTGCGGTCTCGAGCCTCTGGCCCTGGTCCAATGCCGATGCGGGAGAGAATGCTCCAAACATCGCAGGATCGACAGCGTAGACCTTAGACGCAGACCGCATGTTATTTGCCAGTGAACGCGTGAACTCCGGCACGGAGAACAGCAGGTAGGCATCCTCATAATACTCAAGTAAGTCGCTGAGCGAATTACGACTGACGGGTATCTGCCTGCTCTTGAACTCGTTGTACACTTTGTTCACCGACAGCTCTCGTCCCGAAGATGCCATACACCGCGTCAGAAACAGAGATGCCAGGCGAGGGTTCTTGACGTCGTAACGTTCAACGACGTCCATGGCGACCGTTCGCGAAGCATATTCCTGTAGCAGCTGAATCGCGTCTGCGGGCGTCTGCTCAAGTGTCGCGATGAATCCCCCTCGTTCAAGATATCCGATCAGATGATGTCGAAGCAGCGCTGCATCGCTTGGGGAAAAGGTCGCATCTGGCTCGAAAACGCTCCCCGTCTTATATCGAACGTATTCCGAAAAACTCAACGGAAAAAGCTCTCGTATAAGAGAACGACCCCTGAACTCGCTCTTAAGTTCTGAGGACAGCATCTTAGAAGAAGATCCCGTCACATAGACGGTCGCTTTCTCCGTATCGACTACACGCCGCAGAAACGCACCCCATTCGGGAATTTCCTGGATCTCGTCAAAGAAAATGTAAGCGCCCTCGGTTCGAGCAGCAGGATGCAGCGCATAGAACGTGTCAAGCACGTCCGCCAGCAGCGATGGCTCATACGGGCGCAAGCGCTCGTCCTCAAAATTAAAGTAAAGCATCCGGTCAAGCTCGACGCCCCGGCCCTGAAGCCGCCGTATCTCCTGATACAGGCGATACGTCTTTCCACAACGACGGGCGCCCACAATCACATATACGATGTTGTCGCGCTTTGGCTCCTGCGGGTTGCCCAGATCAAGGTCGCGCTCAAAGACCTGCGGAATCCCCTGTTGCTCAAAGTCCTTTATTTTTTGAGCCACCAAGTCGTTGAATGCCATAATTCTCCAATCTTGCTCTCCTGCTAATCAAGATTATAACGATTCTTGATTAGCAGGAGAGCAAGATTATGCGTATCTTGATTAATGGATAAGCAAGTTTTCTATTAGTGGCCCCTCCCGGAGGATATCGAGCGGCCGAGGGGGGCAGGCATGAACGCCTCTAGCCGAAAACAAAGTAGCTAAAAAAGCCCCGTCCCAAATGAGCTACTTAACGCCAGGGGTCGGCTTCGAAGAGGGGCTCGCGCTCGGGGCGACGATCGCTATAAGGATCGTAGCCGTCGTCGTCCTCGTTCTCGGCACGAATGAAGGGGTCGCGCGGTTTGGGCGCCGGCTTAGGCACGGCGGGTGCAGGCTTGGGGGCCGGCGCGTTCGTCTTGTTCTCGTCTTTCATCTGCATATCTCCTTGCCATGTACTCACGTTCAACATCATCGATTGTCGCACGAAAAAGGGCGACGGACCCAATTGGATCCGTCGCCCTTGGCGTTTAGAGACGAGCTGGTAGATTTTAAGGCATGTCCCAAAAATCTACTCGGCGTCGGGGACCTCGTAGGTGGCCGACGGCGTGTTGTCGCACACGACGGTAAAGCCGCCGTCCTTGTCGACATCGACCGTCACCTGATCGCCCTCGCGCACCGTACCGTCGATGATGGCGGCCGCGATGGCATCCACGACCTCGCGTTGCACCAGACGCTTGAGCGGACGGGCGCCAAAGACCGGATCCAGGCCGCCCACGGCGAGCATCTGCTTGGCCGCCGGGGTGATGGCAAGCGTCATGCGCTCCTTGGCCAGACGCGCGCGGACGTCGGCGAGCTGAATGTCGACGATCTTCTCGATCTGCGCCATGCCGAGCGGATGGAACACCACGATATCGTCGATACGGTTGAGGAACTCGGGGCGGAAGGTCTGAGCCATGGCCGCGTCGACCTGATGGCGCATCTCCTCCTCGTCCTTGCCGGAAAGCTCGGCGATAGCCTTGGAGCCCACATTAGACGTCATGATAATGATCGTGTTCTTGAAGGACACCTGGCGACCCTGACCGTCGGTCAGACGGCCGTCGTCAAGCACCTGTAGTAGCACGTTAAAGACATCTGGATGGGCCTTCTCCATCTCGTCGAGCAAGATCACGGAGTACGGACGACGGCGCACGGCCTCGGTGAGCTGCCCGCCCTCGTCGTAGCCCACGTATCCCGGGGGCGCACCGATCAGACGCTGGACGCTGAACTTCTCCATATACTCGGACATGTCGATACGCACGAGCGCGCGCTCGTCATCGAACAGGCACTCGGCCAGCGCCTTGGCGAGCTCGGTCTTGCCTACGCCGGTGGGGCCCAGGAAGAAGAAGCTGCCGATGGGCTTGTCCGGATCGGAGAGGCCCGCACGACTGCGGCGCACGGCTGCGGCGACGGCGGAGACGGCCTCGTCCTGACCGATGACGCGCTTATGTAGCTCGCCCTCCAAGCCCTTGAGCTTGTCGAGCTCGCCCTGCATCATCTTGGACACGGGCACGCCGGTCCAAGCGCTCACGACCTCGGCGATCTCATCGGAGGTCACCTGCTCGTTGAGGCCCTCGCCGTCCTGCTGCTTTTGTGCCTCGAGCGCAGCCTCGGAATCCTGAATCTGCTGCTGCAAACCCGGAATCACGGAGTAGCGCAGCTCGGACGCACGGCCCAGATCGCCGTTGCGCGTCGCGCGCTCCTCTTCGCTCTTGGCCTCGTCAAGCTGTCCCTTGAGCTCCTGCACGTGGTCGATGGCGTTCTTCTGGTTGAGCCAGCCGGCCTTTTGCACGTTGAGTTTTTCCTGGACCTCGGCAATCTCTTGGCGCAGAGCCTCCAGACGCTCCTTGGAGGCGTCGTCGGTCTCTTTCATGAGCGCCTGCTCCTCGATCTGCAGCTGGGTGAGCTGACGCGTGGTGGCGTCGATCTCGACCGGCATGCTGTCGAGCTCCATGCGCAGACGGCTTGCGGCCTCGTCGACCAGGTCGATGGCCTTGTCGGGCAGGAAGCGGTCGGCGATATAGCGATCGGAGAGGTCGGCGGCGGCCACGAGCGCGCTATCGGTGATGTGCACGCCGTGGAAGATCTCGTACTTCTCCTTGAGGCCACGCAGGATCGAGATGGTGTCCTCGACGGTAGGCTCGCTCACCATCACGGTCTGGAAACGACGGGCGAGCGCCGCGTCCTTCTCGATGTACTTGCGGTATTCGTCGAGCGTGGTCGCGCCGATCGCATGCAGGTCGCCACGGGCGAGCGCCGGCTTGAGGATGTTGCCGGCGTCCATGGAGCCCTCGGTGGCACCCGCGCCCACGATGGTGTGGAGCTCATCAATGAACAGGATGACCTTGCCCTCGGACTTTTGCACTTCCTTGAGCACAGCCTTCAAACGGTCCTCGAACTCGCCGCGGTACTTGGCGCCGGCGACCAGCGCACTCATGTCGAGCTCGATGAGGTCGCGATCGCGCAGGGTGCTCGGCACATCGCCGGCCACGATACGTTGGGCGATGCCCTCGACGATAGCCGTTTTACCAACGCCCGGCTCGCCGATGAGCACGGGGTTGTTCTTGGTGCGACGGGACAGGACCTGGATGGTACGACGGATCTCGTCGGTACGGCCGATGACCGGGTCGAGCTTACCGGCGCGGGCAAGGTCGCAGATATTGCGGCCGTACTGCTCCAGCGCCTCAAACTGGGTCTTGTCCTCGGCAGACGTCACGCGGTCATCGCCACGCAGCTCCTCGTAGACCTGCTCGATGCGCTCCTTGGTCACGCCGGCGTCGCGCAGCACGCGGCCCGCGTCGCCCTTGTCCTCGGCAAGCGCCATCAGCAGATGCTCGGTCACCACAAAGCTGTCGCCCATCTTGGTGGCCTTTTTCTCGGCCTTCTCGATGACACGGACGAGCTCATTGGAAAGACCCATCTGCTGGCCCTCGCCCGAAACCTTGGGCGCGTGGTCGATGGCATCCTGTGTGGAGCGTGCAAGCTGAGCCGGGTCGGCGCCGATGCGCTCGATAATCACGGAGATATTGCGCTCGCCGGCACCGAGCAGGGCGGACAGCAGGTGAATCGGCTCCACCGCGCCGGCCTGCGCGTCGGCAGCCGTGCTCATGGCAGTCTGCAGCGCCTCGCGCGACGTCATTGCTAGCTTATCGATTCTCATGGAATCACCTCTCTTGGGGTGGCCGCCCTACGGGGCGGCTTCACGTTGTTCGAGAAGTATTGTTGCCAGCTTTGCGCGTTCTTATACACAAATCTAAGTCTCTATATATAAGATTTTCTGAGTGATTGAAGGATAGGGTACTGAGACGCCGACCCACTGCATCCCCGACGACCAACCGTCTCGATCTGTAACATCTAGCAGCCGTTTTTGGGTCCAGATGTTACAGATCGAGATGAAATGATCGGCAGCGCCCGTTTGTCTAAATCTGTAACAACTACTCGGCAAATAAGGGTCCATCTGTTACAGATCGAGATAAACAGAAGACACCCGAATCGATAATCTAAATCTGTAACACCAAGCCCACTTTTAACGGCCCAGATGTTACAGATCGAGACAGACTGAAAACCACCGCAAAGGGGCACCTTTGTGGTGGTCGCGTTCTCTACTCTTTTGACGAGCCCGTGCTTCCCGATTCGGCGTTCCAGGGTATCTCATCCTCGAATAGCCATGTACGAGCAGACCCACTATCGCGTGCAGCCTGCAGGTCGGGCAAGCAGGTCTGTTCATAGGCATCCTGAATGCACTGACCCATAAACTCGTTGAGCTCGGTCTGGTCGCCCTCCATGACATAGGCCACATCGCCGTCCATGATGTAGATGCCCGGACCCTCATTGCCCTCGTAACCCGGATCGTACGAGACATCACATAGCTTTGCGCCGTTCGCGGTATCCAGCTCGATGGAAGAGTGGCATCCGCCAACCATGTCGTTCGCTTTTGCCCGATAGGACGCATATCCGTACCAACGCTTAAAGGTTTTGCCTTTGAGCAGCTCGGTTGCTTTGCTGATTAGGCTCGCGTCCATGGTGTAGCGCATGGCCCCAAGCTGAATGCGCGGATAATTGCTAATGCCCAGCGCTGCCGGTTTCTCATCAAAATCAACAGTAATGGTCTCGGGTTTTTCGTCGCCGGTCAGAAGTTCGACTGATTGAGTCACAGGCTTAACCACCGGCTCCGTCACCGCAGCAGGCAGAAATGCCATACCGACAACGCCCACACCAACCACGGCGATCGCAAGCGCCAGAGCAATCAATCCAATACGGGCAGAGCGACTCACAGCAAAACACCTCGCAATGCAGATCTGCGTCATTTGCCCTAATGATACCGTCAGCTAACACTATCACCAAAAGAAGCCGCTCGCTCCCCACCACCACAAAGGAGACAGGCACCTTTGTGGTGGGTTTCGACGCTAACGGTCGACCATCTCACGCCATGAGATTAAACTTAATTTGTTATCTGAATTTATCTATTTCTATCTATCCTCAACAGCTTTTTGTTTCGGGGAGATCATATGAAGCCGTCTCATTCCACCGGTCGCAACGTCATCGCCATTCTCGCCGTACCCATCGTGATGCTCTTCCTTATCGTCATCACGCCCTTTTCCCTCGGTATCGCCTCGCCCTTCGATTTGTGCGGGATGGTCGACGCCGGCTCGCGTGCCACCTCGCTCTCCTTTATCTGCCGCGGCGTGTTTTACGAAGATAGAATTCCCACCGGATTTTGGCAGTCAAAGTTGCCACTGCTCGGTCAGATCGACGGATGCTCCCCCCATTTCTGCCTTGAACCTCAGGCGCTAAACTATCTGATCGACGACCAGCCACTCGACTCCATCACCCTCGCCTACGACTACGCACCAAACACCGATGAGCGCCACATGAACCAAGTCCTCGACAAGATGCTTGGACAGTGCGGGCTCACCGAGGAGGACGGTCGAACCATCTATAGCAACCAGAAATTAAAGCGAACAGAACTCCGCCGTGTCGGAAAAATCGAAGGGCGAAGTGGGGCCGCCTACTGGCAGGCCTGGGCAACACGCGACAAGAGCGAATTCGGACACAGCACCTATATGGTCACCGTCTACACCAAAGACGGAATTAAGGACAATGTTGACGATTTCGCGTCGTCCAAACTCGGCATCCCCAAAACAACCAAACCCGCCACCCCAGATGAAATCCTGTAGAGACATTCATTAAAATGCTGCCCAGCGATCACAATAACATCGAGCCCGCCCCCCACCACCACAAAGGGGACAGGCACCTTTGTGGTGATTTTCGACTCCGGCGCTCATCTGTCTCGATCTGTAACATCTAGCGGCCGTTTTTGACCCCAGATGTTACAGATCGAGATGAAATGTTCAGCAGCTCCCATTTATCTAAATCTGTAACAACTACTCGGCAAATAGGGGTCTACCTGTTACAGATCGAGACAGACAGAAGACACCCGGATCGAAAATCTAAATCTGTAACACCAAGCCCACTTTTAGCGGCCAAGATGTTACAGATCGAGACAGACCGAAAACCACCACAAAGGGGCACCTTTGTGGTGGTCGCGTTCCCTACTCTTTTGCCGAGCCCGTGCTTCCCGATACGGCGTTTCAGGGCATCTCATCCTCGAACAGCCATGTACGAGCAGACCCACTATCGCGCGCAGTTTGCGGGTCGGGCAGGCAGGTCTGGTCGTACGCGTCCATCTCGCAACGATCCAAAAAATCGATCACCTGCTGCTGGTCGCCTTCAAGAATGTAGGTCACGCCGCCATCTTGGATATAGACGCCGTCCCCACCTCCGGCTTTTGCGTATTCCGGATTGTAGTTAACGGTGCGCATCAGTTTGCCATCAGATGAATACAGCTTCAGCGTTGTATGGTAGCCACCGTTCACAAAACCACGTCGGCGCTCATAGGCATCCCAACCGTCCCAGCGTTTGAACGAACGACCGTTTAGCAAGTCCAGCGCCTGTCGGGACAACTTCTCGTCCTTGGTATAGCGAGACGAGCCAAGTTCAATCATGGGGTAGTTGCTTATGCTTAGAATGCCCGGCGTTTCCTCGATATCGAGCGTTATCTCATCGGGCTTTGTAACGTCCGAAATCATTTGCCCGGGCATCGATGCAACAAGGGACGCCATCTCGACCGTCTGCTCAATCCCACTCGGCCCATAGAAGATTAGCGAGCCAAATAGGACCACGCCCGCAGCAGCGACGACGCAAGCCACCAACAGCAACAAAACAGAAGTGCGACGCTTCATCTTCAACTCCACAAACGAGAGTGTTTTGAGCTCACTTTAAAGCGCCAACTTCATACTGTCAATTCTAGATAGCATATAAACAAAGGCGCACTCCCCCATAGAGGAGAGTTGCAACCTCGATTTTAGCGCCCCTCAAGACCCAACGAGCAGCACTTAACAAGTAGCCCCGGTTATACCTTTCTCTGACGCGACCCTCGCGAAGCGCGTGAGCGGGCGGGGAAGGGTAAGCCCCGGGCGGACAAGTATGTGCGCTACTCGGCAGCGGCCTTGAACTTGTTGTAGTTGATCAGGCAGCCGGCCTTGACGATGGCACGCTCCTCTGCCGTCATATCGGCAATGTAGAGCTCAATCTGCTCGACCGCACCATCGGCGCGCACCACGTAGGCGGCGATGTCCTTCAGGTCGCCATCGAGCGCGGCACGGATACCCGGCACAAAGACGTAATCGCCCACCTCAAAGTTGGGCTCGGCCTCCATCTGGAAGGGCACCATGCCCCAGTTCATCACGTTGGAGCGATAGCGCTTGGTGGCGTACTCGTGGACGATGTTGGCCAGGCCGCCAATTACGCGCTGGCAGCTCGCGGCCTGCTCGCGGGCGCTGCCGTCGCCAGGCTTCTTGGCGTAAATCATGGAACCGAACTCGGTCGCCTTGGCATCGGCCGCGACACCCGCGCCGGTCAGCGCCTCAAACACGCCGGCAAGCTCGGCACCGAGTGCCGCCAGGTCGCCTGCCGCCTCACCGGCAACGCGGCGCTTTTCCACCGCGTCGACCTCCTTGGAGCGACCCACGTAGGCAGGGTCCCGGCGGCTGAGCGTAAACTCGGCCAAGCCTAGCGGGTTGGAGCGGAAGGAACTCGTCTCGCCCGAAGGAATGAGCTCGTCGGTCGTGGTGACCGGGTCCATGATCTTGGAGCACACCCTGAGCAGGATGTCGCCGCCGAGGGGCTCCATCGCGGGCCACGGCTTGATGTTGGGACCCTCGACCAGCTCGTCAGCAGGCTCCGCCTTGCCAAAGCCCCAGTACACGCGCTTTTTGTACGGCGCGTCGTCAAAGGTGTACTCGCAGGCCTCGTCCCAAGTCTCCTCGGGCAGGTCGGTCGCCGGCGTCAGGACGCCGCCGTTGGC
>ENA-OPXB01001453-OPXB01001453.1-human-gut-metagenome-genome-assembly--contig:-NODE-1453-length-12223-cov-2.974523_pt1 | contig 12223 bp, 11 predicted proteins | sample MGYA00241516_ERZ502024 | MGnify/ENA primary metagenome ERZ502024 (study PRJEB25962, sample SAMEA2041926) | human gut metagenome | biome: human gut; feature: human-associated habitat; material: faeces...
CCGGCCTCGTCGCCTACAGCGCCCGCCGCACGGCGCTCGAAAACGACACCGCCGATGAGGTCAATTCGGATACGCCTCGCTAGCTCCCAGTTACCTTTGCGAGAGACGCCGACTCGGCTCATCGAACATCAAATGGGCTGGTTCTGGATACCCAGAGCCAGCCCATTACGCATTAGATGTCGTCAGAGGAGTTGAGTTCTGCCTCGAGCTTGGCACGGCGTCTTTTCGCCGTGAAAAACGTTGCGCACAGGACAGCAAACGTGGCCGCGAAAATCGTCGCGCCGCAGAACACGCCCGTGGCCAGGTTCGCCAACCAAAAGACGCTTTCGAGCGGTACGATCTGCGCCTCAGCGATACAGCGCATTGCGGCAATAACAAGCGCGAACGCGGCGCCGCTAAGACCGCTGAGAAGCAGGAAATATCCAACAGGAAGATACTCGGTTTGCCCAAAACGATTGGTATCGACATAGCCATTCCGCGTTTGCAGTCCTGCGCAAATCAACATCACGAGAACGAGCCACAAATACATGGCTGCCTCGAACGGCGTTGCAAAGCCATGCGGCATTTCACTGGCGTCGCTGTGAACCCACGCAACCTGTCGAGCTATAAACTGGTAGAAAAAGATCATCAACATGCCAAACGAAAGCAGCACGAAACCAATCTTGTAGACCTTCGCGCTCTCAGCCTCCAGGCGCTCATCCTTTGGGCCGGCATATTCACGCCACTTTTGCACGAGTTTTAAATCTTCAAATTTCATAGCGAACTCCTAAAGAGCGTTAGGGTCGACGTCGATCCCGTCTTCCCAAAACAGATCGTTCAACGTAACGCGCAGCGCTTTACAGATTGCCACACACAAGTTGAGCGTGGGGTTGTAGCCGCCCGCCTCGATAAGGCCGATGGTCTGGCGCGTAACGCCCACGGCCTCGGCCAAGTCAGCTTGCGAAAGGCCAACCGCCGCGCGCGCCGCCTTCATGCGTAGGTTCCTTTTGCCCGGCATGGAGTTCCTTTCGTAGTAATGGACAGATATCCGTTGCAACATGACAGAAATATATTGCATCCATCAAAGGATGTCAACTATATCTGTCATTATGAAAACCATGTCTGTCATCGCCATGCGGACATTACAACTTCGGTTCACTATTCAAACTTACTCGGACAGAACCGACTCGGTTTTGTCCGAGTAAACGTGATTGATAGTCGATCGATGTGCCCGCTCGTGCGATCAGCATCGTTCGATTTTGTTTAGTAAAACTAGATCCCTATTAAATAAAATTCATCTGTATCCAAATTTGTTTAACAATGCCGCGCTACCACTAAACACTATCCCTGTTAATCCGAACGATTGTTCGATGGATTTCGTGTTGGTTGGAATCGCCCACGGGCTGGGCTATGCTACCTTGACTATCTATACGACTTAAATACACAAGAGGAAGTACCAAGAGAGCGAGCATGGCAAAAAACACCGCAAACTATGGTAACGACAGTATTCGTCAGCTCAAGGACGAGGAGCGCGTACGCCTGCGCCCTGCCGTTATCTTTGGCTCGGACGGGCTCGACGGCTGCGCGCATGCCGCCTTCGAGATCCTGTCCAACGCCGTTGACGAGGCGCGCCAGGGCTACGGCAAGCTCATCACCCTTACCGCCTTTCGCGATGGTTCCATTCAGGTAGAGGACAACGGCCGCGGCTGCCCGCTCGACTGGAACCCCTCCGAGAAACGCTTTAACTGGGAACTTGTCTTTTGCGAGCTCTATGCCGGCGGCAAGTATAACAACAACCAGGGCGGCGACTACGATTTCTCGCTCGGCACCAACGGCCTGGGCTCGTGCGCGACCCAGTACGCTTCCGAGTACATGGACGTCACCGTCTGGCGTGACGGCAACAAGTACTCCTTACACTTTAAGAAGGGCAAGGTCGTCGGCGCCAAAAAGAAGGCACTCGAGATTGAGCCTAGCGACGAGAACCGCACCGGCACCACTATCAAGTGGCGCCCCGATCTTGAGGTCTTTACCTCGATTAGCATTCCCCACGATTGGTATCGCGAGACCATGCGCCGTCAGGCCGTGGTCAACGCCAACGTGACCTTCCGCCTGCGCATTGAGGGCGACGATGGCGAGTTTTCCGAAGAGGACTTTTGCTACCCCAAGGGCATCGAGGACTACGTGCTCGAGAAGGTCGGTACCGACTACCTTACCGAGCCCTTCTTTATCGAGGCCGACCGTCGCGGTCGCGACCGCGAGGACCTGCCCGACTACAACGTAAAAATCACCGCGTGCATGTGCTTCTCGCGCACCTTCATGATGCAGGAGTACTACCACAACTCATCGTGGCTCGAGAACGGCGGCTCGCCCGAGAAGGCTGCCCGCAGCGCCCTCACTAGCGCCATCGATGCCTACATCAAGCAACAGGGCAAGTACAACAAAAATGAGAGCGGCATTAAGTGGCAGGACGTCCAGGACTGCCTAGTGCTGGTGACCAACTGCTTCTCCACCCAGACGTCCTACGAGAACCAGACCAAGAAGGCCATCAACAACCGCTTTATCCAGCAGGCTATGACGGCTTTCTTTAAGGAGCGTCTCTCGACCTACTTGATCGAAAACAAGGACGCCGCCAACAAGATCATGGAGCAGGTGCTCATCAACAAGCGCTCGCGCGAGAATGCCGAGAAGACGCGCCAGAGCATCAAGACCAACCTGCAGCAAAAGACCGACATGGCCAACCGCGTGCAGAAGTTCATCGACTGCCGCTCCAAGGACAAGAGCCGTCGCGAGATTTACATCGTAGAGGGCGACTCGGCAGCAGGCGCCATTCGCACCTCGCGCGATGCCGAGTTCCAGGGCGTTATGCCCGTCCGCGGTAAGATCCTCAACTGCCTGAAGGAGGACTACCCGCGCATCTTTAAGTCCGACATCATCATGGACCTCATGCGCGTGCTGGGCTGCGGCGTGGAGATCAAAGACAAGCGCATCAAGAACCTCGGCGCCTTCGACCTGGACAACCTCAACTGGAACAAGGTCATCATCTGTACGGACGCCGACGTCGACGGTTACCACATCCGCACGCTCGTGCTCACCATGCTCTACCGCCTGGTGCCCACGCTCATCGACGAAGGCTACGTGTATATCGCCGAGTCGCCGCTCTACGAGATCAACTGCAAAGAGAAGACCTACTTTGCCTACACCGAGCTCGAGAAGAACGGCATCCTCAAGGAAATCGGCGACCAAAAGTGCTCCATCAACCGCTCAAAGGGTCTTGGTGAGAACGATCCGGACATGATGTGGCTCACCACCATGAACCCCGAGACGCGCCGCCTGATCAAGGTGGAGCCCGAGGACGTCACCAAGATGGAGACCATGTTCAACCTGTTGCTGGGCAACGACGAGGCGGGCCGCAAGCGCCATATCTCCGAGCACGGCAAGGAATACCTGGACCAGCTGGACCTGCAGTAGCAGCAAATCGATAACGACGGCCCATAAGAAGTTCAAGAGGAAATCGTGGCAAAGAAGAAGACGAAGAACCAGCCAAAGAAAAAGCAGGTCAACGCCGAGAACGTCATCGGCCTGCACTCCGAGGTCACCGATCAGCCGATCACGCAGACGCTCGAGGTCAACTACATGCCCTACGCCATGAGCGTCAACGTCTCGCGTGCGTTCCCCGAGATCGACGGCTTTAAGCCCTCGCACCGCAAGCTGCTCTACACCATGTACAAGATGGGTCTGCTCAAGGGCGAGCGCCAGAAGAGCGCCAACATCGTGGGCCAGACCATGAAGCTCAACCCGCACGGCGACGCCGCGATCTACGAGACAATGGTGCGTCTGGCCACCGGCAACGAGGCGCTGCTCGCCCCCTTCGTGGAGTCGAAGGGCAACTTTGGCAAGTACTATTCGGGCGATCTGAGCTACGCCGCCTCGCGTTATACCGAGGCCAAGCTCTCCCCCATCAGCGCCGAGATCTTCAAGGACATCGACAAGGACCCGGTCGACTTCGTCGACAGCTACGATGGCGCCATGAAGGAGCCGCGTCTGCTGCCCACCACGTTCCCCAACATCCTCGTCTCGGCCAACAAGGGCATCGGCGTCGCCATGGCGTCCGACATCTGCGGTTTCAACCTCAACGAGGTCTGCACCGCCACCATGCACTACCTGCAGGATCCTAACTGCGACCTGCTCGAGTACATGCCCATGCCCGACTTCTCGACCGGCGGCGAGATCATCTACCGCCGCGAGGAGATGGAAAAGATTATCGAGACCGGCCTTGGCAGCTTCCAGATTCGCTCCCGCTGGCGCTGGATTCCCGAAGAGCGCATCATCGAAGTGTACGAGATTCCCTACACCACCAAGACCGATGTCATCATCGAGCGCATCGTTAAGCTCTCCAAGGAGGGCAAGGTCAAGGAGATCGCTGACATCCGCGACGAGACCGACCTCTCGGGCCTGCGCATCGCCATCGATCTTAAGCGCGGTGTCGACCCCGACAAGCTCATGGCCAAGCTCTATCGCTCGACCACGCTGCAGGATTCGTTCTCGTGCAACTTCAACGTGCTCGTCGATGGTTACCCTCGCGTTATGGGCGTGCGCCAGATCCTGCACGAGTGGGTCAAGTGGCGTATTGAGTCCACGCGTCGCCGCATTAACTTTGACCTGGGCAAAAAGTCCGAGCGCCTGCACCTGCTGCACGGCCTCGAGGCGATCTTGCTCGATATCGACAAGGCCATCGCCATCATCCGCGGCACCAAGCTCGAAGCCGAGGTCGTGCCCAACCTTATGAAGGGTTTCGACATCGACGAGACCCAGGCCGAATTTGTTGCCGAACTTAAGCTCCGCAACATCAACGAGGAGTACATCCTCAACCGCACCAAGGACATCGCTAAGCTCGAGGGTGAGATCGCCGAGCTTGAGGAGATCCTCTCCAGCGAGGAGAACATCAAGAAGGTCATCAGCGACGAGCTGGCCGCGGTCAACAAGAAGTACGTGATGCCGCGCCGCACGGGCAGGATCGAGCCCCATGAGGTTATCGAGGTAAGCTTGGAGCCCGAGGTCGAGGAGTACCCGGTGACCATCATGCTCTCGCGCGATGGCTACCTTAAGAAGATGACGGACCGCGTGCTCAAGAAGGCGACCACGCTCAAGTACAAGGACGGCGACAAACCCTTTATCGAGTTCCCGTCCTCCAACACCCACGAGCTGCTGGTCTTTACCAACAAGAGCCAGGTGTACAAATGCAAGGTTGCGGCGTTTGAGGACACCAAGTCGGCCCAGCTGGGCTCGTACCTGCCGACCGATCTTGAGATGGAACCCGACGAGAGCGTCATCTGGGTCATCGACCCCGAGGACTATAAGGCCGACGTGCTGTTTGTCTTTGAGAACGGCCGCGTGGTGCGCGTCGCGCTTTCTGGATACGTCACCAAGACCAACCGCAAGCGCCTGAAGAACGCCATCTATGGCGGCAGCAAGCTGCTGTATGCCCAGGTGCTCAAGGATGACCGCGACCTCGCGCTGGTCTCGAGCGACTACCGCCTGATGAACTTCAACACGTCGCTGCTCAAGACCAAGACGACCACCAATACGCAGGGCGTCCAGGCCTTCACCGCCAAGAAAGGCCGCTCGGTCACCACCGTCGGCACAACCGAGGAGATTCTTGGCGCCGGCGTCTCGGCCGAAAAGTTCACCGCGCAGAGCCTCCCCTCTGCCGGTGCCCTCATGAAGGAAAACGACATGCCGAGCCTGTTTGACTAGGACGACGGCAGCCAAACCGTCATGGTTTAACTAAGCAGCGGGGCCCGGAGTGCAGCAACATCGCGCTCCGGGCCCCATGCATTACAGCAGCATCATCCCTATAGACAAAATGCCGCATAAAGTGGAACAGACATCAGCCCATCATTCATTCCAAAGGGTTTAGTCGATAGCCTGATAAGGCGCACGCCCGGATGGGTCTTTTTAAGTGAGGACAGGCTTCGAGATCTTGTGTTCTCTCCCGCCTTGACTTCAATCGCAGACAAGCATCCCTGCTTCTCTACTACAAAGTCGATTTCCGCACGATTATCTCGCGCCCAATAATGCAGCGGATAGCCCATGGCTGAAAGCTGTTGGGCAACGTAGTTTTCGGTAAGTGCACCCATGAATGTGCCGCCGATACCGGAAAGAATATCGGCGCGTTGAGCACCGGCCTTGGAGACGAGCAGCCCTGTATCCGCCTGATAGATTTTAAAAGCAGAAGGGTTAACGAAGGCCTCTAAAGGGCTTTCGATCTGCCCGACTAGGCTGCAGCGCGCCACCGTACCCGACAATACAAGCCAGTCGAGAGCATCTCCAAAGAGAGACGCATTGCCCCCCGCTCGCACTACCTTGTATTGAAATTTACGATTCTCTTTGGCAAGCTGCTGTGGAATGGAATCGAAGCACGCACGCGTCTTTGCGCTCAAGCGCTCATCAGCATATTTATTAGTGTCGGCGGAGTATCCGTCGAGAATAATCCGATGCTTTTCGGCCACATCAATGATTGACTGATCATCGATGTACGTTTGGACCGCCTCGGGCATTCCGCCAACAACAAGATACTGCCGATAGAGCCCAAGCGCCTTTTCATGAAGGCTTGGCGCAAGAGGACCCATAAACTCGAATGATGAGCGTATCTCGTCGACCAGCTGATCGTGCCCCATCGCCCAGAGAAACTCCTCGAAATCGAGTGGAGTCATCTCAATCAAGTCGGTCTTTCCGACGGGGAACGAATACGACTGATGGTTAATGGCAACCCCCAGAAGCGACCCAGCAGCCGCAATGTAATACTCGGGAGCATCTTCGCAAAAGTATTTAAGGGAAGTGAGCGCTTCCTCGCATGCCTGGATCTCGTCAATGAACAGTAAGGTTTTGCCAGGCACGATACGCTGTCCCGTACGAGCCTCGATCGCGCGTACGATCGAATGAGGGTCAAGACCGCCCGAAAAATCCGCTCGCGCCGACCGGTCGTTCTCAAGATTAACGTAGACAACCGATTCGAAAAGATCCTGAGCGTACGTTCTGAGCAGATAGGTCTTGCCACACTGGCGCACGCCTTTGACCAGCAAAGGTTTTCTATCAGCCCTGTCTCGCCATTCCCTAAGGAGCTCGTCTGCCTTGCGACGCATACGCAACCTTCCCTCATGAACTTCTGTTTGACAATATTTTAACGCGGATTAATTTGTTTTCAGTTATTTTTCTGCGTTTAAAAATTGTTCCTATACGGCACTTGAGGGAATACACCCCTATCTCTTGGTAAGGATAGCAAGCATTTCCACCAACGCTGATTGCCATGCGTTCTTCTTGTCCTTAGGCGAGCTTGCGAGCGAGCTCTCGCACCTCTTCCAGCTTGGGCGAGGAGGCCATGCTGTCGCGCTCGGTCATACCGCTGATGGTGACAATGCCCTGGTCCTCCCACTTGCAGTACGCGCAGGTTGACTTGTACATAGCGATCGCCGCATCATAGACGCCCTGGCTGTGGCTATCGAGCAGAAGGGCCGTCTTGGTGAACGGGAATCCCGTGGCACCGAAAGCGTACAGACGGTCGATGGCGGCCTTTTCCTGCGCGGTGATATCGAACCAGTAGATAGGCGAAGCAAAGACGACCATATCTGCATCTTTCAGCGACTCGATCACGTTGGCCATGTCATCCTTCTGCACGCAGACGCCCCCATGGGCGAAGCAGTACTGGCATCCCAAGCAGCCGGCGATCTTCTTGCTGGCAACGCGAACGACCTCAACCGTATTACCGCCCTCACGCGCGGTCTCGGCAAACGCCTCGACCATGGTGTCGGTATTGGCGCCCTTGCGCGGGCTACCACTCAATACAACGATATTCATAGAAATCTCCCTCCTTCATGCCGCAGGCGCGCGGACACATTTCGTTGTAACCAAAACGGATGGAGTTAATCAATCGCCTCGTTTCAGCTACTCCCACTCTTTAGAAGGATCGTTGCTGGAGACTTGGCATTAAATCAAGGCATGCCTTATTTCAGATGCTCTCCAAAGAACGCTTTCAGCTTTTCAAACGGAATGACGTCCATCTGATCGTAAAGGTCGGTGTGGCTGGCACCGGGAATAATGAGCAGTTCCTTATTGTCTCCGGTCAGCTTACTGTACGCGGTTTCGCTGAAATAGCGGGAGTGCGCCTTCTCGCCGTGTACCAGCAACACGGCAGAGCGGATCTCGCCGGCGTATTGCAAAATCGGCATATTCATGAACGACAGCGAGGACGTCACGTTCCAGCCACCGTTGGAGTTCAGGCTGCGGGGGTGGTAGCCTCGCGGATTCTTGTAGTAGGCGTAATAGTCCTTTACAAACTGCGGTGCGTCCTCCGGCAGCGGATCGACCACGCCACCGGCAAGCGCGTAGCTGCCGTTTTTGTAGTCCTCGGTGCGCTGCGCGTTCAGCGCTTTTCGCTTTTCAAAGCGTGCCTGTTCGGAATCCTCGGCGTCAAAATAGCCGTTGGCAGTCGCGCGGGTCAAGTCATACATGGTCATGGCCGCAGTGGCTTTGATACGGGTGTCAATGGCTGCGGCATTGATCGCTATACCGCCCCAACCGCAAATGCCGATAATGCCGATGCGCTCCGGGTCGACGTTCTCCTGCATGGAGAGGAAATCCACCGCGGCGCAGAAGTCCTCGGTGTTGATGTCCGGCGATGCTACATACCGGGGCGTGCCGCCGCTCTCGCCGGTATAGGACGGGTCGAAGGCAATTGTCAAAAAGCCCAGCTCCGCCATTTTCTGCGCATACAGACCGGAGGACTGCTCCTTCACCGCGCCAAACGGGCCGCTGACAGCGATGGCGGGCAACTTGCCTTCCGCGTTCTTCGGCATGTAGACGTCAGCCGCGAGCGTGATGCCGTATCGGTTGTGGAAGGTCGCCTTGCCGTGCTCGACCTTGTCGCTTTTGGAGAAACCCTTGTCCCACTCCTGCGTCAGCTTCAACTGCTCCATGCCTAAGCCTCCTTGTCAGTCGCTTTAAGGTATTGCTCGTCGTCCACGGGCTCCAACCACTCGTTGGAGGCCTCCTCACCCGGAACCTCCACCGCGAGATGAGAGAACCAGCTGTCGGGCGCAGCACCGTGCCAATGCTTTACGCCCGCGGGAATATTTACTACATCGCCAGGGCACAGCTCCTGTGCCGGTTTGCCCCATTCCTGGTAAAGCCCTCGACCAGCCACGCAGACGATAATCTGTCCGCCACCGCTTTTGGCGTGATGGATGTGCCAGTTGTTGCGGCAGCCGGGCTCGAACGTAACGTTGTAAATGCCGACCTGCTCGGTGGAAAGGGGCGCGAGGTAGCTTTGCCCGATAAAGTACTTCGCGAATGCATCGTTGGGGGCACCGATGGGAAAGGCCATCTCGTTTTGGTGCTCGGCCTTTGCGTCGGTGGCATCGCCATCCGCCCAGACCTCCTTCGCCATACGAAAGGCCGCCCACGCCTTGGGCCATCCCGCATAAAACGCCGCGTGCGTAAGGATTTCCGCTATCTCCGTCCTGGTCACGCCGTTGTTCTTAGCAGACATCAGATGATATTGAAACGAAGAGTCCGTCAGTCCCTGCGCCATCAGGGCCACAACCGTTACCACGCTGCGGTCTCGAAGGGAAAGCCCGTCTTCTCGGCTCCACACCTCGCCGAACAGCACATCGTCATTGAGCTGTGCAAATTTGGGGGCAAAGTCCCCCAGAGCATCTCTGCCTGCCGTCTGCTTAATCGTCATGTTTGATTCCTCCTGTCGATGGTTTTGAGTGCAAAACTGCTTCCGTGCAGCTAAGCCGCGTCTAGACTCTCATGCCCATTCGCCGCGCCTGCTCCAGAGCAGGATGCCCGGCGATATCGCCCACGCCGTTTACGCCGCCGGCGAAAACCGTACCAACAAGCGTGCAACGGGAGAAACAGTCAACCCATCCCTGCACTGCCTTTTTCGCGCCGTCGAAGGTTGAGCGCCCGTCCTCCGCCGCCGTTGCCAATAGATACGCCTCGCTGAATGCATAATCGGAGCCAAATAGCGGGTTGGCGCGGTCGAGCATGGTCTTGAGCTGGCCACAGACGCTGTAGTAGTAGACGGGCGTTGCGAACACCAGAACATCGGCGTCGTGCATCTTGGCGGCAATTTCCACGGCATCGTCTTGGATAACGCAGTGACCCAGCTTTAGGCAGGCAAGGCAGCCCCTGCAGAAGCCTATTTGCTTTTCGCGCAGGCGCACGGTCTCAACGCTATGGCCCGCTTCCCGCGCACCGTTGGCGAAAGCGTCCGCCAACGTCTCGGAATTGCCATTCTTTCGTTGACTTGAAGAGACTATCAAAACCTTTTTGCTCATTACGAAACATCCCTTGCATTCTCTGTTTTATTAACGAGAATGAAGGTAATACCTAAACCTAACTTTAGGTCAAGGAATGAACTTAAGATTTATTCGGAGGAGCCATGTACACAATCGGACAAGTGTCGGAGATGTTCGGTTTGCCCACTTCTACGCTGCGATATTACGACAAGCAGGGATTGTTCCCGGGGCTGGAGCGGACGTCCGGCATTCGCCGGTTCAGCGATACGGAACTCGAGGCGCTTCGGGTCATCGAATGCCTAAAGAAGGCGGGGATGGAGATCAAGGACATCCGGCTGTTCATGGAATGGTGCGCAGAGGGTCCCTCAACATACCCCAAACGCAAGGCCATGTTCGAGGAGCGAAAGGCCCACATGGAGTCGGAGATCGCGAACATGAACCGTGCGCTGGACATGCTGAAGTACAAATGTTGGTTCTACGGGCAGCTGAGCCAGGGCGAAAACGAGGCCGAGCTAAGGGCCATGATTCCCGACGGTTTGCCGACAGAGATTAAAGAGGCCTACGAGAACGCCCACGCCCGATAGTGCCGCCCGATGCTCGGAGGGCTTCGACGAGGAGTCGTTTTCGGGTAGGAATGCAAGGAAAAGGCCTCCGAACCAGAGGGTTCGGAGGCCTTTATTCCCGTTATTTCGCTGGTGGCTTTGCTTTGCGGCGATGTCAAAACAACATCAGACGATACTCGGCAGTACTAAAACGCGAGTTCAGAACACAGTTCCCGCTATTCCCACTCGATGGCGTCGGTTCTGCCGTCCCGTCACTCCAGTTACACCCAGTTTTCGGCATCGACACGGAACGCGTGCCGCCAAATGACGCGATGTCGCGTTTCGTCGGCTTCGGGGACAAAAGCTGGGACAACCTCAAAAACTTTTTTCAAACTCAGGGCTTTGAGTTTTTGTTTTTGTCCCAAAGTGCGCGGCGGGTCGCCTTTGGAGGCTCGATGGCGCCGAAAACGCCCGTTTTGAAACTCAACCGCCCTTTTGCCCGCAAGCCGCCAGCTGCAATCGCAAGTGAATTAACGCGGGTGGCTTGCGCGCCATTTGCAAAACCCCAGGTCGCAGGTCTTCGCCATTCGTGAACAAAGTGAGTAGTCTCAGGTGGCTTGCTTATGAGTTGGCGAACGGGCCTTCAGGATTCAGGGCAAACATGCTGGTAGAATAGGATTCTCAAATCAATGACAGGAGACCGAGCATGGCCGAACCCCACGATAGGAAGCCGATCCTCACGATCGAGCAGCAGATAGAGCACCTCAAGCAGAAGGGCGTAGCCTTCGAACTGTGTTCCGAGGAAGAGGCCGCGGACTACCTGCGCGACAAGTGCAACTTCTTCAAGCTCGCATCCTACCGCAAACTCTTCTCGAAATACGAGGGAGGCCCGCGCGACGGCCGCTACGTAGACCTCGACTTCGGCCAGCTGCGCCTGCTCGCGGCGCTCGACCAGGAGCTGCGCCACGCCCTGCTCGGCATGACGCTCGACATCGAGCATTTCCAGAAGGTGACACTGCTTCGCGAGATGGAGGACCGTGGAGAGGACGGCTACGCCATCGTGGCCGACTACATGGCATCGCTTACCACTGCAAACAGGGAGTACCGCCTGCGCGAGCTCAAGATGAGCGGCCGCAGCCCCTACAGCTCGAGCCTCTACGCGAAGTACTCCGGCGACATGCCTGCCTGGGCCTTCCTTGAGCTCACCTCGTTCGGCACCCTCATCGACTTCGTGCGCTTCTGCGCCAGGCGATGGGGCGACAGGCGCCTCGAGGCCTCCCACTACGACCTCAAGCGCGTGAAGTCCGTCCGCAACTGCGCCGCGCACGGCTCGTGCCTGATCAACTGCTTCGCCGAGAGGGGCGCCGCCCGGGGCTCGGCGTCCAGCGGCGTCTCCCGAAG
>ENA-OPXB01001458-OPXB01001458.1-human-gut-metagenome-genome-assembly--contig:-NODE-1458-length-12175-cov-2.289604_pt1 | contig 12175 bp, 10 predicted proteins | sample MGYA00241516_ERZ502024 | MGnify/ENA primary metagenome ERZ502024 (study PRJEB25962, sample SAMEA2041926) | human gut metagenome | biome: human gut; feature: human-associated habitat; material: faeces...
CAATCTGCATCTGGGCTTCGGCCTGACGATAGACCTCCTGCAGATCGTTTCCAAGCACTCGGAAGGAAATCGGCCAGAGCACCTCGTCGGCGATGACGGAGGCCGTTGCAAGCCCCTTGACAGTCACCACGCGATCGCGGTCGACAAAAGCGTTGATGCCGTCGGAAAGCTGACTGCCCAAAAGTCCCAGACCGCCGATCAGACCCGCGGCCACAATCACGCTTTGTGCAATACCTTTTGAATCCATCACTCTCTCTTCAAAAGCGATTTCAACCGCGACGACGATTGGTTACTCAGACATCCACCTCCACGTCGTCACCGTGCATTTCCATCCAGCTGCGGCGTCCGGTTGCTTCGCCCTTGCCCATCAGCAATCCCATCACGGCGTCGGTCTGCGCCTTTTCGATGCCACCGAGCGTCACGGGCAGCAGACGACGGGTGTCGGGATGAAACGCGGCTTCGGCAAGCTGCTTTTCGCTCATTTCACCCAGACCTTTGAATCGGGAGATGCTGAGCTTTTCAAGCGGCAGCCCTTCTTTCTCGAGTTTACTCAAGGTGCGCTTGAGTTCGCGATCATCGGCACAGTAAATTTTCTTTTCCGGTTTTTTCCCCTGTTTCGGAACGTCAACGCGGAAAAGCGGCGGCTGAGCGATAAAGACGTGCCCTTCCGAAATCAGTTTAGGGAAGTGACGATAAAAGAGTGTCAAAAGAAGAACCTGGATGTGGCTGCCGTCAACGTCGGCGTCGGCCAGAATGCAGACCTTGCCGTAACGAAGCCCCGAGAGATCCGTGTCATCGTCGAGCTTGTGCGGATCGACGCCCACGGCCACCGCGATGTCGTGAATCACCTGGCTGGCAAAGATACGATCGCTGTCGACTTCCCAGGTATTGAGTACCTTGCCGCGCAACGGAAGAATCGCCTGATGCTCCTTGTCGCGTCCCTGCTTGGCCGTGCCGCCTGCCGAGTCACCTTCCACGAGGAAAATTTCGTTGCGACTGATGTCTGTCGATTCGCAATCGGTGAGCTTGCCCGGCAACACTGCCACGCTCGAAGACTTCTTCTTTTCGACCTTCTGAGCGCGGCGCTGACGCGCCTGCGCCTGGCGAATCACCAGCTCGGCAAGTTTCTTGCCCTCTTCAATATGATCGTTGAGCCAGTACTCGAACTGCGGCCGAACGAAATTGCTCACCAATCGCATGGCATCGCGGCTTGTGAGCTTTTCCTTGGTCTGGCCCTGGAACTGGGGATCGAGCACCTTGGCCGACAGCACGAAACTGGCGCGGCTTGCGACGTCGTCGGTCAGAAGCTTCACGCCCTTGGCCATCAAGCCATGCGCGTCCATAAAGGACTTGAGCGCCAGAAACAAACCCTCGCGAAGGCCTGCTTCGTGCGTGCCGCCGGCGGGAGTCGGAATCAGATTCACGTAGCTCTCGCGCACGGGTGTGCCGGTTTCGCTCCAGCACACCACCCAGTGTGCACCCTCGTCCACGGCAAACGTCTCGTCATTTTCTTCAGCCCACCCCTGCGCTTCGAAAGGATCAAAAAGAAGCGGCTCGGTGAATTCGGCCAACAGATATTCGCGCAAGCCTCCGTCGTAGCGCCAGGACAGTTCCTGCCCCGTCTTTTCGTTGATATAGCGAACCGTACAACGTGGAAGCAAAACGGCCTTACTCTGCAACAGACCGATGAGCTGTTGTTCCGGAATCGTCGGCGAATCAAAATACTTGGGATCCGGCAGACATTGAACGCGCGTACCCGTGTACTTTTTGCCGCGACTGGAAGGTTGTTCGGTAAGAGGTTCTGATACGAAACCGTCAGCAAAGCCGATGTCGTACTGCTTGCCGTCGCGCCAGACCGTGACGTTCAAATGCCGACTCAGGGCGTTGGTCACCGAGACGCCGACGCCGTGCAGACCGCCCGAAAAGCTATAGGCGCCGCCTGAGGCCTTGTCGAACTTACCGCCTGCGTGCAGTTGCGTAAACACCAGTTCCACCGTCGGGATGCCTTCCGTGGGATGAATACCCACCGGAATACCGCGGCCGTTGTCTTCAACGGCAACGCTGCCGTCGGCACACATCGTCAGCGTGATCGTGTCGCCGAACCCGCCGAGCACTTCGTCGCTCGCGTTGTCAAGCACTTCCTGAATAATGTGAAGCGGATTGTCCGTCAGGGTGTACATGCCCGGACGGCTTTTGACGGGCTCCAGCCCCTTTAAGACGCGAATGGAATTTTCTTGATAATCAGACGGACGCTTGCGAACTGCCATTTCTCGGAATCAGGCCCTGTGGGCGCTTACTTTGACCACAATCGGAAAAGGAGCGCCCGTCGAAAGTGACGGGCGCAAACTGTAAAAACTCGAGACGGATTTTAGCGGCGATTTTCGTCCGGCGTATCCTGCACGGCCGAGGCAGGCTTTCTATCGTCTTCGGAAGAATCGTCTTCCTCGACCTGCACTTGCTCTTCAGGCTCCGCGGCACCCTTCACTTCCGAGCCGGGAACAACCGCAACGGGGACCAGACGCTTGACGGGATGCTTGAGCCAAGTCTTCAGCATAGCGATGGCCGCCGACAGGAAGATGGGCCCCAATACGACGCCGAGCATGCCGAAGCTCATGATGCCGCCCAAGACGCCAAGGAAAACCAGAGCCAAAGGCAATGCCGTACCGCGGCTGATCAAAATAGGTTTGATGAAGTTATCCACCGAACTCACCGCAAGCGTTCCCCACAAAACCAGGAACACCGCCCAACCGATCTGATCGGTCGCGGCGAGCCAGATGGCAACCGAACCCCACACCAGAGGCGGACCAACGGGCACGACGGAGAGCACACAAACGGCGAAACTGAGCATCACAACACCCGGAACATCAGCGATGATAAAGCCGATGGCCGCCACCACACCCTGCCCCACGGCGGTACCGAGCACACCGAAGACCACCGAGCGGGTCGTGTTGACCAAAATGCCGGTGTATTCATCAGCAAGATCGCCCGAGACTCGCTTTAGGAACAGACGACCGCGGCGCGCGAGCGAATTGCCGTCGCGATAGAAGAAGAATGCAATAAAGGCAACGAGCGCCATCTGGAACAAGCCGTTGCCGATGCCGACTGACGCACTCAGCACCCACTTGGTGACGGGGTCGATAGCCTTTTGAATGAAGTCCCCGAGGGCGGCGGGATCAAAACCTAAGTGAAAGGCTTCGTTGATGCTTTCTCCGACGTAGGGAATGGCAATTAGCCAATCGGGCAATTTCATACCGCCGGCCACCCAGTCGCGTACCCAATGAATCAGCTGCGGAATCTGATGCGCGAGAACGCCCGTAATGATCGACAACGGAATGAGCACCGTGACGATCACGACGCACACCATGAATGTCGCCGCTATCGTCGAACGATTGCCGAAGCTCGTGAGCGCCCGCTCGTACAACGGCCAGCTGACGACAGCCAGAATGCCCGCCAACAAAATGGCCGTGAGAAAAGGTTGCATCACAAAGTAGCAACCAAGAAGAATCAGAGCGCCGAAACCGATTCGTAGCCAAAGATCGACGCTGTCACGGAAACTAAACATAGGAAGTCAGTCATCAGCCGTTGTTTATACATCCTTGCTCATGCTATCAAAATTTGCTCGAACAAAATTGTCGGTTTGCTACAATTGCGGGCCTGACAAACTTTCCGAAGCAAAAACGGTAAGTTTGAGCACTGTGCGTCTCTGTAGTTCAACTGGATAGAACAAGCCCCTCCTAAGGGTTAGATCTGGGTTCGAGTCCCGGCAGAGGCGCCAAGTTAGAAAACCGAGCGGTTCGCACCCGTTCGGTTTTTTTGTTATTTTTCCCTTTAAAAACAATCCTATACCCGCAAAAATCGTTCTTGCTCGTTTGTGATAATTCCTGGCCAGACGACACTCGGATGATGGGTAGACTGGGTTTGAAATTTCAAATCTGCACTCTGCCCATCATCAACTCAACATGCCGAAGACATCAAAAATTGTTACAGCAACCCAACTCAAAAACGTCGGCCTAAAAACCATTGCCGTGGGTGGCGTTTCAGGACTCTACTTCAGAAGCAGACCCTAACAGAGCTACTTCTTTCTTCGCTTTCAGGACAAAACAGGACGTCATGATCTTACGTTGGGCAACTACCCTAAGATGAGTCTAGCCAAGGCCAGAGAAGAAGCCGCGAAACTGCGTGCTCGCATATCTGCAGGCGAAGATGTCATTGCCGAACGCAAACAAGTCCTGACCCCTAAGCAACTGCCAGAACCTGTTTTAACTTTTGAACAAGTTGCCAAACAATGGCTCTCGGAGCGTTCTCGCCTTAATTTTTGGGGAGACAACGTAAAAGGCGAAAGGCGCGCATTTCGAATTCTCGAGGTCCATGCCTATCCCTTCATTGGTGAGAGAAGATGACAGATTTCCCTGTACACCGTTATTTATATGATGGTTATAAGTATTGGTGAATATGACTGTATCAATATTTGAAACGGTACCTGTGTCTCGGATTGTCGAACCTCCGTCGACATTTAACGAAGCTGCATCACGAATGGTGCCGGAGACACTCAGTACCTGTAGTGCAGTTTCGTAACGGCCACCCTGAATGACCATCTCGGTTTCGCCATCTGTGCCGTATAGCTCACCCCCGTCTCAACCGTTACGGGGACATCTTTATAGGCTCATGAATACTCCGTTTGTCCTGTAATACGAATAGGACCTGCCGCCTGAGCAGCCGGATAAACAGACAGGAGCGCAAGCGAAATCGCTGATAAGGCATATTGAACTGTCCCCACTTTGCGAGACAGATTTTTGATCAATCGGGCGTTCAAGCCTGTCGAACTACCTCTTCCCGCAGAAAATGCTATGTGCATTTGCGTGCCCCATTTAAGAAAAATCAAGAGATTAACCGCCAAAACAACAACTTTTTTTAGATGTCGTTTCCCCGTATCTTCTGCAGAGTCAGATCGGCTAACAGCTTTCGGGATTCTTTCTTTCAAAAGCGAACCGGCTTATTGACTTCTGCCGTTATACGCAGTCTTACTCAAGACGATGGTTGCAAGCACGACAAATGCATCACTTCTTCAATCATCCGATGCATGGCTCGGACAAGTTCCGTATCGGCGGCTCGATAGAAGACTTCTTTCCCCACTCGACGAGAAGTTACAAGTCCGGCAACCTTCAAAAGCCTCAAATGGTGTGCTACGGCGGGGCTACTCATCTCCATGATAGCAGCAATGTTGAGCACGCACTCTTCGGAATGGCACAACAACAAAAAAATCCGACAGCGGGCCGCATCGCTTAGATGTTTGAAAACCTGGGCCACAGGTTCAAAGCTTGAAGATTCGGGCAATTGCCCAAGTGCAAAAAAATTTCCCTCTTTATGCCGATGCGGAAGATTTGTTGTGACAGACATATCAGACAATTCAATTCTTGCTTAATCTTGACATCCAACACCAACCGGATTATAGTGCAACCAGTCAATTAAGTTATTGCTTAATTCTTTAACCAATAGGAGCACCCAAAATGACAAAGACCTACAAGATAGAAGTTGATTGCGCTAACTGCGCCCGCGAAATGGAAGAAGCGGCAGCAAAAATCAGCGGTGTGCAATCGGTCACGGTGAATTTCATGGCTCAAAAAATGATTGTGGAATTCCGTGATGGGTTTTATCCCGACAATGTCATGATTGAAGTGCTTAAAGCTTGCAAAAAAGTAGAACCCGACTGCGAAATTTTTCTCTGATGTCGAAACGCCGCCAGAGCACTGCTCGACGGCGTTTTTTTTCTCTCTTCAATTCAAATCTTGCTTAATTTTTACATCAAATTAAGCTCAAGACATCACCAACGGACTCTGCAACAAATGAAGACAAAGCAAAAAAAGATGCTTGTACGCATCATCCTTGCAGCAATGCTTCTCGTAAGTCTCGCGTTTGCACCGGTCACGGGACCTTTGAGATTGGCGCTTTACCTTATTCCCTATCTTCTTGTCGGCTATGACATCCTGCTCAAGGCGGCAAAAGGCATCCGAAACGGCCGTGTTTTCGATGAAAATTTTCTGATGACCGTTGCTACCTTAGGCGCCATTGCCATAGCACTTTACGACGATACCGGCGAGTACACGGAAGCCGTTGCCGTGATGCTCTTTTATCAAATCGGTGAATGGTTTCAAGCTTATGCCGTGGGCAAAAGCCGCAAAAACATCAGCGATTTGATGGACATTCGCCCCGATTACGCCAACATTGAAAGAAGCGGGAAAATTGAACAGGTCGCTCCCGAATCTGTTGAGGTCGGAACCGTTATTGTCGTGCAACCCGGTGAAAAGGTTCCCATTGACGGCATCGTTATACGCGGCGAAACGAGTCTCAACACCAGCGCTCTCACGGGGGAAAGTCTGCCGAAGAACGTTGCCCCGGGGGAAAGCGTCACCAGCGGTTGCATCAATCTGACCGGCGTTATTTATGTGCGTACAACCAGGCTCTTCGGAGATTCGACAGTATCTCAAATCCTGGAATTGGTCGAAAATGCCTCTTCACGCAAATCGCAATCGGAGGCCTTCATTACTCGTTTTGCCCGAATCTATACGCCGATTGTGTTTTTCAGCGCTTTGGCGCTTGCTCTCGTCCCTCCGCTAGTGCGGCTTTTTGCAATGGGAGTAGACGCTCAATGGGATGACTGGATATATCGCGCTTTGGTGTTCCTGGTTATCAGCTGCCCCTGCGCTCTTGTGATCAGCATTCCTCTTTCTTTTTTCGCCGGCATCGGCGGAGCAAGCAAAGAAGGAATACTTGTGAAAGGTTCCAATTATCTGGAAGCTCTTTCACAGACTTCAACTCTTGTCATGGATAAAACAGGAACGCTGACGCAAGGTGTTTTCGAGGTAACGGCAGTTCACCACAACACGATCGATGAAAACCGCCTCCTCGAATTGGCGGCTCTTGCCGAAAGTGCCTCCTCGCATCCGATCAGCAAGAGCCTGCAGAAAGCATACGGCAAAGCAATTGATCGGAGTCGCGTCACGAACATCCGTGAACTTGCGGGTAAAGGTGTCGTCGCCAGTGTCGACGAACAGGAAGTTGCAGTCGGCAATGAAAAACTCATGACCGAACTCGGAATAGAGTTCATCGCCTGCCGCAGTATCGGCACAATCGTCCACATTGCCGTCAACGGAAACTATTGCGGCCACATCGTGATTGCAGATCAACTGAAACCCAATGCAATCAAAGCGATTGATGCTGTGAGAAAAGCCGGCGTCAACAAAGTGGTCATGCTCACCGGCGACCGCAAAAGTGTCGCCCTAGCAGTGGCTTCACAGTTAGGCATAGACGAAGTGCGCTGCGAACTGATGCCCTCGGATAAAGTTTCCGCTGTTGAAAAACTGCTGGCGCAACGAACCGGGTCCGGGAAACTGGCTTTCGTCGGCGATGGTATCAACGATGCTCCCGTTTTGTCCCGCGCCGATATCGGCATTGCGATGGGAGCCATGGGATCAGACGCTGCCATTGAAGCTGCAGATATCGTTCTCATGGATGACGATCCTCTAAAAATTGCCAAAGGCATCAAGATTTCTCGTAAATGTCTTCGCATTGTCAAGGAAAACATCTGGCTGGCTATCGGCATCAAGGTCCTGTGTCTTTTGCTGGGAGCTGTTGGCTTGGCCAACATGTGGATGGCAATTTTTGCTGACGTGGGAGTCATGATTCTTGCTATCTTGAATGCAATTCGTGCCCTCTTTGTCAAAAACCTTTGATCACTTCGTCTTGCGGCTTGGTCTCACGCGTGTCCTCTTTCGTGTTAGCGGCACGCGTGTGTTTGTGCGTCTTTTCTGCCAGTACAGACTTGGGAAACTGTTCACGTAAGTGTCGAAGATACTTTTCCGCTCGGTCAAGCTGCTCGCGATACACCTTTGCCTGTTCCAAATATTCGTCAACGCGTTCAAGAAGCCACTCTGTTCCCTTGGACGGATCCTGTTCAAACTCAATAAAGCGCTCGATGCATTCGAGCTTCATGCCGTTAGCGCGGCAAGTCGTAATAAATTCCAACCGTTTTACCGCTTCCTGAGAGTAGTTGCGCTGTCCTCCCATACTGCGTCTTGGTTCAGGCAATAGACCTTTTTGTTCATAAAAGCGAATTCTGGTCACAGGGCATCCCGTCCTTTGCGCCAATTCACCGATTTTCATCTCGTTCTCCACAATACTTGAAGCTACAGTAACTATAGATTTTATGATGTCTCTTGCCAATACCGGCAACTCTTTTGTAGGAGTAACACCATGAAATTTCAACAAATACGCAGCGCCACCAGCATCGTGACATTTGCCAACCGGCGTTTTTTGATTGATCCGATGCTTTCAGCTCAAGGTACCTATCCGGCTGTCCCAGACACCACCAGCACTGGTCGCGGCAATCCGGATTGCGATCTGCCTTGCCCGATTCAAGATTTGTTTAACGTTGATGCCGTCATTGTGACCCATCTTCACTTTGATCATTTCGACAAAGCTGCAGCTGAATTACTGCCAAAAAAACTTCCGTTGTTTTCTCAGAGCGTTCAGGAGGCAAAGATTCTCACTGGTTTGGGCTTTACGGACGTACGCGTTCTTGCAGATTCCGGTACGGATTTCAACGGCATTCGTCTTTTTCGTACCGATTGTGATCATGGCTCAAGCAATCTTGTAACTATGGACGGCTACCGGGACTGCGGTTTCAGCGAAAAAGCTTCCGGCGTCGTTTTTGAAAGCAACCTTGAAAAAACGCGTTTTTATCTCGCCGGAGACACCATCTATTGCCAATACGTTGTCGACGCAATAGAAAAATACACGCCCGGAGTCGTCGCGGTTAATGCCGCGGGCGCCCAATTTCCACTTGGACATCTGTTGATCATGAATCAATACGACGTGCGTTCCCTTATGCGGCGTTTTCCCGAAATTGACGTTATCGCCACGCATGTCGAAGGCGTCTCGCATGCGACAGTCACTCGCCCCTTGCTGCGAAAATTTGCCCGTGAAAATAATCTGAATCGCCTGTTCATCCCCAATGACGGACAAACCATTGAGTTTTGAGACAACTCTGAGCAGCTTGTAAAAACACTGATCTGAACCTGGCTGAAACCGGTTTGGACATGATTTTGAGAGACTCACACCAAACCAGGATTGATTCCTTGCTCTATCGTCTCAATCCAAGCGCACCTTTAGCTGCAAACCAAAGAGTTCGTTAAAGTAGCAGACAGAGAACTTACCTCTTCCAGAGGTCAGACCATTCTGCGCTTTTCTATGCGTCCGACGAACTCTATTCTTGGCCAACATTTCACAATTGCGCGGCAGCTGCGGTTTACGCTGCCGCGCATGCTCATGTCCCTTTTTATCATGAGTTATATGGTGGCCGACGGCGTTCTGATCAGCCGCTACATGGGAACGGTGGCGCTTGCGTCACTCAACATGATCTTTCCGCTCGCCATTTTCCTGGGAGCTGTGGGCATCATGCTCTCGGCTGGTGGCGGATCGGTCGTCTCGAGGCGTATGGGTAGGGGCGACTCGGAAGGCGCCGACCATGCATTGAGTACCGTCATCTATGCCGAATTTGCCTTCGGTCTTGTGGTGGGTTTGCTCGGAATACTTGTGCTCCCTCTTTTGCTTGATTTTCTGCACGTCAATGAGGAACAGTACTCATATGCCTACGACTACCAGATTGTCTGGCTGGCGTTCATGCCGGTCTTTCTTTTGAGCGTGCTCTTTCAGACCTTCTTCACCGTCTCGGGGTATCCCAAGCTGGGACTGACCGTTTCGGTGGCTTCAGGACTTACCAACGTTTTTCTGGACATCCTCTTCATGGGCCCACTGGGCTGGGGGATGCACGGAGCGGCATTGGCTACCGTGATTTCATGGGTTGTAGCCGTTGCGGCCGGACTTGCCTTCTTTTGCCGCCGCAAAGCTCCGATTCGCATCATTTGCACGCGCCCGGACTGGAAGGCTCTTAAAGGAGCCTGCACAAGCGGCGTCTCGGAAATGGTCGGCAGCCTATCCTCGTCCGTTACGCTTTATTTTTTCAACGCCGCTTTCATGTATTGGCTCGGTGTTGACGGCGTAGCTGCGCTCACGATCGCCTCCTATTCCACCTATGTCTTCAATTCGATTTTCTACGGTTTCTGCGAAGCAACCGCCCCGATTCTCGGCTACAAGTACGGCGAACAGAATTGGACTGAACTCGCTTGCGTATTCCGCAACAGTATGATCATCATGACCGTTTTTTCTCTTGCAGCCTACGGGTTATCGGTTCTCTTTGCCGCACCGGTGCTGGGATTTTTTGCGCCGCAGGATTCGCATGTGTTTGAACTCGTGCTTGCCAACTTCGGGTACTTTGCGCTGTCTCTTCTGCTTCTGTGTCCCAACATGTTTGCCGCTTATCTCTTCACGGCCATGGGCGACGGAAAACGCGCGGCGATCGTGTCGTTTTGCAGAACGTTTTTGTTCACCGTCTTGGCAATCGAATGCTTGCCACTCGCGGTCGGAGAAATCGGTCTGTGGTTTGCCGTACCGCTTGCCGAGCTTCTCACGCTGATATTGAGCGCAACACTCGTGATTCGCAACCGTCGCCGTTACGGCTACGGCGGACAACCCGCGACGGTTGTCAATATCACCTGACGAGGCAACAAAGAAATTAACAATTCGTCTGTGGAAACCGTTCCGGAAAAAATATTCGGCTATAAGATTCTGCAAGAGTCTGCATCGCAGGCAAAAGTGCCTTTTGAAGTCGGTTCTTTTCCTGTTTCTTTGCCTGGAAATTTAGAGATGACTGCCAACCGCGAAAAACCCGAACAGCTGACATTCTTCTTTTTTGAAGAAATGCCCAAGCCGACCAAGGGCACGATTTACCTTGACACCAGCAAGAAAGGCGTCACGAAATTCAAAACGCGGCGTCACAACTCCTATCGCGCCGAAGTCACCTACAACGGCGTGAAATACCGCAAGCGCTCCGTCGAGCGAGCCGATTGCGAACAGTTCCTGGCTCAATTGGCCGAGAGGTACGAAAAAGGCTTGCTTTGAGGTCCTCCTCTGAAGTCAGGGGCTTTACGGCCTCTACTGCAACGAAGCGCCCGCGGTCTCCTCAACCGAATTTTTAGCGTTTGGTTAGATCGAAACGATCTGCCTTGGTTGTGCTCGAAACCTGAAGCAGACCGAGCACGGTGTGATAGAGGCTTTCGTGCGTAACCTTGCTCTTTGCCGTCGCGGCAAGTTTCTCACGATCCACCTTGTAGTCCTGAGCGAAGTTATCCGACATCCACATCACCATCGGCACCTGCACCTGCTCGTCGGGCGACATCCAATAGGGCGCTCCGTGAAGATAAAGTCCCTTTTCTCCCAGGCTCTCGCCGTGGTCCGATACGTACAGCATCGCGGTGTTCATGCCGGAAGCACCTTTGAGCGTATCAATAATGTCGGCAAGAACCTTATCGGTGTAGCGCACGGAATTGTCGTAAGCGTTGTCAAGCTCTTCTTCCGAGCAACTGCCCAAATCGTTGGCCGTGCACTCCGGCAGCCACTTCTTCTGATCCTTGGGGCTGCGCAGATGATAGGCCGGTCCGTGCGAGCCCATCATGTGAAGGAAGAGTACCTGCGACTGACCTTTTGACAAGCCGTCCAAAGCCGTCTGCACTTCGTCGGCCAGAACGCCGTCAAAACACTTTCCGTCGGCGCAGGCCGCACTGCTCTTTTTGAGCGCCTCTGCAGGGCCCCTGGACGGCACACCGGCACAAACACCCTTGCAGCCGGATTGATTGTCCACCCAAAGAACGTTGAAGCCCGCTCGTTGCAGGACGTCAGGCAGTGCTTCTTCGCTAAGAATCCTGTCGCGGTTGTAGTCGCTGCGGCCGATGCGGCTCATCATGCAAGGCAGGGAAACGTCGGTGGACGTGCCGCAAGCCTGCACCAACGGGAAGTTGATGATGTCGCGCTTGGCAAGTTCCGGATTGGTTTCGCGGTTGTAACCGGCAAGCTCGGTAATCTCCTTGATGGAGATTTTTTCTATCGGTTTTTGCGCGTAGAGAGACCAGAAAGCGATCCGCAGATTATTTTTGGTCTGTTCTGTGATATGGGGCTGCTTTTTCATGAAAACCTCCCGGTATAAGATTTGCGTTCATTTTGTCTTCGCGTAAATTATAGCACGACAACGTGTTGTCTTCAATTTTTTAACACGTGTGGAGAA
>ENA-OPXB01001464-OPXB01001464.1-human-gut-metagenome-genome-assembly--contig:-NODE-1464-length-12152-cov-2.708192_pt1 | contig 12152 bp, 8 predicted proteins | sample MGYA00241516_ERZ502024 | MGnify/ENA primary metagenome ERZ502024 (study PRJEB25962, sample SAMEA2041926) | human gut metagenome | biome: human gut; feature: human-associated habitat; material: faeces...
CCTCCGGCTTTTCATCCATTTGCTCGATATATTGGATGCTTGGAGCGCATATAATTGCGCCTGCCGACTCACCGATCATCAATTTTCCATTTGCCAATTCCTTTTTCAGCAGTCCATCAGTTCCCGTTTTACGGAGCTGGTCCATAAGAAAGAAAGAATTTCCGCCGGTAAAATATATCACATCTGCTTCTTCAAAAACAGACTGTATCGTTGAATAAGCCTCCGTTGAAATATCAATTTCAGTTACGATTGCTCCCAACTTTTTGAATAATTTTCGAGCCGAGCCGACATAACCGGTGTAGCCTTCACGCAGCGAAGCTGTTGGAATAAATGCGACTTTTTTATTTTCAATTTCTTCCTTTATCAGACTTCCTACACTTGAAAAGTGCGAACATAAAAATAATTTCATCAATATTCTCCTTTATAAATTTCGATTTGTTAAACTCCATGTATTTATTATACCTTGTATAAGCAAATTCTCATATCCATTTTATGTCATATTTTTGCAATATTCTTTTGGCAGAATATTATCATCTCCATTTTTATCAACCATAACATTTCACATTCTCCAAATCTCATACCCCTGTATTCTTGCCGAGTCATACACCGGATGCAATTTTTCCTCCAAAACCTTAATAAACGCTTCTCTGTCATTTTCGGCAATGTATAATTCTTCCATCGACCACTGCATCACAAGATTATCTCTCTGACATTTCTTAAATTTGTCCATTATCTTTTCGCTGCTTTTTGCACTTTCATACATCATATATTGATTTTTTGCAAACAGTTCAAAATATTTCCACTGTGGCAGATTATTACTCTTGCTTGAATTAAGCGAACTATCCATAGGAAGTAAATTCCACAGTTCATCATTTGCCACAAACGACCACGGCACAAAATGATCTATATCAAAATCATTTAATCCAAGCAATTTTTCAGAATATATATCATATACGGGTTTTGTCTCGATTATAGTATTCCACAAATTCCTTACATATCTTAATTTTCTCTGTTTATTATTTTCAGGAACAAGTTTATAGATTATCCCCGGTACACCAGGATTTCTCCCTTGCAAATACCGTACTTTTTTCACTTCTATCCAGCCTGAAATCGTGACAAAATTGTCCATGAAAAAATTCTGCCATTCCTCATTGATAACGACACGCTTTTTCAAGCCTGCTCCATTCGTTATCTGATATGGAATACATTCTTTCTTATTTAACTGCTCAATATAAGCTATCAATCTCTTTTTTTGATCCCATATCCTGTCATTTCCTTTAACTTCGTGCATAAACGGAGACAGCATACGATAAGGCACATTCTTCGTCAACTGGTCTTTTTCACCATGCAGCTCCCTGTCATTTTCTTTAACAGCCAATATAATCGTATCTCTGTCTGCATCATTTGGAATATTTGTCAACTGCGACAATTTGATAACCGCTCTTTCCAAACTATTCATTATTTTTCCCGAAGCATTTTTAGGACCGAGATGCAGATGATATTCAACAACAGAATACCACGCATCTGCTATCATCTGATTTATAAGGTCATCAAAGACAATTTCTGTCTTTCCAAGCGAAAATAATTTTAACAATGCATCAAGCCAATAGAATTTATAACATTCTGTCGTATCGTCAAGCATATGTATGAAGCTGTCTATATTCAAGTCATTTTTATATTTTAAATGCTGTATATCCAAATTTTACCACCTCAAATATTAAAATTGGACAATATTTATCTATATGCTATTATAGCATCATACTTATATGATTACAATTTATACCTATTATCTATTTTTCTTTTTAAAACAATCTAACCGCAAAAAATATATGGCAATATCCAAGTCTGCTCACTATTTTATTATATATTTTTATGTCAGAATATCCTTTTTATTTCTCTTCCTGATTTTTCAACCAAACAGCATCCATCGCTTCCACTCTGTTCTTATCCTCTCCGCACCAACACATTCAGCCACTTTTCCTCTCCTCTGCCTACTCTCACATCCGATGTTATCCACTGTTCTTCAAGAGCTGCTCCATCTGTTTTTTTTATCAATTCTTTGAATGTTTCTTCGGTCATATCGGTAAAATATCTGCCGTTACGCTCCCCCGAAAAATTTCCATACTTAAATGACGCATATATAATCCCGTTCGGTTTCAATGCTGTCGTCATTTTATTCATAACATTTTCAAGTTCATCCTTTGTCAGATGAAGTATCGACGAGCACGCCCATATACCGTCATATTTTTCTTTTACATTAAGTTCAGTAAACATCATATTTTTGACGGAAATCCCCGTGTATTCACTCGCCCGCCTGCACATCTCTTTTGAACCGTCAACCGCATCCACCTTATAGCCGTTATCGAGAAAATATTTTGTGTCTCTGCCTGAACCGCATCCAAAATCAAGAATAAACGCCCCTTTATCCAGCTTCTCAATAAATTTTTTCTGAGTTTCCTCAAAATCCACCTGTAATGTACTTGCGACAAATTTATCTGCATTTAGGTTGTAGTAATCAAGTGTATTATGCACATTATTTTTCTCTTTTACACAATCAAAATGGAAGCTTTCGAGAATTTCATTTGAAGCCGTCCTGTCAATTATCTGTTTTATAAGAATTTCAAGTTTAGATTTTTTAGTATAATCCGCCGGAACAAAATATTTTATCCTGTTTTCTTCGAGCATATTAAAAACTTTTGTCTTGTCTTTCGTTTTTGAATCATATACCCCTATTGAATGTCCGCCGTTTATGTTCACAAGTTTCATACACGGAATATCCGTCTCGCTGTCACCGATATAGACCATATTGCGAAACGGAACTCTGTATTCATTTGGCTTAAAGTAATCATTCACCCTTGAGTCGTTTACATCGAGTATTCCCTTTTCTATTCTGAACAAAAACTGTGTTTTATTTGTGTAATTTACCACCTGTGCAGGCCACACTGCGACTCCGCTCTCATCAAAATAAAACGAACTCGCATAAATCTTTTTAAATTTGTCTGCAACTTCCGTGCCCTCTATCATCTCTTTTAATCCCGATGAAATAATATAGTGTTCGACCTTTACGCCCCTTTTTTCACCGTAATCATTTATCCTGTCAAACCATGTTGCCACACCCGGATAAAGCTTAACTTTTGCCCCGTCATTATGTAAAGTTTCTTTTGTAAAAAGAACTTTCCCCCTCGATTTCTCTGCCATCAGATACATATAAGCAAGATTTCTGTCCATCTCATTTTTTTCTGAAAGTTCGTTTGACTCTCTCCAAAAATCGTCAACCTCATAATCAATCGACTGGATATAGCCCTGTGCCTGCATATCATCAGGCGACAGTGTCTTGTCAAAATCATAGCATATCGCCAAAACCGGATTATCTGTTTCATTTTCTTTTATCATAAGCAACTCTCCTCCATCCTTCGCCCAAAACAATATTACTGGTTTTATTATATGATGCAAGGGTCAAAATACCTTTTGACCCCAATATCATTATATAATAATGCCTTTCACTTTACAACCACGCCCCTTACACACGCTAAATACAACTCTAATGTACCATAAAGTCTGCTGCCAATCTGAACACCTGCTCCGCCGTAAGTTCCATATTTTTTACGGCATTTTCCGTTCGCATTGCTTTTTCCAATGTTGTCGCTCCACGCACTATCGGGAAAAATGCATCTATTCCGTTTGCATTGCACAAAACCGCATCGTCAGATACACTCCCCGCAAACGCTATCACTTTTTTATTGTATTTCTTTGCCAGTCCTGCCACACCTATCGGTGCTTTCCCCATCACGGTCTGGCTGTCGAGCCGTCCCTCTCCCGTCACTACAATATCAGCCATTTTTATCTTTTCTTCCATATCGGTTGCCTGCATAATAAGTTCAACTCCCGGTTTAAGTTCCGCATTTAGATATGAAAGAAATGCAAAACCAAGACCGCCAGCCGCACCTGCTCCCGCAATATCTTCACATGATACACCAAGTTTTTCCGCTGTTTTTTCTGCAAAATGTTTCATTGCCCTATCAATAACAGGCTTCATCTCATCGGTCACACCTTTCTGCGTACCAAATATATAGGTCGCACCGTTTTCACCGCACAGCGGATTATCAACATCACACGCAACCTGAAATTTAACTTTTGAAATCAGAGGATTCACTTTATCATCAACAATCTTTTCTACTTTTCCAAGTGATGATGCACCAAGTCCTACATCTTTCCCGTTTTTATCAAGAAATTCATATCCAAGTGCCTTAAGCATACCAATACCGCCATCATTTGTCGCACTTCCGCCTATTCCGATAATGATATTTTCTGCACCTCTTTTAATCGCATCAAAAATCATTTCACCGACACCAAAAGTCGTGGCGGCTAACGGATTTTTTTCATGCACAAGTGTAATTCCTGCTGCCGAAGCCATCTCCATAACTGCCTTTTTGCTCCCGTCAAGCCATCCATAATAGCAATCTGTTTTTTCACCAAGAGGACCGGTCACCGTAAGGCTTATCTTTTCGCCATCCATCCCATCGGTCAGTGCGTCTGTTGTCCCCTCTCCACCATCAGCAAGAGGACATACCAACACATCCGCATCAGGAACAGCCTTTAAAATCCCTTTTTTCGCTGCTTCGCCTGCCTGCATTGAAGTCATACTTCCCTTAAAAGAATCTATTGAAATCAGTATGTTCAATTTTTACCTCCCAGAAATCATAATCATAAGTTACCATCAAATTTATCTTCCACTCCAGCAAAAACATTCTATATTTTTATCCGATTTTTTCTTATATAATATCATCCCATGATATTTATGTAAAGAATAGCCAATAAATTCGCGGCAAACATTAGTCTACATACTTGCATATATTCTCTGTTCACACTATACTAAAAAAGGGCAAAACCAGCGTTTTGCCCTGACATCCACACTACATTACAAGCGTTTTCCTATACACTAAAAACAGTTATTGTTCGCTTTTTTAATGCGGACAACTAACAAATTATAAAACCATAGGTAAATGCGAAACTAATTATATGTTGTGTTAATTGCACAGATATAACAAATAAATACCTAATTATAAAACAAAAACGAAAGGGGTACAAATATATGGCTGATAACAATACTGAAAGCATGAAAGACTTTGAAAAGGAACTTGAAAGTTCTTTTAAAGTAATAAAAGAGGGTGACATTTTAGATGTTACCGTTATAGGAATTTCTGAAACAGAACTCACTGTCGATTTGAATTATTATACAGAGGGTATCGTTCCTCTTGAAGAATGTAGTGATGACCCTGCTTTTTCCATCAAAAACGACTGCAATATCGGTGATACTATCCGTGCAATGGTTATTGACGCTGAGGGTGACAACGGAGCCGTCATCTTATCAAAAAAAGCTGCCCACAATCTTCTTGTATGGGATGAACTCAAAAATGATATGGCAAACCGCACTGTTTTTTCCGTCAAGATTACCGAAGCAAATCCAGGTGGTGTGACAGGTTTTGTCAAGGGAGTTAAAGCATTTATTCCCGCTTCAAAAATCGGTCTTGACTATGTTGAGGACACTGAAAGCTATGTCGGCATGACTTTAAATGCGATTATCATTACCGCTGACGCAAACGAAAAAAGACTTGTCCTCTCAGCAAAAGAAATCGCAAGAGAAAACGCTGTGCTTGAACATTCGCAGAAAGTTTCAAAACTCGCAGTTGGCGAAACCGTTTCTGGAAAGATTGTGCGCATGGAATCATATGGAGTCTTTATTGAAATAGGTGAAGACCTTATAGGACTTTGTCATATATCACAGATTACAAATAAATTTATCAAATCTCCAAAGGAAGTTGTTAAACTCGGTGATACTGTATCTGCAAAAATAATCGCTCTTGATGGTGACAGGATATCACTCAGCATGAAAGCACTTGAGAATGATATTCCTGACGAAGAAGAAGATACATACGAAATTCCTGACGAATTTCGTGCAGATAAGGAAGAAAAAGCTGATGAAAATCCTTTTGCGAAGCTGCTCAAAGGAATAAAACTGTAATATACATCTGTGTCAATCGAGGATGTATAACAAATAATGCCACTGGCACGCACTCTCTACATCGTCGCTCGCAGCAGTACATATGTCAATAAAAAACATTGACCCGTCAGCAAAATACGCTGATTAAGAAAAGATACCGTTACCTTATGCACCATGTCCATCCGGACAATGGTGCTTTTGTTATTGCTGTCAGAAAGTATATATGGAATCACAATGTAGATTTTCCACTCTTTCTAAAAAGTATGTTTGATGTAAACAAGCAGCTTCTTGACGGTTCGGAAGAAGCAAAACAGCTTTTTCATGTATCAACCCTATCCGGTCACCTATTTTTATGTCTGCTATCCGCCTTATTCCCGTCCCTCAGGAATATCTTTTATAATGTCATTCCAGATTTTTATAAGAAATGTAAGTGACACAATAAATGACATAACCTCTGCAATTGGAAACGACCACCATACCATATGAAGTCCGCCAAATTTTGCAAGAAGATACGCAGCCGGCACGAGAACTACAAGCTGACGCATGATTGATACGACCATACTAAACACTGCTTTTCCAAGTGCCTGAAATACGGTTCCTGCAATAATACAGAACCATGCAATCAGATAATGTACACCTATCGTTCTAAGTGCAGGCACACCTATCTTAAGCATATCATCAGAGGCATTAAACAATCCGAGCAATGCCTGTGGAATACTCTCAAAAAGAACAAATCCAATAAATGTAAGACAAAAAGCCGTCACAAGACTTACTTTTATCGTCTTTACCATACGCTTACGCTGTCTCGCACCATAATTGTAGGCAATAATGGGTGTAATTCCGTTGTTCAGACCAAATACAGGCATAAAGAAAAAGCTTTGCAGCTTAAAATAAACACCAAAAACAGCCGTAGCCGTTGATGAAAACTCAATAAGAATACGGTTCATGCAATATGTCATAACAGAGCCGATAGACTGCATTATAATAGAAGGTATTCCAACTGCATAAATCGTTCCGATAATCTTAAAATCAGGCTTAAATCCCTTAAATTGAAATCTAACTTCATGATTAAATTTGTGATTACAGGTTCCTGCAACAAGCCCTGCAACACACTGACCGATAACGGTTGCAACAGCAGCTCCTGTCACTCCCATTTTAGGAGCACCAAACATACCGAAGATTAAAATCGGATCTAATATAATATTTGTAACCGCACCGCTGAGCTGGGAAGTCATACTAAAAATCGTGCGTCCTGTCGATGTGAGAAGTCTCTCAAAAAACACCTGCGTGAAAATACCAAACGAAAAAATCATGACCGTGCTAAGATAATCAACTCCCATAGTCATAATCTCAGCATCGGCACTTCCCACCTGACTTCTGTAAAAAGGCTTCACTACGGTAAATCCAAGTATTAGAAAAATAATATAACTTACCGCATATATAAATGCTGCATTTGTCGCCGTTTTATTAGCTTTCTTAAAATCTTTCTCCCCGAGAGACTTAGACAAAAGTGCATTCATACCTACACCGGTTCCCGTAGCTACCGCAATAAGAAGCGTTTGCAAAGGGAATGCAAGTGAAACCGCCGTCAAAGCATTCTCCGATAATTTTGCGACAAATATACTGTCAACAATATTGTATAATGCCTGCACCATCATCGAAACCATCATCGGCAGTGACATATTGAAAACCAGTTTTCCTATTGGCATAATCCCCATCTTATTTTCCTGAATAGGGGCTGAAGATTGTTGATTACTCATTTTTTACTCCTTTCGTGTAACAAAAACATTTTACCAGTCAGGCAGATATTTACAATCCACTCTGCTTCTTAATAGTTTTAGACATTTTTTCTTTTGAATCTGTACTTTTTGCTTTGTCGTACAGTTGTTTATATTACCACGAAAGACATAGTAAGGGCAAGTCGTTAGGAAATGCTCGTTTTGTGAAAACATTATTTCTCTAACCACTGTTTTATAGTTTCTTCATCCATATCTACAGCACTTGCTATTAAAGAAATATCCATTCCCATATCATTTAATTTTTCTACTGTTTTTCTTGCTGTTTCTTTTGCTGCCTCTTTTGCTGCTTCTTTCGCTTTTCTCTCGGCATATTCCTCTACACTTTTACACATCTTCTCGTCCTCCTCACCATGTTTTAATTCTTTCATTCTTCTTGATATATTTGGAAATTTATCATCCCTGAAATCTGTTTTTAGAAAACATTGCATGAGGTCACTTATCAGACTATCATCTGCCACTTCAGTATTGACATATACTGACATAAGACCATCATTTACCGGATTGCCTGTTTCCCTTATAACATTTTCTACATGATACACTGTTTTTCCTGCTCCAAACATATCGAACTCGGATATATAAATTACTATTACATCCTGAACATCCTCAAATTCATCACCCGGTTCAGATTTATTAATTGTTATTGTTGATGCATTATAACGCACGCGTTTTACATGATTGCAATTATCAGATCTCTGTATTTCTATATTATATACTTTATCTTCAACACCTTCAATATATGCATCTAAGCGAACTGATCTCTTTGCAAGATTTCTTAATGACTTTTGTGCAACTAATGTTTCCGGCTTAACTTTCAGCCGTGAATTTTCAAGTATTACCTGTAATAACTCTTCGCACGCCGCTGCATCTTCCATAAACTTCTCAAATAATACATCGTCAATCAAACGAAGATTTCTTATTATCTGTATCACTTCTTCATCAGTTTTTCTATTCTTTTTAGATTTTCCTTTATTTTGTATTTTATTAGACACTTGTTCCACCTTCTTTCAGTATTTGCTTCAGAAATATATGTTCATAACTGAACTTTATCATCTGATAAACAGATGAAAATGCCTGTTTTTCTTAAGTGAAATAATGATAACATACGATTTATCTTTTTAATATGTGAATATTGTTAGAAATATTTTATATGATTTGGTACACTATAAACAATTTTGTAATATTAGATTTTTTATTTTCTTATGCAATATGCATTATTTTATATAGATTTCTTTGTTAATAACATACAAAAAAATCACCACTTAACTGCTTTAAATGGCGATTTTATCATTGTTTGCATTACTTTTCTAATCCAATATCACATATCTGCCAAACCCCATGCTTGTATTCTTTCCTATATGCACAAGCTGTCCTGCGATAAGATATTCAAGTGACTCATCGCTTATGTTTCCAAGGACACATTCCCCTTTAATTCCGTGCAATGCAATATGGCTTTTATGTGTATTTGAATATCTGTCAATCTTAGTATGGTACACTTCCTGCTCTTCTATATATGGAAATTCACTTTCAAGATATATTTTTCCTACATCATTTCCCTCCATACAATTTAACAGATATACTCTCCTAATTGCAGCTTCTGTCAATGCCTGTCCGTCAAATTTGTTTAGCCATTGCCCTCTGAATTTCTGTGATAATGGTGTGCAAAATTTCAGTATTTTTCTGTCTGAGCTGTTTAATTTTTTTAATTGATATTCGATATAGTTTGACAGTGTATTTATTATTATTTTGTTATTGTTAATAGCACCATCCTCAAGTATCGGCTGGCTTTTTTCGTTAAATATGCCTGCTATCTCAAATCTGCTTTTTTCTTTTCCTATTCCCTTCATCCCCAGCATATATAATGCCTGCAATATCTGTGAAAAATATATTATAACATTTCCAAATAAGATAATATTTACTTTTAGTTTGTCTCCTCTGCTGAATGTTGTCTGCTTATTTTCACACTCTATTATATATCCCAGACTTTCACCGTTTGTTACATACTCCGGTTTTATTTTTAATGGATGATAAAATATTCTTGGTACAGTACAATCTTCTTTGAATTTACAAGCATTACAACTTCTATCCGACAGGCAATATTGTTCAAGAAGCATTTCTCCCATACCGCCTCTTATCGCCGAAACTTTATTTTCCGGCATTTTTGTGGCTTCTGTGAATTCAAATACTAAATTTATTTTACTGTATCTTATATCGAACTTTTCACTGTTTTTCATCCTACAAACTCTCCACAAATCTCATAAATGCTTTCTGTCCCTCTTCCGTGCGTTTATAAACTCCTGCACATTCAAGCACCTTAACAAATACTTTGCTTATCTCATCATGGATTATATCCATTATATTTTCCGGAGTTATCGTATAATTTTCTATCCACTCATCTACCCAGTCAGCGTGTTTTTCAAGTATCTCATCCGCATGAATATCTTTGTGATTTAAGATTGCATCTGCAAGGTCGCTCATTTCCTTTTTAAGTCTTGCCGGAAGTACCGCAAGTCCCATTACCTCGATAAGTCCAATGTTTTCTTTCTTAATATGATGAAGGTCTGCTGACGGATGGTAAACTCCCCACGGTGCTTCTTTAGTTGTGATGTTGTTGCGGAGCACAAGGTCAAGTTCGTACTTTCCATCACGCATACGGGCAATAGGAGTTATTGTATTGTGTGGTTCTCCGTCTGTCTCGCTGAATATAAATGCGTCTTCATCTGTATATGCTCTCCAGCTTGTAAGAATATGGTCTGCCGCATTTACTATACTGTCTGCATTTTCCCCCTGTAAACGAATTACGGACATAGGCCATTTTACAATTCCTGCTTTTACATCTTCATATCCAGAAATTACAAATGTTTTCTCATAATCAGCTTTTGCCATTGCAAATGTATATCCGCCGCCCTGAAAATGGTCATGACTTAAAATAGAGCCTCCAACTATAGGCAGGTCTGCGTTTGAGCCAGCCATATAATGCGGAAACTGTTTTACAAAATCAAGAATTTTCTTAAATACTGCATGGTCTATTTTCATCGGTGTATGCTCGGCATTAAATATAATGCAATGTTCATTATAATAAACATATGGCGAATACTGCATATAATACTGCTGTCCGTCTAATGTAACAGGAATAATCCTGTGATTTTGTCTTGCAGGATGTGAAAAATGACCTGCATATCCCTCGTTTTCCTTGCACAAAAGACAAGCCGGATAACCAGACTTCTTTGCTTTTCCAGCCTTTGCAATATCTCTTGGATCTTTCTCCGGCTTTGAAAGATTTATGGTAATATCAATCTCGCCGTACTCCGTATCAGTAACCCATTTTTCATCTCTTGCAATTCTGTCTTTTCTTATATAATTGGCTGCCTGGCTGAAACTATAATAAAAATCAGTTGCCGCCTTTGGAGAAACCGCATATTTATCCTTAAATTCTTTCCTCACAATACTTGGCGGCGGAGTTATACAGCCCATTATCTTTGTGTCAAACAAGTCCTTTGCAGTAATCGTATCCTCTTTCATAATACCGTTTTCAAAGGCATACTTCATCATATCTTCAAGTATCTCATGTACCGGTCTGAATGATGCAGCCTTATGTTTCTCTTCTGAGTTTTCACACTTCTGCGACTCACTCAAATCCTTAGTATCAGAATTTTCATTCTTTACATCATATTCCATCACATCAAACAATTCTAAAAGTCTATTTGTAACATAAATCTCATCACATTCCTCAATCAAGCCATTAGCTTTCCCGTATGAAACAAGTTCACTGATATATTTAGTAATCATACTCTCATATCCTCCTGCTGTTTTTAGCAATCCTGTATGCCTGCTTCTTTTTCAAACAGAGAATACAGCACAACAATTCTCATTTATTATCAACTTTAATCAATAACTTTCATTCCACCGTACTTACGAATTTTAAGCACATTGCAAGCACCTTTTCCAAATACTTTATCCATCTTTTCAAGATATTCAGGCACGGCTTCATTTTTAACAAATGCCTGTATTGTTCCAGCAAAACCACCGCCATGCACCCTGCATACACCGTTTTCTCCTAAAAGCATTTCACTTACAAGCAGTGCAACGGATACATTCTGATTTTTTATATCCTGATTTGAATAAACATTCTGCAAATATTTAAAAGAAGAATTACCAGAAGCTTTCACATTCTCCAAAAATGCTCCTATATTTCCTGACTTCAATGCTCTTACTTCTTTCCGTACTCTTTCATTCTCACAAATAAAGTGTAGTGCACGAAGGACACACCTATCCCCAAGTTTTTCTCTTAAATTATGAATGTTTTCCAGTACATCATTTGCAGATACATCACACAGCACTTCTTTTCCAAAATA
>ENA-OPXB01001469-OPXB01001469.1-human-gut-metagenome-genome-assembly--contig:-NODE-1469-length-12106-cov-3.769397_pt1 | contig 12106 bp, 9 predicted proteins | sample MGYA00241516_ERZ502024 | MGnify/ENA primary metagenome ERZ502024 (study PRJEB25962, sample SAMEA2041926) | human gut metagenome | biome: human gut; feature: human-associated habitat; material: faeces...
AGCGCTGCAAACAGGCCCGCCGGGCCAAGGCCGCACACCACAGGCCGATGTGCCAGTGGCTGAATGCCATTCTGCACCGAAAAATCCACCTTCTGCTGCAGAGAAGCATCACCACAGCGGGCTGCAAAAGCCGCTTCCTCGGCAGGTTCTTTCAGGGTGACAGCCACGGTGTACACCAGCTTGGGCTGGCCGTGGCGGGCATCCACCGAGAGCTTTGCCACGCCCAGATGCTGCACCTTTCCGCGCGGGATGCGGGCGGCGTGCAGGGCTTTTTCAAATGCCTGCGGCTCTCCGGCGGAGAGCGGCAGACGGATGTTGCGAACCAGAATCATGTTATCGTGTGTTCCTTTTTGTTTCAGTTGCTTTCGATGCGGCACTGCAGCACATAGCTGCCCAGTGCAAAGATCTTGCCGTTGGAAGGCACATACAGGCGGCAGGCGATGTTCTGCTGGCCGGTGGCCACCCCGCCCACTCCCTCACCTTTAACATGTCGCTCGTAGGTGAGTTCGGCGGCACCGGCGCCACCTTCATCGTGCCGCTTCTGCTGATTCTCTTTATGAAGTCCAAGCAGCTCAAAGCCGTCGGTAAGGCCTCGATTGTTCCTGTTGCCTTTGCCGTCAACGAACCGCTGCTCTTTGGCGCGCCGATGATCCTTAACCCCTACATGCTCATCCCCTTTGTTGCCGCCGGCTGCGTCAACGTAAGTATTGCCAAGTTCTTTATCGACAACGTGGGCATGAACGGCTTCTCCTTCGTGGTGCCTTGGGCTACCCCTGCCCCCATCGGCATCTTCATCACCACGAACTTCCAGCTTATCGCCCTGGTATTTGTCGCGATCATCATCTTGTTGGACGCCATCATCTACCTGCCGTTCTTGAAGGCATACGATAAGCTGCTCTGCGACCAGGAGGCCGAGCGCGCCGCCGAGCTGGGTCTCGAGTCCGATGGTGCTGCCACCATCACCGCCAGCACCTCTGCGCCCGCTGTCGAGCAGACCGCCGCTTCCGTCGAGCCGACCGCCGCTGCCGCCGACAGCAAGCCTGTCGCCGATCAGCCCGAGCCCGCCTTCGACGCATCCGCCAAGAAGGATGTCGATGGCCTGAAGGTCCTCGTCCTGTGCGCCGGCGCCGGCACCTCTGCCATGCTTGCCAACGCCATCAAGGAAGGTGCTGCGCAGACCGGAGAGAACATCGCTTCCTCCGCAGGCGCCTATGGCCAGCACACTGCCATCATGGATCAGTACGACGTCATCGTGCTCGCCCCGCAGGTTCGTAGCTACTACAACGACATGAAGGCCGACACCGATCGTCTGGGCATTAAGCTGCTCGCTCCCCGCGGTAAGGAATATATCGACCTCACCCGCGACCCCGCTGGCGCCATCAAGTGGCTCCGCGAGAACCTCGACTAGTTCCTCCCTCTGTTGGTGCCCGGATCCCCAGTTCGGGCACCTCTCCCTATTCGTATCCCACAGAAAGGATGACTCATGACCAACCCCATGCAGTTCCCCGACGGCTTTGTATTTGGCGGCGCCACCGCCGCTTACCAGGTTGAGGGTGAGACCCGCACGCACGGCAAGGGCAAAGTACCCTGGGACGATTTCCTGGCTGCTCAGGGTCGTTTCTCCCCCGACCCCGCAAGCGATTTCTACAACAAGTATCCGGTCGATATCGACCTGTGCCAGCGCTTCGGCATCAACGGCATCCGTGTCTCCATCGCTTGGAGCCGTATCTTCCCCAGTGGCACCGGCGAGATTAACCCCGAGGGCGTCGCTTTCTATCACGAGCTTTTCGCCACCTGCAACAAAGCTGGCGTTATCCCCTATGTCACGCTCGATCACTTCGATACGCCCGAGGTCTTCTACCAGGACGGCGGCGAGGGATTCCTGACGCGCACGACCATCGATGCCTTCGTCGAGTACGCCAAGTTCTGCTTTGCCGAGTTCACCGAGGTCAAGCACTGGTTTACCTTTAACGAGATTCCCGCAACCGCCGAGGGCAGCTTTATCGTCGGCAACTGGCCGCACGGCGAGAAGTACCGCCTGGACAAGGCCTTCCAGCTCATGCACAACATGATGGTGGCCCACGCCAAGGCCGTCGTCGCCTTCCATGAGGGTGGCTTTGAGGGCGAGATCGGCATTGTCCAGAACCTGGAGCCCAAGTATCCCCTCGACCCCAACAACGCCGCCGACTGCGAGGCAGCTCGCATGGCCGACGTCATCAACAACCGCTGGGTACTCGACGCCACCTTCCGCGGCCACTATGCCGCCGACACGATGGAGGCTGCGACCAAGCTGTCCCATATCGCCGGCGGCGAGCTCGACGTCCGCGACGAGGACATCGCCGCGCTGACCGCCGCGCTCCCCTACAACGATTGCCTGGGCGTCAACACCTACAAGTGCCAGTTCCTGCGTGCCGCCGAGGGCGAAAATGACATCAACCACAATGGCACCGGTGACAAGGGCTCCTCGCGCTGGTTCCTCAAGGGCGTGGGCGAGTCATGCGTGCGCGAAGGCGTACCCACCACCGATTGGGACTGGATCATCTATCCCGAGGGCCTCTACGACCTGCTGCTGCGTATTAAGAACGATTACCCCAACTACAAGAAGATCTACATCACCGAGAACGGCATGGGCTATAAGGACGACTTCGAGGATGGCTTTATCGACGACGCCCCTCGCATCGACTACATGCGTCAGCATCTCGCATGGATCCTCAAGGCAATCGACGGCGGCGTGAACGTCGACGGTTACTTCGTGTGGTCGCTGCAGGACCAGTTCTCCTGGACCAACGGCTACAACAAGCGCTATGGCCTGTTCTACATCGACTTCGAGACCCAGAAGCGCTACCCCAAGGCGAGCGCGTACTGGTACAAGAACGTCGCGGAGACCGGCCTGCTTATGGCCTAGTTTCCGCCGCATGCCGCCCGTCGGCCGCATACGAATCCCTCCGCGGGTTCGCATGCGGCCTTTTTGTTTTTGGTGAGCCCGAGTGGATCATTCGTCTCGATCTGTAACATCTAGCAGGGATTTTCGGCCCTAGCTGTTACAGATCAAGACAAACAGAACGCCCGAGCAGAAATGTCTAAATCTGTAACACGTAGCCCACTTTCGACCGTCTACCTGTTACGGATCAAGACAATAAGATAGTCAAATCCAAACTTTCCAAGCAGTTATGAAGCATGGTTTCTAGTTTTCGGTATCACGAACATACTTTCGGTATCATTTAATGGTATTATGATATCGAAAGTATGTTCGTGATACCGAAAGGAGCCACATGCGCCAGTTCGATTACGCCACAGTCCCAGCGGAACTCGAAGCAACTCCAATCACCAACCTCCTCCTCTCGATACGCGAGCATAAAGGCCGACAGCTTGTTCTGAGTCAAGTCAAACCCGAACTCCTATCGTCCCTTATGGAGGAAGCTAAGATCCAAAGCACCCAATCCTCCAACGGACTTGAAGGAATTGTTACCACCCAAAAAAGACTCAAAGCAATCATGGCGTATTCCGCCAAGCCAAGCTCCCGCGCAGAGGAAGAAATCGCTGGATACCGAGATGTGCTGTCGCTTATTCACGAGCAACACGATTCCATTCCCGTAACGCCATCGGTCATTCTGCAGTTGCATCGTGACCTCATGGCGCACACGGCAATCTCGTATGGAGGCCATTGGAAGGATAGCGATAACGAAATCGTCTCCATTGACGATCAAGGTAATCGATTTGTGCGCTTTAGGCCCCCTTCGGCTCTAGCAACCCCGGGACTTATTAAAGAAGCCTGCCAGTCCCTCAACGATGCTTTATCTCGCCAAGTCTGCGATCCCCTCCTTATATCGCTCCGCTTTATCTTCGATTTTGTCAGTATTCATCCCTTCAACGATGGCAATGGCAGGATGAGCCGGCTCCTCACAACGCTGCTGCTCGAAAAGACTGGATACGACGTTGCGCGTTACATCAGCATCGAACGACTTATTGAAGACAACAAAGCGCTTTACTACAACGCCCTCGCTGCAAGCTCCACTGGATGGAATGAAAATCAAAACACCGAAGCACCCTTTATCCGTTTCATGCTCGGAACAACCCTGGCCGCCTACCGACAGCTCGAACAGCGTACCTTAATTGAATCAAGCACTCGTCCCATGTCGAAGCAAGCGCGCATCGCCGTTCTATTTCAACAGAGACCCGGCGTCATTAAGAAATCAGACATCCGATCCAACTGCCCCGATATCAGCGAGGTTACCGTTAAACGAACCCTCAGTCAGCTTGTTAGTTGCAGCGCAATCGAAAAAACAGGGGCGGGTCGTTCGACGGGCTACATACTCAAAGACGTCCATGCTCTAGAACTATTCTTGCAATCCACAATACCCGATAGCGAGGCCGCAATAACAAAAGAGGCTCCAAAGGATAAGCTCCTTGAACGTGTAAGCCACGCCGAGGATGAAAGCAGAGAGGGGCTCTATGAAGACTACGATTCATTCTCAAGGGACATAAAGACGAAATACGGAGTCTAGTCATATCCCAGAATAGCCTCATCCTTGTTGCCCAAAATTATTTGCGCGTCATTGTGAAGCGATAATCCCCGCGCCGGCAGTGGGGGGGGCAGAAGTATCGCCTGCCGATCTTGCTGGAGTCGGCGATCAGATAGCGCGAGTCGGCCTTGCTAAAGGCAAGCTGCTGGATGCGGCCCTCTTCCATGTTGGACGTGGACACGTCGCTGTCCAAGATGCCGTTGGCGCCGATAAACGCCGCGTCGATGCCCAGCGCACGCAGGGCATCCTCGGCTGTTGGTCCCACAAAGGCGGCGGTGCGGCGACGGTACATGCCGCCCACGAGGCACAGGTCGCAGTCTTCGCGCGCCTCAAGCAGGTTATAGACCGAAAGCGAATTGGTCACATGGATGGAAGGTAGCTTATCGGTGACTCGGAGAGCGCAAATGCGATCTCACGACGGTTGCGCTCATTGTCTCAATTGGATACTCAACGAAATACGGCCCCACAGCTCAATAAGCTGCGGGGCCGTACCATACACCGACGAATCAACGACGAAGTGCATCCACTATTTGGCCAGCTCCTGAACGATCCAGTCAATTGCACCTTCAGGATCGTTGGTAAGGTCGATATACTCCTTGCCCCTTGTGGTGAGCAGTTTAATTCCAAGGCGATCGGTATCGGCCTTCATAGCGTCATAGTACATGCGTGCCTGGGGCGCCAGAACAATCACGTTGTACTGATCCATCGTCTCATAGTGGCTTCCGTACGCACCGGACTGAGAAACCAGATCGATACCCTTAGCAGCGGCACCTTCGCGAAGAGCATTTGCCAAGAGAGTCGAAGTGCCGGCACCCTGGCAAAGCACAAGCACGCGGATCTGCTCCGCCTTGTCCTTTACCGCCTCGAGAGCTTTTGCGACATTTTCCTGTGCGGCAATAGCATCCGCATCCGAGTTTCCTGCAGTCTCCTTTGCAGACTCTTCCAAACAAAGCTGATGGTCATACGCCTTGCAGAACGGATAGTAAATCACAAAGTCAACGACCAACAGCACTGCCATCAATACGAGAGAACGCAGATCGAGACCCGTGGTGAGGAACGCACCAATTGGGCCGGGAAGCGCCCACGGCATGGTATACATGGGGGCGTTCATTCCAATGACGTCAATGAAAAATTTACCGATAATGGCGTTGACCATAGGAGCCACTAGGAAGGGCACGAACATATAGGGATTGAGAACAATCGGCATACCGAAGATAACGGGCTCGTTAACTCCAAAAATCACCGGGATAATCGATGCCTTGCCCATGGCTTTAAGCTGCTTTGAGCGCATAAACATGATCAGGATAATAGGAACGATGAACGTGCAGCCAGAACCGCCCAGACCGCCGATGAAGCTTGTAAAGTCCTGCGTGAGAGCAATTGACGGGTGTCCACCTGCTTGGAAAACCTCAAGATTGGTAACGGTATTGCCGTAGAGCGCAGCATTGATCGGACTCATGACAACCGAAGCACCGTGGATACCCATAAATTGGAAAAGCGCGACCGCGCCTTCGATAAGCGCCATGCCAGGATAGGTGTCGACCGCGGAGAATAGCGGCGAGATGAGAGCGGATACCAAATTGGCGAACGGCACAGCAAGCAGCTTGCGGCTCGCAAGATCGATAAAAGCGCACGCAAGGATCGAAAACCCAAATGCAAAGATATCGCGAAAACTCTGCGCAATAGAGCCAGGGACCTCTTTGGGAAGCTTGATCGTCACATTATGGCTAATGCACACCTTATAGATATTAACGGTCAAGAATGCGGCTACGAACGCAGCGAGAAAACCCTTGGTTCCCATATAGCCGGTTTCAAAAACAGATGTATCTGCTCCGCCAATCGAGACAACATCGTTCGTCACCGATAGCAAGAGCATGCCGCACATGGCACAAACCATGCACGAGGTGGGGTTGAGAGATTTACCCGAAGGCATGCGACGGTTCATCGACATGGCAAGTGAGCTCGCCGTGGTGCCGGCCACCATAATGCCAAGAAGTCCCATGGTATATGCATAGATTTTATTGAAGAAATCCAGCACCTCAGACGGAAGCGTGATGCCTACATAGGCAGGGAGCGTCGAAAGAAGAAGGAACAGGCTCGAGAACAGCACAATTGGCATATTCGAGAGAAAGCCATCCTTGATCGCCACCAGATAAATGTTCCTCGAGATTTTGTCGAAGAGGGGCTGGTGTTTTTCAAGGAATTTGACGATAGCGTCCATAACACATCCTTTCATGATTCCCGGGCACGTAACGATTTATCCGGACTCAACCGTCGTCGTCCCCGTTTGTATCCACTTATGTAAGTGAATACGTTCTTGTGCGAAATGTAATATCATTTGCGCGATTTGTCATAACCAATTCTTTTTCCGCTTTGTCGATATGTCAAGAATTCAAATACTTATTCGGTGAACGGTAGTTGATTAATATAAGGTTTTCCCAGCTAAAGGCTATTTTTTCCGAGCAGTACAATAAGCTTGCAACCGTTCACCGATTGGATATAACATATTGAATATATTGTTGTAACAATATTAGAGACAATGTCACAAGCCTGTCGTTCTAGTCAAAGGAAGTAACAATGCCCAAACGATTACTGAACATGTCCGCATCCGATTTTGCCGCCACGTCACCCATGGATCTAAAGCAGGCAATTCTGGCTTCCGAGGGACGTACCATCATGGCGGAAAACGTACCCTCTTCCCAATTTCTCGGCGGCGTTACTAATGCAGAAATCGAACGTGCCGCAGGTGCCGACCTGCTTCTATTTAACGCGCTCGATGTGTTCGATCCAGTTATTGCCGGTATTCCAGATGATCTCAATGAAAACCCGGTCACTTGGGTGAAGCGAGCATGCGGAAGGCCCATTGGCGTCAATCTGGAGCCAGTTGATAACGAGGCAGAGATGTCTGAATCCCGAACGGAAATCCCCATGGGTCGTCGCGTCTCTCCCAAGACCTTAGAAAAGGCTAACGAACTCGGATTTGATTTTATCTGCCTGACGGGCAACCCTGGAACCGGCGTCTCCAACGATGCAATCGCCCATTCGATTAAACTCTCCAAAGAGCATTTCAATGGCCTGGTCATAGCCGGAAAAATGCATGGAGCGGGCGTTGCGGAACCTGTCATGACGCTCGAAATTGCGCGCAAGTTTGTTGACCTCGGCGTCGATATCCTTCTCGTGCCAGCCCCCTACACCGTCCCTTGCTTCCAAGAAGCAGACCTGCGCGCCATCGTAGACTTTGTACGATCCCACAACGTAGGCAAGTCAATTGAAGAGAAGGTTCTCGTCATGGCGGCGAACGGGACGAGTCAAGACTCCTGCGACAGCGAGACCATTAAGAAAATAGGCCTTGCAGCAAAAGCAGCCGGTGCTGACCTCCAACATATCGGGGACTCCATGAACGGTATTTGCCTGCCTCAGAATATCTTCACGCTCGGACAAGCCCTTCGTGGATACAGGCATCAGATCGTCATGCTGAGCCGCTCTGTGATACGTTAAGGTTACCTTGCCCACGTTACATCCCGACTGAGGCAACCATCAGGTATAACCAACATGCAAACTGAGGCTCTAATGCTCGATACACACGAAAAACGGCCACTCTATTTACAGCTCACCGACGCGCTGCTCAAGCAGATCGTCGATGAATATCAAGCAGACGATAAACTTCCAACAGAAATGGAACTCTGCGACGAATACGCCGTAAGCAGAACAACCGTCCGACTTGCCATGAGTGAGCTGGAGCGTCGTGGAAGTATCTATCGAATCCAAGGTAAGGGATCGTTTGTTGCACCGAAACGCGTTAGCGAGCTCAATTCACTTTTAGACTTTGACTTTGCAAGCCATTGCGATGGCGTTGATCCGGATGCCATCACCAAACATTTCGGCGGCCTCACATCAGGTCGTCCAATTTCCGTAATGATGCTCCAACAATTTGGATGTCAAAGTCGCGATGAAATTCAGCGTCTTGAATTGACCTACGAACTTGAAGGCAGCTTCATAGGCGCTGATACGTTCTTCATTTCAAAGTCGCGCGTTCCGAATAACCAGTTAGATTTTCAGGCATTTAGCAGAATCATGGACGACTTGTCCAAGTCTATCCAATCTGTTAGGGAAAGCTATAGAGCACGTCAGCTTAGCGATTCCGAAGCCAGTAATTATGGTGTTGCAAAACTTCCGGTCATCGAACTGACTCATTATGCTTACGACTCCGGAGGCAAACTAATCTCAATTGTCTGCCGCACCGTCTTAACTGGGCGGGTCCCTTATCAAAACTTTATTTTCAAGTCCTAATGTTCTTTTTCTTTTGTCTCGATCTGTAACACGTAGCCGAGTTTTTAAGTCCTAACCGTTACAGATCGAGACAAACAAGGTAGACCACGCCGAATTGTCTCAATCTGTAACAACTAGCTGAATTTTTCGGTCCTAGCTGTTACAGATCGAGACAAACGGAATAGGCCGAGCCAAAAATCTCGATCTGTAACATCTGACTCGCTTTTGGCCGCCTAGATATCACAGGTTGAGACAATTTGATAGTGGAGTCCTCATTTGCGCGTCATATCGCGTAGCGCTGACGCGCTGGTTTCCACAATGACAGGAGGTAAAAGTCCTCCCGCATCGCCCGTTGGCAATCCCGTAGCGCTAGCTAGCAAATGACCTGCGTATGCTCCTCGATGGCGGCACGATCTTCGGCGGCGATGCCCGGCTCGCACACCACGGCGTCCAGGCTGTCCAGACGGCAGAAGGTGTAGAAGTCGCGCTTGCCAATCTTGCTGGAATCGGCGATCAGATAGCGCGAGTCGGCCTTGCTAAAGGCGAGCTGCTGGATGCGGCCCTCTTCCATGTTAGACGTAGACACGTCGCCGTCCAAAATGCCGTTTGCGCCGATAAAGGCTGCGTCGATCCCCAGTGCGCGCAAGGTGTCCTCGGCCGTGGGGCCCACAAAAGCGGCAGTGCGGCGGCGGTACACGCCGCCCACCAGGCACAGTTCGCAGTCTTCGCGCGCCTCGAGCAGGTTAAACACCGAAAGCGAATTGGTCACGATGCGCAGGCGAAACGCCGGCAGCATCGAGGCCATCTGCTCAACCGTGGTGCCCGTGCCCAAAAAGATGGTCGAGCCTTCCTCGATAAGCTCCACAGAACGGCGCGCAATCTGCAACTTTTCCTCGGCATGCTTCGTGCGCTTTTCGCTGTGCGAATACTCGTGGCGCAACATAGCGTGGGGACGTCCCTGTGCACTGCGGGCTCCGCCGTGCACGCGCTCAATCTCGCCCAGGCTCGCAAGTTCCTCAAGGTCGCGGCGGATCGTCATATCCGAGACGCCCAGTGCATCCGAAATCTCCTTGACCGAGACCGTGCCCTGCTCCTCGAGCAGCTGACGAACCTTATCCTGTCGCTCCGCCTTAATCACGATGAGTCCTCGCTGTTCCACGCTCGCGTCAATTCAAACAGTAACGAACAAATTGTATCAGACTCGTGCGCGTCAAAAATGAACGCCCGCACAGCTCCAATCATCACTTTTTTGAGAAAAATACCCCCTGCTTTAGTGGGGTGTAGTGATAATCTCGCCTGTTCGCGCTACAGTTTGTCGGAAATACCTCGATGTTAGGAACCAAATGATCACTTCCGAGCTTTTCGGCACCGCGCCGTGCGGTACCCCCGTTCATCGTTACACCCTCAACGGGCCCGAGATCTGCGTTCGCATTATGGACTATGGCGCCACCGTGTTGGGCATCGACGTACCCGACATCCCCGGCAACGTACGCGATGTGGTGCTGGGCTTCGATAAGCTCGAGGATTACTTTGACAACCCCGCCTGCTTTGGCGCGACCATCGGCCCCGTGGCAAACCGCACCGCGGGTGCCACGATTACCATCGACGGCACGGACTGGCATATGCCCGCCAACGAGGGCGCCAACAACCTGCACAGCGATCTTGAGAATGGCCTGCACAAGCGCGTGTGGGATGTTGATCTCGACGAGGTCCACAACGCCGTGCGCATGACCACCTCGCTTGAGGATGGCGAGCTGGGCCTTCCCGGCAACCGCACCTTTACGGCCGTGTTTACCGTAACGCGTACCGGCTGCTTCCGTATCGAATATGGCTGCGAGAGCGACCGCGCCACGTACGTGTCCATGACCAACCACACGTACTTTAATCTTGCCGGTCATAACGCCGGCATGGACTGTGAACACTTCTTTGTTGCTAACGCTGCCCACTACCTGCCCATCAACGAGCAGAACATCCCCACCGGCGAGATCGCTCCGGTCGAGGGCACGCCGTTTGACTTCCGTGAGCTGCGCCCCGTCGCGCCTGGCATGGAAGCCGACGACCCGCAGATTAAGCAGGCACGTGGCTACGATCACTGCCTGTGCATCGATGGCTATCAGTACGGCCGCAACCTGCGTCGCGCCCTGCATGTCGAGGAGATGTGGACCGGCCGCGAGCTGGACTACTACACCACCGCCCCGGGCGTGCAGCTCTACACCGGCAACTGGCTGGGCGACAAGCACGCCAAGGACGATGCCAACTACGGCTGGGGCGCCGGCTTTGCCCTCGAGGCCGAGATGTACCCCGATACGCCACACCAGCCGCTGTTCCCGCAGGGCATTGTGGGCCCGGGTCACCCCTACAGCAATGTGATCGAATACCACTTTATGAGGCACTAAGCCCATAACGCAACATATCGCACAGCAGCGCCCGCCGGCACACCGCCGACGGGCGTTTTTCTACCTAGTCATTGGGGACGTTCTTAAATGACTAGTCATTGGGGACAGTCTATAACGTTTGGCGAGAAAGACTGTCCCAATCTGCCGACACTTGGGGACGTTCCTAAAAGGCCGGCACATAAGGAACGTCCCCAATGACTAGTTGGATGGGGTCGGGATTGGAACTGGGGAGGCAGCGGATTTCTAGTTCTATGCCGAGCTTTTGCAGCTCTTTGAGGGCGGCGATGTCCGCATCGTCTATGGCGACCGCGGGCGTTACAGAGCGTTTGCCTTCCCCTGCCCGCATATGGCCAATGCTGATCTTGGTAATGGGCACACCACCCTTAACCAGCGCGAGCGCATCGGCGGGTGAGGCCACCATGATCAGAATCCATTGACGCGGCGTTGCGGTATGGATGATGTCGATGGTCCTTTGCACCGAGAAAAACCGTGTCCACACGCCCTCGGGCGCCGCGACCCTCATAGGCGCCCACTTGCGCGAATCCGCCGCAATCTCGTCGTTAACGATTAGGACGAGGTTGGAACCAACCGCCTCATTCCACAGCTCAACGTCTTGCCCGTAAATAAACCGATCATCGATGCGTGTGAGAAGAATCTTGGGTTGAGCCATCACTGCCCCATTCTGCTTGAGACCCGTAAGAGCGAGACATCACGTCTCCAATATTAGTGCATTTAAAGGTTGATTTCCGATCTCAGCCGAACACATTGAGCAAATAGGCCGTTCCCGCAGTTAGCTGAACGCCCCCGCGGCCCCTCCTGGGGTCCGGGGGCACCGTTTTCCCAGTTGATGGAACAGTGGAGATGTGTTTCGATGGGTCCGGTGGCCATGCTCCGCCCGCCGCCCGGCACCTCTTCCCA
>ENA-OPXB01001486-OPXB01001486.1-human-gut-metagenome-genome-assembly--contig:-NODE-1486-length-11993-cov-2.901491_pt1 | contig 11993 bp, 13 predicted proteins | sample MGYA00241516_ERZ502024 | MGnify/ENA primary metagenome ERZ502024 (study PRJEB25962, sample SAMEA2041926) | human gut metagenome | biome: human gut; feature: human-associated habitat; material: faeces...
AGATACGGAGAGTACATTAATGACTACTTAATGGTAAAACCGGGTATCACCGGTATGTGGCAGGTAAGCGGCAGAAGTGATATCGACTACGCAGAACGTGTACTTTTAGACAGTTGGTACACGAGAAACTGGAGCGTATGGCTTGATATAACACTGCTGTTTAAAACATTTAAAGTAGTATTACTCAGAAAAGGTGCGTATTAACATTTTATTGGATTGGAGATGAAAAAATGAAAATACTTTTGATAAACCCACCATTTAAAACAGAGTATGGAAAATTTTCCCGTGATCAGAGAAGTCCGGCGATTACTAAAAGCGGCACTTTATATTACCCTACATGGTTAGCTTCAGCAACAGGAGTATTGGAAGAAGCCGGTTTTGAATGCAAGCTTATAGATTGCTGCGCGCGTTTAATAAAAACAGATGAAGCGCTTAGTATTGTAAAAGATTTTGCACCACAAATGGTTGTCATTAATACATCAACACCAAGCATTTATAACGATTGTGAATTTGCGGAAAAAATAAAAAATTTTAATAATGATATTTCCACTGTTTTAGTAGGTACACATCCAAGTGCTGTGCCGGAAGAAACCATGAAAAATTCTTCTGCTGTTGATTTTATTGCCCGCCGGGAATATGAACTTACTTTAAAAGAACTGGCAGAGCAGTTAAAAAGTGGGCAGCAAGTATTTACAAAAATATTAGGTTTAACCTACAGAAATGAACAGGGTGAAATTTGCTCTAATGCTGATAGACCATTTATTGAAAATTTGGACGCTTTACCATTTGTTTCAAAAGTTTATAAAAAGCACGGTATAAAACCGGAAGACTATTTCTTTGCCGCTGCTGAATTTCCGATGATGATGATTTTTACAGGCAGAGGGTGTCCTAATAACTGCTTTTTCTGTGTATACCCACAGACATTTCATGGCAGGCAAAAGTATAGGCTAAGAAGTCCGGAAAACGTAGTGCAGGAAATAGAATATATACTTGAAAATTTCCCTGAATTAAAATCTCTGGGCTTTGAAGATGATACCTTTACAGCTGATTTGGAACGCACTAAACAAATCTGCCGTTTAATGATACAAAAAGGATTTAATAAAAAAATAAATTGGTGGGTAAATGCTCGTGTAACTTTAGATTTAGATACTATGCTTTTAATGAAGGAAGCTGGGTGCAGACTGCTTATTGCAGGATTTGAAAGCGGTAATCAAAATATTTTAAATGCAATGCACAAAGGTATAAAACTCGACTGGTCTAAGTGCTATGTGGAAAATGCCAGAAAAGCAGGCTTGTTAATTCATGGCTGTTTTATGGTTGGTAATCCCGGTGAAACAAAAGAAACCATGGAAGAAACCTTCCAACTTGCTTTAAAGCTTAATACAGATACTGCGCAGTTTTTTCCGCTGATGGTATATCCGGGAACAGATGCATACAGATGGGCAGAAAAAAACAGTTATATTATAACGCAGGACTATTCTAAATGGATAACTGATGATGGGCTGCATAGTTGTGTATTATCGTTTCCTAACTTAACTGCAGAAGAAATGGTAGCTTTTTGTGACCAGGCAAGAAAACGTTATTATCTGCGCCCAGCTTACATAATAGCAAAATTAAAACAATTTATTATTTACCCTGCAGAAAGAAAACGCCTTTATAAAGCAGGTACTAGGTTTATTAAATTCTTATTCAGAAAGGATTAGTAGTTGGTAATGTGGCTGATAGCAATGCTATTAATATTTTTAATAATATATCCTTATGTAATTTATCCGGCAATATTATATGTACTGCCTAAAAATAGCATTGCTATGCTGAAAAAGCTGCCAGAAATTACAAATATCTCGTTATTTATAGCTGCTTACAATGAAGAAAAAGTAATAAAAGAAAAGCTGAATAATTCACTGGCATTAGAAACTGCTGATGTTAACTTGGAAATAATTGTTGCTTCGGACGGTTCAACCGATGCAACAAATGCCATAGTGAAAGAATTTGAAAATAAATATTCAAATATAAAGCTATTGGATTTTAAAGAGCGTCAAGGTAAAGTAAATGTTATTAATCGAGGGTTACAATTTTGTAAAGGAGAAATAATTTTATTGTCTGATGCTAATGCAATGTATAACAGAGAATGCCTGCAAAAAATATTACCGCATTTTCAAAATGAAAAATGTGGTTGTGTAGCTGGAGAAAAGCGTGTAAAGGCAATGGAAACAGACATTAGTAAAAATGAAGGGCTGTACTGGAAACTTGAATCAAAAATAAAACTGTTAGAATCAAAAATAAAAACTGTAATTGGAGCTGATGGTGCTTGTTACGCTATTCGAAAAAACCTTTTTTATAAACTGCCAAAGGATACAGCAGTTGACGACTTTCTTTTATCAATGAAAATAGTAGAGCAAGGTTACAATATTGAATATGAGCCGGAAGCTTATTCTTATGAAGAAAGTGGTAACACCTTAAAACAGGAATTGAATAGAAAAATAAGGATTGCAGCAGGTAATTTTTATAACCTGCGTTATTTGAAAAGCTTGTTTGGGGCGGATGTAATATCCTTTATGTTTATTTCACATAAGTTATTGAGATGGATTTCCCCAGTATTATTTTTGGTACTTAACTTAGTATTAACAGTTTTAGCATTGGAAAGCTTAATAGCGATGATTTTACTATTTTTTTTAATGCTTACTTACATAAGTGCACTGATAAATTATAAGTATCAGACAAATATTTTGTTGTCTGATAAGTTATCCCGTTTAATTACATATTTTTATTTAACCGTTTATGCGCAGTTGATAGGATTCATTACATATTTAAGTGGGAAACAAAAAGCTGTCTGGAATACGATTAGAGAGTAAATAACAAAGGTTGTGTGTTTAATGACTGAAACTGCTAAAAAATTTTTAATAGTAAAGTTATCTGGCATAGGGGATGTAATAATGGCTTTAACAATGATTAATGCTATTAGAGAACGATATGAAAATGCGGAGATAACATGGGTAACGGGTGAGATTTCACTATCTTTATTAGAAAAAAATAAAATTGATAACATAATAATAGTAAATGAAAAGAAAATTTTGAAGGGAAGCGAATTTGATAAAATTTCAGAAGTATTAAAAGTATGGAAAAAAATAGCTTTTAAATCTTATGATGAAATTATAATTCCATATAGAGATAAAAGATATAGTATTCTTACGTTATTAACTTTTTATGGGAAAAAGTTTGCATTTTACAATTTTAAAAAAAGAATGTTTCCGATACCTGGAAGAAATTTTTATGATGAATATAAAAGAATTATTACAGGTAATGATACATATGAAAATAAATGTAATTTTCTAAAATCAAGCAGTATTTATGTTTTAAGAAAAGGTAATTATATAGTTTTGGCTCCAGGTGGTGTAAATGATAAAAACGATAAATTATGGTTAAGAAGATGGCCTGTAGAAAAATATGCAGAATTGGCAAAATTACTACTTAAAAAAGACTTTGAAGTAATTATTACGGGTGGCAAGGAAGATGAAATAGTATTACCTTATTTTAAAGACTTAACAGTAAAAAATATGATTGGAAAAACTAACATTCTTGAATCTATTGAACTGTATGGTAATGCAGTTTGTGTGGTAACGCATGATTCAGGCGTGTTACATATGGCTGGATATGGCAACGCAAATATTGTTGCTTTATTTGGACCAACAGAAGGTTCTGTGTTTATGCCAAAAGTAAAAAATGGAATTTATATAAGTAAAAAAGAGGAATTACCATGTTGCCCCTGCTATGATGGAAAAACTTTTGCAGAATGTAGAAGAAATGAGTGTATGTGTAGAATTATGCCACAGGAAGTTTATGAAACAATTCTAAAATTATATTACAGAAATAGCAGAAGTATTATATAAAATTTTATAAATTGCATTAGAATAATAAAGTGAATTTAATTTAGTTAGGCTGTACAAGGAAATAAAAATATGAATTTTGTTTATATTGTTCTAATAAATTACAACGGTTGGCAACATACAATAGAATGTGTTGATAGTATTTTTAATAACAGCTTTCAAAATTTTAAAATTGTAATGGTTGATAATAATTCTACATCTGGATTTGAATTTGAAAAAGAATTTTATAACAGGCATTCGAATATAATAAAAAAGCTTTTTGCTAAAAAAGGACAGGTAAATGATTTTAATATCTCTGATGAACAAATTATATTGATTAAAAATGATAGCAATGATGGTTTTGCTGCTGGCTGTAATTGTGCTTTTAGTTTTATTCGTAAGCAAAATGATTATGAATATATTTGGCTATTAGGTACTGATAACGTAATTGATAAGGATGCGCTTACTAATTTAATTAAGTACATGAAAAAACATAATAAAATTGGTCTTTGTGCTTCCATATCTCTTAGTTATTATCAAAGAGATATTATACAATGCGCTGGGATTGGAATTTATGATAAATGGATTGCTTCTTCAAAACATTTGTTAGTTAATGAAAATATAAATAAATTAAAAAAAATAAATTTTCATGAAATTATAAAAATATACAAGAATAATATTTTATATGTTTATGGTAATTCAATGTTTTTTAGTAAAAAACTGTTTGTAAAATTACAAAATATACCAGAAAATTATTTCATTTATTATGAAGAATTAGAAATAATGCAGCAGTTAAAAATATTAAATACGAAGTTTGGAATAGCATTAGATAGTTTTGTATATCATAAAGAAGGAAGTAGTACTGGTGGAAATGCTAAAAGTAAAAGTTTAATAGCAGATTATTACAGTATAAGAAACAGGATATTGTTTACCAAAAAGTATTATAAATATTGTTTGCCTACAGTATATTTAGGGTTGATTTTAGCGATTATAAATAGAATTAGGAGAAAACAATTTGCAAGAATACCAATGATTTTAAAATTGATGTTTAACCCATATCCAAAATTCAACGAGGTGAAATTATGAAAGGCATAGTTTTAGCAGGCGGAAGCGGCACACGTCTTTATCCGCTGACGATGGTTACAAGTAAACAATTATTACCGATATATAACAAACCGATGATTTATTATCCGTTATCTACACTTATGCTTGCAGGAATTAGGGAGATTTTAATAATTTCTACACCGCATGATTTGCCGAATTTTGAAAAATTATTAGGCACAGGCGAAAGATATGGGCTTAAATTAAGTTATAAAGTACAGCCGTCGCCGGATGGTTTAGCGCAAGCCTTTATTTTGGGTGAGAAATTTGTTGGCAATGATAGCTGTGCTTTAATTTTAGGCGATAACATTTTTTATGGTGCAGGTTTAATCAAACATTTAAAACAAGCTGCAAGTAATAAAACTGGCGCAACCGTATTTGGTTATTATGTAGATGATCCGGAACGTTTTGGTGTTGTCGAATTTGACGCCGACGGTAAAGCGGTATCTATTGAAGAAAAACCTACTCAGCCTAAAAGCAATTATGCAGTAACAGGCTTGTACTTCTATGATAACAACGTATGCGAATACGCCAAAAACTTAAAACCCTCCGCCCGCGGCGAACTGGAAATTACTGACTTAAATAAAATCTATCTTGAAAACAACAAGCTCAACGTCATCACGCTGGGGCGCGGTTACGCCTGGCTGGATACCGGCACGGTAGACAGCTTAAACGAAGCAGCTGAATTTGTAAAAGCAGTAGAAACAAGAACCGGCATACCCATTGCCGTGCTAGAAGAAATTGCCTACAACAATGCATGGATAAGCAAAGGGCAGCTTTTAGAAAGTGCGGAAAAATATGGAAAAGCGCCTTATGGGCAGTACCTTAAAAAAGTAGCTGATGGCAAGATAAAATACTAAATTTTAGAGGCATATAACTATGAAAATAACTAAAACAAAACTCGACGGCGTAGTAATAATAGAGCCGGATGTATTTGGCGATAATCGCGGCTTTTTTATGGAAAGCTGGAATAAAAAGAAAATGGAAGAAGCCGGGCTTTTTTATGACTTTGTGCAGGACAACCATTCTAAAAGTACGGTAAAAGGAACGCTGCGTGGCATTCATTTTCAAAAAGGTGATAAAGCGCAAGCAAAACTTGTGCGCTGTGTAAAAGGTATAGTATTTGATGTTGCAGTAGATTTGCGTAAAAACAGCCCTACTTTTAAACAATGGGTTGGCGTTGAACTGAACGCAGAAAATAAAAAACAGCTTTTAATACCGCGTGGTTTTGGTCACGGCTTTGTAACTTTAACCGACGATGTAGAATTTTTGTATAAGGCTGATAATTACTATGCACCAGAAGCGGATGCCGGAATACGCTGGAACGATCCGGACATTGGTGTCGAGTGGGGCGTAGAAAATCCAATTTTATCTGAAAAAGATAAAACGAATCCGTTTTTGAAGGATTGTAAAGAGTTGTTTTAGTGACAAAATAGAGCAACATCTTAGAAGTCGTTGCCCTAGTAAAAGTTTATTTTATAGGTGATTTGATAGTGAAAGTTTTAGTAACTGGTGCTAATGGTCAGCTTGGCTACGATGTTGTAAAAGAACTGCAAAAACAAAATATAGAATGTTACGGTGCATCGCGCCAAGATTTTGACATTGTTGATTTTGAAGCTACGGAAAATTTTATTAAAAATTATATGCCGGACGCAGTAATACATTGTGCGGCTTATACCGCTGTTGATAAAGCAGAAGATGAACAGGGATTGTGTTATTTAGTTAATGCTTCAGCAACAGAAAACATTGCCGAAATCTGCAAAAAAATAAATGCCAAAATGCTTTACATCAGTACGGACTATGTTTTTGACGGTACAAAAGACGGCTTTTACGAAGTTGACGATAAACCAAACCCAATAAATGTTTACGGCAAAACAAAACTGCTTGGAGAACAAGCAGTACAAAGAATATTAAATAAATATTTTATTGTGCGCATATCCTGGGTATTTGGCGAGCACGGTAATAACTTTGTAAAAACAATGTTGCGTTTAGGCAAAGAACGTAAAGAAATAAACGTAGTGGCAGACCAGTACGGTAGTCCAACATACACAGCGGATTTAGTGCCATTGCTTGTAGAAATGATACAAACAGATAAATACGGCATTTACCATGCGACCAATGAAGGAGTATGCAGCTGGGCAGAATTTGCTGAAGAAATTTTTAAAATAGCCGGTATGGATGTTAAAGTAAATTATATAACTACGGCAGAATATCCAACAAGAGCCAAAAGGCCAATGAATAGCAGGTTGAGTAAGGAAAAGTTGATTGAGAAGAGTTATTTTAAGTTGCCAATATATATTGAAGCATTAATGCAATATTTTGTTGTAACGAAGATTGGAAATAAGGAAGTGTTAGTATGTTCAAAAAATTTAAACTTTTGCTAATATTCCTAATAATAGCATTTATAGGGTTTTCATTAAATAAAAATGTCGATAAAGATATCAATAACGAATTTAATTATCTTGCAATTGGAAACAGTATCACGCAACATGGAATATGCGATTATTGGTGGAATAAACATGGTATGGCTGCAAGCAAGGAAGATAAGGATTATGTACATTTAGTAAAAAATGGAATAGAAGATAAAATAAAGGAAAGGAAAGGAAAGGATATCTCTGTCACTGCTTTAGCATATAATTACTATTTATGGGAAGTACAAGCATTGGATCGTGCTGAAACTTTTAGTTTAATAGAACCGTATCTTTCCGATAAAATTAATCTAATAACTATTCAATTAGGAGAAAATGTTGTTGATAAAACAACACTTAAAGAAGATTTTGTTGAACTTATAAAATATATTAAAGTAAAAGCGCCAAATGCCAAAATTTTATTAATTGGAGAATTTTGGAAAGATGACGAAAAAGATGCCGCTAAACGATATGCAGCGGAATTATGTAAAATTGATTTTATTGATTTATCCCAAATACAAAATTTAGACGAATATAAAGCAGGTATCGGTACTGCAGTATTTGATAAAAATGGCAACAAACATATTATTGAACACAAAGGAGTAGCGGAGCATCCTAATGACAAAGGAATGGAATTTATTGCTAATAGCATATTGGATAAAATTTAAAAATTTTAAAAGTAAACAAGGTTGGTTACTTTAAAATGAAAAAAATTCTAGTGAACATTTTAAAAAATTATAAAATAAATGGAATATTATTTTTGCCAATATATTATAGGCGGCTAATAAATAAGATATATAATTTTCTTTTTTTGAAGAAGCATCATATATATTCCGATTACAGTAGTTACATTTTTGGATTAAAACACATGAAAATAGGCTCTATGACATGTGGGCGATATTGTAGGATTGAAATGATACCAGAATACAACAATAAGAAATTAAATCCTTGTTTAAAAATAGGTAAAAGAGTAAGCATTAATGATAGAGTGCATATTGGATGCGCTAATTACATTGAAATAGGTGATGATTGCTTATTTGCCAGTAATATTTATGTTTCTGACCATAACCATGGAATATATAAAGGGGAAAAGCAAAGCAGTATTTTTCAATTAGTAATAGAAAGAGATTTAGATTATGATAAATCTGTGATAATTGGGAAAAATGTTTGGATAGGTGAAGGTGCAGCTGTTTTACCAGGTTCAGTAATTGGAGATAATGCAATTATAGGAGCTAATGCTGTTGTTATTGGAGAGATACCAGCAAATGCAATTGCAGTAGGAGTTCCTGCAAAAGTAAAAAAGGTGATTTACAAATGAATGTTATGGAAAAAGTACAAAAGATAAAAAGTAATATTGCAACTGCGATCAGAAAAGATGATTATTCAAATGCGCTTGAGCTTATAAGTTTAGCAGGTGACATTTTATATAATTACAACCAGTACTATTCAGATGCAGATTTAGAAGAAAATATTAAAGTTATATCTGAAAGAATCTTAGATAAAAGTAAATTAGACAATTTAAATGAAGATACTATAATATTTTATGATGGCTTTGGATTAGATACGCGAGGATTAGCGCAAATTTATTTATCGGCACTATGTCATTTCAAAAAAGTTATATATGTGACTAATAAAAAACAAAGCAACTCATTGCCAACTATACAGGAAATTTTAAAAAAGGGTAATCATTTTATCAATTTTCTTCCTGAATTATCAAAAATAGATAAGATTGCAGAACTAAAAAAATTTATTGATAAAGTAAAACCAAAAAGTATTTTTATGTATACATATCCGAATGATGTTGTAATTACTACAATTTTACATCATTATAGAAATGTAATAGATAGGTATCAGATAAATTTGACTGATCATGCATTTTGGCTCGGCAATGCATGCATAGATTATTGTGTAGAATTTAGAGATTATGGTGCTTATATTTCAAACAAATATAGAAATATTCCTAAAGAAAAAATAATTTTGCTGCCTTATTATCCAATTGTGAATAAAGAATTCGATTTTGAAGGTTATCCTTTTGAAATAAATAAACAAAATTCTAAAATAATATTTTCTGGAGGGGCTCTTTATAAAACTTTTGGTGGAGGAGATAAATATTATATTATTGTAGATTATATTTTGAAAAAATATGACGAAGTAATTTTTTGGTACGCTGGAACTGGAGATAGAAGTAAATTTGATAAATTAGTAAAAAAATATCCTAGTAGAATTTTTATAACACCAGAACGTAAAGATCTATATCAAGTATTAAAACACAGTTATTTTTATCTCAGTACTTATCCAATGTGCGGCGGCTTAATGTTTCAATATGCAGCTATTGCAGGGAGGTTGCCATTAACTTTAAAATATGACGATTTCACAGAAGGCTTTTTAATAAATCAGGAAAATTTAGACATTGAATTTGAAAATTTAGAAGAATTAAAATTAAAAATCCATAGAATTATGAATGATAGAGAATATTTAAAACAAGAAGAAACCCAAATTGCTAAAGCAGTAATTACAGCTGAACAATTTGAAAAAAATCTAATCTCTTTGATGAAAAATAAAGAAACTGATTTCAATCTTCTTTTTAAAAAAATTGATAATCGAAGTCTTTTGAAAGAATATGCTGAAAATATGACATATAATAAATTTTGTAATGTTATTGCAGGACAAAGGAAATTATGTGTTTTAAAATTATTTCCTAAAGAATTTATATACGGTATTTGTTTAAAAATTAAGAAAAAATTGACAAAATAGGAAGTGATATTTAATGCAAGTAATAAAATATGTTTTTCAGCCGCACGGCGATGATCGTGGGCAATTAGTAGCATTAGAAGAATTTAAAGATATACCGTTTAAAATTAAACGTGTTTATTATATGTACGATACTGTTCAAGATGTAGTGCGTGGTCATCATGCACATAAATCCTTAGAACAAATTTTAATTTGTATCCACGGAAGTTGTAAAATACTTTTGGATAACGGTTTTGAGAAAAAAGTAGTTCCGCTTGAAAAGCCCTATGAAGGATTGTATGTCGCAAATAATATGTGGCGTGAAATGTATGATTTTTCGCCGGAGGCAGTGTTAATGGTTTTAGCCTCCGAATTATATGATGAAAGCGATTACATAAGAAATTATGATGAATTTTTAGATTTTATTAATGAAGATAAGGAGTAACAAAAATGAAAGTTCCTTTCGCAACATTTGTACCTATGCATAATGAAATTAGAAAAAGTTTAGATGCCGCGTATAACAAAGTTGTAACTACCAGTATTTTTATTCAGGGAGAAGAATGTAAAAAATTTGAAGAAGAGTATGCGCAATATTGTAATACAAAATATTGTGTTGGCGTTGCTACCGGACTAGATGCCATATACTTAATTTTAAAAGCGCTTAATATAAAAGCAAGCGATGAAGTTATTGTGCCATCTAATACCTATATTGCAACGGCATTAGCTGTATCTTTTACTGGTGCATTGCCGGTGTTTGTTGAACCAACAATAGAAACTTATAACATTGACGTTAATCGCGTTGAAGAAAAAATAACTAATAAAACAAAAGCTATTATAGCAGTGCATTTACAAGGGCGCGCTGCAGATATGGATGCTGTTAATAAAATAGCAAAGGCGCATAATTTGTATGTAGTTGAAGATTGTGCGCAGGCGCATGGTACAAAATATAAAGGTACTAAGGTTGGTGCTTTATCTGACGCTGCGGCATGGAGTTTTTACCCTGGCAAAAATCTTGGTGCATTAGGGGATGCCGGCTGTATTACTACGAATAATAAAGAAATTGCTGATAAAGTTAGGGTTTTAGGAAACTATGGTTCAGATTATAAATATCACCATATTTATCAAGGTTCAAACAGCAGGCTTGATGAATTACAGGCAGCATTCTTACGTGTAAAACTTAAACAACTGGATAAATGGAATGAAGCACGTAAAAATATTGCTAAACGCTATTTAGAAGAAATAAAAAATCCGTTAATTAAATTACCATTAGCAACTAATGAAGAATATGAACATATTTATCATGTTTTTGTAATCCGTTGTGATAAACGTGATGAATTGGAAAAATACTTAAATGAGAATGGAATTGGCACGGTAAAACATTATCCTATACCAATGCATGAACAGGAATGTTATAAAGATTTTGGTATAAAGCATGGCCAATTGCCAATTGCTGAAGAAATTAGCAGGACTGTTTTAAGTATTCCCATGTATTATGGGATGACTGATGAAGAAATAAGTTATGTTATCGAAGCAATTAATAGATTTGAATAGAATAAAGAAATTATAATTTGATAACTAATGAATAAATTAAAACTATTTGTAGAAAATTTTTTAGTATATGGACTTGGCGGTATATTAAACAGGATTATACCATTTATGATGTTGCCGCTTGTTACCAGATTGATGCCTGATACTAAATATTTTGGATTAAATGATTTAGTCAATACAGTGGTTCAATTTGGAACGGCCATAGCTATTATGGGATTATACGATGCTGTATTTCGTTTATTTTTTGAAAAAGAAGAACAGCTTTTTAAGAAAAAAGTTTGCTCAACTGCTTTAATATTTATTATTTTTTCAAGTTCAAGTCTTTGATTAGGAAGCAGCTTCA
>ENA-OPXB01001512-OPXB01001512.1-human-gut-metagenome-genome-assembly--contig:-NODE-1512-length-11834-cov-1.840394_pt1 | contig 11834 bp, 9 predicted proteins | sample MGYA00241516_ERZ502024 | MGnify/ENA primary metagenome ERZ502024 (study PRJEB25962, sample SAMEA2041926) | human gut metagenome | biome: human gut; feature: human-associated habitat; material: faeces...
ATCCACAGATGATAATTTCCTTCCACGATCTTCTGCGGAATCAGACGGATCTTCCAGACGCCGTCATCGACATAAGAACCTTTTGGGATAAAATCAAAATAAATCTCCTGAGCGGTAGTGTAGGGCTTCGGCTCTCCGTAATAGATCAGAATCTCTGTATTCCCGGCCAGGATTCTCTGTGCTCCAAGACGCTCCTGAAGCGGTCCGAAGCTTTCACCATCCGGATGAATCAATATAATCTGAAACTGATCAACGTACGACTTCCAGAGCTGAATGTTCATCACCGGCTCCTGCTGCGAAATCCCGAATTCCAGGATTCTCTCTTCCTGCTGACCAAGCTTTCCTGAAATATGCCCGCCTGTGTTCCCTTCATTTCCGGTGCCCACACAGATCACATTCTTCCACATACCGGAAATCATGTCGATGTATGTTTCCAGAAGTGAAGTCCCGTCATGTGAGCCATATAGAGATAACTTTTATTGTTTTGCAGATTCGATCAAAGTAATATCTCCGTCCCTGCATATTACATTCAGCGTTGATGTGGCACCATCGACATTGTTTTCGTAAAGAGAGCTGTCTTCTTTGCGTTCCGATTTGCCCTGCGGCAGATTGTCTGTGATCACATCTCCATCTGTGGTTTTCAGGTGAATATTCATCTTTGCTGCATTGCCGTTTTCCATTTGTATGAAAACATCTCCGTCTGAATTGTTTATTTCCAGATTACCGCTGAAGCTGCTGTGATTTGTCTTCAGATCGCCATCGGCAAGTGTAATGACTCCATCTGCAAATTTTCCCTGATCCAGTATCATATCTCCATCCAAAAAGTTTGCTGTCATATTTTTGCATGAGAACTGTTCTGCAGTCAGATCTCCATCGGCAAGCTGAATCCTGGCTTCGGAAAACCGTGCATCCTGCGGTACATAGAGAATCACTGTATTGATTTCTTCCTGTTTCTGCGTCTCGGTATGATGCAGCAGATTTCCAAGATCATAACTTATATAATAACTTCCTTTTCCGCCGGAAGTTTCCTGAAGCGTAAGCTCACCATCTTTGTTTTCCCATGTCAGTGGATTTTCATTACCGCCTTTTTCCATTCGATATTCCATGTAATAGCAGTCATCACCTGATTTTCTGATATCCAGGTCAAAATTTTGAAAATCTACATTCAGTTTTGTAAAAGCATTTATCTGCTGCTTTTCCATAACCTCAAGATTTTTCCTTGCAGAATCTGTTCCACCGGATACATATACATGTCCGGAACTATCGTTGAAATCCTTTCCACCTGCAAAATATCCTGCTGTTGAAAGAACCATTCCCACCACACAGAGCGTTAGAGCTGTTATCATTGCTGTTTTTGCAGTCTTATTCATTCTTATGCACCTTCTTTCTTACAAGTCTGTTGACCAGACGTCCGATCCCATTTGCACACCATTTGCAGATATATACAGTCAAAAGACCTGCGAGGATTCCAATTCCCGTCATCAGGAATCCACCTCCGACCATCATACAGGCTGCTGCAGCAGATTTCAGGATCAAAGAGCCCCCAACCCCGATGGTCACAATACCTCCGGCTATCGCCGCAATGCCGGTAATACCAATCGAAAAAATCACTGCCGCAACAGTGAGGATCACCGCACACAGCACTGCAAAAACAAATGCCAGAAGTGCCAGGCTGACCGGTGATGCACATAGAACCAGGAATACAAGAAGAATGATCTTGCCCGGAGAACGTCTCTTTCCTTTTAAGACCGGTGCTTTCTCTTCCACAATATCCTGATCCTTTTCTACGCTCTCCTGCAAAAGATTGAGAAACAGTTCTCTTGCTGCCTCTTTTGGTTCACCAAGTTCTCTCATAACCTGTTGTTCCTTCTCAGGACCTGCCTCTTCAAAATATTCCGAAAAGTACTCTATGGCATTGTCAAAATCTTCTTGCGGAAGCCGCTTCAGATATTTCTTCAGCTCTTCCATATATTCTTGTCTCGTCATTTTTTCACTCTCCCTTCCACAATATCATCTACAGTATTGCGATATTCCCGCCATTCTTTCCTCAGATATGCCAGCTGCCTGCGTCCCTCTTCCGTGATGGAATAATACTTTCGTTTCCGCCCCTGGAATTCCTCGGAATAAGTAGTCAGATATCCGCCCGTCTCCAGCTTTCTCAAAATAGGATACAGCGTCGATTCCTTGATCGCCGCAACCAGCTTCACCGTCTGGCTGATCTCATAACCGTAGGAATCCTGCTGTTCCACGACCGAAAGGATCAGACATTCCGTCAGAACAGCTGACACCGGATAATAGTACATATACTCACCCCTTTTGTATATATAAAATTTTTATATATAATTATTTTATATATATGTTACCATACTTTTACCATTTGTCAATAACTGTTTTTCAGGAATTTCTGTTTTTAAATCTCTGCCGTTTTTCCTGTACCCTTGCAAATAATTCTTTTGAAATGATCGCCTCGTGCATTCCTTCCACCACATAACGTTCTTCCATCGGAATGTTTCTGCATTTTTCAATTTTATAAGATATTTTCTCTGTTTTATGTTGAACCATTGCACCCGTATATACCTGATTTTTCAAAATGTTATAAATCGTTGGTGTATTCCATTTCTGCACCTGATTTTTTCCCTGACGGTTTACATAGCTTAGGTTCTGGATCTTTGTTTTATATTCTGTCGGAGAAAGAATCTGCTGGTCATTTAAAATTTCCGCAATCTTTTTAACCGAATATCCTTCCAGATAAAATCGGTATATTTTCCTGACTACTTCTGCCGCTGCATCATCAATCAGAAACCGGTGCCGGTCAGCCGGGTCTTTTCGATAGCCATAAGGTGCAAAACCAGACATATATTTTCCCTGCTTTTTCTGCACCAGAAAACTTCCCCGTATTTTCTTTGAAATATCTCTGCTGTACATATCATTGAGCAGTGCCTTGAATTGAGCCAGCTCTTCATTACTGTGACAGAGCGAATCCACGCCATCGAGAATCGCCACATAACGAATCCCCAGTGATGGAAACACCCGCTCGATATAATGCCCTGTCTCGATATGTTCACGTCCCAGTCTGGAAATATCTTTTGTGATCACGCCCTGGATCTCCCCCCTGTAAATATCTGCCATCATCTGCTGAAACTGTGGTCGATTCGAAAAATAAAGCCCGGAATATCCATCGTCCACATACATTCGGACGAGCTGCATATCCCCGGCTTTATCCACATATTCCAAAATCAGTTTTTTCTGATTTTCGATACTTTCACTTATTCTGTTTTCCCCGTCTTCTTTAGACAGACGGCAATATCCGGCCATACGATATAACATTCTGCGGTCCCCGAAAAACGATATTTCTACTATAAATATGATATCATGCCCAAAAGATGCCATGCAAATGGATCTGTACTCCGTGCAGTCACTTTTCTGCCCATCATAACGTTTTTTCGGTCAGATTTTTTGAAATAATCTCCCACAGTTTTTCGGCCTCGATCGGTTTTTCGATATAATCATTCATTCCTGCCTTCCGACATTCACTGCTGCTTTCTGCATTAGCCTGTGCAGTCATTGCCAGAATGGAAACGGTTTTTGCATCCGCACGCTCCATGCTGCGGATTTTTTCTGTCGCCTGAAGTCCGCCCATCACCGGCATCATGATATCCATCAGAATCATATCATAAGCATACGGCTCCGACTGTGCAAATTTCTCCACTGCCTCCTGTCCGTCCCACGCCGGATCAACCTCTATCCCGGCCTCTTCCAGATAAAACTGTGCGATTTCCATATTGATCTCATTATCTTCTACAAGCAGAATGTTCATACCGGAAAAATCTACATTTTCCTCTTTTTTCTCCGGACTCATCTGACCGGATACACTCGTATCAATTTGAAACGGCATCCGGAAAACAAACGTCGTTCCCTGATCTGGCTCGCTCTCAACCCGGATCGTTCCGTTCATTTTTTCAACCAGCCCTTTCACGATCGACATGCCAAGCCCGGTGCCTTTGTACTGTGTTCTGGCATCTGCTGATTTTTCCTGCGTAAATGGCTTGAAAAGCTCTTCTTTCACAAAGGCCGGACTCATACCAATCCCGGTATCCACAATCTTAAATTCATACATGGCTGTGGTTCCATCGTCTGAAATTTCTTCCGCATAAGTGTCTACACACCCGCCTGTCTTGTTGTATTTCACGGCATTACTGAACAGATTCAGCATGATCTGACGCAGGTGCAGCGGATTTCCGATCAGATGCGTATGGCGGATATTTTTACGATGTTTCTTATGTAAAATCCCGGTTTCTGTGATCTGGGCATCCATCACGCTTGCCACTTCATCCATCAACTCAACAAGATCAAATGCCTCCTCTGATTCTTCGACTTCTTCTGCCTGAATTTTGCTCATATCAAGCACATCATTGACAAGTGCCAAAAGATGACTGGTGGAAAGTTCAATTTTTCCCAGACATTCTTCTACTTTTTCCGGCTCTTTCTCACTTTTGCGGATGATATGCAGCATTCCCATAATACCGTTGATCGGTGTGCGGATATCATGACTCATGCGGTTCATAAATTCGGTCTTCGCCTTGCTCTCCGAATCAGCCGCCTCGAAAGCGGACTGCAAACGTTCTTTTTCTTCCTCTTCTTTTTCATGGAAAGCAGAGGTGTTTTTGAACAGAATAATACCGCGGATCACCACACTTTCCTGTCCTGTTTTCTCATCAAATACCAGTTCCTGTGACATCAGAACCGTTTTCTGTAGCCACACCAGAACCTCTGCCACACCTTTTTCCCGGTATTCTACGGTCACCTGTTTGGTTCCTTCTCCAAAACGCTTCAGCAGCTTTTCCGATGAATCTACGATCCGGTAATTTTCCAGTGTCTCTTCTGTAACAAAGGCACTTCTCTTTTTGCAGTATTCCCCGTAAGAACACGGCGTTTCCTGATCCAGCTTAAATTCTTTTTCTTTTGAATGTTCAAAAAATTTTTCCAGCCGGTCATGTGTCAGGTCAACCATATAAACGGCCTGTGCTGTCTCCATCAGGGCATCCACATAATTGCCGTTTTCCAAAATGGACTGTTTCATCTGCTCATAATAACGCATCAGCTGTGACTTTTCATTGGTTTCTTCCGTTCTGCTGTCGCTGAACGTCTCAAATACCAGCAGAAAATGATGCAGTTTTCCCTCACCCGTGTCATTGCCAAACAATAAGGTCAGTCTGCCTCTTTTCACCTTGCCATTTTCCAGCTCTTTGCAGTACAGAATTTCCGTTTTCCGGTTTTCGCCTGTCAGTGTTTCACTGATATGTGCAAGCTGAAGTCCTGACCAGATCTGGCGTCTTGTCTCTTCTGTTGAAAATTCTTTCACGATCTGCTCCACCGCACCGGAATAATTGCCGTCCTGTGCCAGAAAAAATCCATCGCCGGAGCGGAGCACTTCGTACTGATCCAGCAGGGCATCGCAGTAAAGACAGTCCGAAAAATGGTACCCCTTCTTTCGGACCTCTTCCAGAAGCTTTCGCTTCATTTTCTGCTTTTCTGCAGCCTCCTGCATCTTGGCACGGTTTTTATCAATATACATGTTTTTATCTGCATGCCGGAACAAACTCCGCATCGTGGCATCCTTAAAATCACTCGACAGTGCATATCCCGCCGCATAGCTGATCGGCATTGCCGGATGAAGTCTGGAATATTTTTCCGTCTGCCTGCGTATCGCCTCCAGGCATTCTTCCACTTCTGTATGATTGACATCCGTCAGCACTGCAAGAAATTCATCCCCACCATTACGTCCGGCAAAATACTGCTCCGGGACTGCAAGACGCATCTGCTGTGCAAAACTACGGATATATTCATCTCCCTTATCATGTCCGAGATTGTTGTTGATCGTCCTTAAATTGTTCAGATCAAACACACAGACCGCCGTCACATATTTCTCATCCAAAACCGTTTCGTCATTTAAAATCTCTTCGCATTTGTTTTTGTTTGGCAGTCCGGTTGCTTCATCCAGATAAACCTTTTTCTGTAAAATCCGGTTCTGGGCGGCATACCTCAGAGCCTTGAAAAGTTCGATGCCAAGAATCCCGATCAGAATCGCGATATCCGCCATAACAATCTTTTCCAGAATGTTCAGGGCAGATGCTTTTCTCTGCGAATAAGCCTCCGCCAGTCCGGTCGCTTCGTCACAGATCTGGAAAAACTGTTCACTTTTGGCGATGATTTCGCTATTTTCATAGCCTTTTTCACGTACCAGATAAATCTCCTGCTCAAGAGACTGAAAATAGTCATCCAGTTCCTCCATTTTGCTCTGAAAAGCATAGTCATCGAGACGAACCAGATTCAGCGAATCACTTCCGTTTCTCAGCCCGTCAATAAACGCTGCCACATCATCTATCATCGCATCTTCTTCCTGACCTGCATCTTCCATTTTAATGATACGCTGCGTCTTTCCACGTACCAGCCCTGCATAGTTGACCACGCGTGCTGTTCCCTGAATTTTCCCTACCATGGACATCGTGGCAAAAAACAGAATGATCAGGACAACAGTGGATATCATCATCAGTACTCGCAGCACATAAGTCTGCTTTTTGTCTTTATTTTTATCCATTTTTCTCCTATGCCCCCGCAATCTTGCCCAGTATCTGTGCTGCTTTTTCAATATTTGTCAGATCCACCGAAGAATAATTGATCACGTACGTGTTTTCAAAATTCCCATCTTTTTCACCATCAAAATAGTGGGACAGCGGTGCCAGTTTGATGCCTTTTCCCTTTGCTTCCGTTACGATCTCTTCCTCGCTTTTTTCTGTACGGATCTGCATCAGAAAATGTACCCCAGCCCCTTCTTCCCGGATGGTGACATATTTTCCAAGCGGCTCTTTCTGAAATACTTGCAGAATCGCATCTCTCTTTGTCTGATAGTAGTTCCTGAGCCGGTTGATATGCTTTTCAAAACTGCCGTTTTCCATGAATTTTGCCAATGTATACTGTTCAAAATTGGAAACAGTACAGGAATAGAACGAAAGTTTCTGATAAAAGATCTCCGTCAGCGTCAGCGGCAGCACCATATAGCTGATACGCACGGTTGATGCAAGCGTTTTCGTAAACGTATTCATATAGATAACACGATCTGACACATCAATACTCTGCAGCGTCGGAAATGGTTTCCCGGTCAGCCGCAGTTCGCTGTCATAATCATCTTCAATGATATAGTGATCCGGCGATTTGGCCGCCCAGCCAAGCAATTCGTAACGCCTGCTGACCGGCATCACGATCCCGGTTGGGAAATGATGCGACGGTGATGTGTGAATGACATCCACTCTTTTTTCTTCCAGTTCCCGGATGGATACACCATCCTGATCCAGCGTAACTTTGGCATATTCTACCTTCATATTTTCATAAATCCTGGCAATTTTATGATAGCCCGGATTCTCTACTCCATAGATCCGGTGATTTCCAAGAAGCTGTATCAGAAGTCCATGCAGATATTCTGTCCCCGCTCCGATGATGATCTGTTCCGGCTCGACCTGCATGGCACGGAACTCCTTTAAATACCGGGCAATCGCCTGTCGCAGCTCCAGGATCCCCCCGCAGGGCGGATTGATCATCAGCTGCTTCTGATTGTCATTTAAAACTTCCCGCACCGTCTTTGACCAGATGGTAAACGGAAAGATCTCGCTGTCCGTCTGATTGCTGGAAAAATCTGCAAAATAAGAAGTCGCTCCCCCTGTCAGCGTCAGCTGTTCCTTTCTGACCTTCTTCTTTTCCATGGTCGCACTGCTCAGATCTGAGACATAAAATCCCCGCTTTGGCATGGAATAAATATAACCTTCTGCTAATAATTGTCCATAGGCATTTTCCACTGTGATCACGCTTATGCCCAGATTTTTTGCAAAAGTACGCTTTGACGGCAGCTTCTCCCCTGCCTTAATCTTCCCTTGTGTTATGTCGTTTCGAATGCATTTATATAAATATTCATACATCGAATCTGACCCTGTATTTGTAAAACTGTATGTCAGCATCTGATTATTTTCTCCAATCTGACCTTACTGAATATATCTATTTTGGCAATTTTATAATAGTCACTTTTCCATTATAATTCGAAACCAGTAAAAAGTAAAGATTGCAAAAAACAAAGCAGGAGGTTTAAACATGAATACAACAAATGAAAGATATAAATTGAACAAAGAACTGGCACAGATGTTAAAAGGCGGCGTTATTATGGACGTCACCACACCGGAACAGGCAAAGATCGCTGAAGCTGCAGGTGCATGTGCAGTCATGGCTCTGGAGCGTATCCCGGCTGATATCCGTGCCGCAGGCGGCGTCTCCCGTATGAGCGACCCGAAAATGATCCAGGGCATCCAGAATGCTGTTTCTATCCCGGTTATGGCAAAATGCCGTATCGGACATTTCGTGGAGGCTCAGGTTCTCGAAGCGATCGAAATCGACTACATTGATGAGAGTGAGGTTCTCTCTCCGGCAGATGATGTTTACCATATCAACAAGAGAGATTTCAAAGTTCCTTTCGTATGTGGAGCAAAAGATCTCGGCGAGGCACTCAGAAGAATCAACGAAGGTGCATCTATGATTAGAACAAAAGGCGAACCGGGAACAGGTGACATTGTTCAGGCTGTAAGACATATGCGTATGATGAACAGTGCAATACGAAAGCTCACAAGCCTTAGAGAAGATGAACTTTTTGAAGCGGCAAAACAGTATCAGGTACCTTATGAACTTGTAGAGTATGTTCACGAGAACGGTAAACTTCCTGTTGTAAACTTCGCAGCCGGCGGCGTTGCTACTCCTGCTGATGCAGCACTTATGATGCAGCTTGGTGCTGAAGGTGTATTCGTAGGTTCCGGTATATTCAAATCAGGAAATCCTGCAAAAAGAGCCGCTGCTATCGTAAAGGCAGTAACAAACTATACAGATGCAAAACTTATAGCAGAACTTTCAGAGGACTTAGGAGAAGCAATGGTCGGTATCAATGAACAGGAAATTGCACTTCTTATGGCTGAAAGAGGTAAATAAGGAGAAAAAATCATATACGCAAATTTTTTCACTAAATAAATTTGAAAATCAGAAAAGAGGGATACGGCTATGAATATTGGAGTCTTAGCTTTACAGGGTGCTTTTATTGAGCATGAAAAGGTACTTGATAAACTTGGTGTTGATTATACGGAGCTTCGTCAGAAATCTGACCTTGATACCAAACTTGACGGTATCATTCTTCCCGGCGGTGAGAGTACGGTTCAGGGAAAACTTTTAAGAGAGCTGGATATGTTTGAGAATATAAAAGAACAGATTGAGGATGGTCTTCCCGTTCTCGCCACTTGTGCCGGTATGATTCTTCTTGCTAAGGATATTGAAGATGATGACACTAAACACCTCTCAACACTTCCTATCACAGTTAAAAGAAATGCTTACGGCAGACAGCTCGGAAGTTTTTATACGGAAAGTGATTATGAGGGACTTGGTGAAATCCCGATGACTTTTATACGCGCACCCTTTGTTGCCGAGGCAAAACCGGAAGTCGATGTAACGGCTGTTGTCAATGACAATATCGTAGGAGTTGAATATAAAAATCAAATTGCCATCTCTTTCCATCCTGAACTTGATGAGAGTACGAAAATTCATGAAAGATTTTTGAAAATGTGTGAAAGTCCCACTGTTGCACAAGCATAAATTTGAGATATAATGTAAAATCATCTATACTCAATAAATAAAATACACTTTATGTTGCAAATTAAAAAGCTGCTTGTTTTAATTTTAACAGGCAGCTTTTATTAAAACTGTAAAATTATTAAAATTCTCCCCACTCAAACCCATTTGTTTTTATGATACACAATCTCTCACTTAGTATATTTCTATACATATTATCTTAATACAAAAATATATACACCTGAAATAATTCCGCCCACAATTTTGATGTTAAAATATTACATCCATCTATAATCATGCATCCTGTTTTCTCAACTCCCTGACTTTCTGCATAAACACCGGCTTATTGGCAAATACAAAACTGCGCTTACTGTAATTATAATTTATCACATCAAGCATATCATCTTCCGTTCTCAATATGCAGTCATTTATATCTATGTAAATCTTTTCTCCTGAAAGGTCGTCTATATCAAATATATTATCACATATGACTATCTCTTTTACACCAGCCGCCGCTTTTTCGCACCACTTTATGTCATATCCCAAATTCTTTGCAAGAATTCTTACTCTCTCTGCCATTACGGAATGTTCATTTTCATTTATATAAAAACTGTCTGCACTTTCAAAAAGTTCCCTGAAAGGCTTCTCATTGAAATCAAGTTCAAATATTCTGTTTTCACCTGCTTTTCCGGTAATTCCATGAATGGCATCATCGTATGCGAGCATTACCGTTTTTGCCCGGTTGTATTCGCCATTGTGAAGTCCCTCATATACTATCTGGAACATTGAATTTAAAAATGTGTCTGTCATTCTGTCTAGGTCTTTTTCAGTTGTGTACTTTACAAAGAAATTTATCCAGTTTCTCCACGCATAATATGTAGGAAATGTGTTTACAGTTTCCTTTTTTGCCCCCATTGCATGAAGTGCTTTTGATGTTCCTACAGATGCCACTTTCATTCCTGACTTATTGCAAAGATAACACCACTCCGTATCATCCCAGTAAAGAAAATTTTCTTCAGGCATAAATCCAATCTTATCTATCGTGCTTCTTCTTATCATAAGCGAGCAGGCAGCTACACTGTCTACATAAAGATAATCAGGCATGGATCCATCCTCATACATATCAAGATGAGGTACATCCGTACAGAAATATTCAAAATCTATCGTCTGTCCGAACTGCTGAATATAATCAGGTGCTTCAAGATGATATATCTTTGATGCCGCCATACCCACTTCGTCATGCTCCTCAAGAAATTCATATAGATTTCCTATTGCATTTTCATCGAGCATCGCATCATTGTCAACACACATAAGATATTCATATCCCTCTTTGTATGCCGCACGAAGTCCTGTATTAAATCCGCCCGAACCACCAAGATTTTCTTTATTTACAATAAGTCTTACCTTATCACCGTATTTTTCCTTAATAGCCTCCGGTGCACCATCTGTTGACGCATTGTCAACCACATACAGATCATAATCAGTAAATTTATTTTCAAGGATACACTGAATACATTCAAGCACCTTGTCAACTTTATTAAAATTACATATTACTATACCTATTTTCTTCAATATTATATCCCCTTTCCGATTATTCCTTCCAGTTCATTAAATAACAAACTGTGATATGTGCCTATAGTACCTTTCCCTACACTTTTTATATCGGTCGAAACACCGGTATTCTTTGCTGTTTCTTTCCAGACTTTTCCTGCTGAGTATGCCGTATAAAAATACTTCTCACTTAATCCATGTTTTCTGTCATATTTACTTCCATTTATTCCAGTTTCTGTTTTATTGTCCGCTGTTTCTGCAAATTGAATTTTGCTCCTATCGCCCGCCGCAGATACATGAGACAAATATGCCCCCGCTGCAAACAATGCACAGAGAGCAGACAGCATACATCCCGTTCCGCTGACTTTTCTCATCCTGCTGTCCCCACCATCTATTTTTAACACATTTTCCCCATCGGAGATAATGTCAATATTTCCACTTATAAAAGCAACCGTATTATATTTACCGGCAAGAGCCATTGCTGCTCTTTCCTGTTCCTCCTCCGACAGTTTTATACTACTCTCCACTCCGTTTGATTTGATTTTTATATTTTCTTTATCTTCTGACAACCCTATTTTATTTTCAGAAAAATCACTCTTTAATCTTTCTTTAGTGCTAAAATCTGCTTCTTC
>ENA-OPXB01001513-OPXB01001513.1-human-gut-metagenome-genome-assembly--contig:-NODE-1513-length-11830-cov-2.175202_pt1 | contig 11830 bp, 8 predicted proteins | sample MGYA00241516_ERZ502024 | MGnify/ENA primary metagenome ERZ502024 (study PRJEB25962, sample SAMEA2041926) | human gut metagenome | biome: human gut; feature: human-associated habitat; material: faeces...
AGGAAGAAAGACATCATTTGAAATATCGGAAAGTGATATTGATACACTTTTATCGGCTGTAAGAGAAAACGACAGGGAAAAGATCGAGGCAGCAGCCCAGAAGGTATTTGCCGGGATCAGAAACAGTGAGATGAATCTTGAAATGATCAGTGCAAGTATCTATCATATTTTATACCGTCTGATGGAAATGGTAAAAGAATTTGATGATGAAACGAACCAGCAGGAGATTTTTGAATATATCGGCAATGAATCTTTCCATCATCTTGTAATGATGGGCAGACCGGAAGAAATTACCGATTTTTTTGCAGATTATGCAGGTTATTTTGCACAGGTACGCAGTCAGGAAAACCGGAATATCTTAGATAAAATCGATGCTTATGTCAAAGAACATTATATGGAAAAGATCAGCCTGCGTTCTTTAGGAGAAATGTTTTATATCAACAATGTTTACTTAGGACAGCTATATAAAAAGCGGTATCATATCGTATTCCGGGATTATCTGAACCAGCTTCGTTTAGAGAAGGCAAAAGAATTATTAGAAGATACAGATACGAGGATCTATCGTATTGCAGAAGAAACCGGATTTGGCAAAGCAGATTATTTTATCAATAAATTTGTACAAGTATATGGGATCACACCGAATCAGTATCGTATGAAGTTTAAAAAGTCTGGCAGGGGGAATTAGCATATGAACAGGAGAAGGGAAATTGGTATTGCATTGTGGATCATAGTCATTATCACGACGGGATGTATCTGGCATATGGTCAGTTCGCAGCAGAAGGAAGTCAAAGTTTTTACGGCAGCGCTGGCTTTTCCGGGAAGTGAAATGGAAGCGGATAATTATATTGAAGATAAGATTGCCGAACTTACAGGAGCAAGAGCAGAAGTAACATGGTTAGATGGGCAGAATCCATCTGATCTTGTAAAAAGTATGATCGTATCGGGGGAATATCCTGATTTTATTCAGGGAAGTGATGCTACAAAGGAGTTGTTGGATGCAGGGGCATTTATTCCGCTTGAGGATTATTTAGATGACTATCCGAATCTTAAAAATTATATGACAGATGAACAGTGGGAATCCTACCGTAAAGAAGACGGACATATCTATTTTATTCCATCTTATGGGGTGATCCGTGGGCATGATACGAAAGTAATGAAATCGGGAGAGGCATTCTGGATACAGAAACGAGTGCTGGAATGGGCAGGTTACCCTAAATTGCAGACACTTGATGACTATTTTGATCTTATCTGTGATTATCGGAAAGAACATCCTAAGACGGACGGAGAAGATACGATCGGATTTGAGATCTTATGTGATGACTGGCGGTATTTCTGTCTGGAAAATCCACCGATGTTTTTAGCCGGATACCCAAATGACGGCTGTGCGGTCATTGATCGAAAAACGCAGACAGCGAAAGTCTATGATACGATACCGGAAGCAAAGCAGTACTATAAGAAACTAAGCAGCATATACGAACAAGGTGTGATCGATCCGGAAACCTTTATGCTCTCTTATGATCAGTATATAGAAAAAATCAAGCAGGGAAATGTACTTGGCATGGTAGATCAATATTGGGAGATCCAGAGTGCACAAAACAGCCTGTATGCAAATGGAAAAGAGGAATATACTTATGTGCCATTCCCAATTACCGCATCAGAAGATATCAAGCCTGATTATAACTGTATAGAATACAACTTGCAGACAGGGGAGGGAATCGGAATCTCTACTTCCTGTCAGGACGTAGAGGGTGCCTTACAGTTCTTAAACGATCTGCTTTCGGACGAAGTGATGAAACTCCGCTACTGGGGAGAAGAAGGCAGAGATTACGAAGTGGGTGAAAATGGTGTATTTTACCGCACCAAAGAGCAGCGGGATAACTGGGACAATGATGATTATCTCAAGCAGAACAGTTGTACATATGAATACTTTCCAACGTACGAGGGAATGCTTCCGGATGGAATCAATACCGTACTTCCGAGAGAACAGCCGGGTGAATATTATGCGTCCTTATCAGCATATGATAAGAAGGTCTTAGATGCTTATGGTTATCAGATATGGTCAGACTTTTTAGGAGAAGAAAGAGAAGGTGATCCATGGTATCCGATCTATCCTAGTGCAGAAGACTGGGGAATGGATACGGAATATGGAAAAGCCAAAGAAGATATGAAACTTCTCAAAAAAGAATGGCTGCCGAAACTTATCATGACATCGCCGGACGAATTTGATGCAGCATGGGATCATTATGTGGATATGTATAACAGTACGATCAATGTTAAAGCGTATGAGAAACAGCTGGATATTGAAATTCAAAACCGTATAAAATGATAAATTTTATGAGTTGACAAATCAATTTTTTATGCATATAATGACCTTATTCTTGTGGTCATTATGATCATAATAATATAAAGAACACAGGCTGTGATAAGAAGAAATAGCAGTACACAGAGGCATACAGAAAGTAACCGGCAGATGAGAGGTGCATGATGAGTATACTGTGAATACATCTTTGAGCTTCCCATTGAATACATTTGCAGATGGCAGATGTAGTAGGTGGTGACGGGATTGTGCACGTTACAGCACAGAGGTATTGACAGATACCCACAGAGGCAGTTTTGCGTAAGCAGGCTGTAAATAAAGGTGGTAACACGGAACATTGGCTTTCGTCCTTTTTAGGACGAAAGCTTTTTTAATTACTTTATTATGAGATGGAGGAATAATTATGAAAATTAGAATACCCAATGTTGATGATAAAGAATGTTACATTGAAGATAAACAGTCAATTGTGTTATTAGGAGCTAATGGAGCTGGAAAAACTAGAATGAGTGTATGGATTGATGAGAATAATCCTGAATTAAATATACATAGAATCTCTGCACAAAAATCTCTTAATATGCCAGAATATGTGAGTCCAACTGAATTAAAGAAAGCAGAAGATAAATTTTTGTATGGAACTACAAATGATAATAGAGATTGGCTAAAAAGATATGGAAAGAAAAGTAGTAGATGGGGGAATGAGCCAGAAATTCATATGTTAGATGACTATCGGCCACTTATGGAGTTACTTATGACAGAAAACTTTGAAAAAAGTATTGAATATCGAGAGAAGCATAAAGATGGTGATCAGGAGTTTGATAACGAAACAAAATTAGAAAAGATTAAGAAGATATGGGAAAAAGTAATAACACATAGAAAATTGAAAATATGTGCTGGTAAAATTGAAGTTGAGAGTATAGAGGGAATTTCAGAAACATACAACGGAAATTTGATGAGTGATGGTGAAAGAGCCATATTTCATTTTATTGCAGAGGTGGTTTCGGCAGAGGAAAATTCTTTAATTATTATAGATGAACCAGAGAACCATTTGCATAATTCAATATTAGAAAGGCTTTGGAATGAGATAGAGTCTGCGAGACAGGATTGTGTATATTTATATATAACACATAATTTGGATTTTGCGAGAACTAGAAATAATACACAGATTGTTTGGATAAAAAATATGATTGACAAACAGAAGTGGGATTATGCATTGTTAGATTCAAATGAGTTTTCAGATGATTTGTTACTTGAAATATTGGGCAATAGACAAGGGGTTTTATTTGTAGAAGGAACACAGGATAAAAGTATTGATAGAAAATTATATTCTAGACTATTTCCAAAGTATAGTATTATGCCATTAGAAGGATGTGCATCTGTTATACAAGCTACAAAAGCATACAACAAGTTACCGATGCTTCATTATAAGACAATAAAAGGTATTGTTGACAGGGATAGAAGAACGGAAGAAGAAATAGGCTCTCTGCTAAAAGAAAAAATATATGTTCCATTAGTTTCAGAGATAGAAAACTTGTTCTTGATTCCCAAAGTTATTGAATTAGTTGCAAAAAAACAAAATATTGAAAATGTGGATGATTTATTGGAACAAACAAAAGCAAAAACAATTGAATTTTTGCAGGAACATTTAGAGGAGCAATCATTACTATTCGCAAAGAAAAGATGTCAAAATACGATTAATAATATTTGCAATCAACCAACAAGTACGATAGAAGAGTATAAAGCATCTTTAGATGGGGTGGTAGATATTTTGAATCCACAAGAAGAATATAATAAAGTGAGAGAAGAATTACAAAAAATTATTGATGACAAAGATTACCTTGCAGCCTTGAAGGTGATAAATAATAAAGGACTTTTACCATCTACTAATTTACCAAATGTGTTTGGTTGGAAAAAGCAATATTACATTGAATATGTAATAAGGCTGCTTGAGTCTAAAGATAGTGCTTCTGAGGAGTTGCGTGATATATTTAGAGAATATGTTCCTGTTGAAATATAAAAATTCCTAGTAGTAAATATCTCTCATTTTACTACCAACTTTACTACTAACAGCCCATCACAACTTGCTCCATCTTGCCCTATTTTGCCAAGATGTCAGCCAATACACACATTTTACAAACCCCGGAACCCCTCGCAAAACAGGGTATTCCGGGGCAAAATAAGGAGAAATAAAATAATGATTAAAGTACTTTTCATCTGCCACGGCACTCCAGTTTTATGATAATGTATACCTTAGCAGACTGGAGCAATACATGGCAGAATATGGCGGAAAGCCTTGGAATTACTACGGTTTCGACTACTAAGGTACATGGCTGGAAGTGGGATAAAGGCAAAGGTGTTGGGAGGATTCCTTAGTAGTAAGGGACTACTTGCAGGCAATGTAGTAGATTTTTTATTGATGGAAATGCGGAAAAAATATAAAAACTATTGCAATTTTTCTGAGTTTTGAATATACTATATGTAACAGAGTTGCCCGAAGCCTTTTTGGCATTGGGGACCAAGCTGAGACTTGTGCTCAGCTTTTTTACGTTAAGGAGAGATTTTATGGATTTGAAAAAACCATTGACCTTTGATGAACAGTTAGATAAGTTAATAGTTCACGGGATGATTGTTGCTGATAGAGAAAAAGCAAAAGATATATTAAAAAGAGTAAATTATTATCGTTTTACGGGTTATGCTTTGCAATTCAGACAAGAGCCTTCTGGTAGTAAAACTATATTGAAGGAACTACTTTTGAAACGGTATATCATTTATATAAAGTAGATGAAATATTGCGTGATACATTTCGGCGCTATATCGAAAAGGCAGAAGTATATTATAGGACGCAGATAGCATATGGATTTTCAATAGCCAAATGTACGGAAGCTCCGTATGATCAACATTACGATGAAAATAATTTCTATAACAAAAAGGGTTACAAGGAAGTTATGGAAAATTTCAGCAGGGAGAAAAATTATTACAAAGATAGTCTGATTGTGAAACATCACAAGATAAAATATTCCAGCAGAATGCTGTTGTGGGTTATTGTAGAATTAATGTCTTTTTCTAATATGTCTAAGTTATACAGTTCTATGTATTATTCAGAAAAAGATGCTATCGCTCGTATGGTTGGTGTTGGAAAGGATACATTAGAAAATCATCTTCATTGTTTGTCAGTATTATGAAATAAATGTGCACATGCAGCAAGGATGTATAACACGGATTTCAATCTACCAGCAAAATTTACAACATCATTTTTGAAAAAGCATCCGGAGATAAAGAATAACTCATTATTTGCATATACGCTTGTTTTACTGAAAAGACTTCCAGATGAAAGCAGTAAAAAGTCTTTGATCCAAACAGTGGAGAATGTGATAGATGAGTATAGGAATGATATTGATTTGAATCTGATTGGATTCCCGGAAAATTATTTGGAAATTATGAAGAATAATTTGTGAAAAACATAATTATTACATAATACAAGAACTTTAAAAACCATAATTAATAGTAGAGGTGACTATTAGTTATGGTTTTTGTTTTGTGTTTTTTCTGTGCAGAAGTGTATTGCAAATGTTGCACGTAGATGATATTGTTTTTGCAGGAGGATAAGTATATGAACAAAACAATTTCAATGAGTCTTAGGGTTAGTGAGGAAGAACTTGAGAAACTTAAGCAGGCCGCTAGGCTTGAAGCATATGCTTCTTATAGTGAGTTTATTCGACGAACTGCATTAATTGAAGCTGAGAAGGTAATAAAGAATAAAAATGTAGAAGAGGTAAACAATGATAAATAAGAAGAACTTAACGGATATGTTGGAATATTTAGATTTTATAAAAAAGGGAAATAGTTATGTTAAACACTATTCTGACTATTCATGTGATATGAAGGTAGACTTAAAAGATGAAAAGCTTATTTTCCCCATACAGATAGAAGGTAGAGAACGAAACGATGGATTCGATAAACCAGAGAATTTTGTAGTATTTGAATGCGTTGATAGTTTATTGACAAAAGGGTACAGACCTGAGCATATTGAATTGGAAAAGGTGTGGTCTTTAGGTCATGATGCAAAAAGTGGTAGAGCAGATATTTGCGTTTATGATGAAAATCATGAAAATATGTTATTCATAATTGAGTGTAAGACTTTTGGAAAAGAGTATTCAAAAGCATATGGAGATACAAATGCAGACGGTGGTCAGCTATTTTCATATTGGCAACAGGAAAATGCAACCAAATGGCTTGCACTATATGCATCTGAATTTGATGGAAAAAAGGTAATTCGTAACTGTCAGGTTATTAATTGCACCGATGACCCGAATATTATTCAGTTGGCTAAAAAAGATAAAAGCGTAAAATTATATTCTAATGCACATACGGCTCCGGAAAAACATACTGTTTGGAAAGAAACATATTCAGGCCAGTGGCTTGATAATCTAATATTAGGAAGTGATTCTGTAGCATATAAAATCGGAGTAAAGCCATTGTATAAAAAGGATTTAAAGGATTTTACTCCGGAGGATAAGATTGTTAATAAATTTGAAGAGATTCTAAGACACAATAATGTTAGTGATAAAGAGAATGCGTTCAATAGATTGGTGGCGCTATTTATCTGTAAGCTTGTAGATGAAATACAGAAAATGGATGAAGACATTGTTGATTTTCAGTATAAAGTTGGAACAGATACATATGAAACCCTTCAAGATCGACTTCAAAAGCTCCATAAAGAAGGAATGGAAAAATTTATGAAGGAAGAGATATTTTATGTTTCAGATGATTATGCGGAAAAATTAGTCTATCAATATACCGGACAAAAACGTGAAAAAATGATAGAAGATTTGAAAGGGACATTACGTATTCTGAAATTTTATACTAATAATGATTTTGCGTTTAAAGATGTTCACAATGAAGAATTGTTTTACCAGAATGGACGTATTCTTGTAGAGGTAGTTCAACTATTTCAAAACTATAGAATAATTGGTTCAAATAATCTGCAATTCTTAGGTGATCTATTTGAAAAATTGTTGAATAAAGGATTTAAACAAAATGAAGGGCAGTTCTTCACACCTGTTCCCATTGCCCGATTTATTTGGAATAGTTTACCTGTTGAAGAGAAAATGCTGTTTGATGGTAAAATAATAATACCTAAAATAATAGATTATGCTTGTGGAGCAGGTCATTTTTTGACAGAGGGTGTGGAAATAATCAAAGATGTATTATCTACTGTTCCAGATACAGATGATGTTGATCCGAACTGGATTGAACACAGTATATTTGGAATTGAAAAAGATTATCGATTGGCAAGAGTATCAAAAATATCACTGTTCATGCATGGCGCGGGAAGCGGTAATATTATATTTGGAGATGGATTAGATAATTATACTGATAAGGGAATATCAAATGCATTATTTGATTTTTTGGTAGCTAATCCTCCATATTCAGTGTCTGCATTTAAACAGCATATGAAATTAAATGATAATGAGCTAGACATTGTTGATAAAATATCTAATGATGGTTCTGAAATAGAGACTTTATTTATTGAACGTATTGCACAACTTGTAAAGCCCAATGGGGTTGCTGCGGTTATTCTTCCAGCAAGTATACTTTTGAATGAGACATCAAATAGTTATATAGCTGCTAGAGAATCTTTGCTAAAGAATTTTGAGATAAAAACAATAGTAAGATTGGCAAGCAAAACATTTGGAGAGACTCAGACCAACACAATTATTTTATTCTTAAGGAAGTATAACGAACCGCCTAAGAGAAGTGATATGGTAAGAGATAGTGTAGATGCAATTTTCAATATTGATAATATTGAAGATTGGGAGGATTCAGACATTATCTGCGGTTACATTGATAAAATTGGAATAAGTAGAGAAGAATATTATGAATTTATAAAAGAAGAAGTTGAATATGGCAATTTTGATAAGAATTCATATTTCAAAATGTATGAAAAAGAATTTGTCAAGCAGTCTTTTGTAAAGACTAAAGTTAATCAAAAAGGATTTATAAATCTTTCAGATGATGAAAAACAGGTGTGGTTCACACAATCATTTTATAAATGGGCAAAAGAAATTGAACGCGAAAAAGTATATTATTTTGGATTGGTATATACACAGACCACATTAGTAGTTACGGCTCCGAAAGATAAGAAGAAGCAAGTAAAGTTTCTCGGATATGACTGGAGCAAGCGTAAAGGGCAGGAGGGTATACAACTACTAAAGAATGGAGGATGTTTATATTCCGAATTAGATAGAAATGCGGAAGACAAAATTGCGTATTTAATTAAATCATCATATAAAAACGAAATGATTTCAGTTAAATCCTTGGACTCATATTATACTTATGCAAGTTTACATGAGATGTTTGATTTTGATAAGTTCAATTTTTCAAAGGCGATAAATACTAATGTAAATAGAAAAATTAGGATTGAAAGCAAGTATATTGTAAAAAGACTGGGCACGTGTTGTGAAAAGCCTTCCTATGGAGCAAGTGTAAGTGCGGTTGAGGGAGATAAAGACAAGGATTACAGATATATTAGAATAACGGATATTTCTGAAGAGGGATTCTTAAATAATAACTGGATGACGGCAGAAACGATTGAAGAGCAATATGTTTTACAAAATGGTGACTTCTTGTTTGCGAGAACAGGGGCTACTGCTGGAAAAACATATCTGTATAAGGATTCCGATGGAAAAGCAATATATGCTGGGTATTTGATAAGATTTAGAACAAACAGTGAGCTTTTGCCAGAATATCTGGATATATACACAAGAACCCACTATTATCTTAATTGGGTAGAGGAATATAAGAAAGTTAATGAAAGACCAAGTCTAAATGCAAACATTTTTAGTGATGTATTATTGCCTGTTCCCCCCGTGGACGTTCAGCAGAAGATTATAGAAGGATGTAGAACTTTCGATGCCGAATATTTGAAACTTTACAAGCAACAGCAACAGGATGAGCAGGAAATTCGTCAGCTATTTGATGAGGCACAAAAGAAAGCACGATATGAATATAGAGTATCCACAGAATCCGATTTTGAAATAGGTATTGGAAAAAGAGTAGTTCAAGCAGAATTGGATGAGAAAGGTAAAATGCTTGTCTATAGTGCTAACGTATATGAACCAGTGGGAAAAATAACAAGAGAGGGTATTTTAAAACATTATAATGTTCCTTCTGTATTATGGGGAATTGATGGAGATTGGATGGTAAATTTCATAGAAGCTAAAATTCCTTTTTATCCGACAGACCATTGTGGATACATTCGAGTAAAGAATAGTCAAATAAATCCAGAATACTTCTCGATGGTGTTAGAAGCGGAAGGTTTAAAGGTTGAATTTGATAGAACAAATAGGGCTTCAATTGAGCGCATAAGTGCATTGCTCATAAAAGTTCCAGATATTTCAATTCAAGATGATGTTGTTGCAAAATGCCGTAAATGTAAAGCTGAATTAGTAATGATAAAAGAAAAGAAAAAGGAGGTTCTTTTAAAGAAAGAAAGTGTATTTGACAGTTACATAAAATAGTGTGTGTGGGGAATGTATCTCTACAATAATTGTAGTAAAAAAAGAGTCTGTTTGATATAATGTGACTTGAACAAGTATGTTTTGGAGGTTCGTGCATGACTGATAAAAAGAAGATAGAAATAAATGCTGCAATATATCCTAGTGTAATGTCATTTTACCTCGGAAAAAAAGAGGATGCAACAAAAGATGGAGTTAAGATACAACAGGACTTTGAAACAGAAATAGCACTTAACTTACCGAGAGATGCATACCTTATATATTTGCAAAGTGCTGCTGACGAAAAGAATACTAAAGAAATGGAATTACTTGAAAAGTATGCATATGGTGTTAAGTTAACAGATGCAGAATATTATGATTTGATATCTTTAATTATGACACCGACTACAAGAAATTGGACTTCTGCTAATTTAAATGGAGATATTCTTGCTCAATTCGGACTTTGTATAGAAACAGCTGAGGATGGAAAGCGTAGAGTAAATATAATAGAAGACGCCAAGGAAACTCTCCGGGCTGAAGCGTGGGAGGGGATTATATTAGACATCTTGCGTGAATCAGCGATGACAGTGATAAGTCTTTTTGAATTTGCAAATTCTTTTGAAAGAAAAAATGCTAATGCAATGAATAAAGAAGAATTAAAAATCTATTTAGGTGCATGGAAATTTTCTTCAGATGATGCAGAGCAACAACTAAGTAATGCGTTAAGAGTGGCTTGTATGTATACACTTGTTGGATATTATTGTGGAGATAGAAAGAACCAATATTCAAGTTTTGAAAGATATTTTGAAGACGAGTATTATAAGCGTGTATCACTTATATTTGGTATTTGGACAAGCCTTGAAGATAAATCACAAATTGAATATGTCCCATTATATGACAGTTTTCATAATTTGCGGGGCTTAAGTAAAACAGACCTTATTGATATTCTTAAAGCAGTTTTAGATAATCCTAATATTGATTTGGATGATAAGAAGATGCTAAAAAATCAGCTGATTGTTAGTGCTGGTGCATTTCATACTAATATTTCATCGAGTGATATTCCGCTTGAACAGAACCTTATCAAACCAGCTGTGAATTTTGTTATGCTTCGTGATAAGGCAAAGAATACTCTTGAGGCAGCAAAAACACTTGAGAAAAGTGGACTGTATGTTGATTGTGCAAATCGATGTTATTATGCAATGATGGATGCACTCAAGAGTTTATTAGAGTTTAAAGGCTTGTTAGCACAGTGGAAGGAGAATCAATTAAAAGAAACAGAAACACACAAGTCATTGGAACGAGCCATGAATGATTTGGTGAGCAATGTAGTGTTGTTGGCAGATGATGCCACAGATTTTACATTTGTGCTTAATGAACGAATGAAGTGTGATTATTCCTTATATGTTTTTAAACAGGCGGATGCTCTTGATTGTATCAGTCGTACAGAAGCATTTCTGAATAAGGTGGAGTTGTTGACAGTATAAAAATTGCAGATGTAAAAATGATGATTTATAGCAGATACTCGAAAGTGAAGAAAAAAACATATGATGAATTGAAAAGTTATTTTGAAATTATTTTGGAATTTGATGTAGTTGATGATTACCAATGTGTACTATTAAAAATTAACCAACTTGTAATTGCACAAAATAGAGTATGGTTTCTCGTTGGAAGTAATGACAAATTGGACTGGGAATGCTTGCAAGTTGCACAAACCAAGAATAATATTCTTGTTGAAATTTCTGAAGATGTAAATTTTATGCTTTCTTACGACTATTCAAAAATGGTATCAAGAATACCTATGAATAAAAGGATTAGCAAATCTTCTACATTTTATGAAGGTATCTATGAGATTAATTCAGATTATGCTAGAGATATTAACGAGCGTCGGAAATATTCTTATAGCAAAATGAAGGAAGAATATGCCCATTTTCGGATATGTTTATTAAAAGTAGATGAATATTTAGGTTTGCGCAATTTTGAGAATGATAATGACAATATTTTGAATATGGGTGAGATTGCT
>ENA-OPXB01001530-OPXB01001530.1-human-gut-metagenome-genome-assembly--contig:-NODE-1530-length-11732-cov-1.987326_pt1 | contig 11732 bp, 6 predicted proteins | sample MGYA00241516_ERZ502024 | MGnify/ENA primary metagenome ERZ502024 (study PRJEB25962, sample SAMEA2041926) | human gut metagenome | biome: human gut; feature: human-associated habitat; material: faeces...
AAATCTTAAGCGTTGTAAGTCCCTGAAGATTTTCAAGAAACGAGTCGCCAAGTTCCGTGTATATTCCCCAATAATTATTTAAAAGTTTTTTTGCAATTTTTTGAACTGCCACAATCGAAGCAGGGATTAAAGGCACACAGAGGAGAAGAACAACACCCGCCTTTATGCTCGCCTTTGCCGCAAGCACGATAAAAAGCGTAACAGGTGCAAGAATACTGTAAAAAAGCTGTGGAAGATATTTGCCAAAATAAATTTCAAGCTGTTCGACACCCTCCGTTGAAAGCTGCACCACCTCGGAAGTCGCAATTTTTTCATTGTAGGACACACCGAGTTTTAGCAATTTTTCATAAATTTTATCCCTCAAAATACATTTCACATCAACGCTCGCTTTATATGACGCTCCCACCGCCATCTTGTCACATAAAAAACGCACAACAAGAACCGCCGCAAACACGCAGGCACACTTAACAATATCACCCGATGCTGCTTTTTTTGCATACAGTTTTCCAAACAGTCCCGCTATCGTAAACACCGAAACCACCTGTGCAATAAGTGCCATCCACTGCCACATCACATTGTAGACTATATATTTTTTTGCATGGGATAATAACCTCACAAGTCTTGTTTTTATCATGTCATTCCCCGTCCCTTCATATTGATTATTACTGTTCATGCACAGCAATATTTTGATATGTTATCTATTTTTCCGTCAATTCCCGCGGAATTTCTTCTGTTTCTTTTTCAGTTTTAATATAAAAAATAAAATAAATCACATGACAGAGCCATACAACGGCAAGACATATTCTTCCGACAGGCACCCTGCTCATCATTATAAAACCAAATGCCATAACAATAGTGACACTTCCCATAATGGTACACTTGCTTTTTACCGTCATTGACCTTTTCTGAACAAAACTTTCAAGATGCTTTTTGTAAAGTCCGGTTGATGTAAACCAGGAATGAAGCCTTTCTGAGCTTTTTGCAAAACAAAATACCGTTGCCATATAAAACGGTACTGTAGGCAGTATAGGAAGTACGATTCCTATCGTGCCAAGTGCAAGACTCAAAAATCCCAAAAGCACCCACAAAAATTTAAGCGGGTTTATTTTATTATTCATATAAATCTCCATTTCGTATCATCCTGCTGTAAGCACATATTTGTGTCCGTCAATCTCAGTCACACCAAGTTTCACACCGTAGAGCTGCTCAAGCAGTTCACTTGTGATAATCTCCTCCGGATTTCCATGTGCAAGCACATTTCCGTCCTTAAGACCTATTATCGAATCGGAAAAACGGATTGCCTGATTTATCTCGTGCAGTACCATAACTATCGTAATCCCAAACTCCCTGTTAAGTTTTTTAACCAGTTCGAGTATTTCAAGCTGGTATCTTATATCGAGATAAGTTGTCGGTTCATCGAGAAACAGAAGTTTTGTATTCTGTGCAAGTGCCATTGCAATCCACACACGCTGCCTTTGTCCTCCGGACAATTTTCCAATTTCTCTCTCTTTAAACGCCAAAAGATTTGTGACCTCAAGAGCCATGTTTATAAGTTCCTCGTCATCACCATTCCCACCGCCAAACATTTTATGATGCGGTGTCCTACCCATAGAAACAAGTCTTTCAACAGTCATGTCAGCGGCAGCCGTATTGTACTGGTGAACGATGGAAACACGCTTAGCAAACTCTCCAAGTGACATACCGCCGATATTTTTTCTCTGCAAAAAAATCCTGCCACGATCAGGCACGAGATTTTTAGTCATCAATGAGAAAAGAGTAGACTTGCCACATCCGTTCGCACCCAGAATAGTTGTAATCCTGCCCTCAGGAATTTTAAGCGAAATATTATTTAAAATTCTGTTCTTTCCATAAGAAAACGAAAGCTCCTTAACTTTCATCATATAATCACATTTCTTATCATCGCTCATCTAATCACCTCTTTCCCCTAAGCAGTAAAATAAAGAACGGTCCACCTATAACACTCATAACAACCGCCGCACTGACCTCATACGGACGGCATATCGTTCTCCCTATCGTGTCGGCAAGCAAAAATGTAAATGCTCCTGCGAACACCGAAAACGGTACAAGTCTTTTGTGGTCGCTGCCGACGAGTATTCTGCCTATATGTGGCACGATAAGTCCAAGAAAACTTATTGCCCCGACAACCGCTGTCGAGATGCTTGCAAGTATTACTGCTATAACTGAGATTATTATACGCGTACGGTTTACATTTACACCAAGACTTCTCGCTGTTTTATCCTCAAGTGCAAGCAGGTTGCATCTTCCTATAAACAGCACCGAGAGCACAAGTCCCACGACAACATACGGAAACAATGTCGCTGCATCGTCCCATGTTTTCTGGGTGATATTTCCCTCGACAATAGATGCCACACCTGTTCTGTCACCTCCTGACATGGAATTTACAACACTTGACATTCCCGTGAAGAATGCTTCTACAGCAACACCCGTAAGTATAATACGCAACGGACTTAAACCGCCTTTCCACGAAAGAGCATAAACGATAACAAATGCCGCTATACCGCCAAAGCAGGCGGCAACGGGTGTAAAGAAATAAAGCGTCGGTGCAAATGCCGTTATACATACTGCCGCAAATCCTGCACCGCTTGATATACCTATAATCCCCGGATCAGCAAGCGGATTTTTAAGCACCGCCTGAAACAGTACACCCGAAACCGCTATTGCCGCCCCCGCAAGCATTGATATTATTATTCTCGGAAAACGAAGGTCATAGATAGTTGCTACATCAGGATTGTATTTTATAAAAAGACCGTCAAACAACTTTTTAAATGAAACCTTTAGACTTCCTATATTTACCGATATAAAAAATAATATTACAAGTAAAATGATAATCATAACAAATGATACGATTGTTCTTATACGCTTATTTCTCAGATTTTTATGGTCTTTTGAAAGTATGTCATTTTCTTTTAAATCCATTTTAACCCTCATTTCTCCATATATTTTTATGCTTAGTATGCTATCTAATTAATGTCCTGCACACCAGTAGCGGGGGGATGCTTATCTGCGTTCAAAGTCCTGTTTTAATTCAGCAAGTGCCTCTTTGTACTTAAATGTCGCACTCATTCCAAATTTATCGTACGAAAGGTCATAGACTCTGCCTTCTTTTACGGCATTAAAATGTTTCCATATATCGTTTTTCTTAAAGTCATTATTAAACATTTTTATAACCTGTTTTGGCATCGCATGAGCCGCACGGAGTATAATATCAGGTTCTTTCTTTTTCATATCCTCCGTGTTTACCGTAAGAAATTCCTGTTTTATGTCACTGTAGACATTTTCACCGCCTGCAAGCTCTACAAGATTTCCCACATACGAATTTGGAGTTGCTATTATGTAACTTCCCGGAAGTCCCATAAGAATAAGAACTTTTGGATGACTTTTAGTCTTATTCTCACTTTTATATTTCTTATAAAAAGCCACAAACTCATTTATAAGGCTGTCAGCCTCTTTTTCCCTGTCAAAAATAATTCCCAATTCCTGTATTGAGCGGTACATTCCCTGCACGCTTTTCAGATTTAAAAATGCCCACTCCGTATCAATGGCTTCATATTTAGGTTTAAGGTCACTTTTCAATGATGACGGAGACAATATCCAGTCAGGCTGAACCGAAGATACGATTTCCATATCGGGGCTCATAGCCGTACCGATTTTTTTGACATTTTTATATCTTGACGGAATTGTCGAGACTGTTGACGAACAGACACCTGCAAGGTCAATATTAAGTTTGTCACAAATATCTGCCGTAGCAGGCGAAGTTGCGATTATGCGTGGATTTCTCCCAAGTTTCTCAACCTTTTCTTTCGCCGACTCAACTGCCGCTCTCTCGTACTTATCTGTAATCTCAAGCATTGAATTTATATCAATATCTGCTGATGAATTTTTGTCTGCTGTTATGTCTTTCCAATCTGTCGATGAGTTGTCACTCGCTGTTGTGTTTTCTCCATCTTCCGATGAGTTGTCTTTTGCTGTTGTATTTTTCCCATCTTCCGATGAATTTTTGTCTGCAACGGTTTCTTTTGTAGATGCCTGCTCTTTGTCCGGATGCTGGTTTACACAGCCGCCGAGCAGAAAAGAGATTGAAAAACCTAATATGACACCAAGTTTTAGCAATTTATTATGCCTGTTTGTGAAAAATCCATTTTTTATAAGTTTATTTTTCTTATACTTATTTGCGATAAACCCATTTTTTTTAACCTCATTCTTCTTCATCATCTTCCATCTCCTCTCCCCATCTTCGCCAGTTACGCCTGAAATAATAAGTAACACCTGCACCTGCCGCTATGAGAACAAGTCCCGATAATGTTATTGAAATCGTGAGCACTATCACCCATTTAGCCATTGTCATATCCTCTGACTTTGAGTTATTACCGCCTGCGGTCTGCGTACTGTTTCCATCAGAAGCCGCTTCTGCTGTTTCAGACACATCAGAGCCGTTTTCTTTGCTCTCTGTCGAAAGACTCAATCCCTGTGCATCAGAAAGTCCTGACTCCGAAAGCTCAGTGTTTACATCTGACAATGTATTACCGATCAATGCTGTACTGTCATTTTCTAAACCAGACGCATCCCCCGATAAATCACTGTCAGAAGTTTTCGTGTTATCCGTCCTTGTATCTGATGATGCGTTTGCGGACACATGTGTAACAGCCATTCCCGATACATTTCCTGACTTGAAATTTTTAGCATATGCGTAAAATACAACATTTCTTCCCATTGGCCGGACATACATTGAAACCTTTACGATGCTGTTCTTATCAGAGAGAGAAATACAATAATCCGCCGTTTTTCCGTTACTGTCTGAGCCTTTTTTTGTCACTGTAGGACTGACCTGCTGCCATGATGCCGCCCCTCTTTTCTGCACATAAAACTTGTGGTCTGAAGTGTAATCCATAAGACCCACACGCATTGTGAGATAACACTGACCGTTATCCGTCTGCTCCAACATTCCCGAAGTCTTAAGAACACTCTCTACCATTCCCTGTCCTGTCGCGTATGAACTCTCGCCGCCTGCGTCCTCGACTTTGTTTGTAACCGGATGTCTGTAACAAGGCACTATATTACACGAATAAACTTTTCCGCTCACCACACTGCCCGATGTACCGCTTTTATTATCTGTTGCATCTGAACCTGCCACACTGTTTGACAAACTTCCGTCTGCCGTCAATGTATTTTTATCTGATACACTGTTTCCCGCCGAACTGCCGCCTTTTGATGCGTTTGTCTTTTTTGATGACTTTTTACTCTTTGAAGATTTACTCACCGAAGTGCTCTTTTTCCCGGCAACGATAGAATTAAGGTCAAGTTTAAGATAGACAGGCTGTGTTCCCGAACCTTTACTTATCGCATCCATAATAGGCACAAACACCTGCATAGGCACATAGCCGTTTTTCTTCGCTTCTTTTATCATAGGAAAAGAAACCTTTTTCGGATAATTTGTTCCGTATGTATCAGTCAGTTTCTTACCGTTTTTCTTCTGGAAAGAAACGATTTTAGCCGCCGCAGTCTTACCCTGAGGTACACCGTTTTTGGTCACCTTATAGCCTGCTTTAAAATATTTAAGCCTGCCGAGATACCCCTTTGCACTTCCAACCGTAAGTCCTGAAAAATCAAGTATAAGCGTGTATTTTCCATTTTTTACACGCAATAAAACATTGTGATTTATTGCTTTATCTGACATTGAGCTGCTCTTTTTATCAGTTTTTAACATATTCCCTGTTATCGTGTAAGTTCCATCAGTCAGCTTTTTTATATTCAGCTTCTTATTTTTCTTAGAAGAATTTTTACTGCCCGTTGTTGACGGTTTTTTTGTTGCCGTATTTTCCCTGTCCGTTGACGGCTTTTTCGTTGTTGTATTTTCGCTGTCCGTTGACGGTTTTTTTGTTGCAGACGGCTCTGCCGTCCCCACAATATCATCCGCCTTTTCGTCCGTTTTTTTAAGAGTGTTCCAATCTAATAACAATCTCGCAAACTGCGTTCCACCGCCCTTGTTTATAGCCTCCATAACAGGCACATAAACCTGAATCCAAGCCATACCCTGTTTCCATTCTATAGGCATCAACGCATAATGCGGATATAATTTTCCTTTTACATTTGAGTCAAGCCCCGTGTCAGGGTCGTTGTACTCATCATAAACTCCCTCATAATACTCAGTCACTTTTACGCTCTCTGCCGTTGCTGATTTAGGCACATTTTCACTGTCATTCCATGACGGAAAATAATAAAATCCATACAGATACCCTTTAAAGATACCCGATGTAAGTGACTTAAACTCCAATCTCAAACTTATGCTGTTTCCTTTTTTTATAATCTTCATCGGCTGCGTAACTGCCGAATCACCCATTGACGGCTGGTCAAGAGTCGCGTGTCTTAACCTTCCCTCAATCGTATAAACTCCATCGTTAAAATCCCCTGCATAAACCCTCTTTGTACTCTCAAAAATGGAAAAATCCGACATGAGACCTAAAACAAGAGCAACCGCCAAAATCCATGCCATCACCTTATGTTTTCCTAAAAATCTCATGTCGAACCTCCTGTTCACTAAAATTAAACTTTTTCTCTATATCAATTCATACCTGTATGTAAAGCGGTCATTCACAATCTGCCTTTGCTGTTTACTGATAAACGCAATCGCTTTGCGACCCGTCAGTATAAAATGCTTATCTGTATCCAAAAATCACTTAAATTTAGCTTTCTTTGCCCCGGCTTTTACTATCTGCTTTTTAAGGGATTTCTTTGTCTTAGCTGAAATACCCTTTGCAAACTTAACCGTCTTAAGTTTCTTGCAGCCTTTAAACGCATTGTTTCCAACTTTTGTCACATATTTTCCAATTATAACAGTTGTAAGTTTCTTATTATTCTTAAATACATTCGGTGCAATAGCAGTTACCTTAAACAAAACTCTCTTTATCTTAACCGTCCGTGGAACAGTTGCACTTTTCACATTTTTCTTTGCAGCAATGAGTGTAACCTTTCCCTTTGCTGTTACTTTATAAGTATTTCCTGCTACCTTTGCCTTTGTTCCTACCTTTACTTTTTTTGTTGAACTACCAGGGTTAGGATTGTTTGTCTGCTCTGGCTTTATGCTTTCATCTGGTTTTGATGTACTACCCGGCTTTGATGTAGCACCCGGTTTTGATGTAGCACCCGGTTTTGATGTACTGTCTGGTGTTGCTGAGTTTCCCGGTGTTGCTGTGCCATCCGGCTTTGAACTTTCCACTGGTGCAGCCGACGCATTTGGATTTGCCTGTTTTGCCTCTGTCTCATTAAATGCCGCATCATCCGCTGTTGTCGCAGTAACAGTTGACAGGTCAAGCTTAAGATAAACCGGCTGTGTACCTGTTCCCTTTGTGATTGCTTCCATTATCGGTACAAACACCTGCAAAGGAACTGTTCCTGCTGATATATTTTTGTTATTATAAGAAAAATCGTACAATGCCTCCGGTATTACCTTTATCGTAACCTTATTCGGATAATCAGTTCCGAGCGTGTCAGTAAGTTTCACTCCGTCGGTATATGTCTGATAATCATCAATCGTAACATCTTTTAATATTCCCGTAGGATTTGTCTGTGTATCAGGTTTATATCCCGTATCATAGTATCTCAATTTGCTAAGATACCCCTTAAGGCTTCCGATAGTAAGACTGTTAAAATCAAGTGTCAGATAATAAACTCCATCTTTAACGGTAAGTTTTATATTGTGATTTATAGCACTGTCACTCATTGATACCGTTCCGTCAGGCTTCTGCATATTTCCCGTAACTTTATAAACTCCGTCACTCAATGAAGCAAAGCCTAAAGCCTGCTCATTTTCATCCGTCAATGCGGTAAGTGTGTCCCAGTAAAGTGTAACTGTTGAATCAATATTAAATTTACCTTTATCAAAATTAACTCCCGAAACAACTCCGTCAAGTTTTTTCATGGCTTCAACATAAAGATAAACATTATTTACATAAGTCTGTCTCAAACCGTCAAGCGGAACTGTAATGTTCGTCACGACATTCTGCTGACCGATAGTTGGAACTTCGGCTGACTCCGTCTCATAAGTCACCCCGTCCATAGTAAGATTTTCCGCTGAAATGTTATTTCCCTTATACCAGCCGTTATATCCTAGTACATAAAGCGGCTCTTTGTCAGAACCGGAAACCATCTGATATGTAAGGTACATTTTTCCCGAAGCATCAACACGGATATAACCGAGTGCCTTTTTCTCTTCCCCGACAAGTCCGTGGTCAACAACATCCGTGCGATCTTTTAACTCAATGCTGTAAAATCCCGGTTTCAAGGCTTCCGTAGGTGCATCAGGGATAACTTCTTTTTCAATCGTCACACCAAGTGCATTCATTGCCGCTTCTTTAATTGCATTTGATGAAGCGGTCGCTCCTGAAACTGCATCAAGTCCGTTAAGTTTTTCAGCATCATTGCGGTAAAGTCCGACAAGTTTTTCTTTCATTCCTTTTGCGGCTTTGTTGAAATAAACCTGATTTTCATCTGCAGAATCGCCCTTAAAATCAGAACCCTCTATGACAACATCACTTATCTGACCGTCTTTTACGCTGACTTTTACGCCTACATTATATTTTCCGAACTGCTGAACCTCTGACACTCCCTGCTCTGTTGTATAGTTGAGAGAAGTATCTCCCGAAAGCACGGCATTTGCATAATCGACCAAAAGATAAGCGTCAGGTGCATAACCCATTGCTTCAACAAACATACTCATATAAATTCCGTTTTCCATCTTTGCCGCATCAGGAATCTTAAATGAAATCTCCTTTGGAACTGTCTTTGCTTTCTGTTCACTTCCGTTTGTAAAATACACATCCTGTGTTGAGATTACAGTCGCATTGACAGACGCATCACCTGTATTTGGCTTTGTCTGTGACTGATAAATCTTATAATCCGTTGCATAATCAGTCGCTGTTCCAACTGTAACGCTTCTAAGCACAATATTGAGAGCTGCATCGCCGTTTTCATCAATTTTAAGCACTCCGTACTTTCCGATGCTCTCCTTTGCCGCTGACTCCTGCTCAAGATTATTAGCGTTTTTAAGTGACAACGGCACTATGTATGTACTGTTTTTGCTAAGAGCTGTTGCTGATTTTCCAAATGCCACCGTACTGTTTTCAGCGGCAAAAGCCACCACATCATCTGTGGCAGCCCATGCACACTGACCGAATACCATGGCTCCTGCAAGCATTACTGCCGCAAATTTTGTCTGCCATTTCTTCAATCTCATCTTAACTCCTCATTTCTTAAGTCGATACCTCACCGGCATGACCTACATTGCCTTTGCATTAATAAAAATTATTTTTTAATAGTTACCTTTACTGTTGAAGAATACTTTCCATATACTTTCTTCTTTCCTGAAACTCTGTATGCCCTTATTTTGAAGAAGTATGATTTTTTCTTCTTTAATTTTTTATTTGTATATTTGACAATACTACCCTTTTTAATAGTTGCTATCTTCTTAAATTTGCCTTTCTTCTTGTTAGCACGATATACTTCGTAGCCTGATGCCTTTGAAACTTTCTTCCATGAGACAACAGCTTTAAGTTTCTTGACATTCTTTCCTTTGACACCCTTACCTGCCGCAACCTTAACCGTTTGTGTCTTTGTCGGCTTCTTAGTTGGTTTTACCGTCGGCTTAACTGTTGGTGTTGCTGTTGGTTCTGTTGACTCTTCCGGCTTCTTAGTCGGCTCTGCACTCGGTGTGTTTGCCGGTGCCGGCACTGCACTTTCTGTCGGTGCAGGTGTCTGTGTAGGTGTCTGGCTTGGTATGCCCGGTGCTTCTTTCTTCTTAAGATTTGATATTGCAGTCTGAATATCAGCCGCTGCTTTATCAAGTTCTGCCTGTGCCGCACGCTCTGTGATTCGCTGTCCTGCTGCCGCAACCGCATCCTTTAATGCCTTATAAGACTCTGCCGTATAATCACTCTCTGTGATTGCATCTGCTTCTTTTATCTTTGCTTCAAGTGCTGTCTTATCTCCTGCTTTTACAAGTTTTGCAACTGCACTGTCAAGTGATGCCTTTGCATTTACCACACTATCTTTTTCTTTGCCCTCTGCCGCTGTTTTTGCATTTGCAACTGCTGACGCAATGTCCGCATCCTTCCAGCTTGCAGCCGTGTATGAGTTTTCATCTAATGCTGATGCACTCTCAATGGCACTGTTAAGTCCTGCTAATTCGTCAGAAGAAGCAATCTTTACAAGTGCTTTCATGGCATTTATAAGTTTTGTGACAAATTCTTTTGAAATATCTTCTGTCACATCATCGTCTGCTGTTGCATCTATTTCATCATAAATTTCTTTTGCTGTTTTATAAGAGCTTTCCGTGTAATCATCAGGATTTAATTCCTCAAATGCTCTCATCTGTTTACCGAGTTCTTTTGCTGATACAGTGAATGAACCGTCTTCATTTTCTTTAATACTGTACTGTGCCATGCGTACCGAACCCTCAAGAAGCTCCTTTGCAGCTTCCTGTGTGATTTCAGTTCCCTGTAAATCCTGCTTGCCCATTATCCATGTACTGTCATAAATATGTGTAGGACCTGCTCCCATTAACGCTGTGAGATATGCCGCACCTGTTACCTTTGTACCATTCTTAACATATACATGACCTACTGACATCAATGCCATTGCTAACGCCTCAACATTTACACCGTCAAGTACAAGAGCTGTTGTTTTTGAATTACCTGCAAACACGGCGGTGCTTGTTGTGATTTTTCCTGTCTTTTTCTCTGAGCTGTCTACAATAGTACACTTTCCTGCATTTCCTGTGATTGCATTGTCACCGAGTTTCAACAGATAACCATTGAGGTCGAGCGTAAAGTTTTTGTAGAATGTGAATGAGTCTGCTGAACTCACATCCATATCCTCGTTTAACTTAACAGTCTGACCGTCCTTAGCATAAATGAGAGCAAGTGATGCATCCTTTTCCTTTATGTTCTTGGCAACACTTCCGTCTGCATTGTAGATAGTTGCAGCATATTTTACATCCGGGTCCTCCTTTTCAGTACCCTCAACGACTGTTGTATATCCTGCATACTCTCCATCACTTACCTCGCCTAAGATATATCCTGACTTTGTCTCATAAGGTCCGCTCACGGCGTCCTTTCCTTCAACAGCCTTAAAGTAACCGCCCTCTATCATTGCAGGTGTTCCATTTACTAAAATTCCAACGCCTGACCTTGATTTTTCAGCCGAATATACACCATTTTTTATTGTGACTGTTCCTGCACCGTCTACCGTAAGTGCAGCTTTTAAGTTGTTGTTTTCCGCAAGGATTGATGTTACATTATCAAGTTCCGTATCTTCATTCGAGCCTAATGAAAGTCCGCTGAATTTGCTGTTCTTTACTACTGCCTTTCCTGAAACATCAACTGTTGCTTTGTCCGACACCTCACAATCTTCAACATCAGCACTTATTCCCATAAGCTCTAATTTTCCTAATTTACTGTTTTTTACTACTGATTTTTCCTTCTCGCCATGACCTACGGAAACCAGATTGTCCGTCGTACAGTTATCCATCTCAAAATCAATACCCTCATTGAGATAGCCAAAATAAACATTATTTGTATTTCTGCCGTATCCTGTAAAGCCTGTTGTCACAGCATTATTTGTAAGCATACAGTTTTTAAGAGTCACAGCGATATGAGGTAAATCCTGCATACAAACATAACCATCAGACATTATGTAGT
>ENA-OPXB01001543-OPXB01001543.1-human-gut-metagenome-genome-assembly--contig:-NODE-1543-length-11656-cov-2.825101_pt1 | contig 11656 bp, 22 predicted proteins | sample MGYA00241516_ERZ502024 | MGnify/ENA primary metagenome ERZ502024 (study PRJEB25962, sample SAMEA2041926) | human gut metagenome | biome: human gut; feature: human-associated habitat; material: faeces...
GATTGATTTGTTGCTTTAAAGCATCCTGCAATACCTGAGAGAAATTTAATCCTCTTTCTAATGCGGCGGCATTAAGCCACGCAGGAAGTGTTACTGTGCGGTTTACTGATTTATTTACATTTGCCATTCTGATAGCTGGCATATAAACATCAATCAATGCTGATTTTTGATTTTTTTCTAATGTAATATCAGATAAGTGTGTTGGTTCTGGAATGGGTTCGTTATCTTCCTCAATTCCTAACATTGTAACACCCAATAATTCTCTGGCAGATAAAAAAGCATCGTTTTCATCTTCTCCAGATGTGGCAGTATCTAAATCTGGGAACTCTACAGCAATTTCACAACCGTCCTCATAAGTGAAGATAGCAGGATAGATATAGCGTTCAACTTTCTTCTTGTTTGACATACGGGGTCACTCCTTTTAATTTTTTAAGACTTCCCTTGATGTAATTTGCATTGTTGTTACCTCCTTACAATTATATAATAACAAATATAATTGTATTTGTAAATTAAATAAAACAAATGTTTTTGTATTTGTTATGTTTTTCTGGTTGTAAGATATGGATTTTGAATAAGAAATGTATATTTTTTAACACTCATTTGTGTTATAATCATTAATATGAATGGGAGGGATAAAAATGGACATAAATAAGATTGCAGCTATTGCAACTATTGTAGGTGCAATAGCAACTATAATATCAACAGTAATTGCGGTTCGGGCAAAAGAAGAAGCAAAAAGTATATTGAAACAGATAAAAGAGGGAAACATTAAAAATAGTGGGAAGATTGAAGTAAAAAATAATGGACAGAATACAGGAATTATTAATGGAATCAATTCAGGAGATATACATAGATGAAAGACAAGAATGTACAAGTACAAAATGATGGACAAAATTCTGGTATAATGGTGGCAGAAAATTATGGAGATATTAATGTGAAAATTAATAAGGCTATTAAAATTCCATCATTGATTGCCAATTTGGTAAAATTATTAGGTGATACATATTTAGATGAAGAAATTGAAGATATAAATGATTTTAGAGCATATAAGATTAATGAAAAAATAGAATATAATTGTGTAATTAAATATAAGCCTATAATTGAGAAATTCTCAATATATTATTCAGTTTGTGAAAATCATTTAAATGTGTATGATAATTTACATGTACAAGGGAAAACTAAAATTTTGAGGTGCGTAAATTTAAAGTATTTGAATGCTAAGGGAGAAATACTTAGACAGAATAAAGAAAGTAAGCAAAGTGAAATTGAAATTATAAAGGAGAATTCTGACGAAATAATAGATAAAGTTGTTTCCAATATAAAAGAAACAATTATAGCTTCAGGAGAATTCGACAGTATAACTATAGAAGAAATTGAATTAGGATTAGCATGTTTTATTTGTTTTTGTTTTATGGAATGTGAAATATTGGAGAAACCTATATGATTATAAATAGTCAAAGAAATCCTAAATATTCCTTATATTATTTAGGGGCAGTAATATTAAAAGAATTACAAAAGGATAAAAGTAAGAATATTGAGTGTTTGATTAATGATGTTCAAAAAAAGTTGGAAGAAAAAATCAATGTGAATTTTATATACTATGCATTGGATTGGTTGTTTTTATTAGGAGTAGTAACAATTAAGGAAGGAATGTTATGTTATGAAGATAGCAGAATTAATAGTGCGTAAAACCGTACCAAATGAGCAGATTATACAGGATATTAAGTTTAGATTAACGGGACTTAATTTAATAGTTGATAATACATCAGAGGAGTTTAAGGAAAGTGGAAATAGTGTGGGAAAGTCCACAGCTATAAAAATTATTGATTTGTGTTTAGGAGCGAAATCAGTTAATCAATTATATTATGATTCTGACACTAGAAGCGAAAATCTGGAAGTTAAAGATTTTTTGCAAGAGAATAGAGTGCAGGCAGAGTTGATTCTAGTTGATAGCAAAGGAAAAGAATATTCAATAAAAAGAGATCTTTTTAGCAAGGGAAAAAGATACATTTTAGATGATAAATATTCTGAGAAAGAATTTAGATGTGAGCTTAAGAGATTGATTTTTAATTCTGACGAACCTAAACCCACATTTAGACAACTTATTACCAAGTTTGTTAGGATAGATAATACATCAGAAGAAAGAATGATTAAATTTTTACCAATGATGGCAAACAATGAATTATATGATACGGTGTACTGTTTTTTATTTAATATTTATGATGAAAAATTATTGAATGATAAAGATGAAATTCATAATAAATTACAGGAATGTAAAAAAGTAATTCAGACGCTTGAAAGAAGCAAAAGTATATCTTCTGTGAGTTATCTGGAACAATCACTCGAGGTTGTCAATTTAGGTTTAGAGGAATTGACGGCAAAAAGAGACCAACTTTCGTATATGGAACAATATAGAGATGAGTTAGATAAAAAAAGAAAACTATCTGTGAAAGTTGGTGAAATTCAAGGAGAAATGGAATTAATTGAATTTGAAATAGACAATATCAAACAAAGTATTGCAAATTTAGCAAAAGATAAGGCAGATATAAATCTTTCAAATCTTTCAGCTATTTATAATGAGGCAGAGTCATTTGTACCTGACTTGCAAGTTAAATTTGAAGAAATGGTAGACTTTCACAATAAAATGATTCAGAATCGTATAGATTTTATTAATACGCAGTTAGCAGAAAGACAAAGTCTGTTAGCGGAATATTCTGATAAATTGCAAGAAGTTTTAAAAGAAAAAGAAAAAATAACAATTGAAGTTTTAGACGAGGGATTGTTAGATGAGCTTAATGTACTTAACAATAAAATTGAAGAATTATTATTAAAAAAAGGAGAAATAACACAATCAATTCATATAATACAAGAGCAAGAGCAAAAGTATGAAGAATTAGATAATCAATTGAAAACATTTACTAGTGAAATGAAAAATGATGGAATACAAGAAAAGATAAATCAATTCAATGTATTTTTTACGAATTATTGTGATCAGTTATATGGCGAAAAGTATTTTGCTGTGTATAATAAAAACTGGAGAAAAGAAAAAAGTTTTCCATTAACTATCGGTTCGCTTAATGGAAATTTAGGAACAGGAAAAAAGAAAGCTATTATTGTAGCATTTGATTTAGCATATATGCAGTATAGTATCAAAATGGGAATAGACGCACCTCGATTTGTTATACATGATAAAATGGAAAATACTCATATAAACCAATTAAAAACTATTTTTAACATATGTAATACTATTGATGGTCAATACATAATTCCTATTTTAAGAGAAAGAATTGATAAAATTGATCAAAAATATATAGAAAAATCAAAAATATTAGAGTTAAGTTCAAATAATAAATTTTTTAAAATATAAATAAGAGTATCAATAAAGAATAAAAACCCCCGAGAGTATGCGACACTTTCGGGGGTTTTGTTTGTGTTCACTATGGAACAATAATTTCTCTTTGTCTGCCGACATTATATCATATTACAAAAATGATTTGCAATATGTGTATTAGATTTAATGTCTGTCGGATTCCGACAGGATTATCATTTTAATCAAGCCCCAATTCCCTTAATGCTTCAGCTTCAGAAACAAATTCTTTACAATCAGGGTTAGTTTCAATATCTTTTATCATTGCTTTGTCCCACTCATCAGGTTCTACTTCTTCAATATTTAAGAAATCGTTAAATGAATTAAGCATACATCAAACGACCTTTTGGCTGTGGAATTTCACGACCTATAGAATTGGCGGTTTCAATCCACTCATTTATGGCTTGCTCTGCATTTATTAGGGCATCAACAGCGGTAGCACCATCAGCCATGCATCCGGGAAGTTCTGGGACTTCAACAATGAAACTTGCGTCATCTTCTGACCAATAAACAATCATTTCATATTTATGCATATTTACACCTCAAACTTTTTGTTTGCTGATATTCAATTCTGTATATTCGTAACTGTTTTTATACATATATTCAGGAGCACAGTCGATTTCTTCATCCATCCATTTTGAGTTTAATTTTTTATTTTGACTGCTGTTCGGCAATAATTTCTTTGACCTTATCAATATTGTACTGGGTTGCTAAAGCTATCTGCTCTATAGTAAAGTTGTTGTTGTACATATTTAAGATTATATTGACTTTTGCAATGGTTTCGCCCTCGGTGATACCGACAGCCCTGCCTTTAGCAATACCCTTTTCAATAGCTCTATCCTCAATTCCCTGACCTAAATTGCACATACTGCTCACTCCTTCCTGAATGTCACATCGATATTTTAATCAAGCCCTAATTCGTTTTTTAAATCTTCGATAGAAGTGTCAGGTGCATAATCAGGTTCACCATTTTCAAAGGCATCAAGAATTTTGATTTCTTCCTCTGTTGGTTCTGTTTCTTCGGCAAGATAAGTTAAATTTAACATAAGCAATCGCTCCTTTACTTTATAATAGATTAAGCAGCAGTCTTAAAATCAACAATAGCGATTTCAGTTAGAATGTTTTTTAACTTATCAATTATAGATTCGATTTTTAACATTGTGGTTCCGCTTATAAATTCTTCACCACACTGTTCGCATTTCTGACAAGGTACATTTTTAATAATGATATAACAGTTATTGTATGTTGTCATGTATGTTGTCGTTGCATCTGTAACATTTCCTTTACATAAAAAACATTTCATGATTATTCCTCCCTTCGAGTTTTTAAATCATCCATCCATTTATCATGAGAAGGATAATAAGCTGTAACAATCCAAAGTCGTTCGCCATTAGTAGCAACTACAGCATGAAGTGGCTTTTCGGCATTTTGATTTCCAAATATCAGGCAGCTTGGATATGGATAATCATCCGGATATTGTTCTATGATTTCGCCATTAAAAATACAATCAAGGATTTCTTTTAGACGAATACCACGCTGTTCTAAGCGTTTAGCTGCATGAATAGTGATAACGATATTATCCGGTGTACATATTTTTTGTAATTCATCAATATTTAATGCCAACAAAAAAACCTCCTCTTTTAAGTTTATAGTTTATTATATGCTTTAAATTTATACTTTTCACTGCACCCGGCTAAAAAGTATTTTCTACATTCGCTGCTTTCGATTTTTTTGAACCATCAAAGCAGGTTCATAATATATATTATAGTATCCATAGGACACTGATATTCAATGTTTATTAACAGCTTCCATTTCTTCAACACTCATATCTCCATAAAAGTCTTGATTTTGAATATGCCGCATCTCATGCCAGTAAGCCTCAAGTCTTCTTTCGTAGGAAAGCCTTGCATTTAGAAAAATGCTAAAGCTACCATCATCATTTATCGTTACGGCTGCCGGAATGGAATTGCCAAAGTCTAAAATTTGTACATTTATATAGTCGCTATCCAGATGTATCACCCCCAAAAATAAGTATATCAATTACCTTTTTCTTTGCGTTTTAATGCCATGAGCATACCGTGTAAAGCCTGTAAATCTTCTGGCTCTGCATCCTGTGCAGCATCAAATAAAACAGAAAGCTCTTTGTTGTCATATATTTTTTGTGCAATCCTGCTTGTTTCAGGATTGAGATAGTAGGATTGTTTATGCTCTGTGTCTTTATCTTCTATTAAATCGGAACGATTTATATCGAAATATTTTGCTAAAATATCTACTTTATCCATGCGTGGCAAGCGTGTGCCATTGCACCAAGTTGATACAGAGGATTTATTGAAACCTAAATCATTTATTAAATCAGCTTGATTTTTATTGTGTAGTTTCATGTAATACTTTAAATTTTCAGCAAAAATTTTTTTATATCTATCATCAAGCATTAAGTTCACCTCGTTTCTGTTATTAAAACTAATCATACTACAATTAGTGGAATAAATCAACAAAAAAGTAAAAAAGTTTACAAAAAGCATTGACATCTACAAAAAGTAGAGCTATAATATAATTGTAACAAGGAGTTAGCAAAAAGAAAGGAGTAAAACGATGGCTAAGAAACATAAGAAACAAAAAAAGCTATCAACTTATGAGGTACTCAGCCTTATAATAGATGCAGCCGCAGTAGTTATTGCAGCGATTGCACTGTTTAAATAAGTTGATAGCTAGGGTGGGAGGGGCGAAAGCCCCAACTACCTACATCTTAGCACATTGTATAATATAAAGCAATGAGGAATAAAAAAAGTGATATTTTGTTTTGGTTATTATCCCTTAACTTAATATTTGGGATAGTGAGCGGATGGCACATGGTAAGCCGTATTCTTACAATCGGAAATGCAATACTGTTGTTGTTTGAATGTGGAACAGAAGTGATGGAAAGAGAGTAATTGTAAGCTGTCCTAACGGCTATACGGGGAAAGAAAGGAAATGATGAGTATATGGATAAATTGAGAAGCTCAATAACGGTTCTTCTATGTTGTCTTGTTGTAATCGGAGTAGTTAAAGGTATGCTTTTGATTACGAAAGTAGCTATAGGAATATTGGCAACATTTTTGCTGGTGCTAATATTAAGAAAAATATTTATGAGAGATTAAACAAAACCCCCGAAAGTCTCACACACTTTCGGGGGTTTCGTGTATTGTCCGACATGGACATATGATATCTTTGTCTGGCGACATTATAGCATATTACAAAAATGATTTGCAATATGTGTATTAGATTTAATGTCTGTCGGATTCCGACAGAATAAAAAAGGTAGATGTTTAAACGACATCTACCTTAACTAATAAATGAAATAGGTGGGGTGACAATCCCACATCTCTTTAAGACCACAAGGGCGTGACGGCTGCCTGTTCCGTCCTCAGATTTCATTTATATAAGTTTATGTTTTTCATACTTTATTATACACTGTAAATGAAAAAAGTCAATATATTTATACTACTTTGGCACGACCGTTTTCAATGTAATTGTTAAGTTGAGAATCTCTTAATGGATACATTGTACGAAAAGATGCCTTACCGTCATTTGATATACGAACGGCAATGGATGTGTTTTTTGAGTGCTTTTTTATAAATGATATACTACTGTCTTTAGGATTAGTACTTATAAAATCTGGATTGGATATTATAGATGGAATATTTTCAAAACATTGTTTAAATTGTTCCGGAGAATCAAAATCCGGAATATGTTTTTGAATGTGTTTTATACGATTTTTCCAAAAAATAATATCAGTGCCAGCTATCATGTTTTGTGCAATATTAGGGTTTAAGTCTTTTACAAGTGTAATCAATTTACTATTTATAATACCTATAGAAACAGACTTGGAGTTATCGTTAAATATATTGTCATCTAATTTAGTTACTTTTTTCATATATATGTATTTCTTTGAATAATTTAAATATCCATATTCTCCTTTATGTAGTTTATTTATTCACCCTTTTCTTTCCTCTTTAAAGCCATAAGCATACTATGTACCGTTTGTAAATCTTCCGGTTCAGCATCTTTGGCAGCATCAAAGAGCAATGAGAGTTCTTTGTTATCATATATTTCTTGAGCAATCTTACTGTGTGTCGGATTCCGACAGATTAGTGAATTAAATTCTTTTTCTTTAAATAATTATAGGTTTCTCTGTAAACTATTGTATTTGTACTCGTACCAGTGTAAACTCGACCATTTACTTTGATTTTGCCCCAATAGCGAAGATCCTCACCATTCATTCTTTTTAAAGAATTAAGAAAAGATGGATTTTCGTGCATTTGTTTTGCATATTCATAAAAAATGTCTTTGTAGGGGCTATGGTTTAAATTGGAATTTCTATCATCAGAATAAAAACGGTATAAACAAAATGCAAAAAAAGCAATTTTATCATCTAATTCAAGATGGTAAAAAATGATGTTGTATAGAGCTTTTTTACCAGTGTAATACGATACCATAATTTTTTGTTCTGTTGCATATGTAAATAGTTCAGGATTTGGGGTAGCGTCATTATCCATACTTTTTGAAATGATAGCAGATGCATCATCCTTGCATATGTTCTGAGGAACATGGTGCTGATGTTCCCTTATTGCGTTGATTTGAGCTTCTGTTGCTGGGGGAAATGGTATTTCTTCTATTTCAATAGGTTCAAGAAATCCGGAATCTAACATATATTGTCGGATTTCATCTTCATTAAAGGCAGGCTTTTTAACTGTTCTTTTTCTGTTAGTTTGAGAAAAAATAGCAGAAGCAGAATAGTTGTGACAATTCATATTGTGATTAAAACCAAAATTATTCTGAATCACCGAATATGGATTGGATTTCTTGATCTCTTTTATGTTTTTTGTTTGTATATTGTTTTTACATGGTGTAGCAGTTGGTAATTTGGTATCGTGTGTTGGGAATATAGTATCTTTTATATTATTGTCGTAGGTTTGTGCATTATCTTCAGAATGCTTTAATATATACCATATTCGAATTGAAGTTATAATTATTATACTAATAATTATTAAAAATATGAGATCCATATTGCTAATCCTTTCTTTAGAAGTATATTTATAAGTTTATAAACCAAGCAAACTTTGTTTCTTTTGTTCAAATTCATCATTAGTGATTATGCCAGCTTGATATAAATCATAGTATTTTTTAATTTCGTCTGCTGAACTTATAGTTGTAATTGTATCAACAGAGTTGTCAGCAGTATTTTGTGAAATATTTTTCATATAATTTACAAGAGCAATAATCTCTGAAGCATTTGCTATAGCAGCTCTATGTGCAACACTTCCACTTTCAACTTTTTGAAAAGCAGGCAGCAGATTAACTTTTACAACAGGATATTTGTCAATGTTTGTAGTTATTTGAATGAACAAAGTGTCAACTATAGCATATTGTTTTGAACCAGCAGCTTTTCCAACAACAGCACCAGCTAAACCAAATAATGCAGCACCAGCAAGTGCTTTACCAGCACCAGATTTGTATATGGTTGAATTGTTTTGATATAATTCAGCGGAGACAATGTCATTATATTCAAAGTAAATATGTTTTGAAAAATCGGTTGAACGCCAAAGTTTTTCATTTTGATCAATTTCAAAACCACAAACTTTTTTTGTCGGATTAAATGTAATTGTATTACCATCTTCAACAACTATTTCTGTACTAATGTTTTTCAATTTATTAAAACTCTCATCATCAAAATCAAGAGGTTTTAAATCATCGTTTTCTATATTAGTTTTTACTGCGTGCTTTTTTTTAAAAAACATATCCATATTCTCCTTATATATTTTATTTATTCACCCTTTTCTTTCCTCTTTAATGCCATAAGCATACTATGTACGGTTTGCAAATCCTCCGGTTCAGCATCTTTGGCAGCATCAAAGAGTAGAGAAAGTTCTTTGTTATCATATATTTGTTGTGCAATCTTACTTGTTTCGGGGCTAAGGTAATAAGATTGACTTTGTTTATTGGTTTCGTTTTCGTTCCAACCCATTAAATATGGGACTGTAGTGTTTAATGATTTAGCAAACTTTACAACATCTTCTGTGGTTATTTTTATATTTCCACTTTCTATTTTGGAAATAGTTGTTCTTGATGTATATCCCATTTTTTGAGCAAGTTCATTTTGTGACATTCCACACTGAGTTCGTAATGTTTTTATTCGAGTGCCTATATCCAATATTATCACCGCCTTTTCTATTGGAAATTATACTATATGAGTGATTGAAACTCAACTATTTTTTAAGTTTTAATAAAATGGTGTTGACAAATAATCACATATATAGTATCTTATGTGTAGTGATTATAAATCACACAATGAGTGAAAGGAGTAAATTATTTATGACAAATACAGAACGATTGCGTAAGATTATTTCAAATTCTGGTTTAAAATATTCATATATTGCCGAAAAAATAGGACTTACGTATCAAGGGTTTAAGAATAAAATTGAGAATAAAAATTTATTCAATGTTGAGGAAGTTGATAAATTATGTAAGCTTTTGAACATTACGGATGTTTATCAGAAAGAAGAAATTTTTTTTGCTAAACAAGGTGATTTTTAATCACATGAGTTGCAAAATATTATATAAAAATAACTAAAGCGAGGTGAGAGTGATGAACGGTAGAATAAAAAATGTAACTGACTTACAGGCAGAACTTGACCGCAGAACTGCGGTTGAGAAGTTGGCTGAGAAGATGATTGTTGATGGGAAGTTTGAAGAAGCTAAAGATCTTCTTGAAACATTGGACGATGATAAGGTCAGAGAGTTGATGGAAGCGGAACCGCAACATGAATTTTCAAAAGAGGATGAACGAACTTTAATTGAATACATAGCAGGTGTTGATGAACCATGTACTAAAGAAGATAAAATAAAAAAGGCTGAAACTCTTGGGAGGATATTTGCGGCATTGAGACAACCAGAAGATTTATATGCACTTCGATTTGCGTTAAGCAACCTTATAACTTCGATACAAGTGGGTAGTTCTTTTCAGTTTGTTGTTAATTACGACAAAGACTTGAAGGAATTAGAAATAAATCAAAGTCATAACCCGGAAAATTTTTTGAAGTAATTGTAACAAGCCTTTGCTGTAGAGAACAAAGGCTTGCTGAGAATTAATAGGAATATTTAGTATTAATGACAAACTTTGCAGGCTCTAAGTTTTAAAGCCTTAGCTTTTTTAAGAGTTATTTTTTTGATTGTTTTACTGCGTCTAAGAGTGCGGCAGTTGCGTGTGGAATGATACGCATAACTAGAACCGGGAACATAATAGACGCTCTTAGCTTTAACTTTTTTAGCCTTAGCCTGAACGGTTGTACTTGTAGTGTTTAATGGTGCAAGTGCAATACTTGATACAAGGCATAATGATAAAGCTATTGAATAAATTTTCTTTTTCATAACAGTAAGCCTCCTTATTTAGTATTAGTTGCTGCAACAACTTATATATATCATAGGAGCATTTAGAGAAAAAATCAATAGATACTTAGATAGTAGTGAATAAAGACGAAAAGAGGTGAGCGGTATGGATAAAGCAAATGCACTAATTTTGGTTTCGATTATTCAGGAACAGGTTGTTGGATTTTGAGAAAGTGAGATGAGAGTGTGTATCAGATTATGGCGAGCTGGGCAGATGCTAAAAACAGAAATAATGTAACTCTCGAACAGAGGGTTATTGACAAGGTTGTTGCAGATGCATTGCAGACAATAAAAAATGGACTTCCTGAGGAAGCCCAAACAGTAGAAATTTTACAATATGTCATTGATGAAATGATGGTGGAGGTTAAAGGAAAGAAAATACAGTTATAACATTTTTTCAACTATATCTTGAAGTGCATATGAAACAGTTTGTAATTCTTTGTTAGAAGTATAGTTTCGTGGAAATATTTGGTCTGTTTCAGCTTTAGGATTTATTGCAATAGTTTCGGAATATTTTTTTCCATTAGCTATGTATTCGAGTGAAAAATGAAAAGTTAAATTTTCATTCATGATAAAAAAATCTGAAAAAACAGTTATTCATGATATGTTTTTTCGGATTTAGGCTCTTAAAATTATATTAAAGAACAGTGGTCAAGACTTGGGAATAAAATAAAATAAAAGCAGAAAAGGAGAAAATTATGGCAGAAAAGAAAAAGATAACGCATAAGATACTTGTACCAACTAAAGATGGTGGGTATGTAAATTTTAATGACTTGTCAGAGGAGCAGAAACAGAATATAAGAAATCAGTGCTTTACGAGATTTGCTGACAGTTACATGGGACAGCTTGGATATACAAGGGTAC
>ENA-OPXB01001545-OPXB01001545.1-human-gut-metagenome-genome-assembly--contig:-NODE-1545-length-11634-cov-3.322567_pt1 | contig 11634 bp, 12 predicted proteins | sample MGYA00241516_ERZ502024 | MGnify/ENA primary metagenome ERZ502024 (study PRJEB25962, sample SAMEA2041926) | human gut metagenome | biome: human gut; feature: human-associated habitat; material: faeces...
CAGCTGACAGAATCCTCCATGATTGCTGCTGGTATCGTCCAGCGGCATCCTTCCCGTTATGAACACTCTCGCAAATATTCAGGAACTCGCGCGCGCACTGCGCAACATGATCCGCACCGGCATTATCGTTGAAACCAACCTTAACGCCGGTCGCTGCCGTGTGCAGACCGGCGGCATGTGCACCGACTGGCTTCAGTGGCTGACCCATCGCGCCGGACGTTCGCGCACATGGTGGGCACCTTCCGTGGGGGAACAGGTGCTGATTCTGGCCGTGGGCGGTGAACTCGACACGGCGTTCGTTCTGCCGGGGATTTATTCCGGCGATAACCCTGCGCCGTCTGCGTCGGCTGATGCCCTGCATATCCGTTTCCCTGACGGGGCGGTGATTGAGTATGAACCCGAAACCAGTGCACTCACGGTAAGCGGAATTAAAACGGCCAGCGTGACGGCTTCTGATTCTGTTACTGCCACGGTACCGGTGGTCACGGTGAAAGCGTCAACCCGTGTCACCCTGGACACACCGGAAGTGGTCTGCACTAACAAACTGACTACCGGCACGCTGGAAGTGCAGAAGGGCGGGACGATGCGCGGCAACATTGAACACACCGGCGGTGAACTCTCATCAAACGGTAAGGTACTGCATACCCATAAACACCCCGGCGACAGCGGCGGCATAACCGGGAGTCCTTTATGACAGCACGTTATCTCGGAATGAATCGCAGTGATGGCCTGACTGTCACTGACCTTGAGCATATCAGCCAGAGTATCGGCGATATCCTGCGCACACCGGTCGGCTCACGGGTGATGCGTCGTGATTACGGCTCGTTGCTGGCGTCAATGATTGCCCAGCCGCAGACTCCGGCGCTTGAGTTGCAGATTAAGGTTGCCTGTTACATGGCGGTGCTGAAATGGGAACCCCGCGTCACCCTGTCATCCGTCACCACTGAGCGCAGTTTTGACGGGCGAATGACGGTCACGTTAACCGGTCAGCACAACGACACCGGCCAGCCACTTTCGTTAACCATCCCTGTGAGTTGAAACCATGCCGATTATCGACCTGAACCAGCTACCTGCACCGGATGTGGTCGAGGAGCTGGACTTTGAAACCATTCTTGCCGAACGCAAGGCGACACTGATTTCCCTTTACCCGGAAGACCAGCAGGAGGCGGTCGCCCGTACCCTGACGCTGGAATCCGAGCCTCTCGTCAAACTGCTGGAGGAAAATGCGTATCGTGAGCTTCTCTGGCGTCAGCGTGTGAATGAGGCCGCACGGGCGGTGATGCTGGCCTGTGCCGCGGGTAATGACCTTGATGTGATTGGTGCCAATTACAACACCACGCGTCTGACTATCACCCCGGCAGATGATTCGACCATCCCGCCGACACCGGCAGTGATGGAATCTGACACCGATTATCGTCTGCGTATTCAGCAGGCGTTTGAAGGTTTAAGCGTCGCCGGGTCGGTGGGTGCCTATCAGTATCATGGCCGCAGTGCCGACGGGCGTGTCGCGGATATCTCTGTCACCAGTCCGTCTCCGGCCTGCGTCACTATCTCTGTGCTGTCACGTGAAAATAACGGCGTCGCATCCGAAGACCTGCTGGCTGTGGTGCGTAACGCCCTTAATGGCGAGGACGTCAGGCCGGTGGCCGACCGCGTGACCGTGCAGTCTGCCGCCATCGTTGAATACCAGATAAACCCCCCGCTTTTCCTTTACCCTGTTCCCGAAAGCGAACCCATCCGCGCTGCTGCCGTGAAAAAGCTGGAAGCGTATATCACGGCACAGCACCGGCTGGGGCGCGACATCCGTCTGTCTGCCATTTATGCCGCTTTGCATGTGGAAGGTGTGCAGCGTGTCGAACTGGCTGCACCACTGGCCGACATCGTGCTCAACAGTACGCAGGCGTCTTTCTGTACCGAATACCGCGTCGTGACCGGAGGCTCGGATGAGTGATTCGCGACTGCTGCCGACCGGCTCATCACCGCTTGAGGTCGCCGCCGCAAAAGCCTGTGCGGAAATTGAAAAAACGCCGGTCAGTATTCGTGAGCAGTGGAACCCGGACACCTGTCCGGCAAATCTGCTGCCGTGGCTGGCGTGGGCGTTTTCGGTCGACAGGTGGGATGAAAAGTGGCCGGAAGCGACAAAACGCGCCGTTATCCGCGATGCGTATTTCATCCACTGTCATAAAGGCACAATAGGTGCAATCCGGCGTGTGGTGGAGCCGCTCGGCTATCTCATCAACGTGACGGAGTGGTGGGAAAACAGTGACCCGCCCGGCACCTTCCGGCTTGATATTGGTGTACTGGAAAGCGGCATCACAGAGGCAATGTATCAGGAAATGGAACGGCTGATTGCTGATGCCAAACCTGCAAGCCGCCACCTTATTGGCCTGAACATTACCCGGGACATTCCCGGCTACCTGTTCGCCGGTGGTGTGGCTTACGACGGCGATGTAATTACGGTTTACCCCGGATAAGTGAGGAATAATGAGCACAAAATTCAGAACCGTTATCACCACTGCCGGTGCAGCAAAGCTGGCAGCGGCAACCGCACCGGGAGGGCGGAAGGTCAACATTACCACGATGGCCGTCGGGGATGGCGGTGGTAAATTGCCTGTCCCGGATGCCGGACAGACCGGGCTTATCCACGAAGTCTGGCGACATGCGCTGAACAAAATCAGCCAGGACAAACGAAACAGTAATTATATTATCGCAGAGCTGGTTATTCCGCCGGAGGTGGGCGGTTTCTGGATGCGTGAGCTTGGCCTGTACGATGATGCGGGAACGTTAATTGCTGTGGCGAACATGGCCGAAAGTTATAAGCCAGCTCTTGCCGAAGGCTCAGGGCGTTCGCAGACCTGCCGTATGGTCATCATCGTCAGCAGTGTGACCTCAGTGGCGCTGACCATTGACACCACAACGGTGATGGCGACGCAGGATTACGTTGATGACAAAATTGCAGAGCATGAACAGTCACGACGTCACCCGGACGCCTCGCTGACCGCAAAAGGTTTTACTCAGTTAAGCAATGCGACCAACAGCACGTCTGAAACACTGGCCGCAACGCCGAAAGCGGTAAAGGCCGCGTATGATCTTGCTAACGGGAAATACACTGCGCAGGATGCCACCACAGCGCGAAAAGGTCTTGTCCAGCTCAGTAGCGCCACCAACAGCACGTCTGAAACGCTCGCCGCAACACCAAAAGCGGTAAAGGCAGCATATGACCTTGCTAACGGGAAATACACTGCACAGGACGCCACCACAGCGCGAAAAGGTCTTGTCCAGCTCAGTAGCGCCACCAACAGCGATTCTGAAACGCTTGCGGCAACGCCAAAGGCGGTTAAGACAGCGTATGACCTTGCTAACGGGAAATACACTGCACAGGACGCCACCACGGCGCGGAAAGGTCTTGTTCAGCTCAGTAGCGCCACCAACAGTGATTCTGAAACGCTGGCCGCAACATCAAAAGCGGTGAAGTCTGCCTATGACAATGCTGAAAAACGTCTTCAGAAAGATCAGAACGGTGCGGATATTCCTGGAAAGGATACCTTCACGAAAAATATCGGTGCCTGTCGTGCTTATAGCGGCGCTTTGAGCACTGAAGCCGGAAACTGGACAACCGCTCAGTTTATTGAATGGCTGGATTCCCGTGGTGCATTTAATCATCCGTACTGGATGTGCAAAGGCTCATGGTCATATGCAAATAACAAAATCATTACGGATACCGGATGTGGTGATATCCACCTGGCTGGTTGTGTCGTCGAGGTCATGGGAACTAAATCTGCAATCACTATCCGAGTGACCACGCCGACAACATCAAGTGGTGGCGGTACAACCAGCGCGCAATTCACTTACATTAATCATGGGGACGGCTACTCCCCCGGCTGGCGTCGTGACTGGAATCGTCAGGGCGACTCAATGACCGGAACGATTAATCAGGATGGCGGAAGCCAGAATGCCTATATGTCTACGGCCTTATGTTCAGGCACCAGAGGCGGCAAAAAATATCTCAGAAAGTTTCGTGGTGGAGAAGGAGACACTATCTGGCATGAAACAGTACAGGGCGGGGTAGTTCGCTGGGCGACTGGTAATACTGATGCTCAGGAAGAATTATCACTCAGCTCCGCTTATGGTCTCCGTTCAAGAGGTGAGATTACATCACTCAGTGCTAATGGTCTGCGCATTGCTTATGGCAATTATGGTTTCTTTATCAGGAATGATGGCAGCAGCACTTATTTTATGTTGACTAAATCAGGTGACAGATTAGGCAGTTATAATAATTTAAGACCGCTGATTATAAATGATGCCACGGGTGCTGTATCAATGGGGCATGGCCTGAATGTTACTGGTGATATTGTCTCAAGTACCAAAGTACGTGCCGGTAGCGGGAAAAAATTCACGGTCAGCAGCAGTAATACATCCACGAAGGAAGCCGCATTCAATTTGTGGGGAAACTCAAGTCGTCCGGTGGTGGCTGAATTAGGTGATGATGCAGGCTGGCATTTTTACAGTCAGAGAAATACAGATAACAGCATCACTTTTGCTGTTAACGGGCAGGTATCACCATCTAACTATGGCAACTTTGATTCACGCTATGTCCGGGATATCCGGCTTGGTGGTGCTGCCACATACAAACCTGCGAACAATGGCATGACATGGACACATCAGGCACCGTCCGGGTGTGTATATTCCGGCATTATTGTTCAGGATACCGGCTCAAACTCTGCCGATAACATTGGTGGCATATATTACAGACCGGTGCAGAAATACATTAACGGGACATGGTATAACGTGGCGCAGGTATAATTTATGCAGCATTTGATAAATATAACGGTGGGTAATCCAAAAACGGTTGAACAATATCAATTGACAAAGGACTTTGATGTTGTCTGGTTTTTTTCAGAAGATGGTAAGAACTGGTACGAAGAACAAAAGTATTTTGCTGATGACACGATAAAAATAGCGTACGACAAAGATAATATTATCCGCTATGTGGAAAAGGATGTGACAGCTATCAGACCAGATGGATTAAGTGTGGTTGAAGTGGCGGATATTACTGCTAACCGACGGGCGGACATTTCAGGGAACTGGATGTTTAAGGACGGCAAAGTGATTAAACGCATTTATACGGCAGAGGAATTGCAGCAGCAGGCAGAAAACCGGAAAGCCAGACTTCTTGCAGATGCTGAATCCGTGATTTTGCCACTGGAGCGCGCTGTCAGGCTGAACATGGCAACAGATGAGGAGCGTAGCCGACTGGAAGCATGGGAACGCTACAGTGTTCTGGTCAGCCGTGTGGATCCTGCAAATCCTGAATGGCCGGAAATGCCGCAATAAGTTGTATAAGCTCTGGTGTGAGATTACATATCTATGGCACAGAGTAAAGCCTAATCTGACAGTCCGCTCTGTGCCAAGAGCGGACGTTACTACTACTCGACCTAAAGTAAAGTAATTGTACTCATTAAATAGTGGTAATTGGGTCTGGTGCTTAATCGAACGAAATCTCATGTTAGGCGAAAAAAACGTCTGAAAAATCGATTAACACATACACCTGTGTACTATGGCCGTTATTCAATTTAAAAGGAACCATTTCCGATATGATTCACTGTCCATAATGTTTTGATTTATTAAAAAAGAGCCTTAGAGTGTGAAACCATTACGTTGAGTGGCGAACACCATTAATAAATTCTGCTTATACTTACAGCATATATTATGTTCACGTCATATAACCATGGCAAATAAGATATTGCACATCAAGCATGATTATGATAGTGATTACAAAAATGAAGAATCTTAGATAAAGGATTAGTAAGTGGTTACATATAATTCAATGTTGTTACCCCCCCCTAAATCTTGGGACGAATTTGAGGATATGTGCAAAAGTTCATTCCAACTGCGATGGTCCAATCCTAATCTGAACAGACATGGACGGTCAGGGCAGCGGCAGGATGGAGTTGATGTATATGGTGATGACTCTCTTGGGCGTTTCGTTGGAATTCAGTGTAAAAATACAGTATCAGGAATCAGTACGGCGACAATCGATGATGAATTACTCAAGGCTGAAAAATTTCGCCCAAAAATTACGGTTCTTTACATCGCTACGACAGCGCCCAGGGATGTTAGCATTCAGCGCTATGTAAGAACACTCAATGATGCCAGACAATTAAAAGGCCTGTTTCCTGTCGATGTGGTTTTCTGGGAGGATATTAGCTTTGATTTAAGCAAAGACCCAGCTGTACTCAAAATGTACTACCCGCAAATGTTCGAACGACACCAACCGACGAGGGAAGAATTTTTGCGCAAGAGAGATATCTCAAATTTGTCGACATTGTTGAATGTTATTGATTTTCATTCAACAATAGACCATTTGCAGTGGGGCGCAAAATACATTCATTCATTAATTATTGAAGAATACGATAATATTTTGAACATTTTAAACTCACCTGTTTTTCAACTGAATGATACAGCTTTAAAGAATGTTACAATTGATTTTGCAACGGCCTGGCGTGATCTAATTATCTTGTTTAGAAAAGCTCCATATAATTATTCAGCACCAAATGATACTTTTAGTTTTATAAATCCCGGTGACCACTGTCGAAATCAGGAGGAAAGCGATTTATACGACGAAATCACGCATAGCATGAGTAATCTCAAAGATAAAATTAGTACTTTTTGTGACTTTATAAATAATCACTACCATGAAATAAACTTAACCGAAACGAGCGCGCAAGCCAGGAAATATTATTAATACTTTTTTCTTAAGGGCTGCACTCATGGCCCTTAACACCGTTAGACTGTCATATTTTGCAATCGATACGCAGTTAGGTACTTTCTTGAAGTCCGTTCCTCGCTCATAGCTGACATTCAGCTCAATTAAATCGTCCACTTCGCTCCAACAGAAGGCGTAGCTAATCATACTGTGTATTAAAGAAAGGAGAAACGATCATGTTGAGTACAAAAAACACGAAAGACCATGATAAGGAAAATATGCGTAGAGTGACTTAGTTTATTGATTTAAATAATATTTATGGGGGTAAGTGCTTTGAATAAAAAAACAAAAATTGAGAAGATTTAGCTAGTGCCAAAATAATTTGGACACCGCCCGTCATCAGACCCGCTACTACACTTATCACCCCAGCCCAAAAAGTTTCAATGAAACAAGATACATATAGTAGTACAACATGGCGGAATAATTTACTCATAGGCTTCTCCTTACTGACGTAATCGTTAAGTAACACGTTGAGGTAACGGATAAATGCGACTATTGGGAGAGCTGTGATGAGAATTGTAGGCATAGGAATCGAACCTATGGATGCACTAGCTAAATTCACTCTTCACGAATTATACAGCATTGTAGTGAGTTTGTAAATACACGCCCCAAAAGTCAATCAGTCCGCTCCATGAATGTTGTGTCAGTACTACTAAAGTTAAACATGCTAAAATAGGTTCCCAATATTCGTGGGTACAATCACTATCTGTGTAACTGGCGGAAGCGCTGGCATAACGACGATGCCTATTCGGGGGGCTTTAATATGGTCCGTTTTAACTTACTAGAAAATGCGTTGGATTCAGTGGAAACCGGGCTGGACTACTTTAACAAAGCGCTAGAAGGGCATGATCGACGTGACTACAAACAGTGCCTGCTTAACCTCTTTCAGGCCGCTGAGCTATTGTTGAAGGCCGTAGTTTCGCGCAATGGGTCTGGAGCGATTTTTAATCCAGCATCGCTTCAAGAAAAATGTGTGGATCCGGCGCATCCAACCGAGTCAGAATTACACCAGTGTAAATCTGTCAACGTCAACCAGCTTTGTAAGCTGTTAAAGACATATTACCCAGCCGAATTTTCTGAATCTGCATTACAAATGATGAAAACGGTGGGTCAGTTGCGTAATAACCTTCAGCATTTTGCCCTTGAGGTTCGTCCGCAAGAACTGGCAATGCAACTGAGTGAACTGTACCAACAAATTTTTCGTCCCGCATTCGTCATAATTCAGTCAGATGAGACCGAAAATTCATGGAACTCTGATTTACGTCAAGACATCATCGCTCTTGAGCAACAATTCCTTGATATAACTGTTAACCAGGAATACACCCTTGCACTTTGTCCCGTTTGTGAGAGTTTTTCACATTTTATCCTTTACCAAGGTGAAAGCTTTCCGGCACGGACTCACTGTATCTGTTGTGGTTTCAGCCTGAATAATCTGCAAACTTGGGATTTTCAGGAATGTCCTGAATGTAGTGTCCCATCCGTAATTTATTTACCGGAACAAAGGGTCGGTGTCTGTCTCTGGTATAAATGTGAATACAGCAAGATGGATGGTTTTGTTCCTATGGAGCCTTGTGAATGTGGTGCATTCCGGATGGAAGGTCATTGCAGTAACTGCGATCTTGAGGAATAGTAAAATCGTCCGATGAGAATGTACAGCAGCCTGGTCGATGATTTCTTGATGAATCGCTGAATTATCCGGTATTACTTGACAACTAAATCGCACATTTCTGTTTCTGGCAATTTGAAAGGTTTACTCTATGCCCCAGAATTCAGCACATACATAAAAACACCATTTCAGAACGCGTCTTGATCCAAAGAACGACTGTATGATAGATAGGCGTCGTCGTGAGGACAGGAATGATCTACCCCCCGTTATTCATACAGAATGCTGTTAGTAATGTCCGCAGATCGCTCAAAGCAGACTGTCAGATTTGATAGCGTTTGGGCTATGTAAGTAGCCAGTTGGAGAATGAGTGAGTGCAAATCAGGACTGGCGGGCGAATTGCCCGCATTTTCTTTATCTGTTGTTTCATCCACTGACCAGCCAGGTCAAATAGCGTCTCATGCACTGCCCAACAGAAAATAGTTGCACCCATTAACCACGGAGTTAAACGGATGAGTGACTATCATCACGGCGTGCAGGTGCTGGAGATTAACGACGGCACCCGCGTCATTTCCACCGTATCCACTGCCATTGTCGGCATGGTCTGCACGGCCAGCGATGCGGATGCGGGAACCTTCCCCCTCAATAAACCTGTGCTGATTACCAATGTGCAGAGCGCAATTGCAAAGGCCGGTAAAAAAGGCACGCTGGCGGCATCGTTGCAGGCCATCGCTGACCAGTCAAAACCGGTCACCGTTGTCGTGCGCGTGGAAGACGGCACCGGCGACGACGAAGAAACGAAACTCGCGCAGACTGTTTCCAATATCATCGGCACCACCGACGAAAACGGTCAGTACACCGGACTGAAAGCCCTGCTGGCGGCGGAGTCGGTAACCGGTGTTAAACCGCGTATTCTCGGTGTGCCGGGACTGGATACCAAAGAGGTGGCTGTTGCACTGGCATCCGTCTGTCAGAAGCTGCGCGCTTTCGGGTATATCAGCGCATGGGGCTGTAAAACCATTTCCGAGGTGAAAGCCTACCGCCAGAATTTCAGCCAGCGTGAGCTGATGGTCATCTGGCCGGATTTCCTCGCATGGGATACGGTCACCAGTACCACCGCCACCGCGTATGCCACCGCCCGTGCGCTGGGGCTGCGCGCTAAAATCGACCAGGAGCAGGGCTGGCATAAAACGCTGTCCAATGTCGGGGTGAACGGTGTTACCGGCATCAGCGCCTCTGTATTCTGGGATTTGCAGGAGTCCGGCACCGATGCTGACCTGCTTAACGAGTCAGGCGTCACAACGCTGATTCGCCGTGACGGTTTCCGATTCTGGGGTAACCGTACCTGCTCTGATGACCCGCTGTTCCTCTTTGAAAACTACACTCGCACCGCGCAGGTGCTGGCCGACACGATGGCTGAGGCGCACATGTGGGCGGTGGACAAGCCCATCACCGCAACGCTGATTCGCGACATCGTTGACGGCATCAATGCCAAATTCCGTGAGCTGAAAACAAACGGCTATATCGTGGATGCGACCTGCTGGTTCAGCGAAGAATCCAACGATGCGGAAACCCTTAAGGCCGGAAAACTGTATATCGACTACGACTATACTCCGGTGCCTCCTCTTGAAAACCTGACCCTGCGCCAGCGTATTACCGATAAATACCTGGCAAATCTGGTCACCTCGGTTAACAGCAATTAAGGAGCCTGACCGATGGCAATGCCGCGCAAACTCAAGTTAATGAACGTCTTTCTGAACGGCTACAGCTATCAGGGCGTTGCAAAGTCCGTCACGCTGCCAAAACTGACCCGTAAGCTCGAAAACTATCGCGGTGCGGGGATGAACGGCAGCGCACCGGTAGACCTCGGCCTTGATGACGATGCGCTGTCAATGGAGTGGTCGCTCGGGGGCTTCCCGGATTCGGTTATCTGGGAGCTTTACGCCGCAACCGGTGTGGATGCCGTGCCGATTCGTTTTGCAGGCTCTTACCAGCGCGACGATACCGGCGAAACGGTGGCCGTCGAGGTGGTCATGCGTGGACGTCAGAAAGAAATCGACACCGGCGAGGGTAAACAGGGAGAAGACACCGAGTCGAAAATCTCCGTGGTCTGCACCTATTTCCGGCTGACGATGGACGGTAAGGAGCTGGTCGAAATCGACACCATCAACATGATTGAGAAGGTGAACGGCGTCGACCGGCTGGAGCAACACCGCTGCAATATCGGCCTGTGATTTTCATACGGTCAGCCAGGCTGACCGGTTAACCCCGATTCAGAAGTGAGAAAACCATGGACAAAGAAAATGTCATTACCCTGGAAAATCCGGTCAAACGTGGTGAGCAGGTTATCGAACAGGTCACGCTGATGAAACCCAGTGCCGGGACGCTGCGCGGTGTCAGTCTGGCTGCGGTCGCAAACTCCGAAGTCGATGCACTGATTAAAGTGCTGCCGCGCATGACGGCACCGATGCTGACCGAGCAGGAAGTCGCCGCGCTGGAACTGCCTGACCTTGTGGCGCTGGCCGGTAAGGTGGTCGGTTTTTTGTCGCCGAACTCGGTGCAGTAACGTTTCCTAAAAATCTGTCGGTCGATGACCTGATGGCGGATGTGGCAGTGATATTTCACTGGCCGCCATCAGAACTGTATCCCATGAGTCTGACCGAACTCATCACATGGCGCGAAAAGGCGCTCCGGCGAAGCGGAAACACGAATGAGTAACAATGTAAAATTACAGGTATTGCTCAGGGCTGTTGACCAGGCATCCCGCCCGTTTAAATCCATCCGCACAGCGAGCAAATCGCTGTCGGGGGATATCCGGGAAACACAAAAATCACTGCGCGAGCTGAACGGTCAGGCATCCCGTATTGAGGGATTCCGCAAGACCAGTGCACAGCTCGCCGTGACTGGTCATGCACTTGAAAAGGCACGGCAGGAGGCCGAAGCCCTTGCCACACAGTTTAAAAACACCGAGCGTCCGACCCGTGCTCAGGCGAAAGTGCTGGAATCCGCAAAGCGAGCAGCGGAGGACTTACAGGCGAAATATAACCGCCTGACGGATTCCGTTAAACGCCAGCAGCGGGAACTGGCTGCTGTGGGAATTAATACCCGCAATCTTGCACATGATGAGCAGGGGCTGAAAAACCGTATCAGTGAAACCACCGCGCAGCTTAACCGGCAGCGTGACGCGCTGGCGCGTGTCAGTGCGCAACAGGCAAAACTTAACGCAGTAAAACAGCGTTATCAGGCCGGAAAGGAACTGGCCGGA
>ENA-OPXB01001549-OPXB01001549.1-human-gut-metagenome-genome-assembly--contig:-NODE-1549-length-11591-cov-2.425017_pt1 | contig 11591 bp, 7 predicted proteins | sample MGYA00241516_ERZ502024 | MGnify/ENA primary metagenome ERZ502024 (study PRJEB25962, sample SAMEA2041926) | human gut metagenome | biome: human gut; feature: human-associated habitat; material: faeces...
CCTGCTGCTGTCGCTGTAATTGTTGCGTTTCCAACTCCGACAGCCTCAACTTTACCTTTTGAATCAACTGTCACAACATCTTTATTAGAACTCTTCCATGTAATTGTCTGACCTGGTGAATAAGTGGCTGTCATTGCATTTCGATCTTCACTCCATCCAACAAAAGCATAGCCTTTTTTTGTATATCCATTGTCTGCAAAAGTAAAGTTCTGATCATATGTTGCGGTTCCATCACCTGTCCATCCGGAATCTTCTCCGTTTCCATCATAGCTGACTGTATAAGTATTAGCTGTCCATTGTGCAGTCTCCGTGTAATTATTGCAGACTAACCATCCAGTGTTTGATAACCAACCTGTATCTTTGTCCAACCAACCATCCAGTGTATATCCTTTTCTTGACACAGTTGGGAATGAGAAATTATCTCCATCTGTAAAATTCCAGGTTACATCTGCACCAGTTCCTCCATTTCCATTGTAATAAACGCTTCGACTTGGTTTTTCCAGATTCAGATTGATCGAACACCAGTCGTAGGTTTTCCATCCATCTCTGTCAGCAGAGGCCACTCCGACCAATCCAGTACTGACATGGATATTTACTGATTTCCAATGTTCTTGAGTATCATGATAGGAATTTTCCCAAAATCCATCATTTCCTCCGCAATAAAGCGTTATATCCTTGCTCGGATCTGAAAATACTGGTTTATCCACCGTTACCCATTCCCAGGATCGATGCTGTTCATGGGCCGGTAACAGATACCAGACTTTGATCGTTAAAAGTGTATAGTTGTTATTACTGTTCTTCTCTGAATATATCGTCTGTTTATTCACTGTAAGCTTATAATCTCCGCCTCCACCGGAATACGTCGTTACCGTATATGGATGTCTGGAATTATTAAATGTCCCACCGCTGACATTTTTATTTTTTTCATATTCATCACTATGAATATACATTGTCAGACTATCGCTTTTCCCATTTGGTCCATTGATGTTCACTGTTAAATGTCCATCTTTAAAATGTTTGTTTCCTCCTGTATTATATGATTGATAAGCATGTGCCTTCTTCATCTGATACCATGCCAGAACAGAAACAAATGAAACCATGACCACTAATACCACTATGATCTTTCGTTTTCTTTCCAGGATCTTTTTTGCATTCTTCATCACATCCTCCTCTCCATCTATTTTTATCTATCTTCCTTTTGTTTCCTGATCTTCTGTCCATGATTCCTCATACAGTACACCACATACCGGTATCTTCCATGTCCTCGGTACGGATGACAGGTTAAAAGTGTGACCATATCTTTCCCTTTTTGAATCAGAATCTTGTCCATATCATATGGATCGATCACTTTAATCTTTGTAACCCGGTAATCCAGTCTTTCCCATGGATTTCTAATGATCACCTGATCGCCTGTTTTTAACTGTTCGATGTCCCGAAAATACGGAATTCCCCGATATCCCCGATGTGCAGCGATCACGCAGTTGCTGTCTTTTTGTCCTACTGGCAGGGATGTCTGTCCCATGATCGCTGCTCCTTTTCTCATATTTTCCATCGTCGCTCCCAAATATAATGGAAGTTTCTGTTTCATCTTCGGTATCTTAATGTAACCGAAGGTATTCTTTTCGTTTCTTAAGACGATCGGTGCACTGCGGTAACTGAATACATCCTTTAGTCCTGCTTGTTTTTCTTTGAATATCTTCCTGTTATAGCAGACTGCTTTTTGATACAGTAGATCATCCTGTTTTCTTTTGCTTCTCCTCTGCGTCAGTTCTTTCACTGTCTGATCGGACTGTTTTTGTTTCAGATATGATATGATCTCCGGATAAAGCAGTAACGTGATCCCTATCACCAGAAAAAAGATTCCAACAATATTTATGATCTTTTGTTTCACCCATATCTCCTTTCTCCGCTTTTTCTTTTCATCTTTTCATATACTTTTCTGGCTGCGATCAATACACAAATGATCAATAGTCCTGCAAAGATGGCCCGTTTGTAAACTTCCATCCATTGCGAATGATGATTTCTTGCTCTTATCTCTTCCTCTTTTGCATGATAAGCTGTGCGAACTCCTCGGACTAATAAACGCTTGTCATTAACTCCATAGGGTGTGCAAGTAACCAATGTTACATGATCTTTTCCTTCCATGATCTGAAGTTCTTTTGTATCTTGTGGTTCCACGACTGTGATCTGATCCACACGGTAAGCAAGCTTTTTATCCAATACATGTATAAAAAAGAAATCTCCCTTTTTCATCTCTGTCAGATCTGTAAAGATTTTTGCAGAACTAAGCCCAGTATGTCCAGTCAGCACCGCATGGGTATCTTTTCCTCCAATCGGAAAGGAAGATGTAGCCAGATGTCCGATCCCATGTTCCAAAACTGTCCCACTTGTCCCATGATAGATCGGCAGATTAATTGAAATGCAAGGAATCTTTAAATATCCCATGATCGATGATCCATCAATATTTAATATTCTATTATAATGAACCATCTCTCCATCCAAACGTTTTACCTTAAACGGATCAGTCAACTGTACTGAAGATCGCATCAATTCCCCATTATACTGTTTTGCTTCATCCATTACTTTTTTTATGATCGCCTGATCCATTCCGGCTGCCTTTTCCTGATAACTTTCCACTGTCGAACCTGCACTCTTTTCAAACAGATAGTTGCTTACAAATGGATAAGACAGCAGAAAAAAGCCGGCCAGAATAACCAGAATCGGTATGATCTTTTGTTTCATTTTATCTTTGTGATCGTCTTCTGTTTTTGTTCAAGATCAAGATCCCACATCCAGCAACAACAACCCCTGCAATGATCAGAAGATAGTTTCCTGCCCCACCTGTCATTGGCAGCATGAACTGCTTCTGATTTGTGATCTGCATATTGATATATGCATTTCCAGAATCATCGTGTTTTGTCATCGTTGCCTTTGTCTCATCCACAGTCGCACTCGCTGCTGTAGTCTGAACCGTCACATCATTCTTTAATACCGCACCATTAGGAACTCCATCATTTGCTGTGGAATCTGCATCAGACTTACTCTGGATCCCTGTGATGTTTGCTTCGGTTGGTGTGATATCTGCTTTTGTCTCTTTGACCTTAACGATCACTTCTTTCTTTAACAGGGAGTATCCTGCATCGGAGTGTGTTTCTGTAAATCCATATTCATCTCCTTCGATCCCATTGATCACAAGTTTTCCATCAGAAGACGGACTAAACTGAGTCGCATCAGCTTCTTTTGCAGACTTTCCTGTTACCTGATAAACACCTGCTCTATCTGCTCTTGCTACCAGATAGTAATTATCTGTCTTATTTTTTACAACGAATTTAACCTTTGTTGCATCTCCCTTGCTGTCAGAAAATTTCTTTGTCAGATCATATCCGTAAGAGTATACGATACATTTGTCTTTTAAAATATCATAATAATTCGTATTTGTTCTCTTCCACGTAAGGGATACATCGTTTGGATTTCCTTTATCACCAAGAATAACGCTGTCATCTGTATTCACCTTAGCTGTATAGTATACAACAATATATTTATCAGAATATTTCTTATTCAACTCATTAAGTCCTGCTTTTGTCATCTCGATCTTCATTGCAGGATCGTCTCCAGATTTTCCGTATGTTGCTGCAAACTTTGGATCCGTGTCGGAACTCTTCCATACAGCCAATGCTCCACTCTTCTCAACATTATTCACATTTGTTCTGTCCGCTGCATCCTTAGTTTCATAGATTGCGATCACGGCATCTTTCCCATATGTCATTCCTTTTGCCATTGTATCGTTAAATGTATAAGTTGACAGGTAGGTTGTTGATGATGTGATATGTGGCAATTTTGAAATGAACTGATAATCCAGTCTTTCTGCTTTAGATGCTGTCACGGTACTCTGATATTTATATTCATTTCTTGCAGAAGTAAAATCTGCCAGTCTGTCTGTATTGGCAGTTGTTACATTGTCCTGATCTGGATTATTGCGTACTCTTTTGTCAAGTGTTGGATTTCCAGTTTCATTCTTTGGATAACAGATCACATCATAGAACCAGTCATCTCCCTTAGAATCCGTGGATGGCAACTGTACAAACCATGGATTTGTTGTGTAAGTTACATTTTCTGGTGCCTTTGTCTCAACGATCAGGTAAAGACCCAGTGGCAATTTGTCTTTACTTGTCACACCATTAGCATTAGTCTCATCCATGGCTGTCCCATTCTTTCCCATGTAATCTTCTAATTTATCTTTCGTTACCGTATTATCTTCTAATGCCTTGGCAAGTTTCTCATTGATCTGCTGGCTTGTGAAATATGTCTTGCTTCCTTCTGTTTTAGCTGCATCAGAAGATGTCAAATCCAAAATCTGCTGTATTGTGGTTGGAAGTTCATAGATCATCTGGATCTTTCCATTCTCACTCTGCTGTTCAACATCTCCAACTCGCAGGTAACTAAATTCCACACCTTTGATCGCATATTTTTCCAAGGCTGCTTCCGCAGCAGCGTCCTGTTTTCCTATTGGTGTAAACTGACTGGTATTAACACCGGCCTGTTTTGCTGCTGTCATGTCATATTTGTGGATCGTTATGGATCCAGTTTTGCTTGTATCGACCACATCTGTTGATGCCGCTTTGATATTAACGATAGGTGCAAGCATCATTGCTGCAGATAATACAGCAATCGTTATTTTTTTGATCATATTTTGAATCTTCATTTTTCTTTCCTCCTATTTTTTAGAATAGAAAAAGCACAGAAATCATTGATCATACTCAATGATTCTGTGCTTTTCTTTATGTAATATATACTATTTTATTTATCTGTTAAATTAGTTTTGTCAGGTGCAATCATGATCGTATTCCAAAAAGAATCTTTGACTGCCTCTGCCTGAATCTCATCTACTACTGTGTCAAGATCGACATCACTTGTTAACTTCTTGCTCGCATCCATTACGGAAACTTTATCGTTGATTCCTAAGGATGTGATCGTAACAAACTGTTCTTCACTAACTAGTGTTCCTTTCTTTAGTGGAACCGCTAACTGATAATTCTTCTGCAATACTGACTTGATCTCATTATACATTGCTTTAAATTCTTTGCTTCTGTATTTCTTCTCAGCCTTCAGCTGCTTTGCCTTCTTATCAGCCTTCGCAGATATCCTTTGATCAGAATAAATCTCCCAGCATGGACCTCCTGCTGATGCTGACTTCGTCTGTGCGATCACTTCTTTTAGTGGATATTTGTACTGTGTACGCTGTCTGCTTCCAACATCTGCAACCGTTACCTGATCATTATCATCGATCGCAACCAATACGATAAAATGACCTTTCTTCGTAAAATATCCTGGTCCCATCAGTGCTACTACTGGATGCTTCTTCTTCAATGCATCTCTAACCTTGCTGACATCACTTCCAAGTCCATGACATTCCAGTTTATACTGTTGTGCCAATGCTGGGACCATCTCATGACTTGCTCCAGCACTACTGTAATAGCCATTCTTATATGCCCATACTGTTGTATCAACTGGAGTTACCCATTTATTCGTCAGCGAACTGATACAAACTGCCATAGCGCTTGGTCCGCATCCACTGCTTTTGATCTGATATCCATTGTCATTCCATGCTGCATCTGCCTGATTAAAGTAAATAAATCCCTGTATCGTCTCTTTCTTATCTTTCATCTCAAGACTATGATCATTATATACTTTTGGAATGATAGATTTTTTATCTTTCTTGTCTTTTTTCTTATCTTTTTTATCTTTCTTCTTATCTTGATCAGACTTTGTCTTTTGTTTCTTTGTATGCGTTACCGCTGTATGTTTCTTTGTATGTGTTGTTGCTATATGTTTCTTTGTATGTGTTGCTGCAGCCGTTGTATGCGTCGTTGCCGCTGTATGCGTATGCGTTGTTGCTTCCGTTGTCGGCTTTGCCTGAGTCGTCTGTGTTGTTGTCTCTGTCGTTGCTTCACTTTCTGTCGTCTGGGCAGAAGAATCTGTCTTGGTCTCAGTCTGTTCACTGCTTATTTGCTCTCTTGTGACTGGCTGATCTGCTCTGACCACAGACACTGATCCAAGCATCAAAAACGTATACAGAGCTACTACAGCTGCTGTTTTACGTGTTTTTCTCATCTTTCATTGTTCCCCCTAACTATTTAAACATACTTATTATACCACTTTGGATACCCTCGTCAATAAAAATGAATGGTCATGATCCATGTTCACATTTTTTTCACATCTTATGCTTCAAAGACTAATTTTTCAATTGCATATGCAACACCATCTTCATTATTTGTCTTTGTCACAAAGTCTGCGATCTCTTTCAGATCAGGTTGTCCATTTTCCATAACAACACCGGTTCCTACAGCTTTGATCATCATCGTATCATTTCCTGCATCTCCACATGCCATCACTTCATCCATAGATAATCCAATTTGCTCTGCCAGATGTAAAAGTCCATCTCCTTTATCACATCCAATCTGATTTATTTCAATGTTATTTCCCAGAGAACTTGATACACTCGCAATATTTTTCTCGATTAATTCTTGTCTTGCAGTTTCCCGCTCTTCCATATCATCAAAAAATACATTGATCTTCTCAATTCCCAGCGGATGCTCTTCAATGTACTTTCGCAGATCATCCAGCGGCAGTCTTGTATCTCTCACAAGTTTTAATACATGATCTGATACACCATACTCTGCAAGATGGTCAAAATAGCATCGTTCCATATACCCTTGCCCATTCTGATAAATATCACGTGTACAATGATATTTTTCCAAAATATCAAACAACGAAAATACCGTTTCTTTTGGTAGATGATTTGTATATATGATCTTATCTTCTTTCTGATCATAAACAGTTGCCCCGTTACAGCAAACAGCATATCGAACGCCTGGAATATCTCTTAAAAATTCTGGAATTGCTTTAAAAATACGTCCTGTTGCTGGAACTATATAAACACCCCTTCTGATCGCTTCTTTTAGAACTTCTTCTGTGTGTTTTGAAATCTGTTTCTCGCTGTCTAAGAGTGTATTATCTAAATCCATCGCTACTAATTTTATCTTACTCATGCTATTCCTCCACAAAAAAATAATTTTGAATGTTGATCTGAAGACTTTTATATCCCTGATACTCATTGATCACTGGATAATATGTACATGTGATATACTTTGATGTTCCCATTTTCTCTCGAAATTCATCTTCATCCTCAAAAATCATACCATCAATCCTAGTTCCCTGACTACTCTTTAATGCTAATTTTATCACATTTCTATTTTTTCCAAAAACATTCACACGTTCCACTTTTAACTTTCTGTGTGCAAATAATGGTTTTTTATTTTCTTTTCCAAATGGCTCTAAAACAGATAACTGATGGATCAGATCCATGGTAATATAATCAACTGGCATATCAATATCAATCTGTACCTTCTTTGCAAAATCTTTTTTCTCAAGGGTACAGTTCTCATTGATCTTTTTGCGGAATTCCTGTAATTTTTCTTTTTCCAAAGAACATCCTGCGGCCATTGGATGTCCCCCAAACTTTGTGAACACCTCTTTGACTTTCATCATCTCTTCAAACATGGAATATCCTTCGATGGAACGTCCAGAACCTTTGATTCCTTCTTTTGCATCTGTTAAGACAAATGCTGGATGATTTAAGCGGTCCTTGATCCTTCCTGCTATGATACCTGCAATACTTTCATGACATTCTGGAAGATATAATACAAGCACTTTATCTCCTTTTGCTTCATATTCGAACGCCTGTCCCAGTGCCTCTTTTACACCATTTTCTGTCATGGTTTTCCGAAGATCATTCAGTTCTTTTAATTCTTCTGCTGTCTGTTTTGCCTTCTCTTCATCTTCTTCCAGAAATAGATTCAATGCTTTTTCGGCAGATTCCAAACGTCCGCTCGCATTGATACATGGTCCAACAATAAATCCTAGTGCATAAGACTGTATCTGTTTATCCATCAGATCATGCACATTCAGCAATGCTTTCAACCCGATATTTTGTGTATCTTTGATTCGGCGTAATCCTTCTTTGACAAAGATTCTGTTTTCTCCTGTCAGATCTACCACATCACAAACAGTCGCGATCGCAAGCATGGATAACAACTCTTCCAATTGGCTTTCATCTTCTTCCATTGCCTGATAAAATGCCCTCATAAACTGAAAAGCCACTCCTGCTCCACAAAGTAACGGATACGGATAATTGCATGCTTCTTGCTTTGGATTGATCACTACATCTGCTGGTGGAAGAACCTCTTTTCTCATTCCTGCTTCATCGGTATCAAATGGCACATCATGATGATCCGTAATGATCATTGTCAGTCCATGTTCTTTGCCGTATGCAACTGCATCTGCTGCTGCAATCCCATTATCACAGGTAAGGATCGTATCAATCTGGTCTTCCACTGCTTTTTCAATGATATTTTCATTAATTCCATAGCCGTCTTTCATGCGGTCTGGAATCTGAAAATCAATCTTTCCACCAAGATCATGAATCGCTTTCCACAAAATATAATTTGAGACAACTCCATCTACATCATAATCTGAAATAATACGGATCGTTTTCCCTTCTTGTACCTTTTGCTTCAAAATCTCAACTCCTTCTTTGACGCCTTTCATCAAAAAAGGATCTGAAATATCTGAAAGTTCTCCATACAGATACTGCTGTATTTGTTCATCCCCAACCACATCCCTGTTGCGGATCAGCCGTGCGATTACTGGATCTATGTTAAACTTTTCTCCAATCTGATTAAAATCAGCCTTTTTCTTATACAGATACCACTGTTCCATCATCTTACTCCATTTTTCATAAAAAAGAGCATCCAGTATTTACTGAATACTCTTTTTGAATGTTTTATTTTCTTTTCTTTTTCTTCTTTTTCTTGCGGTTTGGATTTGCTGTGATCTTCTCTGGCTGTGCTTGACTGGCTGCCTGATTTTCTTTGATCACATCTGATCCAATTCGCGTCTTCATCATATACCAAAGTGGTCCAGTTAAAAATACAGAAGAGAACGCTCCTCCGATCACACCCACCATCAATGCTAATGCAAATTCTCTTAGGGAGGATACTCCGCAGATGAATAACGCTAACACCATAACAAATGTTGTCAAACTTGTATTGATCGTACGAACCAATGTACTTGAAATACTCTGATTCACAAGTGCTTTGATATCATCTCTTGTCCGGATCGTCTGAAGTTTCAGATTCTCACGGATACGGTCAAAGATAACGATCGTTGAGTTGATAGAATATCCAATGATCGTTAACATACATGCGATAAATGTTCCACCAACAGATAATCTTCCAACAGAATATGCTGCAAATACGACCAATACGTCATTGATCAATGCGATGATCGCACTGGATCCAAACTTCACGTCTTTGAATCGGATCGCAATGTAGATCAGCATACAGATCGCTGAGATCACAACGGAAATAAATGCATCTCTTTGCATTTCATTACTGATCGTTGAACTGATATTCTCTGTTGTTACAGATTTTACTTTATAATCTTTCTTTAATGTACTTTCAATCTGTTTTCTCTGGCTCAGATTCAATTCTACACTCTTTACAACCATCTGATTGTTTGCTTTTACTTTCTGACTCTGAACAGAAGTTGACTTGCTGACTTTCTCGTAAGCTTTCACAACCTGTTTTTCCAGAGAATCATTGACTTTCTGGTCATCCTTGAATGTGATCGTAGATGCTGTACCACCTGAGAATTCCAGATCATAATTCAAGATTGAGCCAATCTTGCTTCGATTCATTGGAAGTGCAGCAAGTCCGATCAAAATGATCACACCTGCAACTGCAACGTATTTCTTACCTGTACGGACAAAATCTCTTGTTTTGATCGTTCTTGGTTTTCCATACCATTTCTTGTCGCGAAGTCCAAAATGATATGCCGCATATACAAGGAATCGGCTGATCACAAGTGCTGTAAACATAGAGATCAATACACTCATTCCAAGTGTCTGAGCAAATCCTTTGACCGTTCCTGATCCTTTAAACCATAAAACTAATACTGCGATCAATGTTGTAACGTTACCATCGATGATCGCTGATGCTGCCTTTCCGAATCCAGATTTGATCGCTGCTCCTGTACTCTTTCCTGCCCCGATCTCTTCCTGAATTCTGGCATAAATAATAACGTTTGCATCAACTGCCATACCGATACCGAGGATGATACCTGCAAGTCCCGGCAATGTCAGTGTCGCATTAAATCCATTCAGTGCTAATAACATCATCAGCATATAGATCGCAAGTGCCACACACGCAATCACACCAGGCACTGCATAAAATGCGATCATGATCAGGCATACCAGTACAAATCCGATGACTCCTGCTTTGACTGTTGTCTGGATCGCATTCACTCCTAATTTCGCAGATACTACGTTAGAACGTAATTCGTTTAATTTCACTGGTAAGGAACCGATTCGAATTGATGAAGCTAAATTCTCTGCTGCTTCATAACTTTCCATACCATCGATCGTACATTCTCCTTTTGTGATCGCTTCCTGTACATTTGGGGCACTGATCACCTGATTATCATAGATAATATAAATTGGTTTTCCAATATTGGCTTTTGTAGCTTTCGCAAATGCCTTTGTTCCCTTAGCATCAAATTCAAGTGCAACTAAATATTCTTTCTTACCAGTTGTCTGATTCTGATTAGTTACAGCTTTGGCTTTCTTAACATTTTGACCTGTCAATACAGTATCTAATGTTGTCTGAGTCGTTGTTTTTCCATTCTTCTTTACTTTTACCTGTTTCTGGACAGCAAAAGAAAGTGTTCCTGGTTTACCAAGCTCATCTAAAATCTTGTTTGCATCTGTTACTCCAGGAATCTCGATATTGATACGATCTTTTCCTTCCTGATAAACTTCTGCTTCTGTACTGTACCCTTCTACACGCTTCTGAAGTTTGTATACAGTATCTTTCATATCACTATCAGATACATTCTTACCATCTACTTCATATGTAATACTAACTCCACCTGCAAGGTCTAATCCAAGTTCGATATTGCTTGCTCGACCGATCTTCTTCTTTGTGATTCCCTTGGTTGTGATAAATGCTCCAAATACACACAAAGCGATCAGTAAAATGAGCCCTGCAATATACTTGCCACTGCTATTACGCTTCTTCATTCTCCGTCTCCCCTTCTAATGCCAATGCTGCCTTTACCATTAATGCACATTCCACTCTCTTGCGCTCTAATTTACATCCGATCTCATAAGTTCCATCGATCGTACCGTTAAAGTTATAAGAGTTTGCACTGCATCCACCACTGCAATAGAATCTTGCAAAACATTTTTTACATTCTTCTTTGGAGTATACATTACATGCCTTGAATTCTTTGACGATCTCATCTTTCTTGACTCCTTCGTAAACATTACCCATTAAGAAGTCTTCTTCTCCTACAAACTGATGGCATGGATATAAATCTCCCCATGGAGTCACTGCAAGATATTCTGTTCCTGAACCACATCCGGATAAACGTTTTGCAACACATGGCCCTCCTGTTAAGTCGATCATAAAGTGGAAGAAGGTAAATCCTTTTCCTTCCTTCTCTCTTTTGATCATCTCTTTTGCAAGAAGATC
>ENA-OPXB01001555-OPXB01001555.1-human-gut-metagenome-genome-assembly--contig:-NODE-1555-length-11555-cov-2.056087_pt1 | contig 11555 bp, 7 predicted proteins | sample MGYA00241516_ERZ502024 | MGnify/ENA primary metagenome ERZ502024 (study PRJEB25962, sample SAMEA2041926) | human gut metagenome | biome: human gut; feature: human-associated habitat; material: faeces...
TGCTTTTTGTTTTCAACCCCAAAGCAGGAAAAGGAAGAATCAAGATGCATCTGCTGGACATTGTGGATATCTTTAATAAAGGTGGGTACGAAGTGATCATCCGTGCCACGCAGGGACCGAAGGATGCTTATGAACAGGTGAAGGAATATGCAGATCAGGTAGATCTGATCGCCTGCAGTGGAGGTGACGGTACACTGGATGAGGTGGTTACCGGAATCGTGGAAGTGGGCAGCCAGACACCGATCGGGTATATCCCTGCAGGAAGCACCAATGATTTTGCCAACAGTCTGTTTATGCCGAAGAGTATGACTGCAGCTGCCTCCATGATCATGGAGGAGCAGATCTATCACTGTGACATCGGTAAATTTAATAACCAGACATTTGCCTATGTGGCTGCGTTTGGACTGTTTACCAATGTTTCCTATGAGACAGACCAGGATCTGAAAAATATCCTGGGACATGTTGCCTATGTGCTGGAAGGGATGAAGCAGCTTTTTGAGGTGAAATCCTATCATCTGAAGGTAACCTCCGATGAGCTGACTGTGGAGAATGATTTTATCTACGGTATGATCAGCAATTCCAGATCTGTAGGCGGATTTAAGAATCTTACCGGAAAAAACGTGGATATGAATGACGGACTGTTTGAGGTGACACTGATCACCAATCCGAAGAATCCGCTGGAGCTTCAGGAGATCATGACTGCGCTTCTTACTGCAGAGGATAATACAGATCTGATCTATTCTTTTAAGTCTGCGCATGTTGTGATAGAGTCAGAGGAGGCTGTTCCGTGGACGCTGGATGGAGAGTTCGGTGGAGATCAGACCCGTGTGGAGATCGATAATCTTCATGAGGCCATGAACCTTTATCTTACCAGCAGTAAGAAACAGAAAAAAAGCCGGCTGAACCAGAAAATGCAGGAGATCAAGGAGATTACCCAGAAGAGCGAAGAATGATCCGAGTATCCGAAGACAAGGTGATCATACAGAGGTGAAAATGTCTTTCCTCATAAGAAAGACTGGATATACAGGAACGAAAAGGAGGAAGAAATGGGAGATTATATCAACGTAAAGGAAATCTTTGGCTGCGATGTATTTAACGATTCTGTTATGCAGGACCGTTTGCCGAAGAAGGTATACCGCGAACTGAAAAAGACAATAGAAGAGGGTAAGGAGCTGTCCATGGAGATCGCTGATGTGGTTGCACATGAGATGAAGGAATGGGCTATTGAGAAAGGTGCTACTCATTATTGTCACTGGTTTCAGCCGCTGACAGGTGTTACTGCCGAGAAACATGACGCATTTGTCACAGCGCCAAGAGAGGACGGAAAGGTACTCTTAAGCTTTTCTGGCAAGGAGCTGATCAAGGGTGAGCCGGATGCATCCTCATTTCCATCCGGAGGACTTCGTGCAACATTCGAGGCAAGAGGTTATACAACATGGGATTGCACATCACCTGCCTTTGTACGTCATGACGCAGCCGGCGGGATCTTATGTATCCCCACAGCATTCTGCTCCTACACAGGAGAGGCGCTTGACCAGAAAACACCGCTTCTTCGTTCCATGGAAGCGGTCAATACACAGGCGCTTCGACTTCTTCGCCTTTTCGGAAATACAACATCAAAAAAAGTAACTCCTTCCGTTGGAGCTGAGCAGGAGTATTTCCTGGTTGATAAGGAGAAATGGCTCCAGAGAAAAGACCTGATCTATACAGGAAGAACTCTTTTCGGTGCTATGCCGCCGAAGGGACAGGAGATGGATGACCACTATTTCGGAACCATCCGTCAGAGAATCTCCGCATACATGAAGGAAGTCAACGAGGAGTGCTGGAAGCTGGGCGTAACAGCAAAGACACAGCACAATGAGGTTGCACCTGCACAGCATGAGCTGGCACCGATCTACGCACCGGTAAATATTGCAGCAGATCACAACCAGATCATGATGCGTATCCTCAAAAAAGTTGCAAGTCGCCATGGTATGCGCTGCCTGCTTCATGAGAAACCGTTTGCAGGAGTGAACGGTTCCGGTAAACACAACAACTGGTCCCTGACAACCGATGACGGAATCAACCTTCTTGAGCCGGGAAAAACTCCTCATGAGAATATCCAGTTCCTTCTTGTTCTCACCTGTATCCTGAAAGCCGTTGATGAGCATGCAGATCTTCTGAGAGAGTCTGCAGCAGACGTTGGAAACGATGAACGTCTCGGAGGAAACGAGGCACCGCCGGCAGCTATCTCCGTATTCCTTGGTGAGCAGCTTCAGGATGTTCTGGAGCAGCTGATCAGCACAGGTACCGCCACACACAGTAAGACCGGCGAGATCCTGGATACCGGTGTTAAGACACTTCCGGATTTCATGAAGGATGCTACAGACCGTAACAGAACATCACCATTTGCGTTCACAGGAAACAAATTTGAGTTCCGTATGGTTGGTTCCCGTGATTCCATTTCCGAGTGCAACGTAGTTCTGAACACGATCGCAGCAGAAGTATTCCGCGATGCATGCGACCGTCTGGAAGCAGCAGACGATTTTGATACTGCAGTACATGACCTGATCAAGGAGTATGCGATCCAGCATCAGCGTATTGTATTCAACGGAAACGGATATGCACCGGAGTGGGAGGCAGAGGCAAAGAGACGTGGACTTCCGATCCTTCCGTCTATGGTAGATGCCATTCCTGCGCTGACTACAGATAAGGCTGTGAAGCTTTTTGAATCCTTTAATGTATTTACAAGAGCAGAGCTTGAGTCCAGAGCAGAGATCCAGTATGAAGGCTATGCAAAGGCTATCAACATTGAGGCCAAGACCATGGTGGATGTAGCTACCAAGCAGATCATCCCGGCAGTGATCCGTTATACAACGGTTCTTGCAGAGTCCATCAATTCTGTGAAGGCAGTGAGCGCAGCGCTTGATGTCAGTGTACAGACAAGTCTTCTGGAAAAAACCTCCGCACTTCTTGCTGAGACCAAGACAGCTATGGATAAGCTTTCCGGACTGATCGCTGAGTCGGAATCCCATGAAGAGGGACGTGACCGTGCTGTATTCTTCAGAGAGAGCGTGGTACCGGCAATGCAGGCTTTAAGAAAACCTGTAGACGAGCTTGAGATGATCGTAGATAAAGATATGTGGCCGATGCCATCCTACGGTGATCTGATCTTTGAGGTATGATCGGTTAAATAAAATACAGGAAATAAGAGATGTTCCCTGGGTGCAGCGGCATCTTTGAGATCAAATGACGGGACAGATGTAAGATCTGTCCCGTTTTTTACCTGGCGGAGAAAGAATCTGTAAGCGGTTATCCGTCATAGGATCATATAATAACTGCGGATGAGGATATCTGCGGCATTCAATCAGATTCAGGAGTAAGTATATATGATAGAATTAGAATTTTTAAAAGAACAGAACGTTTCCGAAAGCCTGATCCACGGCATCGAGGAATTTCGAAAAAATTATAACGTTGATAAGGGGGCTGCAGCCAGAGTTACCAGACCGTCTATACCGTTCTACGGAAAAGAAATCCTGGAAATGGCCATTGCAGGACTTCTGGAAGGAGAAAATCTTCTTCTTGCAGGCCCAAAGGCCACGGGAAAAAATATCCTGGCAGAAAATCTGGCATATGCTTTTGGCCGTCCGGTTTATAATGTATCTTTCCATGTCAATACAAACAGTGGAGACCTGATCGGAACGGATACCTTTGTAAACAATGAAGTCTGCCTCCGAAAGGGCAGCATCTATCAGTGTGCCGAGTATGGTGGCTTCGGTATTCTGGATGAGATCAATATGGCAAAGAACGATGCGGTCTCTGTCCTTCATGCAACTCTGGACTATCGCCGCTCCATTGATGTTCCGGGCTATGACCGGATCGACCTTCATCCTGCGGCACGTTTTATCGGAACCATGAACTACGGATATGCAGGAACAAAGGAGCTGAACGAAGCTCTGGTTTCCCGTTTCCTGGTGATCGATATGCCAGCGCAGACAGAAGAAACCCTGGGATTTATTTTCCGCAAAATGTTCCCGGAGGCAAAGGAAAAGGCAGTGGAACAGTTTATCGGTGTATTTATGGATCTTCAGAAGAAATCCGTAAACAGTGAGATCTCCACAAAAGCGCTGGATCTTCGAGGACTTCTGGCTGCCATGAAGATTGTTCGTGCAGGACTTTCTCCCCTGGCAGCAGTGCAGATGGGAGTGGTGAACAAAACCTTCGATATTTTTGAAAAGGAGATCGTGGACGATGTAGTCCGTACAAGGATCCCGGAAGAGTGGACAAAGGACGATGTCTATGCATAAAGATCTGACAGAAGAACTTTCTATAGAAGATTACAAGATGGAGCTGGAAAACCGGATCCGTAATCTCCTCTGGACGGTAAGCGGCGACTATACACTGGATGTGAAGCCGGATGTATCGCTGTTTCTCCGCTCAAAAGAGATCGCTCTTTACGATGGGATCAAACAGGGGGCTTTTGCCAGATATTTTGACAAAAATCTGCTTGGCCTTTATCTTGTAAAAAAAATCTATCTGGATGCCTCTGAGACGGAGCTGACCGGGCTGACACAGCTCTGTATCGAAGCGGCAGTGGGAGAGCGGATCTGTGAAGAGCGCCCCGGGGTTCGCCGCATGAGAAAAAAAGCTCTGGAAGATATCCTGGATCAGGAATATGAAACCCTGCCTTTCTACGATAAGCTGTTAGACAGGCTGAAAATTGCAGTATTCCGTGATGTACTTACAGGAAGCGTACAGCCTCTGGAGAAAAAACTGTCTGCATTCCGGGATCAGATCTATGCCTGCGCAGAAAGCAGAGACACCATGGAACTGATTCGGATCATCGACAGCCTCTATAATGCGGTCATCGATCCGGACTTTGAGAAGAAAAACGGTTCCCTTGAACGGGTAATGGCGGTGACGCTGGAAGAACTGACGGAATTTGGATGGGAAGACTATCTTAATGAAGAGATGTATGAGGAAGCTCTGGAAAATTACGTGGAAAAGCTCACAGACCGGATGACAGATATTGAAGATTCCTCACTGACACAGGATATGGAAGAAAAACGTAAGGTGAAAAACAAGATCACGGTGATTTCAGAGGAAGCTCTTCAGAAAGCTCATACCTATGTGGAACTGAATTTTGGAAAAACCTATCTCACACCTGCGGAAGAAAAAAGAATGAACCATCTTATGTGCCGGGGAATACACGGAGACTGCAGCCTGTATTTTACAGAAGGAATCCTGAAAAATCCGGTTCGTGATAATTATCAGTATCAGTATGCAAAGCGTCTGCGTAATAAGAACATATGGATCTATCATGACAAGCACAGAATTGCAAAACGAAATATTGCCATATTGACTGAACTCCTGAAAAAAGCACTGGTGATCCGAAGTGAAAACCAGGAAGTCCTATCAGACCGGGGAACTATCGTTCCTTCCAGGCTGTGGCGTATAGGCAGAAGCGGTGAGGCAAATCTTTTTAAGAGGATTCTTCGTGGAGACAATACGGATTTTGTGGTGGATATACTGATCGATGCCAGTGGTTCACAGATGAGCCGACAGGGAGATGTGGCACTGCAGGCTTATATGATCAGCTCTGCCCTGAGCAATGTGGAAATCCCTCATCGGGTTATGAGCTACTGCACATTCTGGGATCATACGATCCTGCACAGGTTCCGGGAATATGATGATCCGGTTTCGGCAGATGAGGATATTTTCAATTATGTGACTTCCTCCAATAATCGGGACGGGCTTGCCATAAAAGCAGCGGGATACAGTCTTTTGCAGAGGGAAGAGGAAAAAAAGATCCTGATCATCTTAAGTGACGGACGCCCCTACGATGTGATCATAAACCGCCCCAATGCAAAAAATCCGGCCCCTTATCAGGGAAAATATGCCATTTCAGATACTGCAACAGAGGTGCGGCGTCTTCGGAGCCAGGGCGTCAGTGTTCTGGGGGTATTTGCAGGCGAAGAGAAGGATCTTCCGGCGGAAAAGAAGATTTTTGGAAAGGATTTTGCCTATATCCGGGATATCGGAAATTTCTCGAAGATCGTAGGGCGATATCTGACAAAACAGCTGGAAACGGACAACTGAAAAAAAAAAGTATTTTATTTTAAATGTATAATATTCAATTGTAAGGAATAAGGTCACTATGTTAGCATAAAAGCTGCATAGTGACCAATTATTTGCTTATAATTATACAGAAAATTGTAAATAATATATAATATCTCAGATATAATTTCTTGCAAAATACTGCGAAATTTGCTATACTATATAACGTTACTAATTTACTAGATAAAGGGAGAGGAAATATGAACAAAAACACAGAGTTCAAACCTTACATTCCTGCGGAGAAAATCACTCCGGAGCTCACAGTTACATCTGTGATCATGGGATGTATTCTTGCTGTCATCTTCGGCGCAGCCAATGCTTACCTTGGCCTTCGTGTTGGTATGACAGTATCTGCCTCCATTCCGGCGGCAGTTATCTCCATGGGTGTTATCCGCGTGATTCTTCGCAGAAACTCCATTCTGGAGAGCAATATGGTCCAGACTATCGGTTCAGCCGGTGAGTCTCTTGCAGCAGGTGCTATCTTCACCATGCCTGCACTGTTCCTCTGGGCAGAGGAAGGACTTACAAGCAAACCAGGCATCGTTGAGATCACTCTGATCGCACTTTGCGGTGGTATCCTTGGTGTACTTTTCATGGTACCCCTTCGTAATGCCCTCATTGTTAAAGAGCATGCAACTCTTCTCTATCCGGAAGGAACTGCCTGCGCAGACGTTCTTCTTGCCGGTGAGGAAGGCGGAGCAAATGCTTCCACAGTATTCTCCGGTATGGGACTTGCAGCTGTCTTCAAATTTGTTGTTGATGGACTGAAGCTTCTTCCGGCAGATGTTTCTGCAGCATTTAAATCCTTCAAGGGTGAGATCGGTATGGAGGTTTATCCGGCACTTCTCGGTGTTGGTTATATCGTAGGACCGAAGATCGCATCCTACATGTTTACCGGTTCTCTTATCGGCTGGATGGTCATCATTCCGCTGATCTGCCTGTTCGGACCTGATACATGGATGTATCCGGCAGCAGAGGGAACGACCATTGCCCAGCTTTACGCAAACGGCGGAGCATCAGCGATCTGGTCTACTTATGTTAAATATATCGGCGCAGGTGCTATCGCAACAGGTGGTATCATTTCCCTGATCAAATCCCTGCCGCTGATCGTTACAACCTTCCGTGACTCCATGAAGAGCATGAAGGGAAGCAAGAACACAAGCACAGAGAGAACCGCACAGGATCTTCCGATGCAGTTCATCCTTCTCGGTGTTATAGCAATGGTATTTATCATCTGGATCGTTCCGGCAATCCCGGTAACTCTTCTTGGTGCATGTATCATCGTAGTTTTTGGATTCTTCTTTGCAACAGTATCTTCCCGTATGGTAGGTCTTGTAGGAAGCTCCAACAACCCGGTTTCCGGTATGGCTATCGCTACTCTTCTGATTGCTACATTTGCGATCAAGAGCTCCGGTAAAACAGGTATCGACGGAATGACAGCAGCGATCGCTGTTGGTTCTGTTATCTGTATCATCGCAGCGATCGCCGGTGATACCTCTCAGGACCTTAAGACAGGATACCTTCTTGGTGCTACACCTAAGAAGCAGCAGATGGGCGAGATGCTCGGTGTTGTTGTTTCCGGTCTTGCTATCGGCGGTGTTCTGTATCTTCTGGATGCAGCATGGGGCTACGGTACAGCAGAGATCCCTGCGCCACAGGCTCAGCTTATGAAGATGATCGTTGAGGGAATCATGGGCGGAAACCTTCCATGGGGACTTGTATTTGTAGGTGTATTCCTTGCAATCTGCCTTGAGATCCTCCGTATCCCGGTAATGCCTTTCGCAATCGGTCTTTACCTTCCAATCTACCTGAACGCAACCATCATGATCGGTGGTATCGTTCGTGGATTACTTGACCGCAGAAAAGGTGTTGACGAAAAAACCAAGACAGCTCAGTCCACAGATGGTACCCTGTACTGTGCTGGTATGATCGCCGGCGAGGGTCTTGTTGGAATTCTTCTTGCGATCTTTGCAGTTGTCGGTATCAGCCTTGATATGTCCGGCGTTGTAAACCTTGGAAATATCGGCGGCGTTGTGCTGATGATCATCATGATCCTGTCACTGCTTAAATTCTCTATCTGGAGAAAGAAGAAAGCCTGATGAGAAAAAACAAAAAGGATAAGAAACAGGATATCAACTATCTTGATCTGATCCCGGAAACAAACCAGTCGATCCGGTGGCACCGGGACCTGAAGCAGCGGATCATTCTTGAGATAGAGAATAAGGGTATGTTCAATACCATCGCGCAGAAGGTTTTTGGCAAGCCAAGGTTTTCCAAGGTTCATCTTGATGAAATGGGAACTTTTATCTGGCCTGAGATCGATGGAGCCAAAACCGTGCAGGAGCTTGCCCTGCTGGTGAAAGAGCATTTCGGAGATAAGGCAGAACCGCTTTATCCGAGAATCGTAAAATACTTTCAGATAATGGAAAGCTATGAGTTTGTCCACTTTATAAATAAGAAGACAGACAAATAGCAAAAGAGAACGGGAACGGACGCAAAATAGTGTACGGTCCCGTTCTTTTTATGACACGTCAGTGCGGGAAACTGATGCAGTTGTCATATGATACTATAGCATTTCTGGGATTTTCACAGCGGAATAGAAATATTGAGGACATTTCAAGACAGAAATTCCGGGAATTGCTGTAAAAAATGAAAGGAGCACTTTATGAGTCTTGTGAAAAAAAAGGACTGGTATCTGGATTATCTTCTGATCATAGTAGGAACCGGGCTGATGGCACTTGCCATCAATTCCGTTTTTGATGCAACCGGGCTGGTAACCGGAGGCTTTTCCGGTATTGCGATCCTGGTGAAGCACTGGACCGGTGGGATCGTAGATGGCGGGGTTCCACTGTGGCTTACCAATATCACGCTGAACATCCCGCTGTTTTTTCTGGGATGGCGGATCAAAGGCTTTTCCTTTGTAAAAAAAGCTCTGGTCGGTGAGATCTCCCTCTCAACCTGGCTTGCCATTCAGCCGGTGTGGAATATTGCGGGAGATGATCTCCTTCTGGCTGCTGTATACGGTGGTGTGATCCTGGGAATCGGCATTGGAATGGTTTTCCTTGGACAGGGAACCACAGGCGGAACGGATATGATGGCAGCACTGATCCAGAAGTATATGCGTCATTATTCCATCGCACAGATCATGCAGTTTATTGATGGGCTTATTGTGATCGTAGGAATGTATGTGTTCGGTATCCAGCGGGCCCTGTATGCCATCATTGCGGTTTATCTGGTAACAAAAGTATCCGACAGTCTGATCGAAGGTCTGAAGTTTTCCAAACAGACATTTATCATCACGGAGAAGCCGGATGAGGTTGCCAGAGTCATTATGGAAGACCTGGATCGCGGAGCGACAGGGATCTGTGGCAAGGGGATGTATTCCGGTCAGGAGAAGACGATCATCTTCTGTGTGGTAAACAAAAAGGAAATTGTGAAGCTGAAAGAGCTGGTAGATGATATTGATCCCAACGCTTTTGTGATCGTTTCCGATGCAAGAGAAGTTCATGGAGAAGGTTTTATAGAGAAAAATTAGGCGGATTTCAACAAAAATTTGTAAATTTTTTCAGTTTTACTCTTTCATTTTTGGTGATTTTGTATTAAAATAGCCATAGATAGAGAGGGAAAGACAGAAGATAAGCATACACATAAGTGAGAAGGGATTGAACGGAATGATATCGAATCAGGTGTTACAGAATACGCTCGAGGGACTTAAAGAAATATCAAGGACGGAATTTTGTGTCATTGACACAGACGGCAAGGTACTTGCGTCTACCTTTTCTGATTTTGAGATCCAGCCGGCAGATATCCAGGCTTTTGTAGAATCCCAGGCGGACAGCCAGCTTGTCAAGGGATTTCAGTACTTTAAGGTCTGTGATGATTATCAGTTGGAATATGTCCTGGTAGCCCACGGAGATGATGAGGATACTTATATGGTAGGCAAGCTTGCAGCCTTCCAGATCCAGAATCTGATCGTTGCGTACAAGGAGCGTTTTGACAAAGACAGCTTTATCAAGAATCTTCTTCTTGATAATCTTCTTCGAGTTGATATGTATACAAGAGCAGAGAAACTTCATATTGAAACTGATGTTAAGAGAGTTGTATATATTATTGAGACTAAGCACGAAAAGGATACTAATGCTTTAGAGACAGTAAGAACTCTTTTTGCTAATAAAACAAGAGATTTCATTACAGCAGTTGACGAAAAGAGTATAATTCTTGTTAAGGAAGTTAAAGGCAATGAGTCATATGATGAACTTGACAAGACAGCTGATGTTATAATTGATATGTTAAGCACTGAGGCGATGAGTGCGGCACATGTTGCTTATGGTACAATTGTTAATGACATAAGAGAGGTTTCAAGATCTTACAAGGAAGCTAAGATGGCACTTGATGTGGGAAAGATTTTCTACAGCAATAAGAATGTTGTTGCTTACAACAGATTAGGAATAGGTCGTCTTATATATCAGCTTCCTATACCATTATGTCAGATGTTCATTAAGGAGATATTTGAAGGAAAGGCTCCTGATGATTTTGATGATGAGACTTTGTCAACAATTAACAAGTTCTTTGATAACAGCCTTAATGTTTCAGAAACATCAAGACAGCTTTACATTCATAGAAATACACTTGTTTACAGACTTGATAAAATACAGAAGATAACCGGGCTTGACCTCAGAGTGTTTGATGATGCAATAACATTTAAGATTGCTCTTATGGTAGTTAAGTACATGAAGTATATGGAAAGTAAAGATACATTTTAGTAATTTTTGGAGGAAATGATACATGATAATCATGGAAGATGTTACGAAGACATATTCCACTGGCGTTGCTGCGCTTAATGGAATTAATCTTCACATCCAGAAAGGTGAATTCGTATTTATAGTAGGTAAGAGTGGTTCAGGTAAGTCGACTCTTATCAAACTATTACTTAAGGAATTAGATCCTACATCAGGTAAGATATATGTTAATAAGAAATATCTCAATAAGATAACAAGAAAGAAGCTTCCGTATCTTAGAAGAGATATTGGTGTAGTATTCCAGGATTTCCGTCTGTTACCAGACAGAAATGTATATGAGAATATCGCATTTGCACAGAAGGTAGTAGAAGCTCCTAACAGAAAGATTAAGTCAAGAGTACTTGCGATGCTTTCCATGGTAGGACTTCTTGACAAATATAAGGCTTTTCCTAATGAGTTATCAGGTGGTGAGCAGCAGAGAATCGCAATTGCAAGAGCGCTGGTTAACAAGCCGGCTATATTGTTGTGCGACGAGCCAACAGGTAACCTTGATCCTGCCAATTCTAATGAAATCATGAAGATTCTTAATCAGGTTAATAAGCAGGGAACAACAGTACTTGTAGTTACCCATAATATGGAGATAGTTCAGCAGATGAAGAAGAGAACTATTACTATGAGTGAAGGAAAGATTATCAGCGATCAGGAAAAGGGTGGTTATTT
>ENA-OPXB01001559-OPXB01001559.1-human-gut-metagenome-genome-assembly--contig:-NODE-1559-length-11543-cov-1.453081_pt1 | contig 11543 bp, 6 predicted proteins | sample MGYA00241516_ERZ502024 | MGnify/ENA primary metagenome ERZ502024 (study PRJEB25962, sample SAMEA2041926) | human gut metagenome | biome: human gut; feature: human-associated habitat; material: faeces...
TTCGATGAGAAAGTCTATGAGTTTATCGTGGATAAGGCGCTTGAGTTTAAGCTGGGTGCCCGTGGGTTACGTTCAATCGTAGAAGCCGTGATGATGGACGCTATGTACAGTATGCCATCTCAAAAAGTAAAGGAACTCCATGTAACGTTGGAGTATGCGAAAGAGAAATTTGAAAAATCGGACGTGAACCGTTTACAGGTCGCGTAAACGTAGGCGGTTTACTATAAATAATACGAAGTATGGCAAAGAAGGATCATTTAACAGAAGAGCTAAATCGGCACTTTGGCTTCGGTACCTTTAAGGGGAACCAGAAGGCTATTATTGAGAACGTGCTGGCCGGGAAGGATACTTTTGTATTAATGCCGACGGGGGGAGGTAAATCTCTTTGTTATCAATTACCATCCATACTAATGGAAGGAACCGCGATCGTGATATCTCCGTTGATCGCTTTGATGAAGAATCAGGTGGACGCGATGCGGAATTTCAGTGAGGAAGATGGGGTCGCCCATTTTATCAATTCCTCTTTGAATAAGTCGGCTATCGACCAGGTGAAATCGGATATATTATCAGGACGTACCAAGTTGCTGTATGTAGCACCGGAGTCCTTGACCAAGGAAGAGAACGTGGATTTTCTGCGTCAGGTAAAGATCTCTTTCTATGCGGTGGACGAGGCGCATTGTATCTCGGAATGGGGACATGACTTCCGACCTGAATACCGACGAATCCGTCCGATTATCAATGAGATCGGTAAACGTCCGTTAATCGCTCTGACCGCTACCGCTACACCTAAGGTGCAGCACGATATCCAGAAGAATCTGGGTATGATAGACGCTACAGTCTTTAAATCATCCTTCAACCGCTCTAATTTGTATTATGAGGTTCGTCCGAAAGGAACGAATATAGACCGCGAGATCATTAAGTATATTAAAGCCAACGAGGGTAAATCGGGTATCGTATATTGTTTGAGCCGTAAAAAGGTGGAGGAATTTGCCGACATCTTGAAAGCCAACGGGATAAAGGCGTTGCCTTACCATGCGGGAATGGATTCGCAAGTACGTTCCGCCAATCAGGATGCCTTCCTGATGGAACAGGCGGATGTGATCGTGGCTACGATCGCTTTCGGTATGGGTATCGACAAGCCGGATGTCCGTTATGTGATTCATTACGATATCCCGAAGAGCCTAGAAGGTTATTACCAGGAAACCGGTCGTGCCGGTAGGGATGGCGGAGAAGGCCAATGTATCGCTTTCTATGCTTATAAGGACTTGCAAAAATTGGAGAAATTCATGCAAGGAAAGCCCGTGGCCGAACAGGAAATCGGCAAACAGTTGCTTTTAGAGACTGCAGCCTATGCCGAGACTTCCGTCTGCCGGAGAAAAGTGCTATTGCATTATTTCGGTGAGGAATACCTGGAAGATAATTGTGGTAATTGTGATAATTGTTTGAACCCAAAGAAGCAGGTGGAAGCGAAGGAATTGTTAAGCGCGGTACTGGAGGTTATCAGTACGTTGAAAGAAAAGTTTAAGGCAGATTATATCGTAAATATTTTGGTAGGTAACGAAACCTCCGAAATCCAAAATTACAAGCACAATGAATTAGAGGTCTTCGGTTCCGGACAGGACGAGGATGATAAAACTTGGAACGCCGTTATTCGTCAGGCTTTAATCGCTGGCTATTTAGCGAAGGATATTGAGAATTATGGTTTGCTGAAAATCACGGAAAAAGGTAAGGAGTTCATGAAGAAGCCGGTATCGTTCAAGATTACCGAGGACAATGAATTCGAGGAAGAGGAAGAGGAAGTTCCGGTTCGTGGGGGCGCCTCTTGTGCGGTAGACCCGGTTCTTTATTCCATGATGAAGGATTTGCGTAAGAAATTATCCAAGCGGTTGGAAGTTCCGCCTTTCGTGATTTTCCAAGATCCCTCTTTGGAGGCTATGGCTACTACTTATCCGATCACGTTGGACGAGTTGCAGAATATCCCGGGAGTGGGCGCTGGTAAGGCGAAACGTTATGGCAAGGAGTTCATTGAGTTGATCAAGAAACATGTAGAGGAGAACGAGATTGAGCGTCCGGAGGATTTGCGCGTACGTACGGTCGCTAATAAGTCCAAGTTGAAGGTCTCAATCATTCAGCGGATCGACCGTAAGGTGGCGCTGGACGAGATCGCGTTGACTAACGGACTTGAGTTCACCGAGCTTTTGGATGAGATCGAGGCGATCGTATATTCCGGTACACGTATCAATATCGATTATTTCTTGAATGATGTGATGGATGAGGATCATATCGAGGATATTTACGAGTATTTCAAGGATTCGGAGACCGACGGTCTGGAAGACGCCATTGAGGAATTAGGCGGTGACTATACGGAAGAGGAGATTCGCTTGGTCCGTATCAAGTTCTTGTCTGAAATGGCAAACTAATGGGAGGGTGGCCCGGTTCCACTCTAAAGAAAAAACAAATAAAGAAGCTTATTGTTCCTTCCGAAAGAGATTTATTTTTCCTTCGGAAGGAATTTTGTTTTCGTTCGGATGAAAGTTTATTTTCTTCCGAATCGAATTTTTAATTTCTCCCGTATCGATTTATTGCGTGAAAAGTCGTATATTTGCGCGCAATAATTTTTAAAGCATAAGTTCTATGTCATTTATTGCAGACAGGGTAGTTATGGATGGGTTAACGTTTGACGATGTATTGTTAATCCCAGCTTATTCGGAAGTTCTTCCTCGTAATGTCGATCTCACGACAAAGTTTTCACGTAATATCACATTGAATATACCGATGGTGTCGGCCGCTATGGATACGGTTACCGAGGCCAAGTTGGCTATCGCTATCGCCCGTGAGGGAGGTATTGGTGTGATTCATAAAAACATGACGATCGCCGAGCAGGCAAAGCAGGTCCAGACCGTTAAACGTGCGGAGAATGGAATGATCTATGATCCGGTGACTATCACGAAGGGCAAGCGTGTGGCGGATGCCTTGGCAATGATGGCTGAATATAAGATTGGCGGTATTCCCGTGGTGGATGAAGGCGGGTATTTGGTAGGTATCGTGACAAACCGTGACTTGCGTTTCGAGAAGGACATGAACCGTTCTATCGACGAGGTGATGACGAAAGAGAATTTGGTCGTAACCGGACAATCTACGGATATGGAGGCCGCCGCTCAGATCCTTCAGGAACATAAGATCGAGAAGTTACCGGTGGTCGATAGCCATAATAAGTTGATCGGCTTGATTACCTATAAAGATATAACGAAAGCGAAAGATAAACCGAAGGCTTGCAAGGATTCGAAAGGTCGTTTGCGTGTAGCTGCCGGTGTAGGCGTTACGTTCAATACCTTCGAGCGTGTAGCCGCTTTGGTGGATGCCGGGGTGGATGCTTTGGTGATCGACACGGCACATGGTCACTCAAAAGGTGTGGTGGATGTCTTGAAACAGATTAAGGCGCAATATCCGCATATTGATTGTGTGGTCGGTAATATCGCTACGGGCGAGGCCGCTAAATATTTAGTGGAAGCCGGGGCGGACGCCGTGAAGGTAGGTATCGGTCCGGGTTCGATTTGTACGACTCGTGTGATCGCTGGTGTGGGTGTTCCCCAGTTGTCGGCTATTTACGATGTGGCGAAGGCGTTGGAAGGAACTGGTGTGCCTTTGATCGCTGACGGTGGCTTGCGTTACTCCGGTGATATCGTGAAGGCGATCGCCGCTGGTGGATCTTCCGTGATGATGGGATCTCTGTTGGCGGGTGTAGAGGAGTCGCCGGGCGATACGATTATCTTCAATGGCCGTAAGTTTAAGTCTTACCGTGGAATGGGGTCGTTGGAAGCTATGCAAAAGGGGTCCAAGGATCGGTATTTCCAAGATGTGGAGGACGACGTGAAGAAGCTGGTTCCGGAGGGAATCGCTGCCCGTGTTCCGTTTAAGGGTTCTTTGTATGAGGTCATTTACCAAATGGTAGGTGGTTTACGTGCGGGAATGGGTTATTGCGGGGCTCATAATATCGAGGAGTTGCATAAAGCTCGTTTTACTCGAATCACCAACGCAGGTGTGCAAGAGAGCCATCCGCATGACGTAGCGATCACGCAAGAGGCTCCGAATTATAGCCGCGGTGAATAGTAATACAAGTTTTACGTTTTATAAAAAACACTAATTTAATGGGATAGCATACTTTTCTTGTCGGCTCTCCGTTAGATTAGTGTTATTTTTGTAATGTATATTCGTGCTATGGTAAAAGAATTTTTGATGAAAAAGTTACTTATTTCATTAGGGGTATTCGCTTGTGTGACAGTTAACGCTCAAACCGCATCCGATTCGGTCGTTATGACGGTCGCTGGAAAACAAGTGCCTTTATCTGAATTTATTTTTATCGCGGAGAAGAATGGAGAGGTGGATTTATCGAATACAAAGTCCGTCAAAAACTATGTCGAGCTATTTAAAAATTTTAAGCTAAAAGTAGCGGAGGCGGAATCTTTAGGGATCGACCAGACATCCTCATTCAAAAGTGAGCTGGATGGATACCGGGCTCAGTTGATCGATAGCTATATGTCGGATAAGGAGGGTGAGAAAGCGGCTGCCCGTGCGGTATATGACCGTGGGGATCACTCGGTAGAGTTGACCCACATCTTATTCCGTTTGCCGGAGAAGACGGTCTCCAAAGATACGGTAGCTGTATATCAAGAAGCCATGCGAGTATACGAACGTCTCCAGAAAGGAGAGGATATGGAAACAGTCGGAAAAGCTTTGGCCGAGAAGGATAAGGAGCATGTCGCTTGCGAATATGTACGTTGCTTGCTCCCGATGCAATCCCTAAAAGTGTTTGAGGATGCCGCCTATTCCTTGCCGATTGGCGTGGTGTCTGAACCGGTTCGCACGAAATTAGGATTTCATTTGATAAAAGTCCATAGTCGTAAACCCAATCCGGGGCGGGTACATGTCGCTCATATCTTGATCGCCTTCCCGAAAGATTCCGCTATTCAGGACTCATCGGCTTTTCTGGCAAAAGCGCAAGCTATCTATAAGCAAGTACAAGAGGGAGCTGATTTTGGCGAGTTAGCGAAAGAATATTCTGGGGATGCTGCTTCCGCTAAGAAAGAGGGAGTATTACCTTGGTTTGGGGTAGGCGAGATGGTCCAGCCTTTTGAGCAAGCCGCTTTTGCGTTGAGCAAGCCGGGTGATTTATCCGAGGTGGTGGAAACTCGTTTTGGTTACCATATCATTAAGTTGATCGATAAGAAGGGACGCCCTTCGTTTGAGGAAGAGGAAAAAGCTTTGTCGAGACGTATGGGGCAGGGTGAACGTAACTTCGAGTTATATAAAGCTTTCGACGATCGTATGAAAAAAGAATACGGATACGTTTTCTATCCGGAAGCCTATGCGGAGCTGCAAGCGTTATGTAATGATTGTTTCCCCACGGACGAGGCGTTTTATGAGAAAGCGAAGGATATGAACAAGACGCTTATGCAATTGGATGGAAAGGATTTCCCGCAAGCGGAGTTCGCTTATTATATCCAACGTTGTCCGTTCTCGACAAAAACGTATGCGGGTGATTTTATGCAAGAGATCTATGATTTGTTTATCCGCGATATCGTAACGACCGCCGAGCGTAAGAATCTGGAGACAAAACATCCGGAGATCCCTCATTTGATGCAGGAGTACCGGGATGGGATTCTGTTGTTTGAGGTCAGCAACCGGGAGATCTGGAGCAAACCCTCCGCCCAGCAGAAGGTGTTGGAAGCGAAGTGGATTGCGGATTTGAATAAAAAATATCCGGTGACTGTCAACTGGAAATTATTGAAGAAACTAAAGAAATAAAATAAAGATAGATATGAGGATAGTCTTCATGTTCCTAACGTTCGTTGTGTTGTTGGGTGCCTGTAAAGGTTCTCAGCCAGCTGATACTACGGATGTCTTGGTTAGCGTGAAAGGACGTACCCTAAATCGTTCGGAGGTGAATAAGCTAATACCCCGGGGGATTTCCTCCGCAGATAGTCTGTTGCTGGCCGAGGGCTTTACCAAGAAATGGGTAAAGGATGTATTGGTGTACGATGTGGCTTTGCGTAACTTAGGGGATGAGAAAGAGGAGGTCGATAAATTGGTAGAGGAGTACAGGCGTTCCTTGGTTCGTTACCGTTATCAGGAACGATTGGTGGAGGAGAAGCTGAAAACTGATATCCGGGAAAGTGATAAATTAAACTATTACGAGGAAAACCAGAAAAAGTTTATCTTGGATAAAGGCTTGATCAAGGGATTATTCTTGAAAATCCCGGTTGATGCCCCGGGACTTACCGACGTCAAAAAGTGGTACAAATCCACAGATGTGGCCTCTTTAGAAAAAATTGAGAAGTATAGTGTGCAAAATGCCACGATTTATGAGTACTTTTACGACAAATGGGTTGATTTCGATGAGGTAATGGATAATATACCGATCCATGTGTCGAATCCGAATGCGTTTCTGAAGGCGAATAAGTATGTTGAGGTGGCGGATAGCAGTTATTGTTATCTGTTGAATATCAAGGAATATTTACCTTCCGGCAGTGTGGAGCCATATGATTATGCCAGTCCGCACGTCACGGAAATGCTGGTCAACCAACGAAAAGTTGAATTCTTGAAAAAATTTGAAGACGAGTTATATAACGATGCGATCCGGAGCGGTGACGTGGAATTCCATTCCGAGCCGTGATCTCTAATTTTATAAATGGGTAGACATGATGAAAAAGATTTTAAGTGTATTCTTTCTTGCCTGTTGTTCTTGCCTTGTAATGGCGCAAGACAATGTGATCGATGAAATTGTGTGGGTGGTAGGAGATGACGCTATTTTACGTTCGGATATCGAGACGCAACGTTTGTATAATCAAAACGAGGGGGTCCGTTTGGATGGCGACCCGTATTGCGTGATCCCGGAGCAGATGGCGATACAGAAACTATATCTGAATCAAGCTAAGATCGATAGTATTACCGTGAACGAGAACCAAGTGATCCAGAGCGTGGATCAATGGATGAACATGGCTGTGAACCAAATCGGGTCTCGCGAGAAATTGGAGGAATATTTCGGTAAGAAATTTTCCCAGATCAAGGATGAGCGTAAGGAGATGGTGCGGGAGCAGCAGGTAGTGCAACAGATGCAGCATCAATTGATCGGCGAGATCAAGCTGACACCTTCCGAGGTGCGTAAATATTTCAGCCAGTTGTCTCAGGATAGCCTGCCGAACATCCCTACGACAGTAGAGGTGCAAATCGTTACCTTGGAACCGAAGATTCCGTTTGAGGAAACAGACGCTATCAAGGCCCGCTTACGTGATTTCACGGAGCAGGTTAATTCCGGTAAGATGGAATTCTCTACGTTGGCTCGTTTGTACTCGGAAGATCCGGGTTCGGCGTCTCGAGGTGGTGAGCTGGGTTTCATGAGCAAGACACAGCTGTTGCCGGAGTTTGCGAACGTCGCGTTCAACTTGAAAGACCCGAAACGTGTCTCCCAGATCGTACAGACGGAGTATGGTTACCATATCATCCAATTGATCGAGAAGCGTGGAGACCGTATCAACTGCCGCCATATCTTATTGAAACCGAAGGTTTCCGATAAGGAGTTGGCGGATGCTACCACTCGTCTGGATTCATTGTACAATGATTTGCAGGCGAATAAGTTCACGTTTGAGGAAGCCGCTACATTCGTCTCTTATGACAAGGATACACGTAATAATAAGGGTTTGATGGTAAACCAAGATTACGAGAGCAGCAATATGGGAACCCCTAAGTTCGAGATGCAAGAACTTCCGCAGGAAATCGGTAAGGTGGTATATGGCATGAAAGTCGGAGAGATCTCCAAGCCTTTTACCATGTTGACGAACAAGCAGAAAGAGGTAGTAGCTATTGTTAAGCTGAAAGCTCGGACGGAAGGACATAAGGCGAATTTGGCCGATGACTTCCAAGCTTTGAAAGCGATCGTAGAGGCTAAGAAACGTGAGGAATTATTGAACGACTGGATCACGAAGAAACAAAAATCAACCTACGTGCGTATTAGTGACGGTTGGAGGAATTGTGATTTCAAATATCCGGGTTGGATTAAGGAATGAGACTAATTAACAGGTTATTTCTAGCGCTCTTATCGTGCTTTATCGGTTGGCGTATTTGCGCAAACGCAAGATAGCACGGTGGTAGCCGCCAAAGATAGTGTCGCTCCCAAGAAGACGAAGGTCTTTTTGGAGCATGCGAATACGCTTTCGTTCGATAAGGAGAGGAACGCCGAGGCTCAAGTACTGAATGGTGATGTTTGTTTTCGCCATGATAGTTCGTATATGTATTGCGATAGCGCATATTTCTTTGAGCAGACCAATTCCTTGGAAGCGTTTAGTAATGTCCGGATGGAACAAGGGGATACCTTGTTCGTGTATGGAAATTACCTGTTTTACGATGGAAATACCCAGATCGCTTATTTGCGGGAGAATGTCCGCATGGAGAATGGGCAGGTTACCTTGTTTACGGATAGCTTGAACTATGAGCGAATCCCGGATATCGGATATTATTTCGACGGAGGTCTGATTGTCGATTCTTTGAATCAGCTCTCTTCTTTTTACGGGCAATATTCGCCTAGTACGAAATTGGCTATCTTCAATGATAGCGTCCGTCTGGAGAATGAGCAATTCACGTTGTATTCCGATACCTTGCATTATAATACGGACTCGAAGATCGCCACGATCCTCGGACCATCCATAATCGTCTCGGATAGCGGCACGATCTATTCTTCCAGAGGTTGGTACGATACCGTGAATAATACCTCTTTGCTATTGGATCGTTCTCAGGTGGTTTCCGGCGACCGTATCTTGACGGGCGACTCTATCGCCTACAACCGGGAACTGGGTTTTGGGGAAGCGTTCGGTAATATGAGTCTGCAAGACACGGCGCAGCATGTCATGCTGGAAGGCCAATATGGCTTTTACAATGAGAAGAGCGAGTATGCTTTCGCTACGGATAGCGCCCGTTTCTTGGAATTCAGCCAAGGGGATACATTGTTTCTGCATGGTGATACCTTGAAGATGACTACGGTGGACTCCCTTTACCGGGAAGTAAAAGCTTATTACGGCGTCCGTTTCTATCGGACGGATATGCAAGGTGTTTGCGATTCGATGCAGTTTAATACAAGAGACTCTATATTATATATGTATACGGACCCTATCGTTTGGAATGAACAGTATCAGATCTATGGGGATACGATCTTGATATTTATGAATGATAGCTCGATCGATTTCGCTCACGTGAAGCAATTCGCTTTCGCGATACAGCAAATCGATTCTACCGCATTCAATCAATTAAAGGGAAATGACTTGAAGGCTTATTTCGAGGGACAGGTCGTGAATCAGATCGATGTGTCGGGTAACGCCGAATCGATTTTCTTCCCATTGGAGAAGGACGGTTCGATGGTCGGCATGAACGAGACCAAGAGCGGTTTCCTTACGATCTGGCTAAAAGACAATAAGTTGGATAAACTGAAGATCTGGCCGACTCCAACAGGTACGATGACCCCTATTCCTGATTTGAAGCCCGACCAGAAATACTTGAAAGACTTTTATTGGTTTGATTATATCCGTCCGAAAGATAAGGATGATATTTATCAGGTCGTGAAAAGAAAAGCTCAAGATGCTCCGAAAAGAAGCAATAAATTCGTACATTAGCGTCGTATTCATAATTAATAGGTAAAGCTATGGCACTTTTCTCGTTTTATAACATGCGCAAGCCGCGTCAATTTGATCATAAGCCTATTTATTGGGACCCCCATAAGGAAGCCTTGGAGGAACGTATAAGCAAGGTCAAACGTGAAATGGGTGTAGAGGAGCCGTTGGAGGAATATAAGCCGCATATCAAGGGAACTTTCATTGAAGGTACCTCGCATCTGAAGAAAAGCGTGGGGCGAGGCGAGGATTCCCGGGCTCGTAGGTATAAGAATGTGAAACTGGCGGTGGCCTTGGCGGTCTTGGCTGCTTTCTTTTGGTATTTGTTCTGGTAATGAGCGATATCATTCATTTACTTCCGGACCATATCGCCAATCAAATCGCGGCGGGAGAGGTGATTCAACGTCCGGCCTCTGTCGTTAAAGAGTTGGTCGAGAATGCGGTGGACGCTGGCGCTTCCAATATCCAAGTGAACATTAAGGATGCGGGTAAGACATTGATACAGGTGATCGATGACGGGAAAGGTATGTCCGAGACGGATGCTCCCATTGCTTTTGTGCGGAACGCTACTTCTAAGATTTCTACGGCCGAGGATTTATTCTCTTTGCATACGATGGGTTTCCGAGGTGAGGCATTGGCCTCTATCGCCGCTGTCGCCCATATAGAGTTGCGTACCCGGGCTAGAGGGACCGAGCTTGGCACTTGTCTATCCATCGCGGGTTCCAATTTGGAGAGTATCGAGCCGGAGGCTTGTAACGAGGGAAGTATCTTCTCGGTAAAGAATCTTTTCTTTAATGTTCCCGCCCGCCGGAAATTCTTGAAGTCGAATGAGACGGAATTCCGGAATATCATCAATGAGTTCGAGCGAATCGCCTTGGTGAATCCGCAGGTGGGTATGTCTCTTTATCATAATGACGCGGAGATATTCAATCTGCCCGAGTCGGGGTTACGTCAGCGCATCATTAATATATATGGTAAGAGTTTAAACCAGAAGTTGCTCTCTCTGGATGCCCAAAGTTCCATGGTGACTATTTCCGGTTTCGTGGGGCGTCCGGACTCGGCGAAGAAGCGAGGGGCATTGCAGTTCTTTTTTGTGAATGGTCGTTATATGAAGCATCCTTATTTCCATAAGGCGATCATGCAGGCCTATGAGCAATTGATTCCTGCCGGGGATATGCCGAATTATTTTGTTTATTTCACGTTGGATCCCTCCTCGATCGATGTCAATATCCATCCGACAAAGACGGAGATTAAGTTTGAGAACGAGCAACCGATCTGGCAGATCTTGATGGCCGCTACCCGGGAGGCGTTGGCTAAATCGAGCGCTATCCCTACGATTGATTTCGACGTGGAGGATGCGATCGATATTCCTGTTTACAACCCGGTCAAGAAAAGTGAGCCTAGTACTTATAAGGCCCCGAAAGTGCAAGTGGATTCCAGTTATAATCCGTTTGACACTACTTCCTATAAAAAACCGGAATTCGATTGGTCTAAATTATATCAAGGGTTTGAGAACGATCGAGTGGCTGCCCAACTGGAGTCCGAGAGGTTCGAGGATGCCCCGATCGAGGAATTGCCAGCCGAGGCTTCGAACCCGGAAAACCTGTTTGCGGAGGTAAGCAATCCTTGCTATCAATATAAAGGGCGATATATCGTGACATCCTTGAAATCGGGTCTGGCGATTATTGACCAGCATCGTGCGCATGTGCGTATCTTGTTTGACCAATACCTGTCGAATATCCGTCAGCAACAAGGTGTATCCCAACAAGTCTTATTCCCGGAGATCGTAGAGTTTACCGCTGCCGAGGCGGCTGTACTACCTTCCTTATTGGAGGATTTGTGCTTCGTCGGCTTTGATCTGAGCAATCTGGGAAATGACAATTACGC